>Ga0206879_1061_pt1 | contig 26255 bp, 28 predicted proteins | sample Alteio_BWOrgCont_5_FD_152897 | JGI IMG/M metagenome (GOLD analysis project Ga0206879, IMG submission 152897) | Enriched cells from forest soil in Barre Woods Harvard Forest LTER site, Petersham, Massachusetts, United States -... | ecosystem: Environmental > Terrestrial > Soil > Temperate forest > O... | reverse complement strand
GTTTTGTATTAGCAAAAAGTAAAAGAACGAAAAGCAAAATGGCGCAAAATATAGCAATATACTGCGCTTTAAACATTCAAAATATTAATTACCGCCTTCTGATTTTACCTGAACACTTTTCTTTACTTTTTCAGCAAAGGTCTTCGCAGGCTTAAACGATGGAATATAATGTGCTGGTATTATGATGGTTGTGTTTTTAGAAATGTTGCGACCTGTTTTCTCGGCACGTTTCTTAACGATAAAGCTTCCGAATCCTCTCAAATAGATGTTTTTGCCTTCACTCATGTGATTTTTAATAACTTTCATGAAGGACTCCACTGAAGCCTGAACAGCGATCTTTTCTACGCCTGTCTTTTCGGCAATTTCGTTTACGATATCTGCTTTTGTCATCTTACAAGCAATTTAAAATCAAACAATTAATACTTTGAACCGGAGGGCAAATATACGAAATGTTTTGGTAGTTGGGAAGTGGTAGTCGATTAAATATCTGATTATGACGAATATATGGGTTTATCGTATCATTACCCCTTTTTTATTCAGAAGGGGAACGGTAATAAAGTTGGATTCACTGATGCTTTCGGCCAGAAAAATGTATTTTTTGTCGTGCATCACCTTGTTAATGAAGAAACTAACCCAAAATTCATTGTTTATGCCAAAGACATCTTCTACGATGGGTTCGATTTTGGCAAAGCTTTTTGCAGGAATTGTGTCCAGAAAATGACGAAGGGTTGACGTTTTTTTGCCTTCACCCTGAATCAGGCCGTACCCGGTTGAGGTTACCAGGACGCCCTCGATGTCAACATTTTTAAGGTTTAACATGTACACATTCCATACCTGTTCTCCCTTGTCATTGGTTTCTTTTACAATGGCGACCGCTATGTCTGTCACCTCCGGAGGGTGAATGTCCTTCTTCATGCTTAAAAATTTTCGAGGGCTTTATCCACGTAAACAAAAAGGTCGATGGGGGTATAATCAATCTGAATCTTGTCGCGTTTCTTCCCAAGGCGCACCACGACCATTTTTTTGTCAGGAATCACGATTATGTATTGACCAAGGATTCCTCTGCAACAGGAAATGTGATGACCTTTGTAATCGAGCAACCACCATTGATATCCATAACAGTCATTTGGCGCTCCCTTGTCATTAAGCAAGGGAGCCGGCTGGGTTGATTCACTGACATAAGCTGAAGGTACTAGTTGTTTGCCGTAGAGATTTCCCCGGTGGAGGTAAAGCAAACCGAACCGGGAAAAATCACGGGCGTTGGAATTGAAACAGCAATACGCTTTTTCCATTCCCTGTTCGTGGTCCATACTCCAGAATGCGCTGTTTTTTGCACCCAGATATTTCCAGAGACGTTCGCTCATATAGTCAGCCAATTTTTTGCCGGTGCATTTTTCAAGAATCAGGCCTAACAACTCTGTATTCCCACTGAGGTATTTGAAAGTCTTGCCGGGTTCCTCGGTAACCTTATAGGATAGGGTGAGTTTACGGATGTCGCTGCCGTAATAGGCAGCGGCCGGGTAAGCAAAAGGGCTTACGTAATTTTCATCAAAATTAATTCCCGAACTCATGGTGAGCAGGTGACGAATGGTGAGTTTTGAATTGTTGCCTTCTTTAAATTCGGGTATAAAATCTCCTACCGGCTGATCCAGGCTTTTTATCAGTCCATCCTGTAAAGCACATCCGATAAGGATGCCCACGAAACTCTTCGCCATTGAAAAAGAATTCGTAATCGAATTTTCAGAGTAGCCGTCCCAGTATTTCTCATAACGGACGGAGTCGTCCCGGATGACCAGGAAGGCAATGGTGCTATAGTCGTCGAATTCCCGGGAGTCCAGCGTTTTCAAATTGTAATCTTTGCCATTGGGCAGAGGGATAAATTCGCCTGGTTTCACCTCACGGTTTTTAAAAATACCAAACTCGTCAATATCCGGTCCTGACCGACCTTTGAAATACGTGTTTTTTAATCCAAAATAAATATAACTTTTGCCTGAAATCAGGATGGCCAGGTTAACGAGGATCAGCAGAAGCAGCAAACTTCCAAAAAATTGTTGCAGGATTTTTTTGACCCGGTTCAAACGATTTCTTTTAAGGTTGTCCATTCGGCCTCAAACAGGCCGGCAAAATGGTTTTTCAATTTTTCTTTAACTTCTGAAGCGTCTACTTGTCGCCCCAGTTCTTTATCCAGCGAAGTTACGGCCTTATCCCGTATACCGCAAGGAACTATGTTTTCAAAATAGCTCAGGTCGCTGCTGAGGTTAAACGCGAATCCATGCATGGTCACCCAACGGCTTGCCCGAACACCCATGGCGCATATTTTCCGGGCTTTCAGGGGATTGTCCGGATCGAGCCAAACCCCGGTCTGACCCTGGGTGCGTCCGGCAGAAATACCGTATTCGGAAAGAGTCCGAATAATTGTTTCCTCCAGAAAGCGAAGGTATTTATGAATATCCGTAAAAAAATTATCAAGGTCCAGGATGGGATAGCCAACCAGTTGTCCCGGGCCGTGATACGTAATGTCCCCTCCGCGGTTTATTTTGTAATAGGTTGCCTGTTTGCTTTTCAATTGCTGTTCATTGATGAGCAGGTTTTCTTCGGATCCGCTTTTGCCAAGTGTGTAAACGTGGGGGTGTTCGCAGAATAAAAAGTAGTTTAAAGTTTCAAGTTTCAAATCTAAAGTTCTGTTCTGAACTTTACTGTCCGTGATTTTCTGAAAGAGTTTTTCCTGGTAATCCCAGGCCTCTTTATAATCGATCAGGCCAAGATCCTGGAGTATGATTTTTTTGTTCATTTGTTATCGGCGATTAGCGATTAGCCATTAAGAGGGATCAACCCTATTCGCTATCTGGGTTAGGTCTTTGCTAATTGGTCCTTCAAATTATTGATGACATTTATTTCATTGGCATCGAATCCGCGTTTGTCGGCCAGGTAACAGGAAATCCAGTCTCCCAGGTGAATCAGGTAAAGGGCCTTCTCTAATTTGCTCGTGCCTTTGGAATAGATTTCAATAAGCGTGGAGCTGTATTTTTTTATAACGTTTTTGTTGATCTCAATGCGGGTCAGGTTGCGGCTGTATTCATCGTGATCGAGCAGAAGTATAACCGCCAATGCGTCGTTTTTTTCACGCCAGCCCACCAGTTCGTTGTGATTCATTTCTGGAATTACCTGATGCCAGCAAAGCAGCTTGGCATTTTCATTCAATTGCTGACGAAAACGTATGGCTATTGCCTCGTTAAAAGTGGTCGCATAGATAACCGGAAATTTATGTTCGAGCTGATTGCTTATTTTCAGAGCAAGGGTTTTGCTGTCCTGTTCTTCTTTATCCAAAAGCTGAATGGCCGAATTGAGGTCTTTTTCAAAATCACTTTGTATAACCGAAAAGAATTTTAGAATATAAAAAAGCTGGGTAATGGAATAGCCCAGACAGGATCGGGGAGGGAAACCTCCCGGAACCGTTATGCAGTCGAATCCATTTTGTTTTGCTATTTCGGCAATTTTGCCGCCTGAAGTGATACAAACTATTTTTGCTTTTTTTTGAATCGCCTGCTGCAGGGTTTGAAGGGTTTCCTCGGTATTCCCGGAATAAGAGGAGGCTATAAACAGAGTGCTTTCATTCACAAAAGAGGGAATGAAATAACCTTTGCAAACGGTGATCGGAAGTCCTGATTCAAGGGCAACAAGTTCACTCACGATACTTCCACCGATACCCGAACCACCCAATCCCGCAATAACAACATTTTGCAAAGGAGCTACTGTACCGTGAAGGGAAGCCTGTTTACCAATTTCCAGGGCTTTTTTGAGCTGTCCGGTAAATCCTGCTACAAGTTCTTGCATTGTTTCGATTTAAGGTCTGTAAAAGTAGGAAAAATAGTGGGAATCCTGTAATACGTTATCTTTGGATTAAAATAGACACGCATGGAAGAAGAACTTAGCGAACAGGAAGTACTAAGAAGAAAAAAACTTGAAGAGATTGTAAAGTTGGGAATCAACGCATATCCCGCAGATTTGTTTGAAGTAAACGTTTCGGCAAAAGACATTCACGAAAATTACGAGAGAGATAAAACCAATTATAAAAACGTAAGTATCGCAGGACGCATAATGAGCGTCCGCGACATGGGCAAAGCTTGTTTTGTAGTGCTTCAGGATTCTACGGGTCGTATTCAGTTGTATGTCCGTCGGGATGATATCTGTCCGGGAGACGACAAAACCGTTTACGATACGCTGTTCAAGAAATGTATTGACCTGGGAGACTTTGTGGGAGTTACAGGATTTGTTTTCACCACCAAGACCGGTGAAATTTCGATTCATGCGGGTTCGCTGAAACTATTATCCAAAGCTCTTAAACCCTTACCGGTAGTGAAAACTGATAAGGCAGGTGAGTCTCATGATATGGTTACCGATCCTGAATTCAGGTACCGTCAGCGCTATGCCGATCTGGTTGTCAATCCTCAGGTAAAAGAAGTTTTCATCAAACGCTCGCAGATCATGAATTCCCTGCGTACGACCTTCCATTCAAAGGGATACCTTGAAGTTGAAACGCCGGTTTTGCAACCCATTCCCGGAGGGGCAGCCGCACGGCCTTTTGTTACCCATCACTATACGCTGGATATGCCCCTGTATCTGCGTGTTGCAAATGAACTCTACCTCAAACGACTTATTGTAGGGGGGTTTGACGGAGTGTATGAATTTTCAAAGGATTTCAGGAACGAGGGTATGGATCGCACTCACAATCCTGAATTTACTGTAATGGAAATTTACGTAGCCTATAAGGATTACAACTGGATGATGGACTTTACAGAAGAAATGATAGAGAAAGTTGCCCTTGATCTTTACGGCGACACCAAGGTCACACTTGCCGAACAAGTGATCGACTTTCAGCGCCCCTTCAGGCGTATCAGTATGTACGATGCCATACAGGAACATACCGGAATTGATATCAGTACTATGGATGAAGAGGCTTTGCGCAAGACCTGCAGGGATCTTGGGCTTCCTGCTGAACCGGGTATGGGAAAGGGAAAACTGATCGATACGATCTTCGGGGAAAAATGTGAAGCAAAGTATATTCAACCCACCTTTATTACCGATTATCCGATTGAAATGTCTCCGCTTTGCAAGAAACACCGCACGAAAGCGGGGCTTGTGGAACGCTTCGAACTGATGGTTAACGGAAAAGAGCTTGCCAATGCTTACAGTGAACTCAATGATCCCCTCGATCAGCGGGAGCGTTTTGAGCATCAGTTGCAGCTGTCGCAAAAGGGAGATGACGAGGCTATGTTTATCGATCAGGATTTTTTGCGTGCACTGGAATACGGCATGCCGCCTACGGCAGGGCTGGGAATAGGTATTGACCGTCTGACCATGATCATGACGAATTCGCATTCGATTCAGGACGTATTGTTCTTTCCGCAGATGAGGCCCGAGGCGAGAGCTGGCGGCGAGGCGACCGAATCCACGAACACAACTAAAACTAACTAATCGGTTGTGAGTAAATGAGTCAAGCACAACATAAGATAGCTGTCATCGGAGCAGGAAGCTGGGCGACCGCCCTGGTAAAAATGTTCTGTAACAATGTGGAGCAGCTGCAGTGGTGGATACGGAGTCAGGAGACGTTGAATTTTATCAACAGGTATCACCACAATCCCAATTACCTGAGTTCGGTGGAGCTGGACATTGAAAAAATTGAGGCGGGCAACGACCTTCGCAAAGTGGTTGCCGGCGCAGACATTCTGGTGATGGCCATTCCTGCAGCTTTTCTGAAGGAAAGCATAGCTGCTTTAACGTCCGAGGATTTAAAAGGAAAAATTATTTTTTCGGCTATCAAAGGGATTGTTCCCGAAGACAATTTAATTGTCGCTGAGTTTTTCAATACCAAATACCATCTTCCATTTTCAAGTATAGGGGTTATTGCAGGTCCCTGCCATGCAGAGGAAGTAGCTTTGGAAAAACTTTCTTATCTGACGATTGCTTCTCAAAACACGGAGGCTGCCAGCTATCTCGCTTCCCAGATTTCCTGCAGGTACATCAAGACAACGGTCTCTGACGATATTTACGGAACTGAGTATTCGGCAGTACTTAAAAATGTATTTGCTATTGCGGCAGGAATATGTCATGGTTTGAGTTACGGAGACAATTTTCAATCGGTGCTGGTGTCCAATGGCATTCAGGAAATCAAACGTTTTGTGGATACGGTGCATCCCATTACACGGGATATCAACAGTTCGGCCTATCTGGGTGATTTGCTGGTAACGGCTTATTCTCAGTTCAGCCGCAACCGTACATTCGGGGGAATGGTAGGCAAGGGTTATTCGGTAAAAGCTGCCCAGCTTGAAATGAACATGGTGGCGGAAGGGTATTATGCCGTGAAGTGCATTCACGAGCTGAACAAGACCTACCGGGTCGACATGCCGATAACGGATGCAGTGTATCGGATTTTGTATGAGAAGATGGCACCGGCGATTGAGATCAAGTTACTGACGGAGAGGCTTTCGTAGTCATTTGAACCAGCCTGAGTACATTATGTAATTATCGGCGATGCGGTTGATTTCGCCTTTGATGAGCTCCTGGTTGATGTCTTTGACTTTTTTGGCCGGAACGCCGGCGTATATGGAGCCGGCTTCTACAATCGTGTTTTCGAGTACTACCGCTCCGGCAGCAATTATTGTATTGCTGCCGATGACTGCATTGTCCATGACGATGGCGCCCATTCCGATCAGGACATTGTCTTCTATCCTGCAGCCGTGAACAATAGCGTTGTGACCGATGGAGACGTTGTTTCCGATCTGGGTTTTGGTTTTCTGATAGGTGCAGTGTATACAGGCTCCATCCTGGACGTTTACTTTGTTGCCCATCCGAATGCTGTTTACATCTCCGCGAACCACTGCATTAAACCAGATGCTGCAATTGTTGCCCATTTCAACATCTCCCACTACTGTTGCGTTTTCAGCCAGGTAGCAGTCGTTGCCGAATTTTGGGAGAATTCCTTTAACTGGTTTTATGAGAGCCATAGTTCTGTTTAACGAAAATACAAATAAAAGGACAGGGCAAATCCTTACATTTGCCGAAAACTTTAGTAACTATGAAGTTCGCCACCAAAGCCATTCACGCTGGTCAGCAGCCCGACCCCTCAACAGGGGCGATAATGACACCCATTTTTCAGACCTCGACCTATGTACAGGCATCACCCGGAAACCACAAAGGGTATGCCTACGCCAGGGGTAAAAATCCGACCCGGTCGGCTCTTGAAAAATGTATTGCCGAACTCGAAAACGCGAAGCACGGTATTTGTTTTTCAAGCGGAATGGGGGCAATCGACGCGGTTGCAAAATTGTTAAGACCGGGAGATGAAGTGATTACCGGAGATGACCTTTATGGAGGAACGTATCGAATGTTTACTAAAATATACGAGCAGTTTGGGATCAAATTTCATTTTATCAATCTTCTCGATCAGACCACAGTAAAAAAGCATATCAATGCAAACACCAGGCTGATCTGGATTGAAACGCCTACCAATCCCATGATGAACATTGTCGATATTGAAGGGTGTTCGAAACTTGCAAAAGCAAATAAGCTTTTGCTGGCTGTTGACAATACGTTCGCTTCTCCTTATCTCCAGAATCCCATGGATCACGGGGCCGATATCGTCATGCATTCGGCCACCAAATACCTGGGAGGGCACAGTGATGTGGTCATGGGTGCACTGTGCGTTAACGATGACAAACTGTATGAGCAATTGTTTTTTATTCTCAATTCCTGTGGTGCCAACCCGGGACCAATGGATTGTTTCCTTGTCTTAAGGGGTATTAAAACCCTTCACATCAGAATGGAAAGGCATTGTTTTAACGGTCGCAAAATCGCCGAATTTTTACGCGGGCACAAAAAGGTGGACAACGTAAACTGGCCCGGATTTACGGATCATCCGGGACATCAGGTTGCCAAAAAGCAAATGAAGGATTTCGGAGGAATGCTTTCCTTTTCACTTAAAGGAAACAAATCAGAAGATGCATTCAGGATAGCTTCTTCTATGAGTGTCTTTTCCCTGGCCGAATCCCTCGGAGGGGTTGAATCCCTTATCGGTCATCCGGCAACCATGACGCATGCTTCAATTCCAAAAGCCGAACGTGAAAAGTCGGGCGTAAGCGATTCCCTGCTTAGGTTAAGTGTGGGAATTGAGGATATCAGCGATCTGCTTAAGGATATCGAATCGGCTCTTCATTGAGCTTAGCTCTTTATTGAGAGCTAAGCTTCTTCTTTGGTCGGCACAAATGTTCCTTTAGTCGTTTCTAAGGTAATTCTAATGATTTAGGGCCTGGTCTTTCTTGCTTTCAAGGTTACATTTTGTTACCTTAGATACGATCGGAACTTAATCTGCTACTCTGTTTAATCCACTTATTATGAAATCAAAATTAGCTTACTTTGCAATACTGATAGCTCTTTCTTTGCATGCGCAGACTCCTGTTCAGCAGACTCCGGTAAGAGCTCATACACCAAAATTCTGCGGACAGGCTGAAATGAATGATGCGGCTATTGCCGCTCACCCTGAGATTGTGCAGGCCACAGAGCAAATGGAAGCTTATTCCCAGGATTACGTGGCCAAGAACAAAGGAGTGAAAACAGCCAGTTCGGGCAAGGTTTTTCTGATACCGGTTGTTTTTCACATTATACACAATTACGGTCCTGAAAACATTCCTGATGCTGAGATTTATAATGAAATGATTCAACTCAACAATGATTACCGAATGTTAAACAGCGACTCAACTCTTGTTATTTCTCAATTTGACACCATCAAGGCCGACGCGCATTTTGAATTTCGTCTTGCTCAAAAAGACCCCAATGGAAACTGCACCAATGGAATTGATCGTATTGCCAGTGTACTAACCTATGACGCCGGCGACAGTTCAAAGCTAAACCAGTGGGATCCTTCAAAATATTTAAATGTGTGGGTGGTAAATAGTCTTTACAATGATTTTGCAGGTTATACCTACATTCCTTCAACGGCGGCTAATCCGGCAATTAAACCCTATGATGGGGTTATTATGCTCTATGATTATGTAGGGGGCATTGATCAAAGCATTCCCCAGGTTTCACGCTGTCTGACCCATGAAATAGGGCATTATTTCAATCTTTACCACCCCTGGGGCCCTTCGAATGCTCCAGGTGTTAAATGCGGTAATGACGGCGTGAATGACACTCCTGTTACCAAAGGTTACGACTATTGTCCGACCTCACCTTCAGATGCTGAAATATGTACAGCCGGAGTAGTTGAAAATTATCAGAATTTTATGGAATATTCTTATTGCAGCAATATGTTTACTGCAGATCAGGCTTCGCGTATGCACGCTGCAGCATATTCCTCAGTGGCTAACAGAAATAATTTATGGCAACCCGCCAACCTGACGGCTACAGGTATCAATATTGATACGACCGTTAATAATCTTTGCACCGCTGCTTTTACCATGGATAAAAATACCATCTGTGAAGGCGCCAGCATCAATTTTACCGATGCTTCCTGGAACGGAACGCCTACGAGCTGGAACTGGTCTTTTCCCGGTGGAAAGCCTGCGACTGCAACTACTTCTTCTGTAAATGTGGTCTATCCTGATCCGGGAACTTACGGAGCAACCCTTACTGTGAGCAACGGGGTATCTTCCCCATCTGTGACCGAAAACAATATTGTTTTTGTGCTATCTTCTACGGCTGCTCAAAGTGCTCCTTTTTTCGACGGTTTTGAAACCGGAGGGCCTTTTCCCAATGCGAACTGGGCGTTTGATGAAATCACCCAGGAAAGTGATTATTCCTGGGCAACTACTTCTCCCGGATACAATAGCAATACGTCTGCATTTATCAATAATTTCGACTGCGACACTGCGGCTACCGGCCAGCTTTTCAGCACTACTATCAATCTGAGTACGGTTCCCAGTCCCAAATTGTATTTCAGGGTTGCCTATGCCCAGAAAGAAGCCAGTAACACGGATAGCCTGAATGTATTTGTTTCGTCTAATTGCGGCGCTGGCTGGGGTTCCCCCAGATTTAAGGCATCCGGTAAAAATCTGGCTACCGTTGCTCCTACAACTGCTCCTTTTAAGCCATCCTCTGCAAGTCAATGGAAATTGGATTCTGTCAGCCTGACTCCATTTGCTTCCATGAAAAACGTTCGGATTATTTTTCAGTTCAGCAACGGATTGGGAAACAATATCTACCTGGATAATATTAACATTGCCAGCAGTGATATTTCAGCCGGAATAGAGGAAGACCTGATGAAGAATACGATTGATATGAATTTGTACCCTAACCCAGTCGGTGACAACGCAACGCTTTCATTTTACCTGGCCAACAGTGCGAGTGTTTCGATACGGATTTATGATATTTTGGGTAAGGAAATCATGAGCCTGGCCAATGGGGAAAAGCTTGGCAACGGAACCCATCAATATGCCGTTTCTTCATCCGGAATCAGCTCGGGTATTTATTTTGTCAGATTGCTGGCGGATGATCAGCAATTTGTTCAGAAGTTTGTAGTAAGGTAGAAATTTCCTCCGGCCTTTTTTTTCGTAAATTTGCTGCAATTAAACAGCACGGATTTAATGCAAAAAGACGAAAAAGTTTTATTGGAAGAATTCCAGTCAAAAATTGACAAGGGAGTAAAAATCGAACCCAAGGATTGGATGCCTTTGAAATACCGTAATCAGTTGATACGGATGATGTCTCAGCATGCTCATTCAGAGATTGTCGGGATGCTGCCTGAAGGGAATTGGATTACCAGAGCACCGAGTCTGCGCCGGAAGGCGATTTTGCTTGCCAAGGTTCAGGATGAGGCCGGACATGGCATGTATCTGTATAGCGCAGCCGAGACCCTGGGAATCGACCGCACTACGTTACTTGAGCAGCTCCACAGCGGGAAGGCCAAATATTCAAGTATTTTCAATTACCCTACACTAACCTGGGCCGATATCGGAGCAATTGGCTGGCTGGTAGACGGTGCGGCTATTATGAATCAGACAGCTCTGGCGAAAGGTTCCTATGGACCCTACTCGAGAGCAATGGTAAGAATATGCAAAGAAGAAAGTTTCCACAACAGACAGGGGTATGAGATTATGTGTTCGCTTGCATTCGGTTCTCAGGAGCAGAAACAGATGGCCCAGGATGCCTTGAACCGCTGGTGGTGGCCAGCTATCATGATGCTTGGTCCCAGTGATGATAATTCTCCGAATACTGAAGAGCTCATGCGCTGGAGGGTGAAAATGGAAAGCAATGATGCTATACGTGAACGGTTTATTGACCGGACTGTGCCTCAGGCTGATTACATAGGGCTCAGCATACCCGATCCCGAACTTAAAATCGATGAAGCAACCGGTCATTATAAGCACGGCCCGATTAACTGGGAAGAATTTTTTAATGTCATCAAGGGCAATGGACCCTGCAACAAATCCCGGCTGAAGACACGTGTGGATGCAGATCGAAATGGGAAGTGGGTAAGGGAAGCAGCGGAGGCGTATGCGGCTAAAAGAGTGATTAGGGATGATACTGATTTTTAATAAAGGAATGAATACTAACATGGAAAAAGATACGCAGTGGCCGCTTTGGGAAATTTTTATTCAGGCCAATCCCGGAATTCCTCATAAACATGTTGGCAGCCTTCATGCGGCTGATGCAGAAATGGCTCTTCAGAATGCACGTGATGTGTATACGCGCAGAAATGAAGGAATCAGTATCTGGGTGGTTGAAGCCAGGTTTATCAAAGCTTCAAGTCCCGAAGATGCAGGCTCTTTTTTTGAACCTGCAAATGATAAAGTGTACCGGCACCCTACGTTTTACAAAGTACCCGATGGGGTGAAATACTTATAGCTTTATGGAGACGGATCAGGCTCTTTTTAATTATTTACTCCGGCTGGCTGACAGCAGTCTGATACTCTCCCAGCGTCTGGCGGAGTGGTGCGGTCATGGACCGATACTCGAGGAAGATATTGCCCTGACCAATGTTTCACTGGACCTTTTGGGACATGCCACCGCACTTCTTACGTATGCCGGAAAAGGAAAAAGCGCTGACGATCTTGCGTTTTTGCGTTCTGAACGTGAATACAGAAACATTTTGCTTGCAGAACAGCCCAATGGGGACTTTGCCTGTACGATGCTTCGTCAGTTTTTGACAGACAGCTGGCACTATTATCTTTATGCGTCCTTGCAAAAAAGCAAGGACGAAACCCTGGCAGCGATTTCTGTAAAGTTTTTGAAAGAGATAACCTATCACTTGCGGCACAGTTCAGGCTGGGTACTCCGGCTCGGAGACGGGACAGCTGAAAGTCACCTGCGGATTCAAAATGCCCTGGATGAACTCTGGAGTTTTACCGGAGATTTGTTTGACAGCGATTCAGCCGATGAGCTAATGCTGGCAGCAGGCATAGGGGCTGATCTGAATGAAATCAGAAAGCAGTGGACTGCTCATGTAAGCGAACTGCTTAACAAAGCGACCCTTAAGATTCCTGAATCCTCCTTTATGCAAAAAGGGAGTTTACAAGGCAGACATACCGAGTACCTGGGCTATTTATTAGCTGAAATGCAGTATTTGCCCAGGACCTATAGGGATGCAAAATGGTAACTAAAGAATTTCTGGTTGGTTTGCTTTCTGAAATTCCGGATCCTGAAATTCCTGTTATTACTATTAAAGATCTGGGGATTCTCAGGGAGGTTGAAATGGGTAAGGATTCCTGTTCGGTAACAATTACCCCTACCTATTCGGGGTGTCCTGCTATGAGGCTTATCGAAGATCAGATTCGGGATGTGCTTTCAGGGCAGGGAATAAAAAATATTCAGGTTAACATGAGTTATTCGCCTGCATGGACTACGGATTGGATTTCGGATGAGGCTCGTGAAAAACTGAGAAAATATGGAATTGCTCCTCCTGAGCACACGAGCGTGGACAAAGGGATCCTGATGGGGAAGTCAACATTTCCGGCCTGTCCACAGTGTAAATCCATAAATACAGAACTGATCAGTCAGTTTGGTTCAACAGCATGCAAGGCACTCTACCGTTGCAAAGATTGCAGGGAACCCTTCGATTATTTTAAATGCATATAATATGAGCCTGATTAAATCTGAATTAAAGGGAAATGTATTGGCGGTTTGTCTCAATCGTCCTGAAAAATTTAACAGCTTTAACAGGGAAATGGCGCTGGAACTTCAGGAGGTTCTGAAACGCGGAGAGAAAGAGCGGGGTGTGCGGTCTATTTACCTGAGTGCGGAGGGAAAGGCTTTTTGTGCCGGACAGGATCTGGCGGAAGCCGTTGATCCTGCTGGTGTTGGAATTGCCCGTATTGTGGATGAGCATTACAACCCCATCATTCGTTTTCTTCGTTCAATAGAAAAGCCAGTTGTTTGTGCGGTAAATGGAGTTGCTGCCGGTGCTGGTGCCAATCTTGCCCTGGCATGTGATATTGTGCTGGCCGGGAGTTCGGCTTCCTTTATACAGGCATTTATAAAAATCGGACTGATTCCGGATAGCGGGGGAACATTTATTCTTCCGCGTCTGATCGGGTTTCAACGGGCAGCTGCATTGATGATGACCGGTGACAAAGTTGGTTCTGCTGAAGCCCTTCAGATGGGAATGGTTTATAAAGTGATTGCGGATGATCAGCTGCAGGCAGAAGGAATGAAAATGGCTATGGCGCTGGCAGAGATGCCTACCAGGGGAATCGGACTTACCAAGCGTTTGTTGAATGCTTCTTTGTCCGGCGGAACGCTTGACTCGCAGCTGAAGGCTGAAATGCAGCTTCAGGAGGAGGCTTTTCATACATTTGATTGCAAGGAAGGGGTAATGGCATTTTTGGAGAAACGTAAACCTTCATTTAAAGGAGAATAAACGTGATACTAATCGGAGTTATCGGATCGGGAGCCATGGGCAGCGGAATTGCTCAGGTTGCTGCGACTGCAGGTCATGAGGTGCTGGTTTTTGATTCCAATGCACAGGCGCTTGAAAAATCAAAAGCGGGGCTTGAAGCCGTTTATCTTCGTCTGGTTGAAAAACAAAAAATCAGCAGGGAAGCTGCCGACCTTATTTTGAAACACATTCGCTTTGTGTCGGGTCTTGACGAATTCAAAGACTGCGGATTGGTTATTGAGGCCATCGTAGAAAACCTGGCCGTTAAGCAAGCTGTATTTGCTCAGCTGGAAGGAATTGTTACTGCCGATGCTATATTGGCTACCAATACTTCTTCGCTTTCCATTACTTCGATTGCATCGGCCTGCAGCAAACCTGAACGGGTTATGGGAATTCATTTTTTCAATCCGGCACCGCTGATGCCACTGGTGGAACTGATTCCCGGAATCGCTACCAGGGCTGAAGTTTTTTTTAAGGCGAAGGATATACTGGGAACCTGGAAAAAGGAACTTGTAACCGCAAAGGATACCCCCGGTTTTATTGTAAACCGGGTAGCAAGGCCTTTTTACGGAGAAGCAATCAGGATTTACGAAGAAGGTTTTGCCGATTTCGCTACGATTGACTGGGCGATGAAGGAGCTCGGCGGTTTTAAAATGGGCCCTTTTGAGCTTATGGACATGATCGGGAACGATATCAATTATACGGTTACGGAGACCGTCTGGACCCAACTGTTTTTTGATCCGCGTTACAAACCTTCAATCACACAGAAGCGTCTGTTCGAAGCGAAACGTTTTGGAAAAAAAACCGGACAGGGTTATTACAACTATTCGGGATCTGAAGCACTTCCGGTTCCGAAAAAAAACAATGAATTGGGAAACGATATTTTTCTAAGGATACTTTGTATGTTAATCAACGAGGCCACCGAAGCGCTGCATTTGAAAATAGCTACACGCGAGGATATCGATCAGGCCATGACGAAAGGTGTAAATTACCCCAAAGGGCTTTTAAAGTGGGCCGATGAAATTGGCCTGGGGCTCGTTTATAAATTGGTCAGTCATTTACACCAGGAATACGGGGAAGACCGTTACCGTCCGAGCATACTTTTGAAAAATATGGCCCGAACCGAACAAAATTTTTATCAATAAAAGGGTAACAATCAAAACTATGGCGACACTAAAAACAGCCTACCTGGTCGACGGAATAAGAACTCCGGTAGGGAGTTTTCAAGGAGGATTATCAACCATACGAACAGACGACCTGGCTGTTGTTGTACTTAAAGAATTGCTGAGAAGAAACCCGGGGATCAGTGCCGAAGCGATAGGAGATGTGATTTTGGGTTGCGCCAATCAAAGCGGGGAAGACAACCGCAATGTTGCCCGGATGGCCTTACTTATGGCTGGTCTGCCTGTTTCAGTGCCCGGAGAAACGGTCAACCGCTTATGCGCTTCGGGACTTTCTGCGTCCATTGCTGCTGCACGGGCAATACAACTGGGGGAAGAGGAGCTGATGATTTCAGGGGGCGTGGAGAACATGACACGGGGACCCTGGATCCTGTCGAAGACCAGTACTGCTTTCGGAAGGGATGTCCAGCTTTTTGACAGTAGTTTTGGCTGGCGCTTTGTCAATCCAAAAATGAAAGAGCTTTACGGTACTGATGCTATGGGAGAAACTGCCGAAAATCTTGCCGAACGGGATAAAATCAGCAGGGAAGACCAGGATGCCTTTGCTTACCATAGTCAGATGAAGGCTGCGGCGGCCCAAAAAAAGGGCCGCCTGGCTCAGGAGATTGTGCCGGTTCAGATACCTCAACGCAAGGGAGAAGCTGTTAAGTTTGAAAACGATGAATTTATAAAACCTGCTACAACGCTGCAAGGTTTGGCCGGATTGAAAACTTCTTTCAGGGCATCGGGTACTGTTACAGCCGGCAATTCTTCCGGTCTGAATGATGGGGCTGCGGCATTGCTGCTGGCCTCCGAGGAAGCTCTGAAAAAACACGGGCTTAAACCCCTTGCCCGTATTGTTTCTTCAGCTGTGACCGGAGTTGAGCCCCGTGTTATGGGTATAGGACCCGTATCCGCTTCGAACAAAGCGCTGCAAAGGGCCGGACTTAAAATGGAGGACATGGACATCATTGAGCTGAATGAAGCATTTGCAGCTCAGAGCCTTGCCTGCCTTCGGGCCTGGGGCTTAGCTGATAACGACCCCAGAGTAAATCCCAATGGCGGAGCCATCGCTATCGGGCATCCGCTGGGGATGAGCGGAGCGAGGATTTTAAACTCAGCTGCGATTGAACTGCATCAGCCTTCTGTGGCCGGGGCCCGTTCTTCGGACCGTAAATACGCTTTGGTTACCATGTGTGTAGGGTTGGGGCAGGGTTATGCCGTCATCATAGAAAAAACCTAAAAATGATTTACCAGTTCAAGGGAATAAAACCGGTTGTTCATGAAAGCTCTTTTGTGCATCCGCAGGCGAGCGTAATAGGGGATGTGATCATAGGCAAACACGTATATATAGGTCCCGGGGTTTCCCTGCGGGGGGATTTCGGGCAGATTGTAATTGAAGATGGGTGCAATGTACAGGACAATTGCACCATTCATATGTTTCCGGGAGTACAGGTGCTGCTGAAAGAAAATGCCCACATCGGACACGGAGCGGTGGTTCACGGTGCGCAGGTGGGTAAAAACGTGATGGTGGGAATGAATTCGGTTCTTATGGATAATGTTGTGGCGGGAGATAATTCGATTATCGGTGCTATGACCTTTGTACCGACCGGAATGATTATTCCTGAGCGTAAGGTTGTTGTGGGAAATCCGGCAAAGCTGCTGAAAGATGTTACGGATGAAATGCTCGTCTGGAAAACCGAAGGGACAAGGCTCTACCAGGTACTGGCAAGTGATTGCCTGAAAACAATGAAGAGTTGCGAGCCTTTAAGAAGGGTTTCTGGCAGCAAGCCGGCTGCCAAAAAGCAGGCAGATCAGGCGGTTGCGGCAGCTCAGAAAAAATCCTATAAAATCTGGAAGGAGACCAAACGCACCTGAGCTTTGAGAACTAGCCTGCGGTTTTTGTTTGCGCTTCTTGCTGTCGGCATTCTGGCTATTCTCTTGCTGAGCCTGGTTGCAGGGTACACTTCTTCTCTGCGGTTTTTGCTTTCTTATTTTCATCTTGGGAAATATGCCGATCGGGCGTTTAAACTGGTAACGCCTTCTCATTTTCATCTGCTTCAGGTTCTTTTGCTTCTTTTTGGTTTGGTTTTGGTTTATCTGATTTTTAACGCGGGTCGTATTGAAGGATACTTGCGGCGATTTTTAAATTCCTTTGTTTTCAGGTTCAGGCAAACGACCAACCTGTATTTTATACTGTTTGTGATTTTGTCCCTGGGAATTGCTGTTTACTTTTCTCTGGTTATGCCTGTTTCATTTGACGAGGCGTTTACCTACATGAATTTTTCTTCCAGGGGTTTGGTTGCTTCCATGACCTATTACCCCAAACCCAATAATCATATTTTGCATTCACTGCTGACTAATCTGTCGCTGACGTTGCCTTTTGCGCCTTTGTTTCTGATGCGCCTGCCTACGCTTTTTGTGAATCTGCTGCTGTTGTTTGTGACCTATCATTTTCTCAGTGAACAGTTCAGTGAAAAATTTGCGCTCTTTACTTGTTCAATAAATGCCTTGTTCTTTTACAGTATTTTTTACAGTTACGAATCCCGTGGATACGAGTTGTTTGCCTTGTTTTTCGTTTTGTCCGTGTACTGTTCTTTTAAAATCGTTTCGGCTCCTTCAAGCCGGTATTATTGGATTTGCCTGGTTGTTTCATTCATTTTGGGCTTTTATACCATGCCCTGTTTTCTTTATCCCTGTCTTTCGCTGAATATGTTTATTTTGTTGGGTCGGCGCCGATTGACACTTTATCAGGTTGTCAGCAATTTGGTTGCGGGATGTGTCGTGGCGCTGCTCTACGCTCCGATAGTGATTGTGAACGGGCTGGGTGCTCTTGTTGCGAATGAATACGTGAAGCCTCTTTCCCGGGCTGTTGTGCTTTCGCGCTTGCCCGGATATTTCTATTCGTTTTTGACGGAGATGTCTGGTTGGCCGGCTGTGGTTGTTATCGTTTTTCTTGCAGCAGGATTGTTATACCTCTGTTTGGGGCCTGTAGCTAACATGAAGAAATATTATAATGCACCTAATATGAGCAACATACGGAAATTATTTTTTGTTGTGATGCTTTTGAGTTTGCCGGTGTTTCTGTTGGTTCATTCGGTCATTCCGTTTCCAAGGACGCTTTATTATTATGACATTCTGATTTGTGTTCTCTGTCTTTCGCCTTTTTCAGCTTTTATTGAAAAAGCCAGCTTTCCGGTTTTGTTTGGATTGATACTGTCTTTTGCCATTGTGATGTGTATTCGTTTTAACAGCCTGGTCAGACCATATGAACGGGATGCCTTTGAGGCGCGCGAAATGGCGAATAAGATTGCTGACGGAAATTCTTTTTTGGTTTCTTCGGGGCTGTTTGATGTTTACCTGGGGTATTATATGAAAACCAGGTATAAGAAATCTGTTGAGATGATTTGTTTTCCGGTGCCGGGGGTAAATGCGGATACGCTTGCTCCGAATAGATTTGATTATGTGGTTGTCGATAAAGTGAAAGACTTTACCAAAATCAGAAAGCCACTGCTATCCAATGATTACGTGAGGGTTTATTAAACCGTCATAATTTCTTTTTCCTTGCTTTCCAGATGCTTCTCAGCTTTTACCGAATAGGAGTCGGTCAGTTGCTGAACCTTGGTTTCGGCTTCTTTTGCTTCGTCTTCGGGAAGGCCGTTGGCTTTCAGTTTCTTTATCGCATCGTTGGCGTCCTTACGGATGGTACGAAGGGTAACTTTGCAATCTTCTCCGACTGTCTTCGCTTTTTTGACCAGATCTTTTCTGCGGTCTTCGGTGAGTGAGGGAACATTAATGCGGAGCACGGTTCCATCACTCTGTGGATTCAGGTTCAGGTTGGCATCAATAATTGCTTTTGTGAGGGGTTCCAGCATTGATTTTTCCCAGGGTTGAACGACAATCGTGCGGGCATCAAGGGTATTTACATTGGCCGTCTGATTCAGCGGCATTTTAGACCCGTAGTAATCTACCATGACACTGTCCAGCATAGCCGGGTTGGCTTTTCCGGCCCTGACTTTCAGCAACTCTGCTTCCAGATGCGAAATGGCTTTTTCCATTAATTGTTTGGCGGAATCGTAACAGGCTTGAACTTTTGGATCCATGTTATCAGTGATTAGTGATTAGCGATTAGCGATTAGGCATTAGGGTTGGTTAAAGTTAAAAATAAACTTTAATTTCTGAATGCCGAATGTTGAACTAAAATTCAACAAGGGTGCCCACTTTTTCCCCGACGACGATTTTTTTCAGGTTGCCTTGTTTGTTCATGTCGAATACGATGATGGGGAGTTTGTTTTCGTTGCAGAGGGTAAAGGCTGTCATGTCCATTACCTCCAGGCCTTTTTGATAGACTTCGTTGAAGGTGATGGTTTCGTATTTTACGGCGGCTTTGTCTTTTTCCGGATCGGCTGTGTAAATTCCGTCGACCCGGGTTCCTTTGAGAATCACCTCGGCCTGAATCTCAATTGCGCGAAGGGTTGCAGCTGTGTCTGTAGTGAAATAAGGATTGCCGGTACCTGCACCGAATATGACCACTCTGCCTTTTTCCAGGTGGCGTACTGCTTTTCTTCGAATGAAGGGTTCGCAGATTTCTTCCATTTTGATGGCAGAAAGCAGCCGTGTATCAACATGTATGCTTTCCAGTGCGCTTTGAAGGGCCATGCTGTTGATCACCGTGGCCAGCATACCCATGTAATCGCCATGTACGCGATCCATTCCACCCTGTTCGGCCTGTACCCCTCTGAAAATATTACCCCCTCCGATAACTATAGCCACTTCGACTCCGGCCCTGGCAATCTCTTTAATTTCATGGGCATACTGCATCAGCCTTTTGTTGTCAATGCCAAACTGCTTATCCCCCATGAGGGCCTCGCCGCTTAGTTTCAGTAGGATTCGTTTATATTTCATTTTACTAGTATCAAAAAAAATCCCCCGATTTCGGAGGATTTGAATTCAACTTAATGAATACCGCTTGAAGCCTGTTACTGTCAGGCCATTGCCTGACTCTTTGAGGTATTGGGCGACTGTCTTTTTACTGTCTTTTATAAATTCCTGGTTGAGGAGTGTCGATTCCTTGTAGAACTTATTGATTTTACCCTGGGCAATTTTTTCCACCATGTCTTCGGGTTTGCCTTCCTGCCGAATCAGGTCACGGGCAATCTCCAGTTCTTTCTCCAGCATTTTCGGATCCACATCGGCTTTGTCAACCGCAACAGGAGCCATAGCGGCTACCTGCATGGCTACATCTTTCTGAACATCGGCAGTAACATCGGCTTTGTTGAATCCGACAACAGTTGCCAGACGGTTTCCGGGGTGAATGTAAGCAGTCACCTTTTCGGCTTCCACAATTTCGTAACGGGTCAGATCAATCTTTTCTCCGATTTTTCCAACCTGTTCGGTAATTTTATCAGCAATGGTAAGTCCGTTTCCGTTGTAGGAAAGAGCTTTCAATTCTTCTATGGTCTTCGGTTTTTTATCGATTGCAATCTGTGCAATCTGGGCAACGAATTTGGTAAATTCTTCGTTCTTGGCAACGAAATCGGTTTCGCAGTTTACCACCACCAATACACCACGTTTATTATCTGCGGTTGTTTTGGCGAGCACTACGCCTTCGTTGGCGGCGCGGTCGCTGCGGCTGGCAGCTACTTTCTGTCCTTTCTTACGGAGCAGGTCGATCGCTTTTTCAAAATCACCTTCCGCTTCAGTCAAGGCTTTTTTGCAGTCCATCATGCCTGCACCTGTAGTTTGCCTTAGCTTGTTTACGTCTGTTGCGGTTATAGTTGACATGATTTATTCAGTATTATTGAATGGTATGTAGTAGATTGAATGGCATGTAGTATTTACTTCTTTCTGGGTTGTCCGGTGCGTGCGGCGGGACTTCCGGGACGCGGAGCTGAAGTAGCAGCTCCCTTACGGGGACGCTGTTTTGTAGCGGCAGCAGCAGGAGCAGCTTCGGCTTCTTCATCTGAATATTTTTTCAGTTTGGCATCCGTGCTGACCAGTTCTTCAACCTGCTCTTTTGATGTGCGTTCTTCGGCTTCTGCTTTTTCTTCAGCAGCTGCCTGAGCTTCTTTATCCATTTTGCGATCACCCAGGCCTTCTTCGATAGCCTTTACAATAAGTTCAGTAATGATTGCTATAGAAGAAGAGGCATCGTCGTTTCCGGGGATTGCCAGATCAACTTTATTGGGATCTGAGTTGGTGTCGACAATAGCATACGTGGGGATGTTGAGTCTTTTTGCCTCCGATACGGCAATGTGCTCTTTCATGATGTCTACAATGAAAAGCGCTGCAGGCAAACGGGTAAGATCGGCTACGCTGCCCAGCTGGGTTTCGAGCTTTGCACGCTCACGGGCAATCATCAGACGTTCTTTCTTGGAGATATTGTTATAGGTTCCGTCAGCCGTCAGCTTGTCAATCTGAGTCATTTTGCGAATGGCCTTGCGGATGGTGGCGAAATTGGTAAGCATACCGCCGGGCCAGCGCTCGGTTACATAAGGCATGTTAATTCGTTTAACCTTTTCGGCAACGATTTCTTTACCTTGTTTCTTAGTGGCAACAAACAGGATTTTCTTTCCTGAACGCGCAATTGCTTTCAACGCTACAGAAGCTTCGTCGATTTTTGCAACTGTTTTGTTCAGGTCAATAATGTGGATTCCGTTCTTTTCAGTGAAAATGTAGGGAGCCATTGCAGGATTCCATTTTCTGCGCAAGTGGCCAAAATGTACACCCGCTTCCAGTAATTCGTTGAAATTTGTTCTTGACATTCTATCTGTGTTTGTTTTTGTGTCTGATTTGTTTTCGATAAAAATATTCGCTTAACGTTTGCTGAACTGGAAGCGTTTACGCGCCTTCTTCTGACCCGGTTTCTTACGTTCAACCATTCTGGGGTCGCGGGTAAGCAGGCGATCAGGTTTAAAGGAAACACGCAGGGTATCATCGACCGAGATCATCGCTTTTGCAATCGCAAGGCGCAGGGCTTCTGCCTGGCCGGTGAGTCCTCCGCCGTCAATGGTTGCCGTAATATCGTATTTGTCAACAGACTTGGCGATAACCAAAGCCTGAGTCACTTTGTACCGCAGGATTTCGGTTGGAAAGTAATCTTTGTAACTTTTTCCGTTAACAGTAATTTCTCCTTTGCCACGTACCGCATAGATGCGGGCTTTAGATGTTTTTCTTCTTCCTGATGCGTTGATGACTTCCATCGTGTTTAGTTAAATCGTGGTTATTTAATTGTGGTTAATTTAATCGCTTTGGGTTGTTGTGCTTCGTGCGGGTGTTTTGCTCCAACATAAACGTGAAGGTTTTTATAAACCTGGTCTCCCAGTTTGGTCTTTGGAAGCATTCGTTTAACTGCCATTTCAACGATGCGTTCGGGAAATGTACGCATCAGCTCTTTTGGGGTAGCAAAGCGTTGTCCTCCGGGATGGCCGGTATGACGAATGTATACTTTATCTGCCAGTTTCTTGCCGGTCAGTTTTATTTTTTCAGCATTGATCACTACGATGTTGTCACCGCTGTCCATATGAGGCGTGAAGGTAGGTTTGTGCTTTCCTCTGAGCATATAGGCTACGCGGCTTGCCAACCGGCCCAACACTTCGTTTTCGGCATCTACCAGTATCCAGTTTTTTTGAGCAGTTTCCTTGTTTTTATAAACTGTCTTGTAGCTAATTGAGTCCACGATTACCTGATTTTTTAGTTCAATAAATTATACAATTCCCCAAAAGGGGTTGCGAAGATAAAAAGGATTTTGAAACTGAGCAAGTTTAGGGCCAAAATAGTTCAGAAATGGTAGCCTTTGAAGCCTTTTGTAAATTCGTCGGTAGCAAAATCGGGGTTTAACTGAAGGTTTCGGTAAGAATAGGATTCGAAAAGCCCTTTATCATCATACACCACCATATACAAAGGAAGCAGCAGGTTTTTATCGAGGTACATAAGGGTCATTTTGGCATAACTGTTGGGAATTTGTATTTCCTGGCCTTCTTTCAGGTCAGAATAGCTCTTCAGGTCTTTGTTCAGTTCTTTTATCATATATTCACTTAGCCTAAGTCTACGGGCAATATTTATCAGCGTTTCGTTCTTTTTAACGCGATACGGTTTATAAGCAAAATCAGGGTTCATAACCATTATTTTATAAGCATCTCTGCCGTCCATTTTTTTAATGCCCTCATATAAAAAACGGGTATCAAAGTGATTTCCGGATTGAATGACCGCATAAGCAATGATGTCTTTGAAATAGTCGTATCCCACTTCGTGTATGGTATGGTGCTGATTTTCCATCATCAGGGATCCGTAGGGGTTCAGGTTCAGGTTTAGGTAAGGAAATCGATTGGGGTTAACCAGTGCGTCTCCATCATTTTTTCCCTCCAGCCACAAAACTTCTGTTCCCTTAATGTTCAGGTACAATTTACGCGGAGAACGCTGCAATTTAATGGTGGACTCAGAGCTTCTTAATTTTCCGTCCAGACGTTCAGAAACGGAAAGGTCGTACTTCAGACCCTTGACGGCATCTACGGCTTTAAGCATTTGATCGATCAGGGCTGCGCATTTTAGTTCTTCCTCCGGCAAATCAGATGCGGGACATGGATTTGCGCTGCGGGAAGGATAAAAGGAGCCTGAAAGGTAAGGCGAAAGCGTAAGGAAAAGCGCAAGGGAAAGGGTACATCCTATTGACAAAAAAAAGGCTTCACGTTTAGGTGAAGCCTGTAATTTTTGGTAACACATTCCTTTATTTTTTCTTATCCGCAGCAATGGCATTTACATGCCGGGTTAATTTGGATTTGATGTTTGAAGCTTTGTTCTTATGGATTACATTTTTCTTAGCCAGTTTGTCAATCATCGAAGTAATCTTCGGAAGTTCTCCTTCCGCCTTTTTCTTATCCGTCTCAGAACGCAAAGCTTTTATAGCAGTACGGGCTGTTTTGGTATAATACCTGTTTCTTAAGCGTTTGGAATCGTTCGCGCGTATACGTTTTTCTGAGGATTTGTGATTTGCCATTTTTACCAGTTTATCAAATTTGGACTGCAAAAGTAAGCTATTTCTGTCAAAAAGCAAATTGCAAAATACCTTTTATTGTTTAACTTTGATTATATGAATGCGAAATTCGATAAGAAGGTTCATCTGGGATGGTATAAGTCGATGCTTTTAATGCGACGTTTTGAAGAAAAGGCGGGACAGCTTTATATTCAGCAGAAAATCAGAGGTTTTTGCCATTTATATATTGGCCAGGAGGCCCTGGTGGCCGGAGCCGAAAGTGCTACGCGTAAGGAAGACCGGGTCATTACAGCCTACAGGGATCACGTACATCCCATTGCAAGAGGTGTTGACCCCCGATCTGTAATGGCCGAACTGTTCGCCAAAGCTACCGGCTGTTCCAAGGGAAAGGGGGGGTCTATGCATATGTTCAGCAAGGAACATAATTTTTTCGGAGGACATGGAATCGTAGGAGCACAGATTCCGCTTGGGGCCGGCATCGCTTTTGCAGACCAATACAACAAAAACGATCGTGTCACGCTCTGCTATATGGGAGACGGAGCAGTCAGGCAAGGGGCTTTGCACGAAACATTCAACATGGCCATGCTTTGGAAACTGCCGGTTGTCTTCCTAATAGAAAACAACAATTATGCGATGGGGACCTCCGTTGAACGTACCTCCAACGTTCATGACCTTTATAAACTGGGACTTTCTTACGAGATGCCTTCCTATGCTGTGGACGGAATGAGTTGCGAAGCCGTTCACCGGGCTGTTGAAGCGGCGGCTGACTTTGCGCGCAAGGGCAATGGACCCACACTGCTTGAAATGAAAACGTACCGCTACAGGGGCCATTCTATGAGCGATCCCGGGACCTACAGGAGTAAAGAAGAAGTAGAGGCCGCAAAAAAGCAGGATCCTATTGAGCACGTTTTGGCGATACTTCGGGATAACAAATGGATTTCTGAAAAGGAAATCGAAATCATAGAAGGCGAAGTGAAGGCTGTAATAGAGGATGCCATAAAGTTTGCTGATGAATCACCCTTTCCAGATCCTTCAGAATTATACAATGATGTTTATTCTCAGACCGATTATCCGTTTATAACCGAATCCTAAATTCCTAACCGAATCTTAAAATTGCATTAATCTGTATGGCCGAAATTGTCAAAATGCCCAAACTAAGTGATACCATGACAGATGGCACGGTATCCAAGTGGTTAAAAAAAGTCGGGGATACTGTTAAATCAGGGGACATTCTTGCCGAAATTGATAGCGACAAGGCCACTATGGAGTTTGAATCTTTTTACGACGGGGTTTTGCTGTATATCGGGGTACCTGATAAAAAAGCAGCTCCTGTGGATTCTATTCTCGCGATTATCGGAAAGAAAGGGGAGGATATCAGCAAGCTCATTGCTGACCATGCAACCCTTGCTCCTGCCGCTGTCAGCGCAGACAAGCAGGCTGCAAAAGTACAAAATGCAGTTGCCCAGCCTGCGACAACCCTTGCTCAGCCTGCGACAACCGCTGCTCAGCCCAGCGCACAACCCCTGCAGGATGGCCGCAGTAAAGCATCCCCGCTGGCAAAAAAACTTGCCGAAGAAAAGGGTATTTCGGTAACCATGCTTCGCGGTACCGGTGACGGCGGTCGCGTCATTAAACGCGACATTGAAAATTTCGGACGCTCTACTGTTCCTGATTTTGTCGGAACAGAAGGGTATCAGGAGGTGGAAGTTTCGCAAATGCGAAAGACTATTGCACGACGGCTCGCCGAAAGTAAATTCACGTCTCCGCATTTTTACCTGACTATGGAGATACTAATGGATGAGGTTGTGAAAGCAAGGGAAGCCATCAATACGTTTTCTTCCGTTAAGATATCCTTCAACGATATTGTCATTAAAGCTGTTGCTGCATCCATTCGAAGGCATCCCAAGGTCAATTCCTCCTGGAGGGGTGAAGTGATCCGTTACAATCAACATATTCATATCGGCATGGCCGTTGCAGTAGAGGATGGGCTCCTGGTACCCGTAATACGGTTTGCCGATGGAAAAACCCTCTCTCAGATTGCGGTTGAGGCCAGGGCTTTTTCCCAAAAAGCGAAGGATAAAAAACTGCAACCTCAGGATTGGGAAGGCAATACATTCACCATTTCAAATCTGGGAATGTTCGGAATAGAAGAATTTACAGCCATTATTAATCCACCGGATGCCTGCATTCTTGCTGTTGGAGGAATAAAAGAAAGTGCCGTCGTAAAGAACGCACA
>Ga0206879_1060_pt1 | contig 26845 bp, 21 predicted proteins | sample Alteio_BWOrgCont_5_FD_152897 | JGI IMG/M metagenome (GOLD analysis project Ga0206879, IMG submission 152897) | Enriched cells from forest soil in Barre Woods Harvard Forest LTER site, Petersham, Massachusetts, United States -... | ecosystem: Environmental > Terrestrial > Soil > Temperate forest > O... | reverse complement strand
ATTATTTGTAGGAGCCAACGGCAGAATGGAGATGGAAAAGGTGCCAGCTGCCGGATACCGCATTGAGGGGTTGGATATTGCAGGCATATCGCGAAGCAATATGCTCAAGAATATTTCACTGCCCGCTAAAGTATGGAAGAGCGTGAGTAAGGCCAAGCAATTGGTTACAGAGTTTAAGCCGGATGCTATTGTGGGTGTAGGCGGTTATGCCAGCGGTCCTACATTATGGGCCGGTATCCGCAAACGTATTCCAACACTGATACAGGAACAGAATTCATATCCCGGTGTTACCAATAAGATATTGGCGAAGTATGCCAAGAAGATTTGTGTGGCTTATCCGGGAATGGAGAAATACTTCCCTAAGGAGAAAATGATAATTACAGGCAACCCTGTAAGGCAAGATATAGCCGACCTGCAAAGCAAGCGTATGGCAGCATTAGAGTTCTTTGAGTTGAGTAATGGTGGATTCGTATTACTTGTAATAGGTGGCAGCCTTGGTGCAAGGACTGTTAATGAGAGCATTGCAAAATCACTCGATGTATTTGCTAAGAACGGTATTCAATTGGTATGGCAAACAGGTAAACAATACTATCCACAGGCGGCAGAGTTACAGAAGAAATATCCAAACATAAGGGCATTTGATTTCATACAAAGAATGGATTATGCATATGCAGCGGCTGATGTAGTTGTATCTCGTGCTGGGGCCATATCGCTTTCGGAATTATGCATTGCAGGTATGCCTTGCATTTTGGTGCCTTCACCTAATGTAGCAGAGGACCATCAGACAAAGAATGCCATGAATCTTGCTAATCATGATGCAGCGATTGTTATAAAAGACACAGAAGCGATAAATCAGTTGGGAGATGCAGTGATAAAATTGGCAACAGATAGTTCAATGAGACAGAGTTTGAGTAAAAATATTTCTGCGTTGGCCGTTAAAGATTCAGCTGCGAGGATAGCACAGGAAGTAATTGCACTAACAGGAAAGTAATGAACGTGAAGGGTTTGAAATATGTGTATTTGATAGGTATCGGAGGTATCGGTATGAGTGGCCTTGCGCGTTACTTTAAGGCAGCGGGCAAGCTTGTGAGCGGATATGATAAGACTCCTTCTTCACTGACTCAGGAGATGGAAGAAGAGGGAATTAAGATTCATTATGATGATAGCATGGCATTGGTAAGTGATGAAATAAAGAAGAATACTAAAGATGTGCTTGTCATATATACTCCTGCTATTCCTGAGGATCATAGCGAGTTAATGTATTTCCGCCAGCATAATTATGATTTGCACAAGAGAGCAGAAGTATTGGGTTGGATAACGCAGGGGCATTATACTGTGGCTATTGCAGGAACCCATGGAAAGACAACTACAACTACGCTGGTAACCCACATTCTTAAATCATCTAAGAGTGATTGTATGGCATTCCTTGGTGGCGTATCGAAGAACTATAACACAAACGTATTGCTGGAGAAGAATATTTCAGATAGTACGGTAATGGTAGTGGAAGCTGATGAATATGATCGTTCATTCCTCCACCTGAGCCCTGATATTGCAGTTATCACTTCTGTTGACCCAGACCATCTGGATATATATAATGATGCTAAGCACATGGAGGAATCATATGCCATGTTTGCGAATCGCATTAGCTCAACCGGTTGTCTAGTCACTAAGAAAAAAGTGAATGAGATCATTCATTATGGAGGCAAAATGGTGACCTACTCCCTTGACCAAAAGGCTGACTACTATGCTAAAAACATCACTATTAAAGAAGGGCAATATACATACGACGTGGTTACCCCACAAGGCGAAATACAATCTGTAAAGCTTGGAATACCGGGCCTGCACAATATTGAAAACTCAATTGCTGCAACTGCTGTGGCACAATTAATGAAAGTAGGTGATGATAAGATACGCCATGCATTGGGAACATTTGAAGGTGTGCAACGCCGTTTCGATTATCAGATTATTTCTCCTAAGTTGATTTATATAGATGACTATGCACATCACCCTGAAGAGCTAAGTGCATGCATACGTTCGGTAAAAGCAATGTATCCGAATAAAAAGATCACAGGAATATTCCAGCCGCACTTATATAGCAGGACACGCGATTTTGCAGATGGATTTGCAAGAAGTCTTGAATTACTCGATAAGTTGATTCTACTTGATATATATCCTGCAAGAGAGTTGCCAATAAAAGGAATTGATTCTGCTATGTTGTTAGGTAAGACCAACATGGAGCATAAAAAATTATGTAGCAAAGAAGAATTGGTAAACGTAGTTACGAGCGATATGCCAGAGGTATTGTTGACCATGGGCGCGGGAGATATAGACAGGTTAGTAGAGCCATTAAAGAATGCATTGTTAAAGAAAATTGGAGCATAATGTTTAAGAAGATTCTATACATAATGGGTTGGGTTGCGATAAGCGCAGGCATGCTTGCTATGGTAGGGTTTGCCGAAATAAAACGTAAGTCTACCCCGATAAAGGCGCTTGATATTAGGATAACTCAACACGATAGCGACTTCTTCATTACACCTACTGAGATACGCAAGCTGATACAAGAACAACAAGGCGATATAGTTGGTAAGGAAATGAACCAGGTAAGTGTTCCGAAGATGGAAGACATGATGAACAGTAACCCCTATATAGCAAATGCACAGGTGTATGCTACAATAGATGGCAACCTTGAAGTTAGGGTAACACAGAAGAAGCCTATTGTGCGCATTATAAACAGCGACGAAGAAAGCTATTATATAGATTCTACAGGAACACTAATGCCATTGTCGAATGATTATACGGCAAAAGTGCTGATAGTTAATGGAGCGGTTAGTGAACCATATGTGATGTATTCAGGCAAGACAGTGAAGCAGATAGAACACGATACAACAATGCATTCTATGATTCCTGATATATATAAACTGGCTTCATACGTGAGGCATAATACATTCTGGAGTTCGCAAATAACACAGGTGTATGTTGACACTGCCAAAGATTTTTGCCTTGTGCCAAGAGTAGGCAACCAGAAAATAATTTTCGGGGATATATCTGATATGGATCAGAAATTTAAAAGACTGTGGGTACTATATCATGACGGGCTGAACTCAACCGGCAGATGGAACGACTATTCAATAATCAACTTAAAATTCAAACATCAAATCGTGTGCACTAAAAAATAAATCATCCTATGGAAAACAAATCAGACATCATTGTAGGCTTAGACATTGGTACAACCAAAATTGTATGCATTGTCGGCCGTAAGAACGAACACAACAAAATAGATATTATGGGTGTCGGTAAGGCCGACTCTGTAGGTATCGCCCGTGGTGTGGTCCTTAACATCGACCAGACCGTTGCTTCTATCATGAAAGCCGTAAAAGAAGCATCGGAGAAATCGGGCGTGGAAATAAAATACGTGAATGTGGGCATTGCGGGCCAGCATATAAAAAGCTTGCAGCACAGGGGCGTTAAAACCCGTTCCGATTTGGAGAAAGAAATAAACCAAAAGGATGTAGATGACCTTATTGAAGACATGTACAAACTGGTTATGCCTCCGGGAGAAGAGATTATTGAAGTTCTTCCGCAGGAATATATAGTGGATAATGAGCAAGGCATAAAGAATCCCATAGGAATGGCAGGTGTGCGCCTTGAGGCTAACTTCCACATTATAACCGGGCAGATTGCTGCAGCCAAGAACATTGAAAAGTGCGTTACGAAAGCAGGTTTGATGATGGATGAATTGACATTGGAAGCTCTTGCATCATCTGATTCAGTACTTACTGATGAAGAACGCGAAGCCGGTGTAGTACTTGTAGATATCGGCGGTGGCACAACAGATATAGCCATCTTCCAGGATGATATCATTCGCCATACTGCAGTAATTCCATTTGGTGGTAATGTAATAACCGAGGATATAAAAGAAGGTTGCCAGATCATCCGCACACAGGCAGAGCAATTGAAAGTGAAGTTTGGTTCTGCCATACCTACCGAATCGCAAGAGAATGAGATAGTAGTTATACCTGGCCTGAAAGGCAGGCAGAATAAGGAAATTTCTGTAAGGAATCTTTCCTGCATCATAAATGCACGTATGGAAGAAATTCTTGAGCACGTGTATTATGAGATCAAGAATTCAGGTTTTGAAAAGAAGCTGATTGCAGGAATAGTAGTAACCGGTGGCGGTGCAAATCTTAAGCATTTACCACAATTGGTAGAATATGTAACAGGTATGGATACCCGTATAGGCCATCCGAACGAACATCTTGCTCCGGGAGTATTCGACCTGAGTCATCCACTATACGCAACCGGCGTTGGGCTTGTAATGAAAGGCTTTGAAGTGGTTGAAAAGGAAACCTATACCGACCACAATGTTATCAAGCAACCGGAAATCGTTCAGCACTCAAAACAGAAAAAGAAAGGCGGCTTCATGGAGAAATTCTTTAGCGGGGCAACCAAGTTCTTCGATGAAGATGTAGAAGGAGAAACCAAAAAGTAAAAACAAAAAGCGCAACACGTAAAAACCAAATAATAACCTAAAACACAAACCGTATGATTAACTTTGATTTACCGAAAGACCAATCCTCCATCATTAAAGTATTTGGTGTAGGTGGCGGTGGCAGCAACGCTGTCAACCATATGTACCGACAGGGCATAAAAGGTGTTGACTTCGTAGTATGCAACACCGATCAGCAAGCACTCGACATTAGTCCGGTGCCAATTAAAATTGCGTTAGGCTCAGGCCTGACCGAAGGCAGAGGTGCAGGCTCACTTCCTGAAGTAGGAAGAAAGGCCAGCATGGAAAGCCTTGAAGAGATAAAGAAAATTCTGGGTAACAATACCAAAATGGTATTTATAACCGCAGGATTAGGTGGTGGAACAGGCACAGGTGGTGCTCCCGTTATTGCACAGGTTGCAAAAGAAATGGGAATACTTACTGTTGCTATTGTTACCGTACCATTTGCATTTGAAGGAAAGAAAAGGAAACAACAGGCAGAAGATGGTTTGAAAGAACTCCGCGAGCATGTTGACACTATACTCATCATCAACAACGATAAGTTACGTGAGATGTATGGCAACCTGAAACTGGGAGAAGCTTTCGCACATGCCGATAATATATTGAACATAGCTGCCAAGAGCATAGCTGAAATTATCACTGTAACACTGCATATCAACCTTGACTTTGCAGATGTACAGACAGTGATGAAAGAAAGCGGTGTGGCAATAATGGGTTCAGCATCAGCCGAAGGTGAGAACAGGGCGTTAAGGGCCGTTGAAATGGCGCTTACCTCACCATTGCTTAACGATAACAACATTCGTGGTGCACGTTATGTACTGCTTAATATCACATGCGGTAACGACGATATTACCATGGATGAACTTGGCGAGATAACAGACTTCTTACAAGATGCTGCGGGCCAGACAGCCGATATCATTAAGGGTTATGGTATAGACGAAAGCCTTGGAAACAGGGTGAACGTTACCCTTATAGCTACAGGCTTCAGCGCGAACCCTGTGACTACATTTGCTGAGAAGAAAGCAGAGAAGATCATCCGCCGTTTAGATGATGTTGTGAATGTAACGCCTAAGGTTTCTGCTGCTCCAAGCGCAGGCCCTAAGTATTCATTCCTGAATACACCGGAAGTAAAGCCGGCTGCTGAAGTAAAACCAGTTGCTGAAGTGAAACCGGTAATAAATGAGCAACCAAAGCAAGATACAACTGAAACAATTGCACCTTTCCTGAAATCGGAGCCGGTTGTAGAAAAGCAGGACATAGAGTTTGAGATTGTAAATAAAACTCCTGAGGTTGTACCAACTGAACCGGCGCCAGTAGCATTTGTCCCTCCGGTTATATCATTTGTTCCGCCAGTTGCAGCACCGGTAATTGTTCCTCCGGTTATGCACGAGCCTCCACAAGAGGAAAAGGTAGAAATGACTGACCCTATCTTCAGCGAAGAGCAGAAGAAAAAGGCACAAGAGAGAATTGAGAAGCTAAAACAACTGAGCTATAAATTGAAGACTCCGGGTGGAGTGAATGAATTGGAGAGCGAACCTGCCTACAAAAGAAGAAATGTAGAGCTGGGCGATACCCCACATTCATCTGAGTCAAGCGTGTCTCGATTTACACTTTCAGAAGGAGAAAATAAGAAAGGAGAGTTGCGTGATAACAACTCATTCCTGCACGATAATGTCGACTGAGGAGGTTTATGTATTTAGGTTCATAAAGGGTTAATACGGGCCGGCACCTATTGGTTTGGGTGCCGGTTTTTTATTGTCGCCCTGTGGCCCCCTCCCTCAGCGCGAGAGAGGGGCAGGGGAGCTGGGTTAGTCTGGACAACTAGATACCCACACTATACATTAGGATAGTCTTATCGTATAATTTCTTTTGAATATGCTTAAGTATACCTGATGTAATTGGCAAGGTCAACGTGGCCATGAAACTAAGGCCGGCATTTAGATAATACTTAAATGAAGCTTGTCCGGAGTTCATTTGCTTAAAAAGACTTTGAAAAGTATTATATGAAGCAAACGCACCACCTGCACTACCCGGGAATGCTGCAATGCTTGATAGCGTATGAAAGAAACGCATTGTTTTGGCAGCTTTAAGATTTACCAGCACAATTGGGTTTCCTGATTGTGCCATGATGTTATTTATACGGCCATAGCTTACTATTTCATTGGTATCTAACCTGAAATTGTCGCCAATACGTTCAATCTTATAGATATGCGCCCCGGTTGGCGTTACAGTAGCACTTTTTGCAATAGAATCAGCTTTCTGGCTTGTTTTGGCATTACCGGCCATCATACTGAAGTCTTTATAATTCTTTGCTGTATTAACGGGGTTCAGTATTGTTTTTGTACCGTCGGCATATTGTATATACAGTACTTTCTCTACAGGTATTTTGGTTCTGTGAAAGTATTTGCTGCAGATAACCATGCCATTTTTTACTTTCTTTACATGGGTATGCTTTACACTACCCGACACCATTACTACCATGTCTTGTGCCTTTACTGAACTAACTGCAATTAGCAGGATAAATAACAATTGTAGGATCTTTGTGTTTTTCATTGCGCTGATTTTTTTAAGGGTTTAAAATATTATGACGCAAAACTACCTTGGGGAGCACGGAAAGAACTACCCCATTTGGAGGATATGAATTTTACCCCTTAATCAGTTGCTTGAAAATCAGCTAATTAAATTATTGCTGAAAGCATACCTTGTAAGCTCAACCTTGTTTTTAAGGCCCAGCTTGTGTAATATATTTTTGCGATGAGTAATAATAGTGAGCGGGCTAAGATGTATTTTATCTGCTATCTCTTTATCGGTTAATCCTTGGCTAATCATTACCACGATTTCCTTTTCGCGCTTGGTAAGTATCTCGGCAGGGTTGTTTGATAATGTTTTGTCGGAGAAGCTATCTATCAGGAGAGCAGTAACCTCAGGTTTAAAATGTTTTTCTCCTTTTGCTACTTTTTTAATAGTGAAAGCCAATTCTTCTTTATCTACAGTTTTAAGCACATAAGCAAATACACCTGCTCCCAGCATCTTCTTAATATAAAGGCTTTCATTCAGCATAGTAAGTGCAATTACTTTTACTGTGGGAAATTTTTCCTGGATTTCCTTTGCTGCTTCTACGCCATTCATTACGGGCATTTGTATGTCTGTTAATACCACATCAGGTTTATGAAATGCAACCTGTTGTAACAGTTGTTCTCCGTTTCCTGCGTGACCTATAACTTCTAATCCTTCGAATTCTTTTAATATGGCTTTTAGGCCATCAATAAATACCTGGTGGTCATCGGCTATAACTATTCTAATGGTAGGTTCCATGGCTCTATACAGGTATTTCAAGTATTATGGTTGTTCCGTTTCCTTGGCCTGAATCAATATTAAATGTACCATTCAACCATTCTGAGCGCGACATCATATTCTTTAAGCCCCTGCCTTTTTTTACCTGCTCAACATTAAAACCCTTTCCATCGTCTTCCAGCATAATAGTTAACTGCCCATCCTGCTTTATTAACTGAATATTTATTTCTTTGGCATCAGCATATTTGAAAACATTGTTCACCGCTTCCTGTATAATACGATAGATAGTAAACTGTGTTTGTTTTTCGAGTGTTATGCCTTCTACATCATGCAAATCCAGATTGATTTTTGCAGCACCTGCATTTGCAGTTCGTGCAATCAGTTCAAGTAAAGCAGGAACCAAGCCTTCTTCCTCAAGGGTCCGTGGCATCAGGTTAAATGTAATATCATGAATTTCTTTGGACGCCTGGTTGAGTAATTTAACTGATTCCTCAGCAGTTTTCTTTGGGTCACCTGACGATGTCTGAAGGTTAAGTTTTACGGTAGAAAGCAGATAGCCAAGACTGTCATGCAAATCTTCTGCAATACGTTTTCTTTCCTGTTCCTGTGTTTCCATAACGGCATTTGCCTGTTCTTTTTGCTTTTGATTCAGTTCCTGCTGATAAACGGTTTTCTGTTTCAAACGAGCACGATTGAATAATAATCCTATAAATGCCAATATAAATAAAGAACCTCCAATTGCCAGCCAGGTAAAAAGTTTTTGCTTTTCCAGTTTTGCGGTATTGATTACATCTTTCTTTTCCTGCTCCAACTTTTCTGCAGCTTGCTTCTTATCAAATTCATAGTTCATTTGTTCAGTAACGATTTTTCGGGTATTCTCCTCATTTTTCAGGCTGTCCCTATAGCTTATGTATAGCTTCATATCGGTAAGGGCCTTTTTGAAGTTGCCAGTTGCACTGTCATATAAAGTGGCAGCATTATAACCATCTTTTATTAAGTCCTTATCTTTAAGAATTGCCGCCAGTGTACTAGCTGAATCAACATATTTGCCTGCTTTATCATTTTGTTTCAGCATAGTATATATGCTTCCAAGGTTAATATATGCATTGGCAATATTGTATTTGTTTCCAATTTTTCTTGAAATTTCCAGCCCTTCTAAAGAATTCTTAAGGGCCTCATCATATTTCTTTTGCAGGAAATTTATAGCGCCAATATTATTATACGCATATCCCATTCCTTCTTTATTGTCAATTTCAATAGCCACCTTTAGTGCTTGATGAAAATTCGCAAGAGCATCGTCATACCTATTCTGGATATAATATATATCTCCAAGATTGTGATATGCATTACCTGCGCTAATTTTATTCCCAATTTCTTCTTCTATTTTCAACGATTTCGATATGTTCTCAATAGCTTGCTGGTAGTTACCTTCTGAGTAATACACTAACCCAATATTGCCATATACATCTCCCAATCCCCGCTTAAATCCAATTTCTTCATCAATGGCACATGCTTGTAAATAATCATGCAACGCTTCTGGATAATGCCCCTGGGTTAATTCAACATTTCCCATATTTGAAGAAGCACTTGCCGTTGTTCTTTTATTCCCACCTTGTTCGGCATATTGTTTCGCTAATTGATAGTTCTTTAGTGCATCGTCATACTTTCCTTTCAAATAATAAATGGCACCTATTGAGTTATAACAATCGCCCATGCCGGCCTTAAAATCAATTTTAGTTTCAATAGCCAACGCCTCGGAATCATACTTAAGTGCTTCGGGTAGATTACTTTTAAAATAGTTTATCGTACCAATGTTAAAGTATGCAACTCCGAGCCCCTTCTTGAAATCGATATGGGTTGAAAGCTCTGAAGCCTGCTTTGCAATTATCATAGCAGTGTCGTAATGCCCGGTCAGGTATAACTGGTGGCTCAATACATTAAGAGTATTTACTTTGTTCGAATCCTCTTTCTCACTTTTCAATACAGTGTAAAGTGAATCGTTTTTAATTTTCTGGCAAGGGGAAAGAATGGGTATGAGTAATACGACAAAAAGGGCGTATATATGAAATGGGGTTTTCATTAACACAAATATACAGTTTCCTATAAATGCGAGAAGGTATAACCTACTTGCTTACAGCACCTTCACTAACGTAATCTTTCAGGTATTCAAAATGGGGAGTAAGCTTGCCACTTTTGCAAATGGTGGCACGTTCAATGATTCCTTCTTTATCTTCTCCAAATACCGAAGGCAAAACCCTTTCAGCTAATTCTTTTCCAAAATCTTCAGAAGCCTCACGCGGTAATTCGCATGGCAGGTTATCTACCGCCATAATAGTTACAGACGTTTTATTGAAAGGAATATCTATTTGTTCAGTAAGCGGGTTATATCCGTAAAAAGGTTCAGCGATGGAGCTTGGCTTCAATGTGCTGGGCACTGAGCCATTAATATCGCAGGTAATATCCGCTATTTCGCTAATGTGGAAATCGGGCAGTTTCATCTGGTCCTTAGTGAAAAGAACCGGAGCATGAACATCCCAGAAGTGAGCAGTAATTAATAGATCACACTCTTTGGTATATGGCAGGAAAGTGGAAACATATTTTTCGGGATGCGTATAGAAGTCCTTAGAGCTCCATGAAGAACCATCTTTTGCCTGATAATAATCTTTAGAGTGAAGCTGGCAATAAACAGGTTCGCGGTATGAGCAATGCAGAAACTCATAAGGAGTCACTTTGCGAATCTTGAGCATACCAAGTGCTTCTATTACTCCGTTTGCTACACGTCCGCCACCTGTAACCAATATCTTCATATTGGGCAGTCGTACACGTTCAAGCTCTTCTTCCATTTCTTCTCTATCGCGACAAAGGTGGGCAGGTTTTAAATCGAACATATTATATCGTTTCCCATACCCCAAAATGCCATTATAAGCCCCTACAATACCGGCATAACGGCCAAAGCCGATAATACGATTATGTTCTTTATCGGTGAGACATTCATAATCTATCAGCTGAATATTCTTAGCCAACATAGCCTGTAGCATCTTCTTATTATAAGGCTGCTTTTTTATGGTATGCGAGAAAATGAAATATTTTTTACCTGCTATAAGCTTTTCAATAGGTATCTCCTTCAAGCCTAACAATATATCACATTGACTAAGGTCTTCGGTAAGCTGAAGCCCGAAAGAAGCATATTCTGCATCGGTATAGCAACGCATGTTTGAGTGTTGCACAAGTATTTCAAGGCCCGGATAAGCACGCATTAAATCGCTGCACTGAAGTGGGGTAAAAGGCACGCGCTTTTCAGGGGGCACTTTCTCTTCTCGTAATATACCTAGCTTGATTTTCTGCATAAAATGTTATTTCAGGGTTTGCAAAGATAATAGAGCCTTCGGAATATCGAATAATGAACATTGAATAAGGAATGATGAAGTAAATGCAATTCTGCGTTAGGGATTGTAGTGGAAAGCCCACAGCATAGCGAGGACTTGGAACGTAAAGCCCGACCCGAAGGGGAACGCCCAAAGTGTAGCACATTTTTTGACCTTATTAATACTTAACTTTGCGAGACAATTAAGGAAAGTGGAAAAAAGCAAACAATATTCAAGGGCCTTGCTCATATTTTACATTTTAGTAATTTATGTGCTGGTTCAGTTTCTGTGGTGGGCATACCATATGGCGCAACAGAGCCAGGCCATATATATGCAGCAACTGGCTACTTCTCCTGAAAGCGAAAGTATACTGCATAAGCAATTGCTGGCTAAGTATTACATGATATTTGGCGAGGGTAGTGTATTCCTTCTTATAATGCTGGTAGGTATAGCACAGGTGCGTAAGGCATTTAAAAAGGAATCGGAATTACTGGCCAGGCAAAAGACCTTCCTGCATTCTGTTACACATGAATTTAAATCGCCAATAGCGTCTATGCGTTTGCAGATAGAAACATTATTGAAACGCAATCTATCCAACGAACAGCAACAACAGGCATTAAGTAATGCCTTGGAGGATACCGAAAGGCTCGATCAACTATTAGAAAAGATACTTATTTCAGCAAGAATTGATAACGGGGAGTTGCCATTCTATCCGGAGAAAATAAACCTGTCAGATAAATTGAGAGACAGTCTGAATAAGCTTTTGCGTTCATATCAGCATAGAGACATTGTTGAGCATATACAAGATAAAATAGAGATTCATATTGACCCATGGGCATTTAATTCTATTGTGACTAACCTGGTGGAGAATGCCTTGGTTTATTCACCAAAAGATAAACCTGTGGTGGTAGAGTTAAAGAAAGAAGGCAATAAAATATTGTTACTGGTAAAAGATCATGGCCCCGGTATACCTATTGAGGAGAGAAAGAAAATATTCCAGAAGTTTTATAGAATGAGTACTTCATCGGGCTATAAGGGCACAGGCCTGGGCTTGTATTTAGTAGACTATATAGTTAAACGACATAACGGAAGCATAACGGTAAAAGAGAATTCTCCGAATGGAGCTATCTTTGAAGTTGCTTTAGAGACTGAGTAATGAGTATTGGGTATTGAGATATGAGAACTAAAAATATTTAATAGAAATTATATGGCTGATAAGAAAAAAGTAGCACTGATAATTTTAGACGGTTGGGGAATTGGAGACGGTTTAAAAGATGATGCTATTGCGAATTCACGCACTCCATTTGTAAATAGTTTATACAAACAATATCCACATTCCAAATTGCAGACCTCAGGAGAAAACGTTGGCTTGCCTGATGGACAGATGGGTAACTCAGAAGTGGGCCATTTGAACATTGGTGCCGGTAGAGTAGTGTACCAGGACCTGGTGCGCATAGGCAAGGATGTAAAAGAAAAGGTATTAGATAAGAACCCTGTTCTGTTAGGGGCGTTGAAGTATGCCAGTGAAAACAATAAGAATGTCCATTTCATGGGCTTGGTATCTGATGGCGGTGTGCATTCGCATATTAACCACCTTATGGCATTGTGCGATATTGCTAAAGATAATAAGTGCAAGCAGGTATATATTCATGCGTTTACCGATGGACGCGATTGTGATCCGCAAAGTGGAAAAGGCTTTATAGAAACACTGAGCAAGCATATTGCAGGTACCAATGCAAAGATTGCTTCGGTGATTGGGCGCTATTATGCAATGGACAGGGATAAGCGTTGGGAGCGTGTGAAGCTGGCATATGATCTATTAGTTCATGGAAATGGTAGAAGGGTTTCTGACCCTATAGCAGCTATAAAAGAATCTTACGCGGAGGGTGTTACCGATGAGTTCATCAAGCCGATTGCAATTACCGATGAAATGGATAACCTTATGCCTCGTATTATGTTAGGCGATGTGGTTATATGCTTTAACTTCCGTACCGACAGGTGCCGCGAGATAACCCATGTACTTACACAGGAGAATATGCCTGAGCAGGGAATGCAGATAATTCCCTTGAACTATTTTACTATGACTACTTATGATGAGAAGTTTAAAGGTATACAGGTATTGTATCATAAAGATGACCTGAAAATGACCCTGGGTGAGGTATTGGCTAATGCAGGTAAAACGCAGATACGTATTGCAGAGACAGAAAAATATCCTCACGTTACTTTCTTCTTTTCCGGTGGGAGGGAAGATGTATTTAAAGGAGAGACACGCATAATGGTGCCGTCGCCAAAGGTTGCCACATATGACCTTAAGCCCGAAATGAGCGCACCCGGAGTTACCGATGCCATTGTTGCAGAATTAAAAAAAGGAGAAGTTGATTTTATCTGCCTGAACTTTGCAAACCCCGATATGGTGGGACATACGGGTGTGTATAGCGCGATTGTAAAAGCTGTCGAAACAATAGATACTTGTTTGCAAAAAGTAGTGGAAGCAGGATTGCCGCAAGGTTATTCATTTATAATTATTGCTGACCATGGTAATGCGGATCATGCTGTTAATTCGGATGGTTCACCTAATACTGCACATACTACCAATCCTGTGCCTTGTATTGTGATTGATAAAGATTGTAAGAGCGTTACTGATGGTCGTCTGGCGGATATTGCTCCTACAGTATTAAAACTTATGGGCTTGCAGCAGCCTTCTGAAATGACTGGGAAAAGTTTGGTCTAAAACACCAATAGCTACTTTTTATATTTCAAATGAGTACAAAAGGACAAATTAAAATATTTTTCATTTTTTGTCTTCTTCTTTCGTATCCTTTTAAATTATGGAGCCAATGTGATTCTACTAATATGGAACTTCCAAAAGACAGTATTTTGCTAAAAAAGTATTTTCGAGTGGAATGTTCAAGAAGATGTAACATTTCATCTATAGATTGGAATAATTGGTTTGACTGTTATGATATGACACTGGAAAGCGATTCCCTTCCTTTAAATACTCATATTGATTTTATAATAAGAAGGTTTCTAAGCCCAGGGGTCAAATCTCTCATTGGTGATATTCATAAAATAAAAAGTATTCTTATTCAATCTTATCCATACAAGTTTTCGCAGACGCATAAGGGAGTGAATATTGAGATATCTTATGTAAATCAGAACGCTATCTCCCATCAGGCGAAGAGAAGTCTGAAATCAGAACGGAGAAAAATAAAAGCTGAATATAAAATACCAAACCTAAAGAATGCTATTTTAATTACTGTATTTTATCAAAATACATGGCAACGATGGATTGTTTTTGAAAATGGCAAAAGCTTGCTATGGCATTTTAATGGAACAAGTGTACTTGACTTGAACCCTGAATTATTGGAGATTGAAGAATTGTATGGCCTAAGAGAATGTTATAAAGTTATTGACCCCGATGGTAAAATTGAAACACCATTTAAATGAATATTGCAATAAGGTAGACTTAGGAAAACTTCGTATTTTATAATATAAGCCCAGAGCTTCACATTAACTTAACATTCAGTTCTTAGTAACAGGGTATTATCGCATTGTTTAAGTTGTTGATTATCAATAATAATTAATAATTCTTGCCACAAAACTTATTAGTATTAACCTGTTCATTATCTAAATGTTAGCCGGGTAGTAAAGCCTATTCTCATCCGTACCTTTATATACAACAAACCCATTAAACCAATTGATGCATGAAGACAAACTCAAGTAGGGTAATTGAAGCAGCAGCAGATTACATTGAAACTCTTTTCCGACAAGGTAAAAGAATTGTAACGCTAAATACATTTAGTGGTGAAGAATATGTTGGTACCATTTGCCAGCCGGAGGTACACCGCTATAGTCCGTTAAAAATAATGTTGACTTTAATTCCAAAAGGTGGTGAAGAGCACCAAACCTTTGACTTGAGTGATATATCACACATCGAGCCGGTGAATTAGTAGCTTTTCGTCATTGCGAGGAATGAAATGACGAAGCAATCTCAGTATTTGATTGAGACTGCCACGCTGCGCTCGCAGTGACGAAGTGGGATTGAAGGTCTAACCGCAAAGTGCGCGGAGATGTTTCGACAAGCTCAACATGACAATACACACAGAGTTCGCAAAGGATTTTTTAAGTCTTCCCCAATGGGGGAGATTTAGAGGGGGCCTAGTTCAAACTTATCTGCATCTAAGCCGACTGGGAAAACCTTGCGGAAATCTTCCAGTGCTTTCCATGAAAGAGTAACTGTTTCCACTGATGGCTGATCAGGTTGTGTAGTGCTTATGATTTGTCCACGTGGGTCCATTACGGCAGAATAACCTGCATGTGCCATATCATGCGCATCGGTACCAATGCGGTTCACACCAATAACATATACCTGGTTCTCTATAGCGCGTGCAATAAGTAATTGTCGCCAAGGGTAGCTGCGTACATCAGGCCAGTTGGCAACATATATAAGGCAGTCGTAAGCATTTGTATTACGGCTCCATACAGGGAAACGCAGGTCGTAACAAACAAGTGGACATATCTTCCAGCCTTTCAGTTCAACTATAATACGTTTGGTTCCCCGGGTGTAAGTATTGTTCTCTTCTCCCATCCGGAAGAGGTGGCGCTTGTCATACGTTTCAAAAGTGCCGTCAGGCCTCATCCACACCAGGCGGTTATAGTTATGTCCGTTCTCTTTTATGTTAAGGCTTCCGGTAATAACACATTTCTTTTCTGCAGCCATCTTGCGCATCCACTTCACTGCTTTGCCGTCCATACCTTCTGCAAACTGCTTTGCATTCATAGTAAAGCCTGTGGTAAACATTTCTGGTAATACAATTAAGTCGGTAGAGCTGGGAGCAATGCTGCTTACAGTTTTAGTAAACGCAGCAATATTGGCATCAATATCTTCCCAAAACAAAGGCGATTGTACTATGGTTATTTTTAAATCTTCCATTATACTTTGCAGAGTTTCTCTGCAGCTTTTTCAAGGGTTTCGTTAGTTTTCGCAAAACAGAAACGCAAGAGTTTGTTGTCTTCCGGTTCATGATAGAATACCGATGTTGGCACACTGGCAACACCAATTTCTTTGGTGAGCCTTATAGCATACTCAGTATCTTTTTCCTGTGTAATGCCACTATAATCAAGCAACTGGAAATAAGAACCCGATGCAGGAGTGAACTTAAACTTAGAACCTTTAATCAGGTTAATAAAGTAATCTCTCTTCTCCTGGTAAAAACTACCGAGTTGCATGTACGCTTCTTTGTGTTTCATATAATCGGCGAGGGCATATTGCAAAGGAGTGTTCACGCAAAACACCATAAACTGATGCACACGGCGGAATTCGGTCATCAACTTTTCAGGAGCCAACACATATCCAGTTTTCCAGCCCGTGGTGTGATACGTTTTTCCAAATGAGAACACTACAAAGCTGCGCTCAGCCAACTTAGGAAAGCGGCATACGCTCTGGTGCTCATTCTTATCAAAAACGATATGCTCGTACACTTCATCGCTCAAAATAATAATATCGGTATCGCGCGTGATCTTTTCCAACTCCTTCATATCCGCGGCGTTCATCATAGCCCCTGTTGGGTTATGCGGAGTATTTATCATTATCATTCGGGTACGCTGGTTTACCAGTTTCTTCACCTGGTTCCAGTCAATAGTATATTCTGGCGCTTTTAGTTTTACAAAAATGGGTATGCCACCGTTGAGTTCTATTGCAGGTACATAACAATCGTATGCAGGCTCCAATACAATCACTTCATCACCTTCATTTACGACGGCAGTAATAGCGGCATAAATAGCTTGTGTACCTCCGGCAGTAATATTTATTTCTTTATCGGGGCTGTAGTTTGCTCCATACAGATCATGCATTTTGGCCGCTATCACTTCACGCAAAGGCAATATACCCTGCATAGGTGCATACTGGTTCATTCCTTTTTTCATATAATCATCTACCAGTCGCACCAGTTCAGGCGAGCATTCAAAATTCGGAAAGCCCTGTGATAAGTTTATAGCATTGTGCTGGTTTGCCAGTTGCGACATAACCGTAAAAATGGTTGTACCAACATTAGGCAGTTTTGAATGTATGTTACCGTTGTATTGAGGCATTTATTGGCTTAGAGGTTAGTTGAGATAAAATCTGTTAGTTCATTAAAAAGATAGAAACGTGTATTGCCACCCGAGATGCCGTGGTTCTTATCAGGATATATCATGAGTGAGAATGGCACATTGTTTTTTTGCAGAGCGCGAATCCATTCAATACTGTTTTGAAAATGTACGTTATCGTCGCCTGTACCGTGCATAAGCAGATAATGACCTTTTACTTTATGGGCATATGTCATTGGAGCGCCTTCTTCGTAACCATCTTCATTCTCTTTAGGGGTACGCATGTAACGCTCGGTGTAAATACTGTCATAAAAACGCCAGTCGGTAACCGGTGCCACTGAAACGGCGGTTTTAAAATAATCGGCTCCTTCGCTAATGCACATAGCTGCCATATAGCCACCATAGCTCCATCCCCAAATACCTACACGGGTATTATCTACATAGGCTTTAGAACAAAGGAACTTAACGCCTTCAATCTGATCCTGCACTTCATGTTTGCCAAGATGCAGATAGGTACATTTCTTAAATTCCGAACCTCTTCCCTGTGTTCCCCTGTTTTCAATAGATACAACTATGTATCCTTTTTCGCACAGCATCTGGAACCACATGAAATCAAATCCGTCCCATTCATTATTTACTGTATTGCTGCCCGGGCCGCCATACACATACATTAATACAGGGTATTTTTTTGTAGAATCGAAATTGACTGGTTTCATCATCCAGCCATTCAGGTTATTGCCCTGGTTCGTAGTAAAGGTGAAGAATGTTTTTTGCGTAAGGTTATAATGGCCCAGAGTGTCTATCAATTCCATATTGTCTTCCAGCACACGCAATTGCTTGCCATTGGAGCTGTCAAGTGTAATATAGCCGGGGCGGTTAGCCTGTGAATAGGTGTTGATATAATAATGAAAAGTAGAACTGAAGTCAGCATCATTAAAGCCCATCTTTTCCGATAGCTTCTTTTTGTTCTTGCCATCCCAGTTAATGCAATATAGATCTCTGTTGATGGCAGATGATTCTGTAGAGACATAGAATATAGTATGTGTTTTTTCGTCAATGCCTTTAAAATCCATTACATCCCATTTACCTGTCGTGATTTGGTTTATTAGTTTCCCGTCAATGGAATAACGGTATAAATGGTCGTAGCCATCCTTATCACTTTCCCAGATAAACTCTTTGTTATCGCTAATGAAAGTGAGAACATCGTTAATGTCTATATAGGTAGTGCTCCCCTCTGTCATAATTGGTTTTGCAGCACCATCGGCAATATTGGCGAGGGCTAATACCAATGTGTCTTGGTGGCGGTCCATATACTGTACTGAAAGTATGCTTGAATTTTCTGTCCACTTGACGCGTGGGGTATATTCATACATTTTAGGAGCCTTTACATCCAACACTTTTCCTGAAGCTACCTGATAAATATGTACAGAAACTGTTGGATTTGTAGAACCTGCCTTTGGATACTTAAAACTGTAGACACTGGGGTAAAGCGAGTCATGGTATTCGTTCATTGAGAAAGTAGTAACCTTTCTATCATCGAAATGGTAATAGGCAATTGATTTGCTATCAGGTGACCAGAAATAAGAACGGGTAAGGGAATATTCTTCTTCATATACCCAGTCACTTATGCCGTTAAATACTTCATTGCTGCCATCTTGCGTAATACGGGTGATCTTGCCATCAGCAAGGTTCTTCATGTACAGATCGCTCTTATAAATAAATGCCGCCATATTTCCGTCAGGTGAAATAGTAGCATATATTTCCTTTTCGTTTCCATTCATTAATGCGGTAAGTGTTTTCTTCTCCCTGTTCCAGATATAGTAATTATAAGCGGTGGAGTGGCGATAGATGCGGTCACCATTAGAGCCTACAAGAATACTTTTCTCGCCAGGTCCAAGGTCGTATGTCTGTATCTCAAACTTTTGCCCCGCTTTAGTTATATCCTTTGAAGTAAATAATGTATCGAAAGCTTTGCCTGTTGCATAATTATATTCTACAATGGCCTGTGTACGGTCATCATTGGTCACCAAAGAAGTATAATGGTCGCCATCCGATGTAGATTTTAATTCATCAATACCATGAGGATAGAATTTATATTGCTGCCATACCTGGCTGACGGTAATATTTTGTTTTTGCGCAAATGCATTGAAAGTAAGTGAGCATGCAATAATAAGCGAGAGTAGTTTTCTCATGTGGGGTTATTTTTTCTTGTGAGATAATAATTCATCAAAGGTCATTTGTATTCCGTGGCTTGGCGGTTCTGCGGGCGACCTGTAGAAAAGTCCTTTAGGGCCGATAAGGAAAAACTCAGGCAGCGATTTTACACCATATTGCTTAAGCACTTTTTGCCCTTCGTCCCACAGGAATACCCAGTTGAACATTTTATTATCGTTGAGGTATTTTTTAAGATCATTGTAATTATCATCTTCCGAAATGCAGACGAAATTTATTTTTCTGCCATATTGCTTATGCAGGGCAGTCACTACATCAAGTTCACCGGTACATGATTCGCTGGTGCTTTTAAAGAAACAGATATAGGTGTATTTCCCACGGAAGTCTACAATACTGGTAGCCTCTCCCAGCGCATCTTTCAGAGTAAACTCCGGTGCTGCCATACCGTCAACCACATCAGAGAAAGAGCTAAGCATATTTTGGGCAATGGTTTTATCCTCATCTATTTTAGAAACATTTAAAATGGTTTTAAGAAGGTTCTTTATGTTGCTCTGTTCGTTCTCACTCGAGTAATATATTTCGTAAAGCCCTTTAAGCATAACCAGCTCGCACAGTGAATCATTGTCGCGGAGGAAAGGATTTATTTTTAATACTTCCATCAGTCCGCTATAGTCCGCAGAATTTAAATACCGGTTCACCTCGTCGCCTTTCTTTGCGCGCTTCAATGCCAGTAAACTCAAGTAATCTTTAAAGTAGTCGTTAAAGAATTTCATGTACTCGTAATTGTGATAGAGTACCGGCTTGCCTTTCAAATACTTATTACCAAGTGTTTTCTCACCTTCCATAATACTTATGTCTACCTCAGCAATTGTATAATCAAGAAAACCGCTGAAGTAAGGATTGTGAATGACTGAATAACGTTGCTTCATAGCATTGTGGAAACTGTCTAGTACTCCGTTTGCCTGCTTCCTTACAAAATAGGTGTAGTACTTCTTCCAGAAATCATCGAACTGGTTATTGTAGTCTATGATCAGGTTGTTAATGTCATCTGCATTATGCTTTAGGAATGTTATACCTGTGCCATCTTCAGGGCAATTGCATTTACTGCTATCCATTACCAGGAAGGTGAGGTCTACAACATGCGATACATAAGGGTTTTGGTAATGAACAGAATCAGGTGGTGGAAAAATAACGTGATATGTTTTACCCGGGGTAACATAAATAGAAGCATTCATGTTCTCAATATTCAGGTACATGTATTGGCTTGTAGTTATACCTGTTAACTGAAGATTGAATTTGCCATCATTGCCTATTTTGCCCGATACTATTATTTGTGGTGTGCAGGTAATAAGGTCCTTATATGAGTATGCAGAAATAAGATCACCCTTATATGAATCTGCACGGCCTTGAATAATAACAGGCTGGGCAAATGAAGAATAGATGGTGAAAAATGAGAAAAGAAAAGCAATGCAGAATCCTGAACTTCTCATAGATGATTATTTCAATACTATGCCGGAAGGAATGAATTGGCTAACATCACCTCCATGCTTCAATATATCGCGAACAATGGTAGAGCTAAGTGCAATATGCTCGGGCAGGGTAAGCATAAATATTGATTCAATAGTAGGGAGCATCATTTTGTTCATCTGGGCAATATTGCTTTCAAATTCATAATCGCCGGGAGTCCTAATTCCTCTCAGAATATAGTTGGCACCTTTCTTTTTGCAAAAATCAACTGTAAGGCCATTGTATTCTTCCACCTCTATTTGCTTATGCTTTGCAAAAGCCTGCCTTAGCCATTCCTTCCTTTTCTCAAGGGGGAACATATATGTTTTGGTGGAATTATTGCCAATGGCTACTATAATAGTATCGAACAGGGGTAAAGCCCTTAGAATTATTGATTCATGCCCTTTGGTAACAGGATCGAAGGAACCCGGAAATACAGCAATGCGAGCCATTAGTAAAAATTTAGCTGTTTATTACTTACAAATATAGGGAATGTTGCGGATTGGGGCTTACTCTCCCTTCGGTAGTACCTCAGTTTGAAACCAATATTGCAATACCTATTACTATACCCAATATTACTACTATTCCAGCTACCGAAATTCCTATGGCTGCTAATATTGAGTATGGATTGGCAAAATTTATTGTCCAGTAATTAATACCAAACAATGGTATATCAGACCTTAAACCAAATGCCCTAACTTTACTGGGAGGGAGTATTCTTTTATCCTTTGGATTGTAGTAAACCGGAATGCCAAGGAATTTACGCCTATAATTGGCAGGGTCACGAAGCCAATTGTCTAATGTTTCTTTGTCCGGTTTCTCCTGAGGTTGATTCATTACTTATACTTCCACCATTCTGCGCGAAATAACCTTCTCCACAGCCTTAATAATATCAGGTGTATCGAGGCCATATTTCTTCATCAGTTCATCAGGTGTTCCGCTTTCTCCAAAACTGTCTTTTACAGCAACCATTTCCATGGGTGCAGGGTATTCTCTTGCAAGTAACTGTGCAATACTGTCTCCAAGGCCTCCATTCATCTGGTGTTCTTCGGCTGTAACAACGCATTTGGTCTTTTTAACCGATTTCAATATAGCGGCAGCATCAAGCGGCTTAATGGTATGTATGTTTATTATCTCCGCCGAAATGCCCTTTTGCGCAAAAGCTTCCATAGCTTCCAATGCCTTCCACAGCAAGTGCCCTGTAGCGAAAATACTTACATCGGTTCCATCGGTAAAGGTTATGGCCTTTCCAATTTCAAATACCTGATTGGCAGGAGTAAATACCGGTACGCTTGGCCTGCCAAAGCGCAGGTAGACAGGGCCTACATGTTTTGCGATAGCCAATGTAGCAGCTTTGGTCTGGTTATAATCGCAAGGGTTGATAACAGTAAAATGAGGAAGCATTTTCATCAGCCCAAGGTCTTCTAATATCTGGTGTGTTGCGCCATCTTCACCCAACGTAAGCCCAGCATGTGATGCGCATATTTTTACATTCTTTTCAGAATAGGCAACCGATTGGCGTATCTGGTCATACACCCTGCCGGTAGAGAAGTTGGCAAATGTTCCTGTAAAAGGAATATAGCCACCAATAGTAAGCCCTGCGGCAATACCAATCATATTGGCTTCAGCAATACCAACCTGTATAAAGCGGTCAGGAAATTCCTTGGCGAAGGCATCCATTTTTAGTGAACCGGTAAGATCGGCACAAAGTGCAACAACCTTTGGATTGGTTTTTCCAAGTTCCAGCAACCCTGCTCCAAATCCTGAACGGGTATCTTTTTTTTCGGTGTAGGTATATTTATTCATGGTGCGAATTATTCAAGTTCAACTGTTATATTTACTCCTGACTTTACTTCAAATGTTTTATCAATAGTATAAATGGTGGCCTTTATATTTAGCACCCTGTAAACAACATGGTAAAAGCCCGGTTGCATTACAAAGGTATGCCTGGTAGAGTTAACGTCAAGGTTACAAACCCATTCCATTTTTCCGGCATTCTCCGTATAAATACTTATGGGGCCTGCAGCAGGTTTGATTATGGTTACAACACCAGCCTGTGGAATGGTAACAGTAGTAGTAGAGCTTTGGGAAACCTTTACTCCTTTTAAATACATCCTTGGCAGGGTAAGTATTTCAAGGTCGTATTTGCCTGTAATATATTTTTCAGTTGACTCCACTCCCTGCACATTTAGGGTTTGCATATCATCGTTCTTGCGGATGATTGCTTGCAGAGATTTGTATTCATCGTTTCCATCCATTACTAAGTGAAGAAAACCCTGTGGCGCTTTTATGGCAATAATATTATGTATGCCGGGTGTAATGGTGATATTACTTCTATCTACTTCCGGAATAGTGTGCACTACAATATGATACGTAGTATTTGGGTCCATAGAAAGAGTATCAGGATTCCCGGCATCGTTAATAGTATGCATAAAGTTGTATATCCTTCTGCCGCTTTGCTGGTCATAAAAGGTCATTGCCACATCTGTCTCGGTTGGTTTGCCTTGTGTGTCGAGCAAATTAACTTGTGCGGTGGTGTTGTTCAAAGCCTGGGAAATTACAACACGTAGTATTGTCCTGAAATCAGACTCTTGCTTCACATCGAAGAATTTTCCAACGCAATTATATGTGTCGCTAAAGTTTTCTCTGCCTATTCCTATAATGAAAGGCTTTACTGTAATGCCCTTCTTTGCAAGTTCTTTTGCTGCAACACAGGGGTCACCATCACACTCTTCAATTCCATCGGTTATAAGAATGATAACATTGCGGCAATTGTTGCATGGCCCAAAATCATCGGCGCATTTTCCTAAGGTATAGGCGATTGGCGTTGTGCCTTTAGGAGAGATTTCCTTTATGGCATGTTCAATTTGTAATGAATTATTATCTCCAAAAGGAACCACTAGGCGGGTGTCTTCGCAGTTTCTATGTGGATAAAGAGAATAGTCAGCACCCAATGTTCGCAAAGCGAGCTGAAGGTTAGGCACATTCCTGAGGCTATCCACTAATTCAACCAAAATACGTTTGGCTAGATCTATCTTAGGGCTGCTCTGCCATGTATCGAACATGCTGAAGGAACCGTCGAAAATAAATAATATGCGCACCGTCTGTGCTTTTGCCGAAACGGAAAGGAAGAGAGAGGCTGCAATAAATATGTAAAGGAGTTTCTTCACAGGCTTAGTAGTCTCCCAGTGTTTGTTCCAATTGCGCCAATGCTTTTTCAGTCTGTTCAGGGTTTGTAGCTGAGCCATGCCATTTGTAGCTGCCCACCATAAAGTCAACGCCCATCCCCATTTTTGTTGTCATTATTATCATTACAGGTTTTCCTTTTCCGCAATGTTGCTGAGCCTTTTTTATAGTCGCAATTACTTCTTCAATATTGTTGCCATTCATTTCAAGCACATCCCATCCGAACGCGGTCCATTTTGCTTTAAGGTCGCCAAGGGGCATTACGTCTTCAGTTGTGCCATCTATTTGTGCGTTGTTATAATCAATAGTTGAAATAAGATTATCTATTTTTTTTCCTGCGGCAAACATGGCAGCTTCCCAAATCTGGCCTTCCTGTAATTCTCCATCGCCATGAAGGCTGTATACAATATGATTGTCTTTATTTAATTTTTTTGCAATTGCGGCACCAATAGCAACAGAAAGTCCCTGGCCTAAAGAACCTGATGCCACACGCACACCCGGTATATGTTCAGCAGTTGCAGGGTGGCCCTGTAATCTTGAATTTAACCTGCGGAATGTTGCCAATTCCTTTACCGGGAAAAATCCCCTGTGTGCCAACACACTATACCATACAGGCGATATATGCCCATTGGAAAGAAAAAATAAATCTTCTCCTATACCATCCATTGTAAACTTAGATGGGTCAAGGCGCAATATTTCGTAATACATAGCCACGAAATATTCTGTGCACCCAAGTGAGCCTCCAGGGTGTCCTGATTGGACTGCGGAGGTCATACGTATAATATCACGGCGCACCTGAGAGCACACCTTTTTGAGTTCTGCTGTTGACGACATTTTTGGCTGTTTTTTTATGAAGGTCTAAAAGTAATTTTCTTTAAGGCAATGCCATTGTATTTGTTGAAAAGAAGGAAGGAATGTTGAAAACTATTTACCCCTATAAATCTCTGCAAATTAGATATCAACTTATTATATTTATGCCAACATTTGCCCAATTTCAAGTCCTTTTCAAACTTTAAGCCATAATTAAGCTGATAAAATGATAGATAGTATAGAATTTTCGTCTCTAAAACCATATAAGACCGATCAAAGAAAAAGTTTTGAGCTATTGTGCTACATAATAGCAAAAGCTAAATACGAGAATAAGGGTGTTTTTACTCCAGGTGATGATAGTGGAGGAGGGGATGGAGTTGAGTTTTACCTTACTCTACCTAATAGTGGGGTATGGGGATGGCAAGCGAAATTTTATTTAGACCATGATCGATTAAATGTAGGTGGGCGAAATAAGCAAATCGAAAAATCCTTAAAAAGGTCATGTGAAATTCATCCCGATTTAAAAAAATGGTACCTATGTACTGCAAATAAATTTACACCCACTGAAAAGAAATGGTTCGAAAACGAGTTGCCTAAAGTAATTCCAGCAAAAATTCGAAAAGGAGTTAAAATAATTCATTGGAGTAATGATGATATTATTGGCTTTCTTGCAAAACCAGAATGCACAGGAATAAGTCATTATTTTTTTGGTGCGTTAGAATTAGATATAGAATGGTTTAAGAAAAGGTTTCAGGAAAACTTTGAGTCTGTAAAGAACAAGTATGACCCAGATGTTCATACTTCTGATAAATATATATACTCAAAGCTAAATAAGGCGTTAATGAATGATTCTTATTTATCCGATTGGGGAACCTTTTTAGACAGTTTAAAGGAAATGGAAGTTGAGTTTCTCAAACATTCAGAAGTATTAATTAATAAACAATTTTTAACGGGTGAAGTCAAGAATATATGTATGGCATATAAGGATTTGGTAAGAAAATTTCAATTGAGTGTTACTGAGTTATACAAAAAACTTAATGAAATAGAATCCTTTATACAGAGAAAAAATAATGATCAGCTTAATAAATTTGACTTTAAAAGTATTATTAGGCAAACCAAGGAAACTCAAGAGGAGTTAATTATTTCATCTAGGAAATGGGGTAAAGATGCTCCAAGAGAAATTGGTATATCTATAGATGCCATTGCAACATTTACCTATAGATTTGAGACTTACTTTGAAGAGCAATTCGATTTTAATACAAAAGATTTTGCAATAGTAGGAGGTGCTAACTTGGGCAAAACACATCTCGCATGTGATTTCTCAAAAAATATTATTGATAAGCAACTCCCCTTGATTTTTATACCCGCATCACGATTTTCTGACAGACATGACATTGAGCAATCTATGAAGGAAATTCTTGATATACCCTCTGAGCATAGCTTTGAGGATTTCCTTGATGCAATAGACATTTGTGCTGAAGTATTCAATAGTAGAGTGCCGATTTTAATTGAAGGTCTAAATGAAACAACGTTTGAGAATAAAGGATTTTCTAATATTTGGACGAATAACTTTAGCTCATTTAGGCACAAAGTATTGAGCAAAAAGAACATTATTCTAATTACAACATGTAGACCAGGGTATGCAGAAAAAATATTTGGAGAACATGAAAAGAAGAATTTTTTAAATATATGGGGACTATCTAATCCAGTAGATGCTATTAATAAGTACTTTAAAAAATATAAGATTAAAGCGGACTTTTCATTTGCATCAATAGAGCATTTTCATAATCCAATCTATCTTAAATTGTTTTGCGAGATTAAAAACCCTAATGCCCAAAATACTAGAGAAATAGAAGTTATAGTTGGACAAGAGAACCTTATTGAGATTTTTGATGGATACTTAGATAGGATTAATAAG
>Ga0206879_1059_pt1 | contig 27049 bp, 21 predicted proteins | sample Alteio_BWOrgCont_5_FD_152897 | JGI IMG/M metagenome (GOLD analysis project Ga0206879, IMG submission 152897) | Enriched cells from forest soil in Barre Woods Harvard Forest LTER site, Petersham, Massachusetts, United States -... | ecosystem: Environmental > Terrestrial > Soil > Temperate forest > O... | reverse complement strand
CAACTCGAAGGCGACTGCAACGGTGTTTTTGTTTCAAACAAATCGGGAACTGAGTTTGACGTTACTGAACTGGCATCCGGAAAATCGAATGTAAAATTCACTTACCATGTGATCGGAAACAGAGCGAACAGCAGTAATGCGAACGGAATCATGCCCTATGCTGAGAACAGATTTGCTGCAGCTTCTATAGTACCAAGGCCAATCGCCAAAAAACTGGCGATTACGAAAAAGCTTGAGCCTATAAAGCCCATTGTGATCCCTGCAATAACTGCAACATCCGCCACCGGGACAAAGAAATAAGCTCTTGCTTCAATAAACAAAAAAGCCCCTATTGGGGCTTTTTTTATACCGGTCAGATTAGCGGTTATTCTGAAAATCCTAGGCGTCTATCTTCGCGTATTTCGCATTCTTTTCGATGAATTCCCTGCGGGGAGGTACTTCATCCCCCATCAGCATCGAAAACACCCTGTCGGCCTCTGCTGCACTGTCAATAGTAACCCGGCGAAGGGTGCGGTTTTCCGGATTTAAAGTAGTACTCCAAAGCTGTTCGGCATTCATTTCTCCAAGACCCTTGTAACGCTGTACGTTTACAGAGCTTTCCTTGCCTTCCCCGCCTATTTCTTTTATGGCCAGGTCGCGCTGATCCTCATTCCAGCAATACCGCTGGTTGGTACCCTTTTTAACCAGGTATAAAGGAGGTGTGGCAATATAAATGTATCCGTTCTCAACCAGTTCCTTCATATAGCGGAAAAAGAAGGTCATAATCAGCGTTGTAATGTGACTTCCATCCACATCGGCATCACACATAATAATCACTTTGTGGTAACGGAGTTTTTCAACGTTTAAGGCCCGGTCATCTTCTGCAGTACCACGGGTAACCCCCAGAGCAGTAAACATATTTCGAATTTCCTCATTTTCATAGATGCGGTATTCCATGGCCTTTTCAACGTTCAGGATTTTGCCCCTCAGAGGTAAAATAGCCTGAAAATTACGGTCCCGGCCCTGTTTGGCTGTTCCGCCGGCAGAATCCCCTTCTACCAGAAATATTTCACAGGCCGAAGGATCGCTATTGGCGCAATCGGCCAGTTTTCCCGGCAACCCTGTACCTGTGAGCACGCTCTTACGCTGAACCAGTTCCCGGGCTTTACGTGCCGCATGCCTTGCAGTTGCAGCAAGAATTACCTTGTCTACAATAGTTTTAGCCTGCCGTGGATTTTCTTCGAGGTAATTTCCCAACATTTCACTTACAGCTGTATCCACAAATCCCATCACTTCATTATTCCCGAGTTTGGTTTTCGTCTGCCCCTCGAATTGCGGTTCCTGAACTTTCACAGAAATAACAGCTGTAAGACCTTCACGAAAATCATCTCCACTGATTTCAAGTTTAATCTTTTGAAGCAACCCGGCTTTCTCAGCGTAGGATTTTAAGGTCCGGGTAAGACCGCGGCGAAAACCTGCCAGGTGAGTACCGCCCTCATGCGTATTGATGTTGTTTACATAGCTGTGTATGTTTTCTGAATACGACGTATTATAGGTCATGGCCACTTCGACCGGCATGCCTTTGTCGCTTTCCATATATATTACTTCGGGAATGAGCATTTCCCTGGTAGAATCAAGGTAGAGTGCAAATTCCTTTAAACCTCCCTCCGAATAAAAACTTTCTGTTTTAAAGTTCCCGTCAGTATCCTTGGTTCTCTTATCAGTCAGATTGATGCGAATTCGCTTATTCAAAAATGAAAGCTCCCGCATACGGGTGGCAATGGTTTCGTAATTAAATTCGTGAACAATGAAAATAGATAAGTCAGGTTTAAACGTTACAGTAGTTCCACGGAGCGTGGTTTCCCCGACTTCCTTAACCGGGTAAAGCGGTTTTCCGATTGAATATTCCTGAACATATATTTTGCCGTTGCGATGCACCTCAGCCTTCAGATGAGTAGACAATGCATTGACACAGGAAACCCCTACCCCGTGCAAACCTCCGGACACTTTGTAACTGTCTTTATCGAATTTACCGCCCGCATGCAAAACAGTCATAACCACTTCCAGTGCCGATTTTTTCTCCTTGGCGTGCATGTCTGTAGGGATACCGCGACCGTCGTCCTTTACAGTAACCGAATTATCTTCGTTGATAAACACATCTATATTCTTGCAGTGACCGGCAAGGGCCTCGTCTATTGAATTGTCAACTACTTCGTATACCAGATGATGCAATCCCTTAAAGCCGATATCTCCGATATACATCGCAGGACGTTTGCGAACGGCTTCCAATCCTTCCAATACCTGTATGCTGTCCGCACCGTAATTTGCAGATGCAGTTTCATTCACAATTTCTTCCATAATTCTAGGCTGATTTTTGGTTTTAGGGTTAAGCCTAAATATACTCATTTTTAGCGAGTTAGAAGCCAATTCAGGAGCCTAAAATGGGGTACTTATCAACATTTTTTTGATGAAAATTTTGATAAAAAAAGGGGCGAAAATTTGCTAAAATGAAACTCCCCGCCCTAAGTGGACGAGGTATCTGCCTCAGGCTAGAACAGGTCATTTTTCATACGTTTATACGGGCTACTATAGCAACCATTATGGGCCCTTAATGGTTAGTATTGTACGCGGTATAAAATTGCCCAAAACAGAATGGGTCCCAAGTAACACATGACGCAACTCGCATATTCGCCATAAGCGGCTGAGAACTGACCCCGCTGAGATTAAAACATAAAGGAGGCTCCCGCCATTGCCAGGATTCCCTGGGTGGGATAGTTATTCCAGAGGTCGTAATGGGTATTGGCTATGTTATCCAGATTGACAAACAAATGCAAACTCCTGCTATAGTTATAGTTTATTCCCAGGTTAAGATCCAGAAATCCATTCAATTGTTTTATAGCAAGGTCTCCGTTCGAATCGTAGCTCTGAGCCAGCTGCTTTCCGATGTAATACACATTGGCTTTGAGTATTATTTTCTCGGCAATGGAGTAATCAGCGGCAAAGCTCAGTATGACCTGGGGTTTGTACCAGGGCCTTAGCAGGGAACTCATCTGGTAATGATTGTAATCTGCTTTCGCATAAAACCGCAACCTGGAGGTTTTCTGCCAGGACAGCTCTCCGTGCAAATTAAACACCTGTACATTGTCGTACACCAGATCGAATTTATTGGCCAGCAGATCACTGTAATCCGTCACAAAAAATGGCATGTTATCAACGCTGGAATAAGTCGCTTTCATATTGTAGGAAGTATAGGCATCCATAGTTCCCCTGATTCCCGCAAACAATTCGTATTTCCTGCTGCTGTTTTGCAGCAGCGCATTGGGAGCAAGGAATGGATTGATATCGGTAATCGTTTTGAAATCGTTTACGTCATAGCCCCCGTCAATTCCGGCATAGGGTATCAGAATATGTTCCAGCACATCGTAATCGAATTGGGTCCTGAGGTAAACATTGGGCGTGATTTGTTTTGAAAAGTCGCAGACCACCGGAATTCCGAAATTGAGTTTCCACTTATTCCTTTTATGATCTCTAAACACAACACCCGGTGTAGCGCGCAATATGGTTTGATTGACCGTATCCAAACCATTGCCCGAATTGATATAGTTTACTCCTGCATCAAGGTATACCCATTGACCGTGGTAATAACAACCAGCAGTTCCATAAAGCGAAACATTATTTTCGTTCACCAGAGGCACGGCATAGGTCTGCAGGTTAAAATAATTCAGACGCAAATCGTAATTCAGATGGGTTGAATCAGTATAATGACTGACCCAGCGCAGCGAAGGGCTTATGAAATTGTAGATCTGTTTGGTCTGGTTGTTATCGGTAATTGTAATTGCGGATGTATTGTACCCGTAATCATGCACAACATTTCGGGTATAATCCAGATCTCCCGACAAGGTCGAATTCGAATAGAATTTTTTTCCGTACAGATCGACCTGATTGTCGCTGTAGTCGCTGTAACCCGCATTGGGAAGCGTAGGATTTCCTGCCAGGCTCCTGACCAGTATACCCCAGGAATAATCCTTTGAACGCAAACTGTTGTAATAGCCTTCTCCGTTAAACGTCCCGGGCAAGCCTGCCGAAATACTTACAAATGAATTATACAGTTTATTCAATGGTTCTCCAAGCATTTGCGCGGGCTTTATTGGCAGGACATTGAAAGTGGTGTTTACCGGTTTGGGAGTAATCGAATACGTTTGTGCCGGAATCCTTGCAGTTGAATCTGAGTAAACCGGACTGTCTCCGATTTTTACCGCATCGGCGACCAGGGGTTTAAAAACGGTATTGACAACCTGGCTCAGGGAGTCAAGCTTTTTCTGCTGGGCAAAAGCAGTAACTCCCCAACTGAGCAGAAGGACTGAACAGAAAATTTTAATCAGCAGTTTTCGCCGTACACTGTTTACAGAATTCATCAAGCTATTTTCGGAATTCCTCATCCTATTTATCTGATTGCTTTTTCAAACTGTCTCCCGGCAATTGATTTTCGTTGAACAACTTACTATTCTCCTTTTCGCTGTTTTGCTTAAACTCAACTTTGTTGTCTCCCGATTCAGGTACCGGAGGAGGTGTTTTTTCAGATTCCAGGATCACGTTTAATTTATCCTGAGCAAGTTTTACCTGATCCTTGAAATCAGAACTTTCAATTACTGACTTTAGCGTATGCTTGGCCTGAAAATTATCCTTCAGAGCCAGGTAATTATCCGAGAGCAGAATAAGTCCTTTGGTCATCCAGAGGGGATAGGCCGATTCGGTTTTTATCATTTCGAACAACGTGGTTTTCGAATCCTTGTAGGCGCCTTTCAGGTAATACAGCAATGCAATCGTGTATTCGGCCTCCACCCTGACTTCCCCCTTGGCAAGATTTGCAGTAGTCTGAAACTCGGTAAATGACAGATCATAGTTCTTTAGTTCGAATGCGCTTCGGGCGATGACAAAATGAGCCTCGGTTAAAAGTTCAGGATTCGCCTTGTCGGTGCTGATTACTTTGTTTGATGCCGTTATAGCGGCGTCATAATTCCTCAATTGAAAGGAGCACCTCATTTGTCCTACCCTGGCATCCAGAATATGCTGGGGATATTCAGCTAACTCTTCCAGTTTGCTGTAATAGCCGCTCGCTTCGGCAAAATTGCCTTTTTTGAAATCAATGCCAGATGCCGCTACCAGGCTTTGCTCGGTGTATTTGTTTTTTTCCAGCAGGTAGCTGTATTCCTTCAGAGCCAGGTCCTGATTCCCTGATTTATAATCGCATTCGGCTTTGTAGAAATAAACATCCTGAATGAACATCCCTTCGGGAAAACGGGTTATGTAATTACCCGATGCCGTGGAGGCCAGGTCACAATTTCCTTCGAGAAAAGCATTTTTTACTATAGAGAACGAAGAGGAATCCAACGAAGATTCAGGTATGCTTGCCGAAATCTCTTTAAAATATTTTTCAAGACCAGGAATGTCGTTGCGGGCCACGTATATTTTCCGGACGATGGGAAGGACAGCTTCGGCTTCTTCTGACTTACGGTCTTTGCGGATGAGCTTGTCAAATTGAGAAAGGGCTTTTTCGTCTTCTTTCTTGTTGTAATAGATAAGCCCTATCTGGCTCAGGCAGCGATTCGTATAGCTGCAATTCGGGTATTCATCGAGCACCTTCTGGAAATACGGAATGGCCTTATCGTATTCATCAATCTGAAAATACGTTTTGCCCAATTCGAATTTGAGAGTTGGTGAATAGACCGATTTTGGGTAATCGTTGGTCGCCATCAGTAAATCGGCAATTTTGGCGTCCGTTTTTTTAAGCAGTCCGTTGGCCATTGCTCTTTGGTAGAGCGAATAATCTACGTCGAGCAGCTTTTCGCGGATAGCTTCTGAATAATATTCGACGGCGCTGGAATAGTTCTGGCTGATAAAATAACAATCCCCTGCTCTGATATAGGCATCGGCAATGCGGCGTGCCGTGGTCTTGTCTTTGGCATTGTATTTCGACTCAACGAATTTGCGGAAAGAAAGATTGGCACTTTCGTATTCTTTCAGCTGAAAATACGAATACCCATTGCTGTAATTGGCATTGTTGTACTGCTGCATTCCGAATGCGCCAGGTTTGCTCATAAAGGTGCTGTAGTTTTCAATGGCCTGGGAGTACTCTTTCTTGCGGTAACAGGCCTCTCCTTTCCAGTACCAGGCCAATGCACTCATTGATTTATCAAGGGGATGGGTCAGGGATTTATCGAAGAAATAAATGGCAGAATCCATCTGGGCATTATTGAAAAAATCTACCGCTCTGTAGTACGCCACTTTTTGATAAACAGGTTTCATGTCTTCTTTGAGAATGCTCATGCTTTCTATGGAACGCAGGGCTTCTTTGTAATTGTGCGTAGTCATATATACATTCACCAGGTAACTGCGGCATTCGTCTATCCGGGGAGATGCAGGATACAGACTTATGTACTGCTGAAAGGCTCGAATGGCTTCGTTAAAAGGATTGTAGGCCAATTCGTAGCACAATTTTGCATAGCAATACAAGGCATTTTCTCTGATCTGGGGATCGTACTCCATACGTGCAGCAAAACCAAAAGCCGTGCGCGCTCCCTGACGGTTGTTTTTCTTAATGTAACAATCGGCCAGGTGGTAATAGGCATTCTGGGTGAGCGTGTCTTTTTCATCCGTAACTTCCTGAAAATAGGAAATGGCATTGTCGCAATCTCCCGCCTTGTAATAGGCATAAGCCATTTCATACTGATCCTGGCGGTTGAGTTTGACAACCGCTTTTTCAAATTTTTTCAGGTAAGGTATCGCTTCAGCAAATTTTCCGGTCCGGTAATCTGATTCGCCTATAATCCGGATAATTTCTGGCAGGCGCTTGATATTGGTACTATCAGTCAGCAGTGGCGTGGCATACTTCACCGCTTCGGGGTATTTTCCCTGTATGTAATAAATCTGGGTAATATAATAAGGGACAATAGGACCGAAATTTTCATCCTGTGCAAGGTTCAAAAAACCCTGAAGCGCGGTTTCGTAATTTTTCTGTTTGTACGCAATATGGGAATAGTAATAGTTCGCGGGATGCGTGTATTTGGTGTCTTTGTCCTTGATCTGATAAAAATCAGCTTTTGCATTTTCAATGGAACTGGCAACGTATTTCCGGGGCGCGTTATCGTTGTGAATAATAAGGGGATCCAGTTTTTCCTTTTCAGGTTCCTTTCCGCTTTGCTCGCTGAGTTGACTCAGTTGAAAATAGCAGTACCCCCTCTTGAAATAAAGTTCGGCCTGTTCTTCGCTGCTTAAGTCATACAGGTCGATTGACCAGAAATAATCGATCGCTTCCCTGTACTTTTTTTTGCGGTAACTGTATTTGCCCAGATTAAAGCGGGCCTTTTTAACGTAAGGACTTTCGGGGTGGCGGGCAATGAACTGTTTCAACAGAATTTCAGCATCCCGGTTGAACAATTCAGTCGCACAAACGGCTGAATAATACTCCGCACTGATACCGATCAGGGAATTGGGATCCTTACGCAGAGCAATTACATTTTCGAAACACTTCTGGGCCGAGACGTATTTCTGATCTTCGAATAGTTTTACTCCGGTATCGTACTCCGCATTTTCATCCGTAAACAGGTTTGTTTTTTGCGCAAATGACTCGTCTGCACAAAAGTTTGCACAAAAGAGTATAAAGCTTACCAATGACAGAACACGCAGACTCAAACGAACCGGATTTTTACTGTTAGGTACGATCTCTCAAAATTAGGCAGGCTTTAATCTGTTAAAGAAAAGGGGCAGACAAGTTATGAACGCAGACGTGTTGAAACTATTGCGGTGATTTCTCTGAAATTCATAGCCCAAACAAGTCATTCGCTTAACTTTGTAAAATGCCCGCAGAAACGATTGTCCAATTAAGTAAAGTCTCCATTTTTCAGTCCCACAACCTGGTGCTGAGCAATGTTACGCTGGATCTTGAAAAAGGCGAATTTGTTTACCTGGTCGGAAAGACCGGAAGCGGCAAAAGTAGTCTGCTGAAGACCCTTTATGCCGACCTTCCCCTGATCCAGGGAGAAGGAAGAATTGCCGGATTTAATCTGAACACAATTAAAAACAAAGAGATTCCGTTTCTCAGAAGAAAACTCGGAATTGTTTTTCAGGATTTTCAATTGCTTTCGGACCGGACCATAAACGAGAATCTGCTTTTTGTTTTAAAAGCGACGGGCTGGAAAGACAAAACTAAAATGACAGAACGCATTCAAAGCGTTCTGGATAAAGTGGGTATTGCGACCAAGGGTCACAAAATGCCACACGAACTTTCCGGAGGTGAACAGCAACGGGTTGCCATTGCCAGGGCCCTGCTGAATGACCCGGAGGTAATCCTCGCTGATGAACCAACCGGTAACCTCGATCCCGAAACCTCTGAAGGAATCATAAAACTGTTACTGGACATCAGCCGAAGCGGCTGTGCAGTGATCATCGCCACACACGATTTCATCATTTTTAAAAAATTTCCTTCCCGTTCCATCCGCTGTGAAAATGGGGCAATCATTGACGGACACGTGCCGGTGGTAATATAACCGTTGTCAGCGATTAGCCATTAGCGAATAGGGAGGAGTTTCAAGTTCTAATAATTTGAGTTGATCACCCCTAATGGCTAATCGCTGAGTTTGGAAATTACCACCCGAACATTCTTCAGATTCGAAAACTCACCATTCAGAATTTGCACCCGCTTGGATGTGCTTTCAGAACCGTAGGACCGCTGAAAATAATGCAGGACTTCCTTTTTCATCTGAGCTGCGGAATCGCAAACGATGCAAAGGTCCTCAAGACCCGTACCGGCAACCATTTGTTTATTGACTATGCAATACCGCCCGTTGAAAAGGGCGGTGAGTAATTTTAATTTGATTCCGGTTGCCTGAAAGGTGGGCAGAATGTTGATCTGGGCCTGCTTTACCAGAAACGCAATTTCCTCCGTTGAAATATTTGCCTTCACCTCTGTATTACGGTTACTTCGGACGGCGGCAAGTACTTTTGCAGGGGGATTCCTACCCGCCACAATCAAGGGGATAGAGAGGTCATTAAAAACCTCATTGATCAAAAAAAGTGCGGCTTCACTGTTTTCAGCAATTTCGAGGTTGCCATGGTAAAATGCAAATCTGCCATTGCCGGGTTCGGCTTTTACCTTTTCGTCAGGATGGAAAGCCGGAAGCAATTCCACTTTACCGTATTTTTTACGCAGGTACATGCAATCGGCAGCAGAAATGGCAAAAAGCGTATCGGCCTTTTGCAATACGGCCTCAAAGCGCCTGAGCTTACGGGCTTCAGATCTGAAATACAGGCGTTTGAAAAAGGAGATTTCGGCAACAGCCAGACCCGAATAATATTCATGCTCGATATTGTGGGTACGAACCAATTTTTTCCGGTTTGAAAGTCTGCTATCGGTAAGGTGATAACAACAATGCAAACCTTCAAAGAGTATAGGATAGTTATCCTTCAGCAGGTTTTTCATCAGATCCGCATTGGACCTGGTAACTGCAATAAAGGGAATGGAGCTGAACAAAAACCGGATTCCTGTTTTGCGTTTGTAATAATTTACCGAATCGCAAATCCGGGCCAGCAGATCGGAAATAGCCCGGCCATATTCAAAACAATGTAAATGAACCCTGATTCCGGATTCGTAAAGGGCCTTTATTTTAAAATAAACATCTATAACCCCTCCGTAACTTGGAGGATAGGGCACATCGAAAGAAACAATATGAAGATCTTTAGTTGAATTTTTCATACACCCGAATTAATTCCTTTTCCTCTTTTTCCCAGGTCAGTTCAATGGCAGCCAGCCGGCAGTTTTTTTTGAAGGTAGCCAGCCTGTTTGGATTGCCGAACAGTTCGTTTATTTTCTCTGCAATGACAACGGGCTCATGCGAATCAATAAAGTCCCCCACAGCATATGTATTGATAAGCGATTCGATTTCGGGCAGGCGGGAAGCAAGAATAGGGATGCCGGCATGTATGTAATCAAACACCTTGTTCGGCAGACTATACCTGTAATTCATGTTACTGGCTTTATCCAGGCTCAAACCCAAATCCGCATTACGTGTATACTGCATCATTTCAGGGTAAGGCAGCTTTTCTATAAAACGGATTTTATCTGAAAACTCAGATCGCCCGGCCGTTATTTTCAGCTGAGGAATTACATCTCCTGAACCGACAATCAGCAATAAGATGTCTTTCGTATAACGCATCGATTGCACCAACTCCTCTCCTCCCCTATCCACATTTATTCCGGCTCCCTGAAAAATAATTATTTTTTTATCGGTGGGCAGCCCCAGCGATACTCTGTCTTTCAACAACGGAAGGGCAGAGCCCGAAGGAATATTGCGAACTACCGAAATTGCAATCCCGTATTTTTTCCTGTACCAATTCGCAATACTGTTGTTTACAGTAAAAACCGATTTCAATCGCGGTAAAAGGCTTTTCTCCAATTTACTCCAGATGGCCTTTTTAACGGGGCTATTCTGCAGTTCGGGCACCTCCGTGAACAATTCATGTGTATCGTATACCAAAGGTTTCTTTTTCACAACAGAAACCAGATAATTTGCTGCCAGCGTATCCAGGTCATTGGAAACCAACAAATCGGTCCTGGAGAAAAGAAGAAACAAAAACAAACGAAAATTAAAACTTAAATAAAACAAGGGGCCTTTCTGAAAGATCAAGTTCATTCTGTGCAACCGATAGCTCCGGGGGTCGGGAGTCCCGCTCTTCTTCTGCCTGCGACCCACAAGCAGAACATCAAACCCCAGTTTCTGAAGGGTAACACAGTGCTTGTGCACACGCTGGTCTGTAACCAGGTCGTTAATTACTGAGACAACCGCGTTTTTCAATTCCCGAAGATATGGATAATCGACATTATTCATTTACTTTTATGGGGTGAAGATTACTGAAAAAATTTCGCTGAAACCCTTCAATACCTTTGGAGTAGAGTCTGCAGCCCGTTACTTTTCAACCTTTGCTTCTGCCGAAGAACTAAAAACGCTTTTGACAGAAGAAAAATTCAAGGAATTACCCAAACTTGTTTTGGGCGGCGGAAGCAATATTTTACTCTGTGCAGACTTCGAAGGTCTGGTATTGAAAAATGAACTGAAAGGAATTGAACTGGTCTCAGAAGATGCTAAACATGTTTTTCTGAAAGCAGGCTCGGGTGAAGTCTGGCAGGATCTGGTGGAATTTTGCATTTCAAGAAATTATGCAGGAATCGAAAATTTATCGTTGATTCCCGGAACGGTCGGTGCCGGACCGCTTCAAAATATAGGAGCTTACGGTGCCGAGCTGAAAGATGTTTTTTTTCAGCTGGAGGCCCTGTCATTGAAAGATCTGAGCCTTCAACTATTTTCTCTGACCGATTGCAGATTCGGATACCGGAACAGTGTTTTTAAACAGGAACTGAGAGGGAAATATATTATTCTTTCCGTTACACTGCGCCTGAATAAAATGCCTCAATTGAATACCTCCTACGGCGCTATAGAAAAAGAACTCGAACGCATGGGCGTGAAAGAAAAAAGCATACAAGCGATCAGCAAAGCGGTTATTTCAATACGCAGGAGCAAATTGCCCGACCCTCAGACAATCGGAAATGCCGGAAGCTTTTTTAAAAATCCCGAGATAAGCAGGGAAGACTATCTTTTGTTAAAGGGCAACTTTGCCGAGTTGGTGGCTTACCCGCTTGAAGATGGAAGTTTCAAACTGGCCGCAGGCTGGATGATTGAACAATGCGGTTGGAAAGGGAAACGGTTCGGTGACGCCGGAGTGCATGTCAATCAGGCCCTGGTACTGGTAAATTATGGGAAGGCCAGCGGTCAGAACATTCTCGATCTTTCAGAAAAAATCATTGCATCGGTGAAGGAAAAATTCGGGTTGAGCCTCGAAAGAGAAGTGAATACGATCTGAAAAACGCTTTTACAGGAAACTACTTTTTGTACAACAGAAAATGTTTCACCTGCGTGTAGGTGCTGCCATCTTTTGAGCAGGGTAGCAGAAACGTTTCTGAAAGCGGCTTGTAATCTTTGAGATCTATTTTAACAGTATAGCTGTTGTTTCCGGGGAGGGTAATAAAATAATCACCCCCTTCTTCAGCGTGTGACAGGGTGTTTCCAACCAGCTTCCCGTCTTTATCATAAATATTAATCTCTGCCGAAAGGGTTGAAGCCCCTTCATTACTGATAACGGTACCTTTAAGAATGGATATTCCGGGACTGGCCTGAGAAGCCATGGCTTTAGCCGGATCCTTCTCCAGCACAGGATAATTACCCAGGTCAACTTTGTAAATGTCTACATCGCCGAATCCCCCCTTGCGGTCGCTGGAGATATAAGCCGTTTTTCCATTGGTGGTGATGATAAAACTTTTTTCTGCTCCAATCGTGTTGATCGGGTATCCGAGATTAACCGGTTTTGACCAAACTCCGTTTTCATTAACAGTTTTAAAGATATCATAGGAGCCCATGGAATTGTGCCCGTCCGAACAAAAAAACAGAGTCTTTCCGTCTGCCGCAATATAGACACCGCCTTCATCGTATTCGGTGTTGATATCGGGTCCCAGGTTAATGGCATCACTCCACTCCCCGCTTTTGCTTTTACGCGTGCACATATAGATGTCACTCCTTCCCATTGCGCCTTTAACTTTACGCTCACTGGTGAAGTAAATGGTGTTTCCGTCCGGAGACAAGCAGGCATCACCCTCCCAATAGGTTGTATTGATTGGGCGTCCCATGGGTTTTGGCGCTCCCCATCGACCGGATGAACCCAGCTTTGAAACCCAGATGTCGCCTCCCCTTGCATCGATGGGATCGTTGCGATAGACAAAAACCTGCTTTCCGTCAGGAGAAATACTGCATACGGCATCATTGTAATCCGAGTTGATCGAACCGGGAAGCAAATCTGGATCTCCCCACATTTTTTTTACAGTATCCCAAACAGAAACATAAATGTCCTGAAAATATTTTCCGTCTCCCTCTTTGTCTACGGGACTGTCTTTGTCCCTTGGACGACGGGAAGTGAAAATCATTTTCTTCCCATCGGCAGTAATAGAAGGATGCTTGTCTTCGTATTCGGTATTGATTACATTTCCCAGATTTTCGATGCTAACATTCAGGGGATGAGCCATCATTTCCTTTGCGGCCTTGCATTGATTCAGAAAATGATCAACATCGCTTTCCTTCAGGTTTTTTGCTCCATAAGAAGTAGTTTTAAAAGCCTCGAATTCTGTAATAGCTTTATCAATAGCTCCGCTAAGCTGATAGCATTTTCCCAATTCAAGGTGAAGATTGGAGGCCGAATTTGCATCGAGCTGTTCTGATTTTTCAAAAAACTCAATTGCGTTGGGAACATCAGACAAATTGAAATAGCACTCTCCAACCCAGAAAGCAAAATCTGCATCCCCGGGCTTGTCTTTCACCAGATCTTTATAGAGACCAAGTGCAGTCTTGAATTCACCCCTGTTAAACGCGCTGTGGGCATTAAACTGTCTGATTTTTTCTCCGGCGTTGTCCACAACCGATTTTTGCGCGAAACCCGGAATGGTTCCCAAAAGAAGAAGTAAAACTGAACTTTTCCGCATCGTCGTCTGATTAAGTAAAAAACATAAATATACTCATTTCGTACAAATTAAAAAGGCTGATTTTTAGAAAGCAGGGCCAAAAAAGCATCCAGCCCCCTGCGCTTTTCGTTATCAAAGGAATAGCTGATATGCTTTGTAAGATAGGCATGTACATCGGTAGCATAAAGACCGGACCGTGTTATTAGGGCAGCCAGCGGGTCGATGTTATTAATTCCCTTTTCAAGGGCGACATTGAATTTATGTACGAATGCTTCGGGCAAATCCCGGACGGAAACCCAACAGGCGAAGACAAAGGGAAGTTTGCTGAACTGAATCCACTCCTGGGCCAGGTCGTATTCGAAACGGTAGTTGCCGGTCAGATTGAAGGTTCGGTCTCCGATTATAACGGCCGCCACATTTTGGTTCACCTTATTTTCAAATCCTTCTGTTGTTTTTTCCCAAATGGGATTAATCTTCCAATATTCAGAAGCAAGTATCCGGGTTAAGGCCACCGAAGTACGGCTCTGGTAGTCCAAAAGAATTTTTTTTATCTCTGCAAGCGGAACATTGCTGAAAAGCTTTACAGAGTTTACCGGTCCCGTCGCTCCGATGCAATAATCGGATATAATCTTCGGATGCTCCAAAAAAGGCAATACGGCTACCGGTACAAGACCTAAATCCGCGCGCCCATCAAGCAGTTTTTGGGCGCAAACCGAGGGAATATCAAGACTCAGCTCAGCCTCACCTTGCAGATCAGAACCTGCCAGGCCATCTATAAATGGCCTGGAATTCAAATAGGAAACAACAGAAATCCGAATCAATGCAATTTATTTAGATCAGCAAAGATACAATCTCAATCACATTGAGTACGAATTGGGTTAATTCCTTTAGTTTTCTACTTTTGTACGGCCTTGTAAAGCTATGGAAAAAGAATATTTCGCACATTCCAGTTCGGTAATCGATGAGGGTTGCAAAATTGCCAAAGGAGTGAAAATCTGGCACTTCTCACATATTATGCCAGGCTGCACAATTGGAGAAAACTGCAATATTGGTCAAAATGTAGTTGTTTCTCCGGAGGTTGTACTTGGAAAAAATGTCAAAGTCCAGAACAATGTTTCCATCTACAGCGGAGTTAACTGCGGGGACGATGTCTTTTTAGGACCATCCATGGTTTTCACCAATATTGTCAATCCGCGCAGTGCAGTGAATAGAAAAGGCAGCTACGTAAAGACAAATGTAGGGCGGGGAGCTACCATCGGAGCAAACGCAACAATTGTATGCGGTCACGATATTGGCGAATTTGCTTTCGTTGGCGCAGGTGCTGTGGTTACAAAAAACATTCCACCCTATGCCTTGGTCATCGGAAACCCTGCCAGACAAACAGGCTGGATGAGCGAATACGGACATCCGCTTTCCTTTGATAAGGACGGCCTGGCCACCTGTCCTGAAAGCAAGGAAAACTACAGGCTTGAAAAAGGAAACGTAAAGAAATTAGGGTAAAAACGTAAAGAAATTAGGCCGTATGGGGACATCCTCAAAAATTCACTTTGGAGTAATCGGGCAGGGTCATATCGGAAAACGCCATGCTGAGATGATTCGACGTAACCCGGATTGTGAGCTTATTGCAGTTTGCGATATTTTGCCAAGGGAAAAAACAGGCAACGACGCTGCAAAAGAACCGTATTTTCTTTCAGCCTCCGACATGCTTGCAGCGCACCCAGAACTGGACGTCATCTGCGTTTGTACTCCGAACGGCTTGCATGCTGAGTACGCACTGCTGGCTCTGAATTCGGATCGGCATATTATCTGCGAAAAACCTATGACACTGTCAACTGCAGACTGCCTGCAACTCATTGAGGCTTCCAAAAACCGGAATAAAAAGATTTTTTGCGTCATGCAAAACCGTTACTCTCCTCCCGCTGTCTGGCTCAAAGAAATTACAGAAAAAAAAGTTATAGGCGAAGTTTTTATGGTTCAGCTCAATTGCTACTGGAACCGGGACGAACGTTATTACAAAAAGGGTCACTGGAAAGGGAGTCAGAAGCAGGACGGGGGAACTTTGTTTACCCAGTTCTCCCATTTTATCGATATTCTTTACTGGCTGTTTGGTGACATAACTGAAATTCAGGGGAAATTCAGCGACTTTACGCACGCAACGCTTACTGAATTTGAAGACAGCGGCTTTATAAATTTTAAGTTTTTAAACGGGGGAATGGGAAGTATTAATTATTCCACAGCAGTATGGGATTCGAATCTGGAAAGCAGCCTGACGATAGTAGGAAGCAAGGGAAGTGTCAAGGTGGGCGGACAATACATGGACAAGGTTGAATTTTGCCATATTCAGAATTATACGCTGCCGGAGCTTCCGCCTACCCGTCCTGCAAATGATTATGGTACGTACAAAGGTTCAGCCAACAATCATCACCTGGTCATAAAAAATGTCGTCGCCAATTTACTAAATCAAACTCCGATTGCAGCAACTGCTGAAGAGGGACTGGCTGTAGTAAACATTATCGAGCGAATTTATTCTCTACGAAACAAAAACCGTAAATCCTGAACTCATGTATTCACAGATTAAAAATAAGAAAGCCAAACTCGCAGTAATCGGACTCGGTTATGTGGGACTTCCCATTGCCCTTGCTTTTGCCAAAAAAATCTCCGTGATCGGTTTTGACATCAATAAAAAACGGGTGGATATGATGAGGAAAGGAATGGACCCCAGCAATGAACTTTCCCAAGCAGATTTTAAGGGTTGCGACATACAGTTTACAGCAGACCTGGAGGTATTAAAACAGGCCCGTTTTTTCATTATTGCAGTTCCCACTCCCATTAATCAGCACAATTTACCCGACCTTGATCCCTTGCTTGGAGCTTCGGTGTCAGTTGGAAAAGTTCTCAAAAAGGGAGATTACGTAGTTTACGAATCTACCGTCTATCCCGGTTGCACTGAAGACGACTGTATACCGGTGCTCGAAAAACATTCTGGATTGAAATTCAAAAAAGATTTTAAAGTCGGTTATTCGCCGGAGCGGATCAATCCCGGAGACCGTGAACACACCATCACAAAAATTTTAAAAATCGTTTCCGGCTGCGACAGCGAATCACTCGGGGAAATTTCAAATGTATACAAACTTATTGTAGAACCGGGAGTTCACCAGGCCCCCAGTATCAAAGTTGCCGAAGCGGCCAAGATCATTGAAAATACACAAAGGGATGTCAACATCGCGCTGATGAATGAACTTTCTATTATTTTCAGCCGGATGGGAATCAACACATTCGACGTTTTGGAAGCTGCCGGAACAAAGTGGAATTTTCTTAAATTCTTTCCCGGTCTGGTAGGCGGACATTGCATAGGCGTTGACCCCTATTACCTTACTTACAAAGCCGAATCCCTGGGTTACCATGCGCGCATTATCAATTCAGGCCGATATGTAAATGATTCAATGGGTTTTTACATTGCCAAGAATACCGTTAAAAAAATTACTGCAACTAAAAAAAACCTGAATGAATCGGTTGTCCTTGTTATGGGGGCCACATTTAAGGAAAATGTAACAGATATACGAAATTCCAAGGTTGCCGACATTATCAAGGAGCTGAAATCCTTCGGTGTAAGGGTCGAAGTCGTTGATCCGCATGCCTCGTCCGAAGAACTGCAGCATGAATACGGATTTAGCCTGAAAAAGAAAATCGGCAAGGGTTACGATGCGGTAATTGTTGCAGTTAACCATAAGGAATACCAGAACCTGAATGAAAACTATTTTAATAAAATCCTTTCTAAAGGAGGAATTTTGGTTGATGTAAAAGGAATATACCGGAACAAAATCAGGAAGCTGACCTATTTGAGTTTATAAAACAAAATAATGAATAAAAAAACCATATTGGTTACCGGAGGTGCCGGTTTTATCGGCTCCCACGTGGTCAGACGCCTGGTCACCCGCTATCCGGATTACACCATCGTCAATCTGGACAAACTTACGTATGCCGGAAACCTTGAAAACATCTCGGATATAGAAAATAAACCCAATTACAAATTTGTAAAAGGGGATATCGTTGACGCTGATTTTATTCAGGAACTGTTCTCCAGAGAGAAGCTTACGGATGTTATACATCTTGCAGCCGAATCCCATGTAGACCGGTCTATTTCCAATCCATTGGAATTTATCAGAACGAATATTTTAGGAACGGTAAACCTGCTCAATGCAGCAAAATTCTCATGGAATTGTCGTTTGGGCACCGAGTCTTCTGATACTGAATCACCCCGCCGGAATCTTTTTTATCATATTTCCACCGATGAAGTATATGGTTCGCTCGGCCCTTCAGGATTATTTACCGAAAATTCCCCGTATGATCCCCACAGCCCTTATTCAGCCTCCAAGGCCAGTTCAGACCACCTGGTGAGAGCCTATGCGGACACTTTCGGGCTGCCGGCTGTTATCAGCAATTGCTCAAACAATTACGGACCTTTTCAGTTTCCTGAAAAATTGATTCCTTTGGCCCTGAATAACATCCGTCAGAACAAGCCTATACCCATATACGGAAAAGGAGAAAATATCAGGGATTGGCTCTTTGTCGAAGATCATACCCTTGCCATTGATCTGATTTTTCACAAAGGTAAAAGGTCCGAAACCTACAATATAGGCGGACATAACGAATGGAAGAACATCGATCTTATTCTGCTCTTGTGCGGAATTATGGACAGGCACCTGAAACGCACTGCCGGGACTTCTGAAAAATTAATCACCTATGTTACGGACAGATCCGGACATGATCTGCGATATGCCATTGACTCCTCTAAAATTGATCGGGAACTCGGATGGAAGCCTTCTGTAAAATTCGAAGAAGGCCTTGAAAAGACTGTTCGCTGGTACCTTGACAATGAATCCTGGCTTTCAAACATTACTACGGGGAATTACAAAATGTACTATGAAAAACAATATGCAAACCGCTAAGCATATGTACAGTTCTGCTTTTCACAGCGGTTCGATTGCGGATAAATCCTTTTTGATTACAGGAGGGGCAGGTTTCATAGGGTCAAATATTGCCGAGTACCTGTTGAAGTATGGCGCCGGCAGAATAGTTGTGCTGGACAATCTATCTACAGGATTCGAAGAAAATATAAAGCCCTGGCTGGGACAGGCTGATTTCAGCTTTATAAAAGGAGACATCTGTGACCTTCGAACCTGCCTGAACTCCTGCGAACGTATCGACTATGTTTTTCACCAGGCAGCACTCGGTTCAGTTCCTCGTTCCATTAAGGATCCGCTTGCGACCAACCGGGTAAATGTCGAAGGGTTTTTAAATGTGCTCATTGCATCCAGGGATAAAGGAGTAAAAAGGGTTGTTTATGCAAGTTCTTCATCCGTTTACGGAGACAATGCCGATTTACCAAAGGCAGAAGATACAATCGGAAATGCCCTTTCTCCCTATGCCGTTTCAAAACGCACCAATGAGTTGTATGCCAATGTGTTTTCAAAAAATTATTCGATTGAACTTATCGGGCTTCGGTATTTCAATATTTTCGGCCCCCGTCAGAATCCAAAAGGAGAATACGCAGCGGCCATACCGCTCTTTATGGATGCGCTGCTAAAAAACAAAAGTCCGTTTATAAACGGCGATGGGCAGCAGAGCCGTGATTTTACTTTTGTTGAAAATGCCGTTCAGGCGAATATTAAAAGCATGTTTTGTTCAGACCCGAAGGCACTGGCTCAGGTTTACAACATCGCTCTTGGGGAAAAAACTTCGGTTAACGAACTTTTTTCCATTTTAAAAAATTGTTCGGGCTCAACTTCAGAGGCAACTTACCGCGAAAGCCGTATTGGTGATGTACGTGATTCCCTTGCAGATATAAGCAAAGCCAGGCGACTGATCGGATACGAGCCTCAGGTTAAAATTAAAGAAGGATTGGATATAACCCTGAACTGGTTCCGTAATCATTTCAGACCCTAAAACATAACCCTAAACATAAAATTTAGCTTTGACTTTTTTAGGCAAATTTTTTACTTCTAAAAACCTGAGTTCCCCGGTTGATTTATCGGTGCTGAAATGCGACATGCATTCTCATTTTGTACCAGGGATAGATGACGGCGCAAAATCACCGGAGAATTCAATTGAATTGATACGGTTCTTTTACAACCAGGGCTATAAGAAAATCATCACGACCCCGCACATCATGGGAGATTTTTACCGCAACACCCGGGAGACCATATTCTCAGGCCTTGAAAAGGTCAAACATCAGTTGAAATCAGAAAACATTCCTGTAGAGCTCGATGCCGCAGCTGAGTATTACGTAGATTACGAATTCGAAAAAAAAATCGGCAAAGAGTCCCTGCTGACTTTTGGAAAAAATTATATTTTAATTGAGATTTCCTATGTGAACCAGCCCGACAATCTCGACCGGGTCCTTTTTGAACTGCAGACAAATGGATACCAGCCTATACTGGCGCACCCCGAACGTTATCCGTTCTGGTTTGATTCCATCGACAAGTTTGAAGCATTGGCAAATAACGGCGTGCTGCTTCAGCTCAACATCAATTCGCTGACCGGCTATTATTCACCTCAAAGCAGAAAAATGGCCGAACAGCTTATCGACCGGCAACTGGTGCGTTTCCTGGGAAGCGATTGCCATCATACGGGGCATCTGGAAGTTATCAAACAGGCGCTGTATGCCCCCTATCTGAAAAAGCTGATTGATTCGGGGCTGCTTTTGAATAATACCTTGTAAATCCTAATTCCCGATCGGTCTTGCATACGCAATCACATCCTGATCGGAGATCACTTTCCCGCAGAGTATGATCAAACGCTCCACTACGTTTCTGAACTCCCGGATATTACCTGTCCAGTTTATTTTCTGCAGTTCTTTGAGCGCTTCTTTTGAAAAACTTTTCAACGGCATCCCGTAGTCCTCACAGATCTGCTTTAAAAAATGCTCGCTCAGTAGCGGTATGTCTTCCTTTCGCTCATTCAGTGAAGGTACCCGTATAAGAATAACACTAAGGCGATGGTAGAGGTCCTCTCTGAAATTTCCTTTTTCAATTTCCTTCTTTAGATCCTTATTGGTGGCTGCAACAACCCTTACATTTACTTTCAATTCCTTTTCCCCACCGACCCTGCTGATCTTGTTTTCCTGAAGCGCCCGCAGTACCTTAGCCTGGGCACTGAGACTCATGTCTCCTATTTCATCCAGAAAGAGAGTACCAGCCTCGGCCTGTTCAAATTTTCCCTTTCGCTGATTAACTGCTGAAGTAAAGGCGCCTTTTTCATGGCCGAACAATTCGCTTTCAATCAGCTCAGAAGGAATGGCCGCGCAATTCACTTCGATAAGCGGCCCGCCGCAACGATTGCTCTTCGCGTGAATCCATCTGGCCACCAATTCCTTGCCCGAACCGTTTTCACCGGTAATCAATACGCGCGCTTCAGTGGCTGCAACTTTTTCAATCATTTCTTTAATCTGCAAAATCGCCCTGGATTCGCCGATCATATCCACCGTTTTACTGACTTTCTTTTTCAACGCCTTGGTTTCGGTTACCAGACTGGACTTATCCATCGCATTGCGAATGGTAAGCAAGAGCCGGTTAAGATCAAGCGGCTTGGCAATAAAATCAAACGCGCCCTTTTTTACAGCTTCAACGGCCGTTTCGATTGTACCGTGACCGGAGATCATTACCACGGGAATGTCAAGATTCAGCCCCATTATTTTATCCAGCAATTCGATTCCGTCCATTTTTGGCATCTTGATGTCACACAGAACCACATCCGGATTCTCCTTCTGGATTCTGTCCCATCCTTCAAGCCCATCAGAGGCTTCTTCGACAGCATATTTTTCGTACTCCAGAATTTCACGCAGGGTCTTGCGTATGCTTTTTTCGTCGTCGATGATGAGAATTTTTGCCATTTAGTTCTCTTTAAACAAGTTAATTCTCTTTAACCAGCTGACTTAATACACCCTCCTTCAGGGCATAGGTTGAAAGCCTCATTTTTGAAAGACCGAGTTCGTTGATTACAAAACGGGTCAGAACCACAGCCATGACAATCAGATCGACCCTCATCTCGATGAGTCCCCTGATATGCAAGCGTTGCGCTCTGTCGGATTGCAGAAGATCCCGAAAAACCAGTTCGGTCTCCTTTAAATTAAACAAATATTCGGTACCGGTTTTCGATTCTTCCGGATGGTGAAACCGTTGCATTAGAATATCAGCAAAGGAATCGAATGAACCCGAAGAACCGATAAGCTCTGCAACAGGAAATAAACGGACTGCATCAAACAAGGGTTTTAATTCAACCCTGAGGCAGGCATTCAGCTTTTCCAGGTCGGTATCGGTCATAGGGTCAGAAGGCCCGAATTTTTCAAGCAAACGGGTGACCCCCAAAAGAAAACTTTGCTTCCAGTAAATTTTAGTACTGTCCGCAATAATGAACTCTGTGCTTCCTCCGCCGATATCCATTATCAGGGCCGGAACATTTCCGATTTCCAGAGCCAGCCGAACGCCTTTAAAAATAAGTTCGGCTTCTTCATCGCCCGACACCACAGTAACGTTTAGCCCCAGCTTATGTGTCATCTGCAAAAATTCGCCTGCATTAACGGCTTCCCGTATGGCAGAGGTCGCAAAGGCTACGGTTTTCTCAGCTTTATATTGTTGAATAGTCTCCAAACAATATTCAAGAGCAACAACTCCCCTTTGCATGGCATCGGGAAGCAACACATTATTGGTAATACCTCCCTTTCCCAATTTCACCGGAAACTTATTGTTGTGAAGAACTTTGAATTTTTTTGATAGCAGCAGTTCTGCAATAAGCAAATTAAAGGTATTGGTGCCTAAATCGATAACTGCGACAACCATCCGGCAGACTGTTTTAACCTTTATAAAAAATCCATTTCCACAATTCCCGGTAGCTGGCCTTTTTCCCGTACATCAAAATTCCAGTGCGGTATATCCTGGAGGCCATCCACGTGGTAAAAAGAAATCCAAGAACCAGCAAAGCCATGGACAAGGCCACTTGTTGCCAGGGTACACCAAAAGGAAGACGAACCATCATGATGACCGGAGACGTGAGCGGAAAAATGGAGAACCAGAACGCTTCTGAACTATTGGGATCCTGCACAACCGTCTGGGCCAGCACAAATGACAGGACCAGTGGAATGGTAATGGGCAGCATGAATTGCTGAACATCCGTCTCAGAGTCCACCGCCGCACCTACTGCAGCGAAGAGGGCTCCGTAAAGCAGGTAACCGGCAAGGAAATAGAACAGGAAGCAGGAAACGATGGAAACGAAATCAATCGATTCAAATGTACTCAGGGCTTCATACGATTTCAAACTGTGTTTACCAGGCTTGTCCTTTTTCAATGCTTCCAGATTAGCACCCTTTTTAAAAACTTCCTCCTTCACCAGTTCCTTTTGAAGTGCTTCTGTCTTAATGTCTCTGAAAAGAAAGGTTTGCGCCGCGGTATAAATTGAAAAAGTCAATATCAGCCACAAAAGAAATTGGGTAAGTCCCACCAATGCTACTCCCAAAATTTTCCCCATCATTAACTGGAAGGGCTTTACCGAAGAAATAATAACCTCCACAATCCGACTCGTTTTCTCTTCTATTACACCTCTCATAACCTGGGCCCCGTAGAGGAAAATGAACATGTAGATCAGAATACCAAACACAAATCCAACAGCAGTCTGAGTGGTGGTGCTGGTACGCGCTGTGCTTCCGTTTTTTTCGATTTTTTCAGTAACGAGGTTGACAGAAGTCTTTGCATTCTGAATGGTTTTCAGGTCGACATTGTTTTTTTGAAGTTTAAAATTATAGATCATGTCTTCAATGCCTGATTTAATCGACTCTTCGACAGCCAAACCGGGTAAGGTTTTGTAAAATAACTTGACCGTTCCTCCGCCGGTAAGAATATTGGAGGGAATGTAAAGAATTGCAGTGAAGTCGGTCTTGTAAAAATCATCCTGAGCCTTGTCCAGAGAAAACGAGCCGTAAACAAAATTAAGCTGTTTGTTTGGGGGTATGCTGTCCCTGAAAAGGTAGCTGTCGTCGACAACCTCTATCTTTTGCTTCTCCTCGTGCTCGCGGGTTGCGAGCCATATGGGAATGATCATAACCGAGGAAATCAATAAGGGCCCCAAAAAAGTCATAATAAGAAAGGACTTTTTTCTGACACGTGTCAGGTACTCCCGCTGAAGTATGAGACCGATTTTATTCATTTACTTTGGAAATAAAAATTTCTCTAACCGTTGGTATAATCTCCCGTACACCATTAACCTGACAAACACGTATAACGGATTCCAGTACATCGTTGACAGAGGCTTTTCCGATCAGCCGGATCCTGACTTTCAGTAATTCGCCCTCCTGTTGTTGGTCCAGCAGCTGGGCGCAGCCACCCATGGCATTGGTAAAACCCAACATAGTACCGGCAAACTCTAGTTCATAGGTATTGGACCGGAAGGTTTTTCGGATATCCGTTACTGCGCCTTCCAGAATTTTTTTTGACTTATTAAGAAGCGCAATATCATCGCATAGTTCCTCCACCGATTCCATATCGTGGGTTGATAAAATAATAGTAGACCCGGCTTCTTTCAGCCTCAGCAGTTCATTCTTTACGCTGTTGGCATTGATCGGGTCAAATCCGCTGAAGGGTTCATCCAGTATTAAAAGCAAGGGCTCGTGAAGCACGGTGACGATGAACTGAACTTTTTGCTGCATACCCTTTGAAAGTTCTTCAACCTTCTTGTTCCACCAACCTCCGATTTCAAATTTATCAAACCAGATTTTCAGTTTTTGAATCGCTTCAGTCCGTTTCATTCCTTTAAGCTGAGCAAGATAGAGCGCATGTTCTCCAACCTGCATTTTTTTATACAAACCTCTTTCCTCCGGAAGGTAGCCAATCTGGGAAATGTGTTTCGGACTTAATTTTTCCCCGTTAAACAGAAGCGAACCACTGTCGGGTCCCGTAATCTGATTCATAATACGGATCAGAGAAGTTTTGCCGGCTCCGTTAGGACCCAGCAGGCCGAAAACGCTTTGTTTGCGTACAGCGATGCTTACCTCATTCAGTGCCGTGTGATTGGCGTAGCGCTTGACGATGTTGCTGGCTGAAAAAAGTTCCATACTAAAGCCTCCGGATTATTCAAAGTATTGTTTCATCCGTTCGAAAAAACCTTTCTCGTTTCCCGTGGGATTGGGTCTGAAATTCTCTGAATCTTTCAGCTTCTCCAGCATCACCTGTTCTTCCCTGGACAATTTCTGGGGGGTCCACACATTTATGTTCACCAGCAAATCGCCGCGTCCATATCCGTTGATATCCGGCACTCCTTTACTCTTGAGACGGAGTACTTTTCCGCTTTGGGTTCCCGGGTCTATTTTAACTTTAGCTTTTCCGTCTACGGTAGGCACTTCTATGCTTGTCCCAACAGCAGCGTCAATAAAACTGATGTAATGATCGTAATACAGATGAATACCTTCCCGTTTCAATTGTTCGTGCGTAATTTCTTCAATGACCACAATCAGATCCCCGGCAATTCCTCCTCTGGGTGCTGCGTTTCCTTTTCCGCTGACCGAAAGCTGCATTCCGTCTCCCACACCGGCAGGTATCTGAATAGAAATGACGTCCTCGGCTTTTACGATACCATCTCCAAAGCAGACCTTGCACTTATCGGTGATGATCTGCCCCTCCCCGCCACAGGCAGGACAGGGACTGCTGGTCTGCATCTGGCCAAGTATCGTATTGGCTATACGTGTAACCTGTCCGCTTCCTCTGCAGGTGGAACAGGTCGTATGTCCCGATCCGTTATGCGCTCCGGTACCGTGGCAGGAAGTACAGGAAACATATTTGTTGACTTTTATTTTCTTCTCGACTCCGTTTACAATTTCTTCCAGTGTCAGTTTGACCTTAACCCGGAGGTTGGAACCCCTGTTCACCCGCCGACCTCCGCGGGATCCTCCGCTTGAAAATCCTCCGAATCCACCGCTTCCGAATATATCGCCGAACTGACTGAAAATATCCTCCATGCTGAAACCGCCTCCACCTCCGCCAAAGCCGGTATTTCCGCTCATTCCTGCATGGCCGAACTGATCGTAACGCTGTTTTTTTTCAGCATTACTCAAGACTTCATAAGCCTCCGCTGCTTCCTTAAATTTTTCTTCGGCAGCCTTATTGCCGGGATTTTTATCGGGATGGTGCTGAATGGCCAGTTTGCGGTAGGCTTTTTTTATTTCGTCCGGACCAGCATTGCGGGTAACACCGAGTATTTCATAAAAATCTCTTTTTGACATCTGCTTTTAAATTTATTGGCCTACAATTACTTTGGCAAAACGAATAACTTTTCCGTTGAGCGAATAGCCCTTTTCAACTACCTCCACTATTTTTCCTTTCATCTCTTCGCTGGGAGCGGGAATATTTGTAATGGCTTCGTGAAGGTCGGCATTGAAAGGGGTTCCAATGGGCTCCATAACGGTAAGCCCTTTTTGATGCAGGCTATTCATAAATTTATTGTAAATGAGGGTAAAGCCTTCTTTTACCGGGGCGATTTCGGTCATGCTTTCGTTGTGCTTAATAGCCCGTTCAAAATCATCCAGAAGAGGGAGCATGAGCTTAAAAATGTCTTCCCCGGCAGCCAGCATGTTCTCGATTTTTTCTTTGGAGGTGCGGCGGCGGTAATTGTCAAACTCCGAATAAAGCCTAAGGTACTTTTCATCAAGTTCCTTTACTTTAGCCTCAAGGACTTCAACTTCCCCATGTTGGGAAGTATCCTTTTTCAGATCTTTAGATTTCAGATCCTCAGAAGACGGAGCCTGTTCAGATGCTCCGGCCTTCAATTCGTTTTCAGCAGTATTCATTCGTGCTAAATTTTTGTTCGTTTTTTTCAAAAGTTAATGCGCTTATCTGTTCAAAAAACCTGCCAATCCCGATTTAAGAGCCAGGGGTAAAAACAATCCGCCAAAAAGACAGGTTAGGGGCCTCTATTTTAATTATTTTGCCAGTAATTTATCCAATTCCTGATCAAGGGCTTCTCCCCTGAGCGCCTTGGCAATGATAACCCCCCTGGCATCAATTAGAAAATTTGTAGGAATAGCATTTACTCCATAAAGCTGGGCAGGTTCAGAATACCAGCCCTTCATATCGCATACATGGTCGGGCCAGCTCAGTTGATCATGTTGAATTGCAGCAACCCAGGCTTCCTTTTTCTGATCCAAAGACACGCTGTAAATCGCAAACCCGTTTGCATTTTTGAATTTCTTGTCTTTGTATTTGTTGTAAGCGGCCACCACATTCGGATTTTCCATTCGGCAGGGTCCGCACCAGGAAGCCCAAAAATCGATCAGCACTATTTTTCCCCTCAATGACGAAAGGGAGACTTGTTTGCCATCAGGGTTGCTGAATTTTAATTCAGGGGCAAGATTCCCCTTTTCGGTTCCTGTAGCATTTCCGGTTTGAATTGCATTTTTTTCGAATCCGAACGCAAGAATGGCGGTCGCAAATAAAACCAATACATAATTTATTTTCTTCATTTTAACTGAAT
>Ga0206879_1019_pt2 | contig 27612 bp, 35 predicted proteins | sample Alteio_BWOrgCont_5_FD_152897 | JGI IMG/M metagenome (GOLD analysis project Ga0206879, IMG submission 152897) | Enriched cells from forest soil in Barre Woods Harvard Forest LTER site, Petersham, Massachusetts, United States -... | ecosystem: Environmental > Terrestrial > Soil > Temperate forest > O... | reverse complement strand
ACTTCATCGTCCTGTCTGTTTTTGTAGGTATTGAAGTAATCGGAGGAGTGCCCACTATTCTTCACACGCCTCTTATGAGCGGCGCAAACGCCATCCACGGTGTTGTAATCGTAGGCGCCATAACGGTCATGCTGAAGGCAGATCCGGACAACTACATGGCTATGACGCTGGGTTTCCTGGCTGTTCTGCTAGGCACCTTGAATGTGGTGGGAGGCTTCGTTGTAACCGACCGCATGCTCGAAATGTTTAAAAAGAAAAAATAAACTTCACAGCTTATGTCTTCACAAATACTGGGAATTCTTTACCTGATCGCCTCTGTTACCTTTATCATCGGGCTCAAATTGATGGGCAATGCAAAAACCGCGCGTAAAGGCAACCTTATCGCTGCAGCCGGTATGACGGCTGCCATCGCCGGCACGCTTTTTTTGCATGAAGGGTCGGTCAGCTCCGTAATTTACGGCCTGATTTTCCTTGCAATTGCAATCGGAACCATCATCGGCTGGATTACGGCCAAAAAAGTTCAGATGACAAAAATGCCCGAACTTGTTTCCATGTTCAACGGAATGGGTGGAGCCTGTGCAGCTTTGATATCCTTGATTGAGTTCAACCACATTATCGAACACGGTTCTGGCGCAACCACAGCCAAAGGAACCCTGATCGCCATCATTGCAGGGCTGGTAATCGGCAGTGTATCCTTTTCAGGTAGCATTATAGCCTTTCTGAAGCTTAACGGGGCCATGAAAAAACCGATACGCCTGCCCAGTTACAATGTCGTCAATACCATCGTTTTGTTGGCAGTCCTCAGTTATGCCGGCTACCTGGTACTGACCGGAGGCTCTCTGATGCTGATATACGGTCTTTTTGCTTCGGCGCTATTTTACGGAATACTGTTTGTCATACCCATCGGAGGAGCCGATATGCCGGTAGTTATTTCTTTGCTTAATTCTTTTACAGGGCTTGCCGCCGCCTTCGGCGGCTTTCTTTACCACAACAAGGTAATGCTCACAGGAGGCATACTCGTGGGCTCTGCAGGAACCCTGCTTACCCTGATCATGTGTAAAGCCATGAACAGACCCTTGTCCAATGTCATATTCGGAGCATTCGGAGCAAGCGGTACTGCTGAGGAAACAACCTCGGCAAAGGGAACCACCAAAGATTGTACGGTCACCGATCTGGCCGTGCTGATGAACTATTCAAAAAAAATTGTCATTGTTCCCGGATATGGGCTTGCCGTAGCACAGGCCCAGCACGTAATTCACGAACTTGAAATGCTGTTGGAGGAGCGCGGAGTCGAAGTGAAGTATGCCATCCATCCCGTGGCAGGCCGTATGCCCGGACACATGAACGTACTGCTGGCTGAAGCAAATGTTGACTATGGCAAACTGGTTGAAATGGATGAGATCAATCCCGAATTCGACAGCACCGATGTGGTATTGGTGGTCGGAGCAAACGATGTGGTGAATCCTGCAGCACAAACAAATCCCAGTTCTCCGATTTACGGAATGCCCATATTGGAAGTCAACAGGGCTAAAAATATTATTGTCAACAAACGCAGCATGAATGCAGGCTATGCGGGAATTGAAAACGACTTGTTTTACGACCCCAAGACCAGTATGTTTTTTGGGGATGCAAAAAAAGCCCTGACCGAACTGGTTGCCGAGATCAAAACGCTTTAATGCGAGATCAAAATGCTTTAATGAAGGTCACCGTTATCACCTCCTGCAAAAACAGCGAAGCGACGATTGAGGACGCCATACGATCCGTACTCGCGCAGGATTACCCCGATATCGAATACATTATCATTGATGGAAACTCAACTGACCGCACACTGGAAATTACAAAGAAGTTCAGTGCCGGTATTTCCATTCTGATTTCAGAAGCCGATGAAGGCCTTTACCATGCCATAAACAAAGGCATTCAGCTGTCATCAGGCGAAATCATATGCAACCTGAATGCAGATGATTTTTATGCTGACGCCGGGGTCATCCGGAAGGTTGTAGACCTATTTACAGAATCCCGATCCGATGCCGTATATGGAGACCTGCACTATGTGGACAAAAAAGACAAAGAAAAAATTGTACGCAACTGGAAATCCGGCGCCTACAAAGAAGGTTTGTTTTTAAAAGGCTGGATGCCACCCCACCCGGCCTTTTTTGTAAAAAAATCAATATACGATGCCTACGGAAATTTCAATGTCTCGCTCAAATCCGCTGCAGATTATGAACTCATGCTTCGCTTCATTCACAAACACAAAATAAAAACAGCCTACCTGCCTTCGGTTCTGGTCAAAATGAGAACGGGAGGAAAAAGCAATAAGACGCTCGCAAATCGCATCAAGGCGAATTTAGAAGACCGCAAGGCCTGGAAAATAAACAATCTTAGGCCTGGCTTTTTAACGCTTTTTTTGAAGCCTTTGCGGAAACTGAATCAATATTGGAATTAACCATCCCCACAAAATCATCAAACAGGTACCGGGAGTCGTAAGGACCGGGACAGGCCTCCGGGTGGTACTGAACAGAAAAAACCTTCTTGTCCGTTAGCCGTATGCCTTCAACTGTCGAATCATTGAGGTTAAGGTGGGTAACCTCCACGTTTTTCACCTTGCTGACATCCTCGGGCAGAACTCCGAATCCGTGATTCTGAGATGTAATCTCGCATTTACCGGTGATCAGGTTTTTCACCGGATGATTAATGCCCCGGTGCCCCTTGTGCATCTTAAAAGTAGAAATACCGCAGGCCTCAGCGATCAGCTGGTGACCCAGGCAAATACCAAAGGTCGGTATCCCGCTGGCGATTATTTCACGTATGGTATTGATTTCATTTTTCATTACCGAAGGATCCCCGGGTCCGTTGGAGATCATGAAGCCGTCCGGTTTCCACTTGCTCATTTCGGCAAAACTGGTCTTCATCGGAAAAACCTGAAGATAGCAGCCTCGTTGATCGAGGCTGCGTAAAATATTTTTTTTGACTCCGTAATCCAGCACAGCCACCTTTAAGGCCGAATCCGGATTTCCGTAAAAATAGGCTTTGCTTGTCGAAACTTTTGAAGCCAGCTCGAGTCCTGCCATAGAAGGAACAGCAGAGAGCTTTTTCTTCAGCTTCTCCAGATCAAGTTCTTCCGAAGAAACAATCGCATTCATAGCCCCTTTGTCCCTTATATAGCGCACCAGTGCACGGGTATCAACACCTTGAATAGCGACCACACAATCCCGTTCAAAATAATCTTTAATCGACCCTTCCGAATTTTTACGCGAAGGAAATTCATTAAAAGATTTACAAACCATTCCCGAAATCTTAATCGACTCCGATTCCACTTCACTGGCATTCACACCGTAATTACCGATGTGCACATTGGTCATTACCACAATCTGCCCGTAATACGAAGGATCCGTAAAAATTTCCTGGTAACCGGTCATTCCCGTATTAAAACAAATTTCGCCGGAAGTAGTGCCTGTTTTCCCGGCTGCCTTTCCGTGAAACACTTTGCCGTCCTCAAGAAGCAAAACGGCTGGTTGCTTGGCTACGTATTTCATTCAGCTATATATTTCATTTACAACAAATTTTACTCAAATTTACGGGAAAACCCGATCGATAACCCAAAATTTTTAGAGCAAGATATTGACAGCAAAAAAAAGCTCTCCCTTTAGTGGGGAGAGCTTTTGGTGATTCTTCGTGTTTGTTTATTCGGCTTTGGGCTCCTGATCAGCTTTGGGGGCCGATGCAGCAGTTTCCGTTGCCTTCTTTTTAGTGCCTCTTCTGCGGGTCGCTTTGGCCTTGGCAGGCGCTTTTTCTTTTGAACCAGAGCCCAGCAGCAATTCGTTGAAATCAACCAGTTCAATCATGGCCAATTCCGAATTATCTCCCATACGGTTACCCATTTTAATGATGCGGGTATAACCTCCCGGACGATCCCCGATTTTTGCGGCCACATCCCTGAAAAGTATGCTCACCGCTTCCTTGTTTTGAAGGTAGCTGAACACAAGCCTGCGGGAAGCTGTTGAGTCCGTTTTTGACCTGGTCAGCAAGGGCTCCACATAAAGTCTCAACGCCTTGGCTTTTGCCAGGGTTGTGTTGATCCGCTTGTGCTCAATTAGTGAACAGGCTAGATTTGAAAGCAGTGCATGCCGGTGTGCCGTTTTCCTGCCTAAGTTATTTATTTTATCTCCGTGTCTCATTTCAATGAATTTTATTCTTTGTCCAGTTTGTATTTGGCCAGATTCATTCCAAAAGTCAGGCCTTTGGCTTGCACCAGCTCTTCCAGTTCTGTAAGCGATTTTTTTCCGAAATTCCTGAACTTCAGCAAATCATTTTTATTGAACGAAACAAGATCGGCAAGTGTTTCCACATCTGCTGCTTTCAGGCAATTCAGTGCACGAACCGAAAGATCCATGTCAACTAATTTTGTCTTCAGCAATTGACGCATGTGAAGCGATGCTTCGTCAAATTCCTCAGTAGCCTGTTTTTCTTCGGTATCAAGCGTAATGCGCTCGTCAGAAAACAACATAAAGTGGTGAATCAGAATCTTCGCGGCCTCTTTCAGGGCATCTTTCGGGTGAACCGAACCGTCTGTAGTAATGGTGAGGATCAGTTTTTCATAGTCTGTTTTCTGTTCCACACGGTAGTTTTCGATAACATAATTTACCTGGCGAACAGGGGTGTAAATGGCATCAATAGGAATGATCCCGTGCTGACCGTTCACAGGTTTGTTGTCGGCAGCTTCAACCCAGCCACGGCCTTTGCCGATATTCAATTCCATTTTAATCTTCACATTGGGTTCCATATTGCAGATAACCAGATCAGGGTTCAGTACCTGAAAACCAGTCATAAACTTACCCAAATCAGCTGCTGTCAATGCGCTTTTTCCGGTCACATTAACCACCGCACGTTCATTGTCCATACCCTGAATCTGGCGCTTAAAGCGTACTTGCTTCAGGTTCAGGATAATTTCCGTAACATCTTCCGCAACACCCTTAATGGTTGAAAACTCATGATCCACTCCATCGATGCGAACCGATGTAATTGCAAGACCCTCCAGAGAGTTTAACAGTACCCGGCGCAGGGAGTGACCAACGGTGATTCCGTATCCGGGCTCCAGAGGACGAAATTCAAATTGTCCTTCAGTTTCGCTGGAATTGATCATTATCACTTTATCGGGCTTAATAAAATCGAGTAGTGCCATGTTATAGTTTAGTTTAGTTTAGTTTAGTTTAGTTTGGGTTAAATTAAATCGTTTTCAGTTTTGTTTCGTTTCAGTCTTATTTAGAATACAACTCGACAATCAGCTGTTCCTTGATATTTTCAGGAATTTGTGCCCTGAGCGGGAAGGAGGTATACCGGCCTTCCATTTTTGATTTGTCAAATTCGATCCAGGGGTATTGATTAGCTGAACCTGCAACGTTAGCCGCAATCACTTCCAGCACCTTCGATTTATCCCGAACCGCAACAATATCACCGGGTTTCAGTGTATACGAAGAAATGTTCACCAGGTTTCCGTTCACAGTAATGTGGTTATGACCTACCAACTGACGTGCAGCAGAACGCGAAGGCGCAATACCCATACGGTACACCACATTGTCCAGTCGCGACTCAATCAGTTGAAGCAAAACTTCGCCGGTGATTCCATGCGCACGGGAGGCACGGTTGAATATTTTTGCGAACTGGCGTTCCAAAAGACCGTAGGTATATTTTACCTTTTGTTTTTCCATCAGCTGAACAGCGTACTCCGACTGTTTAGCGCGCTTTTTGGTCAGCCCGTGCTGTCCGGGAGGGTAATTCTTTTTCTCCAAAGCCTTATCCGCCCCGAAAATGGGTTCTTTAAACTTTCTTGCAATTTTTGATTTGGGGCCAATGTATCTTGCCATTTTTTGTCTTTTATTTTTAGTGATTCAGAATTAAACTCTTCTTCTTTTAGGAGCGCGGCATCCGTTATGCGGAATAGGCGTAATGTCCATGATTTCGCTGACCTCAATGCCAACTGCTGTAAGAGTACGTATCGCAGACTCACGACCTGCTCCCGGTCCCTTTACAAACACTTTCACTTTACGCAACCCCAGATCATGGGCGACTTTTCCACAGTCGTTCGCCGCCATTTGAGCTGCATAAGGTGTGTTCTTTTTCGAACCGCGAAAACCCATTTTTCCGGCGCTCGACCAGGAAATAACCTGTCCTGCATTATTGGTCAGGGAAATAATCAGGTTGTTGAAGGTCGCATTAATATGCGCCTGCCCGACCGCCTCTACCTTCACTACCCTTTTCTTGGCTGCCGCTTTTCCCGTTGGGGAAGGAGCTGCTCCGGCTCCGCTACCTTGTCCTTGTTGTGCTTGTTTTGCCATTTATCGATTTATTTCAATGTTCAGTTTAGATTACTTGGTTGCAATTTTCTTATTCGCAACAGTCTTACGTTTTCCCTTACGTGTCCGTGCGTTGGTTTGGGTATTCTGCCCTCTTACAGGCAGTCCCGAACGGTGACGAATGCCGCGATACGTATTGATGTCCACCAGACGTTTAATGTTCAGCTGAACTTCAGAACGCAGGGCGCCTTCCACTTTAAGGGTTCCGTTGTTCACCAGATCGTTCAGTGCCGTACGAATCTTGTTCGCCTGCTCATCCGACCATTCCGAAACCTTGATGTTCATGTCCACACCCGCGGTCTTCAGAATTTTACGCGAACGACTGCGGCCAATTCCGAAAATATACGTTAAGCCGATTTCTCCTCTTTTGTTTTTTGGTAAATCAATACCTGCAATACGTGCCATGTTATTTTTTTAAATTAACTTATTTCTGCCTTTGTTTGAATTTGGGATTCTTCTTGTTAATGACATAAAGCCTTCCCTTCCTTCGTACAATAATGCACTCCGGGCTTCTCTTTTTAATTGATGTTCTGACTTTCATCTGTACGCTTTTTATTTATTTATACCTGTATGCAATTCTTCCCTTTGTCAAATCATAGGGAGACATTTCAATCCGAACCTTGTCCCCCGGTAAAATTTTTATATAATTCATGCGCATTTTTCCCGAAATATGGGCCGTAATGACATGACCGTTTTCCAACTCCACCCGAAACATGGCATTGGACAATGCCTCTACAATCGTTCCGTCCTGTTCAATCGATGGCTGCTTTGCCATAGTTAATTAATTACTGTTTTCAATTAAAACTTCCTCTATATACTCAAAAGTCGACAACACATCCAGGCCTTCCGGCTTTATGCACACCGTATGCTCAAAATGAGCAGAGGGCATTTTATCAAGGGTCCTGATCGTCCATCCGTCCCGTTCCGTCCGGACTCCTTTTTTACCCAGGTTGATCATCGGTTCAATGGCAATGACCAGGCCCTTCTGAAGAACCGGTCCGCTTCCCCTTTTTCCGAAATTCGGAACTTCCGGGGCTTCATGCAGGTTACGGCCAACGCCATGGCCCACCAGTTCTCTCACCACCGAGTATCCGTTACGCTCGGCATGTTCCTGAACTGCGTAGCTGACATCTCCAAGGCGCCTTCCCAATTCAGCCGTTTCCAGTGCTTTGGTCAGACATTCCTTTGTCACTTTCAGCAGGTTCGAAACTTCCGGCTTTACAGGTCCCACTTCAAAGGTATAGGCCGAATCTCCGTGAAAGCCGTTCATAAATACCCCGCAATCAACCGAAACAATGTCTCCTTCGGTCAGCACTTCGTCTCCGGGAATTCCATGAACCACAACCGAATTTACCGAAACACAGAGCGTCGCGGGAAACCCATTGTACCCTTTAAAAGAAGGCTTACCACCGTGATCACAGATAAACTGTTCGGCAATTTTATCCAACTCCGAAGTTCGCACACCGGGTTTGATGCTTTTCGCCACCTCTGCTAACGTTTTTCCAACAAGTAAAGAACTAGAACGAATCAACTCAACTTCCTCATCCGTCTTATAAATAATGGCCATCTTAAGCGGTAGCCATACTCATAGACGTTCTGCCTTTAATGCGGCCCGACTTCATCAATCCATCGTAATGACGCATCAGCAAATGACTTTCAATCTGTTGGAGGGTGTCCAGAACCACTCCGACCAGGATCAGAAGGGAAGTACCCCCGAAAAAATAAGCAAACTGCTGTTCAATTTTAATCTGTACGGCAAGCGCAGGCAATACGGCCAGAGCAGCCAAAAACAAAGAACCCGGAAGCGTGATGCGGGACATAACCTGATCAATAAACTCAGCTGTTTTCTTTCCGGGCTTAACACCCGGGACAAAGCCTCCGTTACGTTTCATGTCTTCTGCCATCTGGTTGGGGTTCACCATAATAGCGGTATAGAAATAGGTGAAGGCGACAATCATCAGCGCAAAAACAAAATTGTACCAGAAGCCGTTGTGATTGTTGAATGTGGCAGCAAAACCGCTTAGCGATGCAACATCAGTAAACCCGACAACCGCAGCAGGGATAAACATAATAGCCTGAGCAAAAATAATAGGCATTACACCGGCAGCATTTACTTTCAGGGGTATATATTGGCGAACGCCGCCGTACTGCTTGTTTCCGACAATTTTTTTCGCAAACTGAACAGGAATTCTCCGCGTTCCCTGAACAAGCAAAATCGAAAAGATAATAACCAGCAGCAGAAATACAATTTCAACCAAAAAGATGATCAAACCTCCGCCTTCACTTTCCAGACGCGAACCGAATTCAGCAAAAATTGCAAAAGGCAGGCGGGCCACAATCCCAACCATGATCAGCAACGAAATTCCGTTTCCGATTCCTTTATCAGTTATCCGCTCGCCCAGCCACATGACGAACATCGTGCCGGTCACCAGAATAAGTGTAGACTGAATCCAGAAGAAAGTCCCCTGCGGGCCGATATGCGGAATAATCTGAGAAGCAATGTACCCCGGAGCCTGCAACAGAGTGACAACGATGGTCAGCAAACGGGTATACTGATTGATTTTCTTGCGCCCGCTTTCTCCCTCTTTCTGAAGCTTTTGAAAATAAGGAATCGCCATCCCAAGAAGCTGGATAACAATGGAAGCCGAAATGTAAGGCATGATACCCAGACCAAATACCGAGGCGCGTGAAAACGCCCCTCCGGCAAAAATATTGATCAATCCGACAATCCCTTCGGCCTGGTGATGGGATGCAGCCAGCTTAGCCGAATCAACACCAGGCAAAACAATATAGGACCCCAACCGGTAAATGAGAATAAATCCGAGCGTATTCAGAATGCGCACGCGCAAGTCTTCGATGCTCCAGATATTCCGTATTATTTCAATTAATTTTTTCATATACTAAAATGAGACTTTATGCTTTAACTACCGTAGCTGTACCTCCCTTTGCCTCGATCGCGGTTTTTGCAGAAGCCGAAAATGCATGGGCCTTCACTTCTACTTTGGCTTTCAATTCACCGCGCCCAAGAATTTTTACCAATTCATTTTTAGAGCAAAATCCATGCGTATACAATGCTGCCGGATCGATCAGGCTGATCTTTTTCTCATCTGCAATCTTCTGCACAATATCCAGGTTAATGGCTCTGTATTCAACGCGGTTGATATTGGTGAAACCGAACTTGGGAATACGGCGCTGAAGGGGCATTTGTCCACCCTCGAAACCACGTTTCTGAGAGTAACCCGAACGCGATTGAGCTCCTTTGTGACCTTTCGTTGAGGTTCCGCCTTTACCCGATCCTTGTCCTCTTCCGATTCTTTTTTTCTCGTTTTTTACTGACCCCCGGGCCGGAGTTAATGTATGTAATTTCATTTGTACTTCTTTTAGTATGTTTTTTTCGTTCCGTCAGGAATTTATTTTTCGATTGTTACAAGGTGTTTCAGTTTGTTATACATGCCCTGAATCTGAGGCGTGTTCTCCACTTCAACAACCTGGTTCATGCGTTTAAAACCAAGAGCAGCAAGCGTTTTGCGTTGGCGTTCAGGCATTCCGCTTGAACTTTTGTATTGCCTCATTTTAATTTTAGCCATTGTTTCCGGTTATCTGTAATTTTTTTTATCCGTTAAATACTCGTTCCATTGATATGCCTCTGTGCTGGGCAACAGTTGAAGCGTCTCTCAGTTTCATAAGTGCATCCATAGTCGCCTTGACAACGTTATGCGGGTTCGAAGAACCTTTTGATTTGGCAAGAACGTCGGTAATACCAACACTTTCCAAAACAGCGCGCATCGCACCACCCGCAATTACACCGGTACCGTGAGCCGCTGGTTTCAAAAACACCCTGGAGCCTCCGAATTTTCCGTTCTGTTCATGCGGAACAGTGCCCTTATTAATGGCCACCTTGATCAGATTTTTTTTGGCGTCATCAATGCCTTTGGTGATAGCGTCGGTAACTTCCTTTGCCTTGCCCAATCCGTATCCGATTACGCCTTTTTCATTCCCAACGACTACAATAGCTGAAAAACTGAATGTTCTTCCACCTTTGGTCACTTTGGTTACACGCTGCACTGCGACAAGCTTATCTTTTAATTCGATTTCACTTGATTTGACTCTTTTTACACTTACGTTTGACATCGGCTTTTTTACAAATTACTGTTTAGTTCTTAAAAAATATCAATTAAAAATTCAATCCGCCTTCACGAGCTCCGTCGGCCAGGGACTTTACCCTTCCATGGTACAGATAACCGTTACGGTCAAAACGAACCGCTTTTATTCCGGCTTTTATCGCCCGTTCGGCCAGATTTTTACCGACCAGTTTCGCCTGCTCGGTTTTCGGCAAAGACTTTACCTTGCTGTCCATTCCTTTTTCAGAGGAGGAGGCAAAACAAAGGGTTACACCTTTAACATCGTCAATGAGCTGTGCAGAAATCTGCTTATTGCTTCTGAAAACAGTCAGACGGGGCGCAGATGAATCTCCGCTAACCACCTTGCGTACTCTTTTCCGGATACCGGTTCTTCTGAAATCTTTTGCTGTTGCCATTTTCTTTACTTGTTATTCGTCACCTGTTAGTTCAATTATTTACCTGCTGCTTTACCTGCTTTTCTTCTCAGCAATTCTCCGCTGAACTTAATACCCTTGCCTTTGTAGGGCTCAGGAGTACGCAGCGACCTGATTTTAGAAGCAACCAGTCCGATCAGTTCCTTGTCCAGACTCTCCAGAGTTATAGTAGGATTTTTTCCTTTTTCAGTTGCCGTAAGCAGTTTTATTTCTTTTGGAAGTTCGAACGCCACGTTGTGAGAAAAGCCGAGCGTAAGTTCAAGCAACTGACCCTTGTGTGCAGCACGGTAACCCACACCCACCAGTTCCTGTTCAATTTTATACCCTACAGAGACACCGTGAACCATATTGGCAATCAGCGCCCGGTAAAGTCCGTGAAGGGCCTTGTGGCGCTTTTGTTCAGTAGCTCTTGTAAGCACTACTTTTCCCTCATCCACTTTCACCTGTATGGCAGTATCCAGTGAACGGTTCAATTCTCCCTTAGGTCCTTTAACGTTAACAACGTTTTTATCAGACACCTTAACATCTACGCCTTTGGGAAGTGTGACCGGCAATTTACCTATTCGTGACATGTTTTCTTTTTTTAAATTAATGGACGTGACACAAAATCTCGCCCCCAATGTTTTCTTTTTTTGCCTGTTTGTCCGTCATCAGTCCTTTTGAAGTAGACAAAATCGCAATACCCAGGCCGTTCAATACCCTTGGCATAGTACGTGTGCTCGCATAGGTACGTCCTCCGGGTGTGCTGATCCGCTTCAGCGCCTTTATCGCAGGTTGCTTATTCGGATTGTACTTCAGGGCAATCTTGATCAGCCCCTGTTTGTTTTCTGACTCCTCAAATTTATAACTGAGAATATAGCCCTGATCAAACAGTATCTTGGTTATTTCTTTTTTAATATTGGATGCAGGAATTTCAACCACACGGTGTTGAGCCTTCATGGAGTTCCTGATTTTTGTTAAGTAGTCTGCTATTGCGTCCATTTCTGTTTTTTTTATAATTTATTACCAGCTAGCTCTTGTTACGCCGGGAATTTTTCCGAACAAAACCATTTCGCGGAAAGTGTTCCGGGAAACTCCGAACTGACGGATGTAACCGCGGGGCCTTCCGGTCAGTTTGCAACGGTTCCGGGTCCTGATCGGAGAAGAATTCCGGGGTAGCTTCTGAAGCTTCATAGAAGCTTCGGGATCGCCCGCCAGAAGCGCTGCTTTCAGGGCAGCGCGCTTTGCGGCATACCGTTTAATCATTTTTGCTCTTTTGACCTCTCGGGCCTTCATCGATTCTTTTGCCATGCTGGTATCGTTCTATTTTTTTGTCTGATTTTTAAACGGCAGCCCGTATTCGCTAAGCAGGGCCAGTGCTTCCTGGTCATTCTCTGTCGAAGTAACAAAAGTGATGTCCATACCCATTATTTTATTTACTTTATCAATGTCGATCTCCGGGAAAATAATCTGCTCCGTCACACCCAGGGTGTAATTTCCGTGTCCGTCAAAACTCTTGTCGTTGATGCCTTTAAAGTCACGTATACGGGGCAATGCTGCCGAAATAAGACGATCCAGAAACTCGTACATCATATCCCCTCTCAGGGTCACACGTACACCTATTGCAACGCCTTTTCTCAGTTTAAAATTCGCGATATCTTTCTTCGAATAGGTAGCGATGGCCTTCTGTCCGGTTATAGTCGACATTTCCTTAATGGCGCCCTCAATCAGCTTTTTGTCAGCAACAGCATCTCCGACTCCCTGGTTTACGCATATCTTCAGGAGCTTGGGAACCTGCATGGGCGAGGTAAAATTAAATTTCTTCTGAAGTGCAGGAACAACCTGTTTCCTGTACTTGTCTTTGAGCCGGGGTGTATACTTCTTTGTTTCCATTATTTTATAACTTCTCCTGATTTTTTAGAAAACCTTACTAATTTGCCTGATTTTTCATCCTGCTTGCGTCCGACCCGTGTCGGGTTTCCGCTGGCAGGCTCAATCAGCATAAGATTCGAAATGTGAATCGAAGCTTCCTGCTGTACAATTCCTCCCGTAGTATTTTTTGCGCTGGGTTTGCTGTGTTTTGAAATTTTGTTCACGCCTTCCACGATTGCGCGATAGCTCTGGCTGTCAACCGAAAGCACTTTCCCTTCGGTGCCCCTCGAATCGCCCGATAACACTTTCACCAGGTCGCCTTTCTTTATGTGAAGTTTTTTGTTCATTTGCTCTTAGTTTTAAAGCACCTCCGGTGCCAGGGATATTATTTTCATAAATTGTTTGTCTCTCAGTTCTCTTGCCACCGGGCCGAAAATACGCGTCCCCCGGAGTTCGTCCTGGGCATTTAAAAGCACGACGGCATTGTCGTCAAAACGGATAAACGATCCGTCAGCCCTGCGGATTTCTTTCTTTGTACGAACCACAACGGCCTTCGATACAGCTCCCTTTTTTATTCCACCCGAAGGAAGTGCATGTTTAACGGTAACAATTACCTTGTCGCCTATGGATGCGTAATGCTTCCGGGTGCCTCCTAAAACACGTATGCAAAGAACCTCTTTTGCACCGCTGTTATCGGCTACTGTCATTCTGGACTCCTGCTGTATCATTACTTATAAATTACGTTACGTATGTATTCGTTTCTTTAATTCAATTATTTTGCTTTTTCAACAACCTCTACCAGTCTCCAGCATTTGTTTTTGCTTAGCGGACGGGTTTCCTCGATGCGAACGGTATCCCCGATTCCACATTCGTTTTTTTCATCGTGCGCCATAAAAGTAGAAGTGCGGTTAACAAACTTATGATACTTGGGGTGTTTCACCTTACGTTCAACTGCAACAACAATAGACTTTGTCATCTTATTGCTGACCACCAGGCCGACCTTCTCTTTTCTTAATTTCCGTGTTACTGTTACTGTTTCCATTTTAAAAAATCCGTTTTAACTGATTATTGTTTTTTTTGCTTCCTCCATCTGACGCTTAACTAGCTCTGTTTTCAACCTCGCAATGGTTCTGCGGGATTCACGTATTTTAAGAGGATTCTCGATGGGAGAAACCTTGTGTCCCATTTTCACCTTGGTCAGTAAGGATTTTTGATCAGCTATTTTTTCAGCTATATCCTTTGTTGAAAGTTCCGTTACCTCGCTCTGTTTCATTTTTCTTTAATTTTTCTAAATTCTTTTTCTGTATTCTTTATTTTTTGTTCTTAAGCTGCTTTTTCTTCAACATAATCCCGGCGTGAAATAAACTTAACAGTGATCGGCAGTTTCTGCGCTGCCAGACGCAAAGCTTCCTTTGCAGTAGCCATGGGAACACCTTCCACCTCGAACAAAATACGTCCGGGCTTAACCGGACATACCCAATACTCAGGCGCTCCTTTACCTTTACCCATACGAACTTCAGCAGGTTTACGGGTGATTGGCTTGTCAGGAAAAATATTGATCCAGACCTGTCCGTCGCGCTTTAAATAACGGGTTAAGGCTACACGGGCCGCCTCAATCTGACGGGCGGTCACCCAGGTTCCTTTAACAGCCTTTACGCCGAAAGTTCCGAAAGCAAGCTCGTAACCGCGCTTGGCATCGCCTTTCATTTTCATTTTTTGCTGTTTCCTGAATTTCGTTCTCTTTGGCTGTAACATCGTTATCTGCTATTTAGATTGCTGCTCTTTAGTACTCTTAATTATCTTTTTTATCGCGTTTGGGTTTCCCGAATCCACCGCCTTTTGGTCCTCCGTGGCTGGCATTGCCTGCCGGTCCGCTACCAGGTGTCTTTTTTTCCTTGGCTCCACCGAAATTGGGGGAAAGATCACGTTTGCCGAACACTTCTCCTTTGCAAATCCAGACTTTAATTCCGATTCGTCCATAGGTTGTATGCGCTTCGGCAACTGCATAATCAATATCCGCCCGCAACGTATGCAACGGAGTTCTTCCCTCTTTGTAGGATTCCACACGGGCAATTTCAGCTCCTGCCAATCGGCCCGAACACCTTATTTTAATTCCCTCAGCACCCATCCGCATGGTCGATGCAATGGACATCTTTACCGCTCTGCGGAAAGAAATCCGGCCTTCGATCTGGCGGGCCACACTGTCTGCTACCAGACGGGCATCCAGCTCAGGACGCTTGATTTCAAAAATATTGATCTGAATATCCTTCTTGGTTATCTTCTTGAGTTCCTCCTTCAGTTTGTCAACTTCCTTTCCTCCCTTACCGATAATGATTCCGGGACGGGCAGTATGAATGGTTACCGTGATCAGCTTGAGCGTCCGCTCAATAACAATCTTCGAAATACCGGCTTTCCCTAAACGGGCTTTGAGATAATTGCGGATCTTTTCATCTTCCACCAGTTTATCAGAATAATCTTTGCCGCCATACCAGTTAGAATCCCATCCTTTGATGACACCTAATCGAAAGCCTATCGGATTTGTTTTTTGTCCCATTTAGTTAGTATTGTTGTTCTTCAGTTGTTGATTCTTGTTCAATTGCAGGTTCTTGTTTTTGAGTTGCGGTTTCCTGTTCAGTAGTTGATTCAGTTCCTGGTTCCGGGGGTCCTTCCATAGTACCTACGAAAAGGGTCACGTGGTTCGAACGCTTCCGCATGCGGTAAGCCCGTCCCTGAGGTGCAGGCAACATTCGCTTAAGTGTAATGGCCCCGTCAACGAAAACCTCCGTTACAAAAAGATTACCGGCATCTGCGCGCTGTCCCGATTTTGCTTCGTAATTATGAATGGCCGAAGTCAATAACTTTTCAAGCTTGCCCGAAGGATGTTTGGCGTTAAATTTCAGAATATTAAGAGCAGCGTACACTTCCTTGCCGCGGATTAAATCTGCCACTGTTCTCATTTTACGCGGAGAGGTAGGGCAGTTCCGGAGTATGGCAAAGTATTGACTCTTACGGTCTTCTTTTCTTTTGTCAGCTTTCGCTTTTTTTCTTGATCCCATGATGGTGTTTATTTTCCTGTAAATTAGGCTGCAGCCTTGTCTTTATTGTTTCCGGTATGACCTCTGTAGGTGCGGGTTGGCGAAAACTCGCCGAATTTGTGACCCACCATGTTTTCGGTTACATACACAGGGATAAATTTATTTCCATTGTATACTGCAATCGTATGTCCGACAAAGTCAGGAGAAATGGTTGACCTGCGTGCCCAGGTTTTAATCACCGCTTTTTTTCCGCCTTTATTCATTGCAGAAACTTTTTTCTCAAGCTTAAAATCGATAAAAGGACCTTTTTTTACTGAACGTGCCATTTTTTATTTTTTTCTTCTTTCAATTATATACTTATTCGATGCTTTCTTTGGGTAGCGTGTCTTGTAGCCCTTTGCTTTCAATCCTTTACGAGAACGGGGGTGACCTCCCGATGCTCTTCCTTCTCCTCCGCCCATCGGGTGATCGACAGGGTTCATAGCCACAGGACGTGTGCGTGGCCTTCTTCCCATCCAGCGTACGCGTCCGGCCTTTCCATGACTTTCAAGATTGTGATCGGCATTGGATACCGAACCTATAGTAGCCATGCAGGTAACCAAAATCATACGGGTTTCTCCCGAAGGCAATTTTACAGTTGCAAATTTTCCGTCTCTGGCTGAAAGCTGCGCGTATGAACCGGCAGAACGCGCCATAGCACCTCCCTGTCCGGGACGCAGTTCAATATTGTGAATGATTGTTCCCAGCGGAATATCAGACAGGAACATGGCGTTTCCGACTTCCGGCGTTGCCTTTTTACCCGAAACAACCTTTTGCCCAACCTGTAAGCCGTTTGGCGCAATGATGTAGCGTTTTTCCCCGTCTGCATAATTCAGCAGCGCGATTCGCGCGCTGCGGTTCGGATCGTACTCTACCGTATTGACTGTTGCCGGGATGTCCTGCTTATCGCGCTTAAAATCCACCAGGCGAAATTGGCGCTTATGCCCTCCGCCGATGTAACGCATGGTCATCTTGCCGGTATTGTTCCGTCCGCCTGATTTGGAAAAAGGTACAACTAAACTCTTCTCGGGTTTGCCTGCAGTAATGTCGTTGTTGTCGACGACGACTTTGAATCGCTGACCGGGGGTCAGTGGTCTGAATTTTTTTAGAGCCATTATTTTAATTAGTTAAGACCTGCTATAGTTGCTCAACTTTGTCAACAGGTCAGTTTATACTCTGGTTCTTATATGCTACTGTAGAAGTCAATTGTTTCCCCTTTTTTCAGGGTCACAATCGCTTTCTTATTCTTGTTTACCCGGCCTACTGCTACACCGCGGGTCGTGTTCCTGGTTTTAATTTTGCCGTTGTAATTCTGCGTATTAACAGCCGCAACGGTAACGCCGTACATTTTTTCAACGGCCGCTTTAATCTCCACTTTATTAGCATCCTGATCCACAATGAAACCGTAGCGATTCAGCTTCTCGCCTGCAGAAGTCATTTTTTCAGTGATGATGGGCTTTACAATTATGCTCATTTTATAAAAACTTAATTTACTGTTTTCTAGTTTAATAGTTTCTCAATTTCCTTTACCGAACCTTCCGTCATCAAAACATTTGATGCATTCAAAACATCGTACGTTGTCAGTTCCGAAGCTGTAGTAACAAGCGTTTTCCCTAAATTTCGGGCCGACAAATATACATTTTTATTCGATTCAGCCAAGATTAAAATCGTTTTTTTATCGCCAAGATTCAGGTTTTTCAACAAGTCTGCGTAATTCTTGGTCTTGGGTGTTTCAAAGCTGAAATCCTCCAGAATAGTGATCCCTTCTTCTTTGGCCTTGTAGGTCAGGGCTGACTTGCGCGCCAGCTGCTTCACTTTCTTATTCAGTTTAAAGGAATAATCACGTGGTCTCGGCCCAAAAACGCGTCCCCCGCCTTTAACAAGGGGTGATTTCATACTTCCCCTTCTGGCTCCGCCTGTTCCTTTCTGACGAATGGCCTTTTTTGTAGTCCGGGCCACTTCTGCCTTTTCCTTGGTCTTATGTGTGCCCTGACGCCGGTTGGCCAGATGCTGTTTGCAATCCAGATAAATCGCATGATCATTGGGCTCTATGCCAAAAATGTCATCTTTAAGTGCAACCTTTTTAGAGGTTTTTTTTCCACTGATATTGACTACCGTTAATTCCATGTCGTGCTTATTTTTCAATGAATACGAAAGAACCTTTTGCTCCGGGAATAGATCCCTTAACAACAATCAGATTCTTGTCTGTGAATATTTTTACAATTTCCAGATTACTGGCTTTCTTGCGGTTTCCACCCATACGGCCTGCCATGCGCATACCTTTGATAACACGGGCACCGGTTGAAGAGTTACCGAGTGATCCGGGTGCTCTTGCCCTGTCGTGTTGTCCATGGGTTTGTCCACCAACTCCGCTGAATCCGTGGCGTTTAACAACACCCTGAAAACCTTTTCCTTTGGAGATGCCAATTACATCGACAAACTCTCCTTCTGCAAAAAGCTCAACGGTAATCTTGTCCCCAAGATTGATAGCCGTTGGAAACTCGTTAAACTCAGCAAGTTTACGCTTTGGGGTAGTCGAAGCCTTTGCAAAATGCCCCTTCATCGCTGACGAGGTATGCTTCTCCTTTCGCTCCTCAAAGCCCAGCTGAACGGCTTCGTATCCATCCTTTTCTTTGGTTTTTACTTGCGTAACAACGCAAGGACCCGCTTCGATGACTGTGCATGGTATGTATTTACCATTGGCACTAAAAACGCTGGTCATTCCTACTTTTTTACCGATTAATCCGGACATTTTAGTTTGTTATTTTTAGTTATTAGCCACTCCATTAGTTATTAGCCTAGTTATCAGTGATCAGCCCAGATGGCTATTGGCTAATCGCCGAATAAAACAAACTACACTTTAATTTCAACCTCCACTCCGCTTGGCAATTCAAGCTTCATCAATGCATCAACCGTTTTAGAAGTTGAGCTGTAAATATCCATGAGCCTCTTGTAAGAACGCAGTTGAAACTGATCACGCGCTTTTTTGTTTACGTGAGGCGATTTCAAAACCGTATAAATCCGGGTATGCGTAGGAAGCGGAATGGGTCCGCTCACTACAGCTCCTGTAGATTTTACAGTTTTTACAATTTTTTCCGCCGATTTGTCAACCAGGTTGTAATCGTACGACTTTAGTTTAATTCTGATCTTTTGGCTCATTTCTCTCTAGTTTAAAGAACATTTATTTTAAAGAACAATTTAATTTAAACCTTTTCTGCTTTCTTGCCTTTTACTTTTGCGATTACTTCTTCCTGAAGCTGGCGCGAAGTTTCTGCATAATGCGAAAACTCCATAGTCGATGTTGCACGTCCCGAAGTGATGGTGCGCAACTGAGTTACATAACCGAACATTTCAGAAAGCGGAACCTTCGCTTTGATAACCTGCGATACGCCTTTCGAATCCATTCCTTCAATCTGACCTCTGCGCTTGTTCAGATCACCTACCACATCACCCATGTTCTGCTCAGGCGTGATGACTTCAACTTTCATGATGGGTTCCAGTAAAACAGGTTTCGCTTTTGGCAAAGCCTCACGGAAAGCAGTGCGGGCACATATTTCGAAAGAAAGTGCATCCGAATCCACATCGTGGTAAGATCCGTCAGTCAGCACAATTTTCATGCTGTTGATAGGATAACCAGCCAATACCCCGTTTATCATGGATGCCCTGAAACCTTTTTCAACTGCAGGAATAAATTCCCGGGGAATATTTCCACCTTTAATTTCATTTTCAAACTGCAACTGATCCTTGCTAACATCCCACTCTGCATCCACAGGTCCGACCCTGAAACGTATGTCAGCGAATTTACCGCGACCGCCTGTTTGTTTCTTATAAACCTCCCTGTGCTCAACTGTAGCATTAAGCGCCTCTTTGTAGGCAACCTGGGGAGGTCCTTGATTTACTTCCACCTTAAATTCACGGCGAAGGCGATCCATAATAATGTCCAAATGAAGTTCACCCATTCCGCTTATTATGGTTTGTCCCGAATCCTCATCCGTCCTGATCCTGAATGTAGGATCCTCTTCGGCAAGTTTATTAAGGGAGACGCCCAGCTTATCCAGATCGGCCTGAGTTTTCGGCTCGATCGCAATACTGATAACAGGCTCCGGGAAGTTCATGGCTTCCAGGACGATGGGGTTCTTTTCATCGCAAAGTGTATCCCCTGTTTTAATATCTTTAAATCCGACTGCAGCTCCGATATCACCTGCCTCGATAAAATCAATGGCATTCTGTTTATTGGCATGCATCTGGAATATACGGGAAATACGTTCCTTGTTTCCGCTGCGGGTATTCAATACATAAGATCCAGCATCCAGACGGCCTGCATAGACTCTGAAAAAACACAAACGGCCCACAAAAGGATCGGTTGCAATTTTAAATGCCAGAGCCGTGAACGGATCAGCCACATCAGGCTTGCGGGTAACTTCCAATTCGGTATCCGGGTTTATTCCGTGAATGTTGTTCTTGTCCATCGGACTGGGCATAAGCTCCATAACATAATCCAGCATGGTCTGAACGCCCTTATTTTTAAAAGCAGATCCGCAGACAATAGGTACAACCTTATTGGCAATACAGGCAGCGCGAAGTGCAGTAAGAATTTCAGCCTCAGAAATAGAATTGGGATCTTCAAAAAACTTCTCCATCAGCTTGTCATCGAATTCAGCTATCGACTCCAGAAGCTTGGCCCTCCACTCTTTTACTTCTTCGACCATTTCTGCCGGCACAGGAACTTCTTTAAAAGTCATTCCTTTATCCTCCTCGTTCCAGACAATCCCGCGGTTATTAATCAAATCAACAACACCCACAAAATTTTCTTCAGCTCCTATAGGAAGCTGCAAAGGAATAGGATTTCCTCCCAGAACTTCCTTTACCTGTTTTACGACTCCAAGAAAATCGGCTCCGGAGCGGTCCATTTTGTTGACAAATCCGATACGGGTTACATTGTAGTTATTGGCCAGGCGCCAGTTGGTTTCCGACTGGGGCTCTACCCCGTCAACAGCCGAAAACAAAAACACAAGTCCGTCCAGTACGCGCAGAGAGCGGTTTACCTCAACGGTAAAGTCAACGTGACCAGGCGTATCAATGATATTTACTTTGTATTTGTTTTTGCGGTAGTTCCAGAAACAGGTTGTTGCAGCAGAAGTGATAGTAATCCCGCGCTCCTGCTCCTGAACCATCCAGTCCATGGTGGCAGCTCCGTCATGCACCTCGCCGATCTTGTGATTCACACCTGTGTAATACAAAATGCGTTCTGTACAAGTCGTTTTCCCGGCATCGATATGCGCCGCGATCCCTATATTCCTGGTGTATTTTAAATCACTCATTTTTTCCTTTGCCTTTAATTAAAATCTGAAATGAGAGAACGCTTTGTTTGCTTCTGCCATTTTATGAATATCTTCTTTCTTTTTGAATGCTGCCCCTTCTTCCTTGGCTGCAGAAATAATCTCACCTGCAAGTTTATTCTCCATTGATTTTTCGTTCCGGTTGCGGGAGTAATCAATCAGCCATTTCATCGCCATGGAAAGACGTCTCTCCGGACGAATTTCGGTTGGAATCTGAAAGGTGGCCCCGCCTACACGACGGCTGCGAACTTCAACCGTAGGTGTTACATTGGACAACGCCTTTTTCCAGGTTTCCAGTCCATCCTGCTGGGTTTTTTGTTGAACAATTTCCAGAGCGTTGTAGAAAATTCCGTAAGAAGTTTCCTTTTTACCGCTGTACATCATGTTGTTTACAAACCGGGTAACCAAAATATCGTTGAATTTTGGATCGGGTAACACGTGTCTTTTTTTGGCTTTGGTCTTTCTCATTGCATCAGTTGAATTGAGTGGTCATTCGTTGAATTTCAATTATTTTTTTGCCGCGGCGGCTTTCGCTGCTGCGCCTGCTTTGGGCTTTTTGGTTCCGTACTTGGAGCGGCGCTGATTTCTTCCTTCAACACCGGCTGTATCCAGCGCACCACGAACAATGTGGTAACGCACTCCCGGAAGATCCTTCACACGGCCTCCGCGAATCAGTACAATCGAGTGCTCCTGTAAATTGTGTCCTTCGCCCGGAATATAGGCAATCACCTCAACTTTGTTGGTAAGTCTTACTTTGGCAACCTTACGCATGGCAGAGTTTGGTTTCTTGGGGGTAGTGGTATACACCCGGGTACAAACTCCACGCTTTTGAGGTGCTGAATTCAAAGCGGCTGACTTACTTCTGTTGGGCGATTTAAACCGTCCTTTACGCACTAATTGTTGAATTGTTGGCATGTTAAAATTTAATTGGTTGCAAAAAAATAAATAAAAACAGAGTCCTCCCTTTTTTTAGGGGGACGGCAAAGGTATAAAAATAATTATACAGAATAAAATTATGTGATAAAAATACAGGGCTTTTACCTGACCAATTGAAGAAATCCGTCACCCTTCAATTGGGCGTTGGACGGACAGGTAGCCTGAAGTATGTAATAATAGGTTCCGGCAGGCGCTTTTTCGCCCCCAAAGGTATACCCGTCCCAACCCGCCCGGATGGCATCGTATTCGTAGATAAGCATGCCCCATCGGTTAAAAATCGTGCAAGTCAGTGCATCCAGGCCTGTACTCTTGATCAGAAACAGGTCATTTATCCCATCCGAATTCGGCGAAAACACATTCGGAATCGTTTTGGGCAGGGTACAGGCTTGTTCGATGCCGAAACAGGAAATGACCGAATCCACACAGCTATTGTTAAAAGCCATCAGCTTAACGCAATAGCTTCCACTATCCATGTAGGTATGGAAAGGATTCAACACGACTGAATGATTCTGCGAACCTGAAGCCGAATCCCCGAAATTCCAAAGCAGAGCTGTTGCCCCTGTCGAAAGGCTGGTAAAGCTGACAACGGAGTCCATCTTGATGCCTGTAGACGGACTGAAGGAGAATTTGGCAACAGGGGATGAATAGACATTGACCATATTCGAAACGACGGCTGAAGCAGTACATCCGTTGACATCGGTACAGATCATACCAACCGTATAGGATCCGGGGCTGGCATAGCAATGTTTGGGATTACTTGCGCTCACAGAGTCCTTGTCTCCGAAGTTCCACATCGTACTGATGCAGGAAGCCGAACTGGTACTGCTGAATTGCACACAGAAAGGAACCCCGCAGCCGCTTGTCACATCAGAAGAAATGTTCACAGACGGAGGAGTATGAACGGTAACGCTGATGACAGTTGTTGCAGCCGGAGAACATCCGTCCATAACGGTAACCGTATAAGTTGTAAACGAAGTCGGCGAAACCTGAACCGAATCCGAACTTGAAGAAACGGGCGACCAGCTATAGGTATAGGGCCCGCCATTACCACCGCTTCCGCTCGCGTTTAAGGTTACGCTGCTGCCGTTGCACGAATTAACCGTACCCGTTGGCGCGCTTAGACTTAAAGGCGGATTGACCGTAACCTTTATAACCTGCACGACAGAGGCACATCCGCCTGAATCGATTACGGACACTGAATAAGAGGTAGACTTGACAGGATCCACCATCCGGGGTCCGGGCCCGGTGTAGCCGGCAGAGTCTGACCAGGAATACGTATACGGAGCAGTTCCTCCCAATGCATTGGCAGAAATAGCAGCCGTCTGGCCAATACAAATGGTTTGCGAACCCGTAACGCTCAGGCCTGAGGCCCCGGTATTGACAACAGTAGCAGCATCGGTTTTAGTGCAGGAATTTCCGTCCGTAATGGTTACGGTATAGCTCCCTCCGGGCAGACCCGAAACCAGGGATCCTCCGGTCGAAAAGCCCGAAGATCCATTACTCCAGGAAAACAGATACGATCCCGTCCCCCCGCTGGCCTGTACCGAAACAGATCCGTTTTTCGATCCGCAGGCTGCGGCACTGCTTGAAATAGTATCCTTAATCTGGACAGCCTGAGTCAGTACGATAGACTGGCTGGCAGAACATCCATTGGCATCGGTTACCGTCAGCGTATACGAACCCGCAGCAATTCCCGATACGCTTGATCCTGAAGCCCCGTTGCTCCAGCTGTAACTGTAAGAAGGTGTTCCGCCTGTAACGCTTGAAACAACGGAACCACTCAGGGCCCCGAAGCAAGGGATGTTGGAAGAGCTTGTAAAACCTGGATTAAGTACCCCAGGCTCAGAAACAACCGTTGTACCGGATGCCAGACATCCGTTGACATCAATGACGGTGACGGAATAGGTACCGGCCGCAAGTCCGTTCAGCGAAGAAACCCCTGTCTGGCCATTGCTCCAGGAATACGTATAGGTCGGGCTGCCTCCGCTGACAGATGCAGAAACCGATCCGTTGCTCATACCGAAACAACTGACATTCACATCTGAATTGACAGCAACTGTGGGTCCTGATAAATTAGCAATGGACGCCTGTGTGCTCAGGCTGCATCCGTTCATATCTGTAACCGTAACAGTATAGGAGCCTGCGCCAAGTCCGGTAACCGTTTGACTGCTGGCTCCGCCTGACCAGCTGAAACTGTACGCCGGATTTCCTCCCGAAGCGCTGACACTGACCTGTCCGTTCGAACTTCCGCAGGCGGTAGGAAGCGAGGCCGGTGTGGCCACAAGTGCGCTGGGCTGGGTAAGCGTAACCGAAGCCGTTCCGGTACATCCGTTTGCATCGGTAACCGTTACCGTATAGGAATTTGCTCCGAGGTTGCTGGCTGTAATTCCTGTTCCACCCGATGGAGTCCAGGAATAGGTAAATCCAGAAGTTCCGCCAAAAGTAGTAACCGAAGCGCTGCCGCTCGAAGCTCCGTTGCAACCTATAGTACTCTCAGACTGAATGGTGGCAGTAGGTCCTGTTAAATTATTCAACACAACACTGGAAACAGAAGTACAACCGTTTACGTCTGTCACTGTCACGGTATAGGTATTCGCCGAAAGCCCGGTTACGGTTTGAGATACAGCTCCCGAAGACCAGGAATAAGCATAACCTGGCATTCCTCCGCTTGGATTGACACTAACCTGCCCGTTTGAATTTCCGCAGGTTCCTGAAATCCCTGCTGCAGGAGAAAGCAATACAGCAGGTTGAGTAATACTAACCGTACTCGAAGCCAGGCAACCATTGGCATCAAAAACCGAAACCGTGTAGGTTCCTGCTGTCAGTCCGTTCACAGTCGAAAGTCCGGTGACACCATTCGACCAGGTATAGGTATAATTCGGCGTCCCGCCCACAGCGCTTGCTGAAGCGCTGCCCTGAGTGCTTCCAAAGCATTTCACATCCCCCAGGTCAGTTGACGTAACGGTAGCCCCTCCCGCATTGTTCACCGTCTCTATGGTTGAACTCGTACAACCCTTTGAATCGCTTACCGTTACTGTATAGGAATTTGCTCCAAGACCACTAACCGTTTGAGAAACGGCTCCCGAAGACCAGGAATAAGTGTAAGACGGACTGCCACCTGTGGTACTTACCGAAACCGACCCGTTACCCGAACCGCAGGTCGCAGCAACAGAAGATCCGACAGGATCAAGTGCAGAGGGCTGTGTCAGCGTAACAGAAGTGCTTGCCGTACAGCCATTGTGATCGGTAACGGTAACAGCATACGTATTGGCACCTAAACCTGTTGCCGTAATGCCCGTGCCCCCGCCGGGAGACCAGGCATAGGTAAAGCTGGCCGTTCCCCCGCTTACCTGCACGCTTGCAGATCCGGTCATCTGGCTAAAACAGTCGATAGTGCCCGAAGAGCCGATAAGCGCTGTAGGTCCCGTCATATTAATGAGAACAGCCGAGGAAGTGGCTGTACAGCCTTTACTGTCCGTTACTGTTACGCCATAAGAGCCTGCTCCGAGACCGCTTACGGTCTGCCCGCTGGCACCGTTAGACCATTGATAAAAATAGCCGCTTGTACCTCCTCCGGGAATGACAGAGACCTGTCCGTTGGGTGTACCGCAGGTACCGGCAACCGTGCCGGAAGAAGCCGTAACAGGTAGGGGTTGAGTAACGGCAACGGTGGCGGTTGCCGTGCATCCGTTATTATCGGTAACCGTAACTGTGTAATTGGCTGCGCTAAGGTTGCTGGCGGTCATGCCAGCGCCCCCGCTTGGAGACCAGGAATACGTAAAGGCAGATGTACCCCCGAAAACAGTTACGGCAGCACTTCCTGTGGCTGTTCCATTGCAGGTCGCATTTGCAGAGGATTGTATGGCAGCAGTTGGGCCCGCGGCATTGCTCACGGCAACACTGGACGAACCGGTACACCCATTTTGATCCGTTACGGTAACGGTATAGGAATTTGCAGCTAAACCAATAACAGTCTGACCTGTAGCTGCTCCCGGCGACCATTTATACGAATAGCCCGGAGTACCTCCACTGGGACTGACACTCACCTGCCCGTTGGAATTGCCGCAGGTAGCCGCTCCTCCCGCTGCGGGAGTGGCCAGAGCAAGAGGTTGGGTAATAGATACCGTACTGGAGGCGAGGCACCCGTGAGCGTCATAAACCGAGACCGTATAGGTTCCTGCAGTCAGACCAGCGACGCTCGTAGCACCTGTTGTTCCGTTCGACCAGGTATAAGTATAGGATGGGGTTCCTCCCACTGCGCTTGCCGAGGCACTACCCTGGTTGCTTCCAAAACACTTTACATTGGTAACTATTGCAGAACTTACGGTCGCTCCTCCTAAATTGTTAACGGTCTGAACAGCTGATTGCGTACAGCCCTTTGAGTCACTGACAGTCACAGTGTACGAACTGGCTCCAAGCCCTGTTACGGTTGGGGACACAGCTCCCTCAGACCAGGAGTAAGTATAGCCTGGGGTGCCACCAGCAGTGCTTACAGATACATTCCCATTAGCGCCTCCGCAGGTTGCAGATACTGAAGAAGTCACAGGGTTAAGAACCGGAGGCTGAGTCAAAGCCACTGTGGTCATGGCAGTGCAGCCATTATGGTCAGTTACTGTAACCGTATAGGTATTGGCGGCAAGGCCGGAAGCTGTCATTCCCGCTCCTCCGCTGGGCGACCAGGAATAGGTATATGCGACCGTACCACCGGTAGCCAGTACCGATGCAGATCCCGTCGAAGTTCCGAAACAATTGATATTTGTTGCCGATTGAATTGCGGCAGCCGGTCCGTTTGCATTGCCCAGAATTGCGCTTGAAGTAGCCGTACAACCCTTGCTATCCGTTACCGTCACAGTATACGTAGTTGCAGCCAGACCTGAAACCGTCTGGGCAACTGCTCCTGAAGACCAGGAATATCCATACCCTGCTGTTCCTCCGCCGGGAGTAACGCTGACCTGCCCGTTTGAATTTCCGCAGGTTCCCGACACATTTGCCGTTGCAGCCGAAACAGCTGCAGCAGGCTGTGTCAACGCAACCGAAGTGGTGGCCGTACACCCATTATGATCCGTAACAGTTACCGTATAGGTATTTGCACCCAATCCACTGGCAGTCATGCCGGCACCACCGACGGGTGACCAGGAATAGGTATACGCCAGCGTACCGCCGCTTCCCTGCACAGATGCAGATCCTGTAGTCTGACCAAAACAATTGATATTGGTCGCTGATTGAATAAAGGCCGAAGGTCCGGTTGCATTGCCCAGAATTGCGCTTGAAGTAGCCGTACAACCCTTGCTATCCGTTACCGTCACAGTATACGTAGTTGCAGCCAGACCTGAAACCGTCTGGGCAACTGCTCCTGAAGACCAGGAATATCCATACCCTGCTGTTCCTCCGCCGGGAGTAACGCTGACCTGCCCGTTTGAATTTCCGCAGGTTCCCGACACATTTGCCGTTGCAGCCGAAACAGCTGCAGCAGGCTGTGTCAACGCAACCGAAGTGGTGGCCGTACA
>Ga0206879_1050_pt2 | contig 27802 bp, 28 predicted proteins | sample Alteio_BWOrgCont_5_FD_152897 | JGI IMG/M metagenome (GOLD analysis project Ga0206879, IMG submission 152897) | Enriched cells from forest soil in Barre Woods Harvard Forest LTER site, Petersham, Massachusetts, United States -... | ecosystem: Environmental > Terrestrial > Soil > Temperate forest > O... | reverse complement strand
GAAGCTGGTTCGTCGTCTGACAGTCCGTCACGGCCGGCTTGAATTCGTCCACGAAGCCGGGCCGTGTGGGTATGGACTTCATCGGCAACTGGAGCAGCTGGGACAGGCGAGCCATATCGTTGCTCCGTCTCGTATTCCAAGGCAGCCAGGTGATCGAATCAAGAATGACACTCGAGATGCGGTGACGCTCGCCAAAATCTTGCGGGCCGGCGAAGTGGAACCCATCTGGATCCCGGACAAGGTTCATGAAGCGATGCGCGATCTCGTCCGCGCGCGGCAGGCCGCCTCTTTTGACGTTCGAAAGGCGCGACAGCGCATTCAGTCGTTTCTCCTGAAGCACGGCAGGCGTTATCAAAAGAAGCCGTGGGGTCGACAGCACCAGATTTGGCTGGCGAATCAGAGTTTCGAACACGCCGCGCAACAAATCGCACTGGAGGGCTATCTTCGGGCTCACGCCAACGCTGTTTCGCGTCGCTCCGAGCTGGATGAGCAGATACGGGGACTGCTACCGGACTGGTCGCTATCCCCACTGGTGGCGGCCTTGCAATGCCTTCGAGGTGTGGCGTCGATCATCGCGGTCTCATTGGTGGCCGAGATCGGCGACATGACCCGATTCAAATCGGCCCGACAAATGATGGCATATCTTGGCCTGGTTCCAGGTGAACACTCCAGTGGGGCCACGGTACGCGGACGGGGGATCACCAAAACGGGCAATAAGATCGTCAGAAGCCATTTGCTTGAGGCTGCCTGGTGTTATCGACTTCGCGCCAAGGTCGACGACTCATTGCCAGAGGTCGCGAAGGAGATCGGCTGGAAGGCGCAAGTACGTCTTTGTGGTCGGTATCGTCGGATGATCGCTCGCGGCAAGAAAAGTCAGATTGTCGCCACGGCGATCGCACGCGAACTGGTTGGGTTCATCTGGGCGATCGGTCAGGAGTTCCGTCCGCGAGCGCCGTAACCGGTCCGAACTCCGAGTTCTGAGCGGATCATAATAAACGTCAGCGGGATCAGCGGTCAGAGTAGCCGAGCGGTAGAGGGAACCCTCCGGCAAGTTGTCAGAAGCCACCAAGGCACTTCAGATCGAAGATCGAGGCAGCCCTCCGACGTATGGTCACCATGGGGTTTCGATCCCCGAATGAGAGAATGAGCGACCGTCGAGTGTATTCGGTGCTTTGACCACTGTTCCCGCTGATCTATACCTTCCAGGGCAACGGCAATCATGTCGAGAGTGGCGCATGCCTTTTTTTACTTGACAGGTGGTCATGAGAGAATTTGCGCCGGACATGCGCCATGCACGCTGCTTCGGCGACGCGGTTGCCGTAGATGCGGGCGAACCCGGCGTAGCCATCGGCCTGGAGGATGCCGCGGAACTCGCGCAGATGCTCGCGTGGGTGCTCGCCCTTCCGGTCAGGCGTGTAACGATAAAACACCCCCGGTGGCGTCGTGCCCCCGAAGGGACGGTCGTCCAATACATAAGTCCAGATCCGGCCGGTTTTCGTCCTGCCAGAACCGGGCGCGAGCACGGGGACCGTGGTGTCATCGGCGTGAACCCGCTGGCCGCTCATCACGTTCCGGCCCAAGGTATCGACCAGCGGGCGGAGCAAATGCGCCGCCTGGCCAACCATGTCGGCTAACGTCGAACGGCTGAGATCGACGTCCTCCCGCGCGTATTGTTCCGCCTGGCGGTGCAACGGCTGATGATCGCAATATTTCGCTGTCAGGACATGCGCGATCAGGCCGGCACCCGCCCGGCCGCGGCGGATGGGCAGGTCCGGCATCGGAGCCTGGACGATCGTCTCGCAGGATCGGCAGGACAGTTTCGGCCGCACGTGGCGAACGACACGGAATGTGCCTGGAACGTAGTCGAGGATCTCGGTCTCGTTCGTGCCCAGGGCGCGCAACTGCCCGCCGCACTCAGGGCAACCGCCACCCTCGTCACACGGGGCCGGATGTTCGACGACGTCGCGTGGCAACGCCGGCGGGAGAGGCCCACGCGCCGGCTTGCGCGCGTCATCCTCGGTATCGCTCCCAACCAGCTCATCCAGCGGCGCGATCTCGGCCAGTTGTTCGTCGATCTCGGTGAGCGACAAATCCAGCTGCTCTACCCGCGCGCTCAGTTTTTCCGAAGAGCGTCCGAAGGTCACGCGCAGCAGCCTGGCCAGTCGCGCCTTCAGTGCCTCGATTTCGTATCGTTGCTCGATCAGACCAGATCGCGCGGCCGCGAGTTCCGCCCTGTGTTCCAACACCATCGCCCGCAATGCGGCGATGTCCTCCGGCAGGTCGGAAGCGTCATCAGGCATGGCGAAAACCTGGCCGGCGAATTCGCGTCGCTTCAAGCAAAAAATGCAGTGTACAGGCTGATTTTCAGCCCGCCATCTCAGGTTGCCAGGTGCGCGCGGGCATCCGCCAATCGATCCCTTCCGTCAGCATCGCCAGCTGTGCCGGCGTCAACGAGACCACGCCGTCTTTGGCCTGAGGCCACACAAATTTTCCCCGTTCCAGACGTTTGGCCCAGAGAATGAGGCCTTGACCGTCCCAGTACAGGATCTTCAGTAAATGACCGCGACGGCCACGAAAGATGAACATCTGACCGCTGAACGGGTCCTTGCCCGGTTGTTGCTGTACCAGCGCAGCGAGACCGTCGAAGCCGCGCCGCATGTCGGTCAGGCCGGCGGCGAGCCAGATCCGCGCTCCAGGACCAGGAGTAATCATCCACGCAACACGGTCAGCACACGGCGGAGTGTCGTCAGATTGACGCCATCTTCGACGCGCACGCGGATCCCATCCTTGAGTTCGATTTCGATGTGACGCGGATGGCGCCTCTCCAACGGTTCGACCTTCGCCTGTCGAACCGCCAGATCAGGAACCGGCGTCTCGACCGGCAGGAACAGTGGCTCGCGCGCCGGCGAGAATTTTCCGTTCCGGAACTGCCGCCGCCATGTGAACAGCAGGCCAGGATATACCTCATGCCGCGCGGCGACCTGACCGACGGACGCGCCGGGTTCGAACGTTTCGCCGACGATGCGGACCTTCTCCTCAGTGCCCCACTGGCGGCGACGCTCTCGACCCGTGATGACCTCGATCACCCGTTCCGCCATGATGGCTCCAATCACACATTAAAGCTGGTGTGTGGACGGCACCCGCATGGCAAGGACTTTTTGATGGGGTTGGCGTTTGGTTGGGTTGCGGTCGTGTGTCCGGCCTCCTATCGCGACCGTCACGGCCGCCGGCCCTGATGGAGTCCGCGAGCAGGATCCCGAACGCTTTAGCGCACTCGAGGTTATCGTCTCGAGCCGTCTGGGGACCTCGCTCTTTCGGTGCCATGCCAGAATGGATCGATCCACCATGGCGATCCGGCGTTCCAGCTCCTCTACCTGAGTGACGATAAGCTCCACGCACTCCCGGGCCAGATCGGGCAACTGGCAAACCGGCGCCGATGTCGCCGTCGCCACCAGGTCGGACAATCGCCAAACGCCCTTTAGGGCCACGATCCCGAACTCCGCGAGATGTCCGCGTAACGCGTTCGCCAGCATGGTTCGTTGCCGGATCAGCAGATCGCGGGTTCGATGCAACATAATAACAGCCTGTTGGTCCATGCTTTTGATTTCGACAAATCGCATGGTGGGACGTGTCACGGCCTCGCAGATCGCCTCGGCGTCGATCGCGTCGCTCTTCCCACGTTTGGCGTAGGGTTTGACGTAGGCGGCGGGCATCAACCGGACCGCGTGTCCGAGCCGCTCAGTTCACGAGCCCAGTGATGCGCGCTGGCGCAAGCTTCCATACCAATGAGGCACGGCGCCAGGTCCCGGAAGAACTCGATCACTTCCGAGCGGCGGAGTTTCCGCCAAAGCATGACCTCTCCGTTCGTGCCCACCCCATGGGCCTGAAAGACATTCTTCGCGAGGTCAAGACCGATAGTGATAGTCTGCATGGTGGATGGCTCCCGTCACTGTGGTGCTCAGCGGCAACCACATTGGCACATCGCGATGCCGGAGGCGGGTGCCGTCCACCCCATCACTTTAATGTGTCACCCTTGGTCGAAACCGGCGGTCAGGAACAGGCGTCCGAGGCCGGACGCTTACGAATAACAAATCCCAGGCCGCTCCGCGCCTTCCCGTTGGCCCAGTCCACCTTCCACCGACAACTGAACCAAATGGGCACGCTCTCGCTCGTCCGCGCTCATCCACAATCCCCCGTCCGCCATCCACCGGTCACACGACAAAACGGGACAATCTAATTTTGCGCTAAGGGGACTTTCGCGTTGCGGTAATTCCAGCGACCGCCACCTTGACAACAAGGATATCTAATATTTTGTTGCGCAATTTGATTCTATTTGATCAACATTGAGTCTCAGCCTTGAAAAACCTGTTCGCTTTAACGGGTATTGACTTGCTCCGCTTAAATGATATAGAAGAATAGTGCCGGTAGGATTTCGCAGTGCATGCCCATCATCACCGTTCTGAATCCCCTTGTTTTAATCCAGGAGGTTCCGCCGGAACGTCGCAGGCTGCTCCGGAAAGCATCGTCCCACCGATGAGAAGCGAAGGTACTGCATTGGCGCTGTCGCGATTGGGCTTCGGCACGGCCAGATTGGGGGGACGATTGACGCGGAAGCAGTCCCTCAGGCTGCTTTCGACTGCCTATGAATGTGGCATGACACATTTTGATACCGCAAGGCTCTACGGCTACGGAGAAACTGAAGGCATAATTGGTGAGTTCATCAAGGGCCGACGCAGTCGCGTCGTGATAGCGAGCAAGGTTGGAATTCTGCCGCCGAATCATTCACGGTTGCTTTCGATGGCGAAGATGTCTGCACGCTGGATAGTCAGGCTCTGTCCGTCATGCCGGGTCATGCTGCGTCGTCGGGCCGAAGGGTTGGTCAAATCTGGAATGTTCGACGTCCCCATTATGCAGCAGAGTCTAGAAACCAGTTTACGCGAGCTGCGGACTGATTATCTCGATATACTCTTGCTTCATGAGTGCCGAATGTCCGACCTTTCACGTGACGAACTATCGGAATTTTTGGAGTGCAACCAACGCAGCGGCAAGATCCGCTACTATGGTGTGGCCAGTACGCCGGAGGTATGTGCTAACGCGCACCGACTGTCGCGATACAAGTCCTCGGTGATGCAATTTCCAAGTGGTGCCATTACCCGAGCATCGCAGGGGGTTATACCCCCTGGCTCAGGGGTTCCGGTAATCACGCACTCATCGTTAGGCTTGGCATTCAACGGCATCTGTGATCAATTGGCGGCGAATGATGCAATGGCAAGTGCCTGGAGTCGCACGCTGGACATAGATGCCCGGGACCGCCGAGCGCTGGGCGCTGTGTTTTTGACTTATGCCATAGACGAAAATCCACAAGGTTGCGTCCTGTTCTCGTCCACTAGCGACGTTCATATCCGGCTAAACATGGCGACCGCCAGAAGGGCTATAGAGACCAAAACCTCCGGTGACGCGCTGCTGTCGTGCGTTACCCGATTAAATCAATCAGTAGTATAAATTCCGTGTTCAATCAGTTTTAAGAGAACCAAGATGATTGATGATTTCCGATTGTCAGAGGTTGGAGCAAGCGACATTCAGGCGGACATCTGCATTGTTGGCGCCGGTCCAGTTGGAATCGCTCTTGCTGAGGAACTGGAAGGATCATCTCTGCGGGTGGTTATAGTCGAGAGTGGAGGCAAAAGTATAGAGGCGGAGCTCCAGGCTCTAAATGTCGGCATAGTCGCCGGTCTACCCCACACCGGGTACCTTGACGGCCGCGGACGCGCGCTCGGTGGGACGAGCAATCTTTGGGCAGGGCAGTGTCTCCGCCTAAGTTCAGTCGATTTTGAGCAGCGCGAATGGGTGCCCTACAGTGGTTGGCCAGTGAACGCGGAGCAGTTAGCCCCCTATTACGCTCGTGCCGAAGCATTTTTCAAGATCTCCTCTGAATCCTATGATGAACGCACGTACAAACTCTTTCATCTTGAGCCACCACATTTTACTAGCGAAACGCTGATCAATCACTTCACCGTATATACTCCCGAAGTCGACACCGCGCGGTACCACCTCCCGCGTTTGCGTAATTCCGATATCCGGGTTCTTTTGCATGCAAACGTTATTCAGGTTGAAACCAATGAGGAAACTACTCGAGTCTGTGGCGTTCTAATATCAACATTAGACGGCAAAAAAGCAAGAGTGCGGGCGCAGGCGATCGTACTCTGCGCTGGCGGAATTGAGAACGCACGCATTCTCCTTAGTTCGCAAGCCCGGCGGCCTGATGGGCTCGGCAATGATGCGGATCTTGTTGGACGTTTTTTCCAGGAACATCCCAACGTAATGACCGCGACCTTGGACGCATATGATGTAGGAAATCTCCAGGAGCGGTTTCGCGTACTTTATCGTGGTAGTTCGCGCTTCTTTCCGAAATTTGGGCTGAGTCCTGAGTTGCAGCGCAAAAGACGCATATTAAATTGCAATGCTCATTTGGTGTTCGACTATCCTGAGGAATCTGGACTAAATGCATTACGAAGGGTGGTACACGCCGCACGAAAACGGCAATTGCCTGAGCGTCCCTTGCTTGAGCTCGGCATGATCTTGCGGAGCCTGGATGTAGCCGGCAAATCCGCTATCCGGCGCTTTGTACAGGGAAGATCGCCTGTGGGCAAACCGACTAAAATCCGACTGCAATGCTATCTTGAGCAGGCACCAAATCCCATGAGCCGTATCTGTCTCGCCAGGGGCCATGATCGTCTTGGCCTACCGCGATTATGCGTCGATTGGCGGGTAACCGACTTGGAGCGTGAAACGTTAATCGCGATGACTCAGGTAGTGAACCACGAATTTAAGCATGCCGGATTTGCAACCCTGCAGCCGGAAGTATGGCTCGAGCGCGGCGGCCAGGATTGGATGTTCCAGCTGCGCGATTGCTCGCATCATATTGGAACAACTCGTATGGCAGTTTCACCTAGCAATGGTGTAGTTGATCCCAATGGCCAGGTGTTTGGCGTCGATGGACTGTATGCTGCCGGGAGCTCCGTGTTTCCGACTTCCGGTTACGCGAACCCGACGCTGACTGCCGTGGCTCTCGCTATGCGCCTCTCAGACACTTTAAAACACCGTTTTACAGCTGGATCCGGTGCTAAGATATCGTTATCCGCCAGCTAAAAACTCTAGTCCCGCATTCGAATCTATTGATTCGAGACGGAATAAAGATCGCTAGGAGCCAATTCTTGAATATTGGTTCTTGTTCCCTCCGAGGCTTTCTATATGAACTAATGGGTCAAGCACAATGGGTCTCAAATCAATCCGCATTCTGTTTGTTAATCATGGAAGCCAGCTAGGCGGTGCAGAGTACATCTTATTGGATATTGTGCGTGAGTTAGTTGAACGATCATGTGTGTGGCTCTTTGAGGATGGTCCATTGCGGGGCCAGCTGGAGAAGGTTGGCGTTCGTACGATATTGTGTCCCTCCCGTCATGACCTAGCCAACCTAAAGCGCGATCGCAGTTTAATGAGGGCGCTTCCAATGTTGTCTGGTATGATATCTATTGTACGTGAGATAGCCGTGGCATCGCGCGCGCACGACCTAATTTACGCTAACACTCAGAAGGCCTTTGTTCTCTCAGCCGTGGCCGCAGCTCTCGCGCGTCGGCCGCTCGTTTGGCATTTGCACGATATGCTGACGGTCGAACATTTTGGCAAAAGCCAGATCAAATTAGTACGGATCCTCGCGAACCGCTTAGCGAAACGCGTCATTGTGCCCTCAGACGCGGTACGAATGGCGTTCATTCGCGCTGGCGGCAAAGAGGACATAGTCCGGGTGGTTCCTAATGGTGTGACGCTTCCTTTTTGGGACGGAGACAGAACAGTTTTGCGGATGCAGCTCGGCTTACCGCCTGGCTTCATAATCGGTGTCTTTAGTCGATTAGCACCGTGGAAAGGACAGCATGTACTATTGCAGGCTCTAGCGTCGATTCCGAGCGCTTCATGCCTAATTGTTGGCGGTGCGTTATTTGGCGAGGACGATTATGCGGCAGAACTAAACCATTTGGCGAAAGCTCTTGGAGTTGCCCACCGCACATATTTTCTTGGTCAACGAGATGATGTGCCGATGCTGATGCGTGCCGTCAATGTGGTGGTGCACCCATCGGTATCACCAGAGCCATTCGGCCGTACGTTAGTTGAAGCGATGTTGGCACGGACGCCCATCGTAGCAACGGCCACTGGGGCAGTTCCCGAAATCCTCGCCGATGGCACCGGCATCATGGTCCCATCGGCCAATGTAGCCGCCCTCACGGCGGCAATTGAAATGGTGCAAGGTCAGGGCGCGGCCATGGCAGCAATGGTTGACCGGGCCGAGCAGCGCGCTCGGGAGATGTTTAGTTCCGTCCGCATGCAAACAGCCATAAGAGAAATCATTCGCGGCCTGATGGTGTCAGTATAGCCGAAGCGTTAAAAGCAAATTGGCGAATACAATATACCGCTGTGACCTCGGATCGACGATTTCAGGATAATCGCTCGTCGTGGAGATTGCGCGCGTCGTCGGAGCTCGAGAGCCCCTTCGTTTGGAGTATGAGGGTGTTTTCGGTTCTAAGTTTGGTCCATTCGTGAACTTCGCATTCCGGCACATGGTCGACTACTCAATTTCAATGTTTGATGGATGGGACCAGTTGGGAAGCTTCGATGATTAGCGGATGGTCGGTGATCCAAAGTTGAACAGTACTGACGTGCTCAAGAGTCTGGACCGGCGTGGTTCGCAACATCGGATCAAACACGTTGACTGTATCGAACGTCTTGCCCAGATCAACCTTGACAGGTAGTGTAGGAGCCGCAATCTCTGAGCCATTGAGCCAAATCGGCGGCTCATTCCAGATCATGATGTCGAATGTGCTATTGGATTTCACGAGTAAGTAGGTGCTACCTGTCGACGGTAAGCCAGATACCGAGTAATGGAGAGTGTCTGGCATGAGTGGTATGGCGTCGCTGCAGTTGGCGTTCAGGATATTCGTCAGGTCGTGTAGGGCCATTGCCGCCGGTTTTGCAGACCCGTCATTTCGGAAGAGGCCATAATGATTCTCCTGGCTAGCGTCATTCGGGTCGGCAAATTCGTCGATAAGCTCATACAAGTAAGTTTGGACGTATCCGTCCTTGTAAGCATCCAGAAGCACGTCAAGCGTGTATTTTGCCTGGACGAATTCGTTGACGCCCTGATTACCGCCCCCGGTAGGACTAGTCGTATAGCCGGTTTCGGTAAGAAATGTTCCCTCGCCAGGGGTCAGGGCAGAGTTCAAGGCGTGGCCATACTTTGCAAGCTGCGGCTCTGGCGCCATCCCTCCTCCAAAATAGACGTGGGCGTTCCCATAGTCAGCAAAAGCATCATTGTATCCGTACGGTGTGTAGTCGGCGGGAATATTCCCTGCGACAGAAAACGCGATCACCGACATTCCCTCTAAATCGGGACTCGAGTGGACAAGGTCGTAGATATATTTTTGCTCGGCCCGCGCTGCTACGGGACCAGTTTCTCCGTTGAAAGTAACAGGTCCAAGATTGACTTCATTCGGGCCCTCAACACTACTTACGTACGGAGTTAAGTCCCGAAGAACCCGAATTTGAGTGCTCAACGGGGAGGCCATTGAACCTATAATTAGATCGAGCTTGATCCCTGCTTGGCCCAAAGCGTGAAACTGAGGTTCCCATCCGATTTGCACTGCGGCGTCGCGGACGCGGCTTATTCCGAGATACGAAAGTTCCTTAATGATCTGGTCTGAATTTCCATACGGCGTATCATAGTATCCCATGTGTGTGTTGATACCAATCGATGCAATGAAACTAGATGATACGTGGGGATTGCCGGGGGAGGGGGTCCACTTGGGAGCGGATCCGAAGCCTCTTTCCGGACAAGCAGGGCAGGCAGCCCAAAAGGTGCATAACGCAATTGCTATAGCTCGGTATTTGATCAAGTTTATGTCCTCGTTCATGATACGTGGTTTGGTGCCCACTTTTAACGCTGGGTTCAAAGGGCTCCGGTAACCATTCACCTCATCGGTCTCGCCAGCCCTTGCACCATTTGTCGCAGAACTCTGTTACCGAAAGGCGGCCTTGCCAGAAACAGTGCGGTTTCCCGGTTGCCACCGCCCCACCGGCAGTATCCGTGAGGATTCGGCGTCGGTCAGGGCCGCGAGCAGTATGAGAGACATTACCCCCTCTGAATACTAGCTAACCTGTGTGCCGGCGCGGGCCCGGCCGGCACATCATAGAATCGGTTGAGAAATGGAATCTTTGCAAGTGCCTGCTAGATTTTTGAGTTGACCGGGCCAGAATCTTGATGCACTGTCCATTGCTGGAGCGCATTTCCGCTACGGGCGATGGAGGGCAAAGTTGCATCATACGTTGCGTAAAAATACTGAATATTGCCACGGGTCGGCTCCGAGTTTTCTACTGTGGTTGAAGGGATCTGGATCCAGCATTATTACAAAATTCGCGTCACGCCGGTCCAGCCGATCCAATAGTATAGAGCGCATTTTGGACAGATATATTGGGATACCATTGGTATTTTTCATGGGAATGTTTCGTCGCCGGCGGTTGTTACCAGTCTCGCCAGATAGAATCGGCTTGATCCAACCGACGGGCATTGGAGATATGATTTTAGTCTCTGGTCTGATTTTGCATTTGCGACAATGTTTCCCCAGGGCCGAGATCCACATTTTCCACGGGGCAACAAATGCGGCTGCAACGCAATTTTTGCCAATTGATATAATCGGTCATTGCTGTGTTTTTAAGAGGCCGTGGACGACCTTGAAAAAACTGCGCACTATGCACCTTGATGTCGTGATTAACTGCGCACCCTGGGCTCGACTAACGGCGGTGATAGCCGCGATGTCGGGCGCCAGAGCGGTAGTCTGCTTCAAGTCAAGTGGGCAATTTATACATCTGGTGTCAGATGTAGCCGTTCCTTATCTGGATAATCGGCATGAGACTGAAAATCATCGGGCAGTAGCAGAACAATTTGGCCCATTGCAACAATATAAGGTATGCTTGCGGAGAGTCGAACGCCCACCAAGAGGCGCGCTGCCTTATCGTCGTCTTGTGCTAATGCATCTAGCGGCAGGCGGTTCACGTGCCATGCAAAAGTCGTGGCTGATCAGCCACTGGGGTGAGCTCGCGCGACGGCTGGTCGCCAAAGGCTGGATAATCGGGTTTACTGGCTTAAGGCAAGATCTTGAGATAATTAGGGCAGTCACGGAAGCTGGAGGGCTGACGGAAGAAAATCATGTCAAACTTGCTGACTATTTGACCCTGACAGAATTGGCTTATGTTGTAGTTCGTGCCCGATTACTTGTTTCAGTCGATACTGGTGTCGCGCACTTTGCCGCCGGTTTGGGCGCCAAGGTAATAGGCCTTTATGGCCCCACAAGCTCGTGGCGGTGGGGCGCGTTCAACAATGGGTCGATTGGTCTGGATGCACCACATCCAGCCGCAGGCCACATTCACCTCGGCTTTGAGCGGCATCCTCAAGGAAATGACGTAATGGCAAGCCTATCGGTTGACACCGTGTTTTCAGCTGTTGAGATGAAGCTTAATGAGGTAGACTCACGGGCGGTTTATGGGTGAGAGTTTGCGCTCAGGAGTTTATCTGGTGGACCTCGTCGTTGACGGCGGGTTGAGTACGTTCTTTCTGTTCGGCTTGCTTCCGGGACCGACCGGTGGCGGAATTTGTCAGTACTTCCTACCAAACCTATTCGCTGCTGGGCGCACAATATCTTTAGAGGGCCGAGGGTCGTCCTACCTCAACGATTGGGCCACCGCAGCGCACTTATCGCGAGACGTTGATCCGCTATGACCGGGACCGTCGTCAATGTTGTTCACGGCAAGCCTTTGGTAAAGAGGCGAGTGCGAGTAGGCATCTTGGCGCTACTTCTTTTCGGAAGCTCCGTTGCGTTATCTGTTGCGGGATTGGGCAACATCCTCCAAGTGATTTTCCCGGTCTCAGCGATGGCTCTTGGATCATGGCTGCTGATTGATGACCGCCGCGAGGATTACATCGCGCTGACTCTCTGGCTGTTCCTGCTAACGCCCGGTCTTCGACGACTGGTGGATTTCCAGGCGGGATGGTCACCGGTAAACGGGTTGATGCTGGCGCCCTACGCTTCTGGTGTTCTGTGCGTCGGACCGGTGCTCAAGATGTCAATGAGTCGTCGTTTTGGCTACGGTGGGCTTTTCACCGTTATTTTTGTTTGCATCAGCTACGGTTTTGTAGTGGCCGTGATTGATGATCGCCTTTATACCGCCATTTTTGATCTACTTCGTTGGGATGTGCCCCCTTGCCTATGTCTCCTCATCGCGCTCGACCCTGAGCGGAGACGCAGCTTTCAAGATACCTTCGCTAGCACGATGGTGCTGGCGCTGATCTTGCTTTCGCTTTACGGCACGTATCAATTTGTGGCCCTGCCGCCGTGGGACGCAATGTGGATTCGAGAGGCGGCGATGGTATCAGTTGGTCAGCCGGAAAGCTACCTGGTTCACATATTTAGTACGATGAATTCACCTGGCAGCTTCTCCACCTATGTCATGGTAGGGCTCCTGATCACCATGCCCACCGCAGGTCCGATGAGAATGCCCGCGATTGGCATAGGGACGATCGCGCTCCTTTTGACCCTGGTGCGTTCTTCATGGCTAGGGTTACTAGCAGGCCTTATATTTCTACTGTTCTTTGGGGCCTCCGTTCGGGCTCGGTTCAACATCCTAATAGGATTAGTCTGTGTACCATTCATAGTGTTGGGCCTCGAACAAATTCCTCAGGGAGCAGAGATCATCGACAGCCGATTGAACACGCTGTCAAATGTGCAGAATGACCAGAGCTACATCGATCGTTCTGCTGGATACCGGGATTTCTTATACAGAGGTCTGCTGGAGGCGCCATTTGGTTCCGGCCTTGGTGTGACTGGCACTTATCAAAGCTACATCGACCACCGCGCCCCGATAATGGTTGACGGTGCGATCATCGAGGTTGGAATGACGCTCGGGGTATTTGCAGGAGGTGCTTACATGGCGGCGATTGTCTTGATAGCGGTTGCAGCATGTTGGGCAAGCGTCCGAATCGATGATACGTTTGTTTCATCTTGTGGGGCTATCGTCGCCGCTTTGACCCTCAACCTAATGAGCGGAACAATGACCGTAGGAGAGATGGGGGTTCTGTTCTGGATCACAGCCGGATTCTGTTTGGTTGCGCAGCCAAGAACGTGGCTGGCGTTGGATCCGAGACCAAATACAGCCAATCCATTTGTCTCGAAGCACAGGTAATCACGTGCAGATGCTTTCATGGTTATCGACCAGTCGGCTGCCGAAGATCCTGCAAATTCGGAGAATCGACCTTGAATTAATTTGTAACCGATCCCGATCGCTTACCGTAATAGATTTGACTCTGTGTCAATGATGCTCCCCGTGGCTGTCGATGAGGCACAAGCCATCGCGAAGCAACCTACATTGCGTGCGCTTCAGATCGGTATGTGGTGGCAAACTGAGCAATCCGGAGGCCTAGACCGTATATTCTCCAATCTCGTGCATACATTACCGGATGTAGGCGTGGAGGTTGCCGGGGTGGTTGAGGGACCGAGCGACGTGGATACGATGACGGGTGGACGCGTACATTCGTTCGCCCCAGAAGCTGCAGGCTGGGTTACACGCATGCGCGGCCTGCGTAGGACAATAGCGACTGAGATTGAGAAATTTGATCCACATGTTATAGCCGTGCATTTCGCTATGCATGCAGCTGTCGCTGGCCGGCGTATACGCGAACGTCCAATGGTTATGCATTTTCACGGTCCTTGGTCCGCCGAGGCAGAGCAGGAAGGGGCTTCGAGATATACGGTCACAGCGAAGAAATTTGTCGAGGGGAGGGTTTATCGCCAGGCGGATCGGACCATCGTCCTTTCAAAGGCCTTCGGGCGGCTGGTTGCCGAGCGCTTCGGCGTCACAGAAGATAGGCTACGCCTTATCCCCGGTCATGTTGACATCGATCGCTTCGCAGTCGCTCAAACAATGGCTGAGGCGCGAGGGATCCTGGGATGGCCACAAGACCGGCCAATTTTGGTTTCTGTGCGCCGTCTTACCCAACGCATGGGGCTCGAGAATTTGATTGTGGCCATGAAACGCGTCGCTGCCGTGTGCCCCGACGTTTTGCTGTACGTCGCCGGAAGCGGGCCAAATGCCCAGTCGTTGAAACGTCAGGTAATTGAGACGGGGCTGGAACGACAGGTCCATTTCCTTGGCTTCGTTTCCGAGAAACTTTTGCCCTTCGTATTTAGAGCTGCACAACTGAATGTGGTGCCAACCCTCGCGCTGGAAGGCTTCGGATTGGTTGCTGCCGAGGCGCTTGCTGCGGGTACTCCTTCTATGGTCACACCGATTGGTGGCTTGCCCGAGGTTGTAGCGGATCTCACAACTGATTTAATATTTCAGTCATCTCATCCGAACGATATTGCGGACGGTGTGATTGCGGCTCTCGTTGGTTCTATTAGGATGCCAGATCAGGAATCTTGTAGGGCCTATGCGGCAGCACAATTTGCGACTCACTTGGCAGCACGCCGTACAGCAGAGGTCTATCGTCGCTTAGTTAGTTGCGAAGGCTAGCCTTGTTTTGACCTTTCATTCCATAGGCACCCACCAGCCGACAACGCGGCAGCGAGGATCATTTAGGCTCCAGTTGATCGTAACGTAACCATTCGGCCTGAACCGCAGGTGTTCTATTTCTGACTGTTCCGCCGCTTCAGGATCGTGGGGTCTTCCCTGTGCATCTCGATGAGGTGAGTGAGGTTCTCGATTCCAAATTCAGTGAACGCCAATACTCCTTCGTCATTAACCCCGTAGACCCAGATGATGCCGTCTTCGGTGTCCATCTCATCGGCGATATCGAAGAGCCAGTCCACGTTCTCGCTGAGTTCCCTGGCCATGCGGTCAATCGTTTTGACGGAATGGACCTTGTTGGTGTGCACGATCAGGCCGCCCGGGCCGGAGCGGTCGATGAGCGGGACCGCCAGCTCCAGGGCAGCAACTCATCCAGCCTGTGCATGGGATGCGCCGCGATACGCGACAGCACGTTAGCAAGCCACGCCTGTGGATCAACATGATTCATTTCTGCCGTGACAATGAGACTGTACATCATCGCCGCGCGCGGTCCTCCGCGATCGAACCCACAGAACAACCACGATTTTCTGCCCAGGGCGATACCACGCAGCCCTCTTTCAGCGGCATTGTTCGAGAGGCAGACGCGGCCATCTTCAAGGAACAGCGTGAAGGCCGCTCGCCGTTTGAGAATGTAATTGATCGCCTTGGCGAGGTCATGCCCGCGGGACAGCCGGTCCAGTTGCGCGCGCATATAAACCTCGAGATCCTCGGCCAGAGGACGGCTCAGGTTCTGGCGAACAGCCAGGCGCTCGGCGGAGCTTTTCCCATTGATGGATCGCTCGATCTCAAACAGCGCGTCGATACGGCGCACGATCTCGATCGCGATTGGCGACAGCGGGATTTCCCTCTTGCCCGACGCCTTGCGCCGGGCGTTCTCCTCGATATCGGCCATGGCGAAGAACGGACGCCTCGCATGCACCCAGCACGCCGCCTCCATGATGGGACCAGGCGTTCGACCTGGGAGATAGTGTTACCGTAGCCATCGTAAGCGTCGGCCTGAAGGATGCCGGCGTATCCGGCGAGATGTACCGTAACCGGTGCGAGCACCGCACGACCGTCAGCGTTGACCGTTCGCTTCCCGCGCCCGTTCCGGCATCCAGAACTCCCTGATCGCGGGCACGACAAGCGGGATATCCTGGTACGCCGTTCGGAGAAACTCCTCGGTTTCGGGTCCCTCGCGCGGCGATCCGAGCATCGGTCGGCCTGACGGATCAATGCAGTAGAGCAGGATCGGCAACAGGAGTCCGTGGTCGACGCGGTTGAGATCCAGCAGCGGCTCCCACGCGTCCAACCTTAACCGCATTCCCGCGAGAAACCCCATGCACCAGAGGTGCGGCACCGCGAGACCGTCATCCGTTTTCCGGAAGATTGGCGCGTGCCGCGGCGGCTCCGCCGACAGCCTCTCACTGATCGTGTTGAATCGCGCGACGATCGACGTGATCGCCGCCAGCATCGTGCCCGACGCGACGGCGATATTGCCGCGTGCGCCGAACAGGTCGTCGAACCATTCCTCGGGCGGGATCGAACGCGGCCCATGATGATGGCGGTCAGATATCCGTCCAGCATCGAGACGCCCTCGACCCGCGCCGGAGGCTCGAGTGTGAGGAACCAGTCATCGAGTTGCTCAAGGCTCAGACCTCGTCCGGTGCGCGTGGGACGTCGGCGTCGGGTGGTCATGCGGCCGCGGCTTCTCGCGCCGCCTTCCATTCCCAGGGCAACAGTTCGCGCAACGCTTTCACCTTGCTCGACCATGCGAGCAACCCTCGTTTACTCGCACAGTGTGGGAGCGGGCCGCCTCCGCTGTAACGTACGGTCTTACAAACAACCATCACAGGCTGCCGAAAGAACGATTTTCGGGACCTCCCCGCGAAATGATGATTCGATGTGCGTTCCAGCACAGTTCGCCACGACCTCAGGGAGACGATTCTTTTCATTTTTTCGTTTTCATAACAAAACCTTTCCAGCGGCCTGCTGGTGCGGTCATTGCTCCAAGGATGCATTTGGACGGTGCGTGAAGGTGACGTCATGGGTTCCGAAAACCGTTAATAATCCGCGTCAGGTCCTCAGGCTGGGGGGTCAAGCGCGGCAAACTGAAGCCAAGGACGAGACGCAGTCCGCAGAACATACCACAGAGCCGGAAAAGTGCGGACAGCAACATGCTCAGGGCAGCGCCACGAGCGCCGAAAATTGGGACTAAAAGAGCAAGCCCGACGAGTGTCATTAGGAAGGACATCCCCTGCAGCAAAGACAAAAACCCGGGACGCGCCATGGTCAGGTAGAGTTGGGAAGGGAGGAAGCTCAGGCAGTTTAAGGCAGCCTCGAGAAGCAGGATCTTGAAAAGAATCCCCGCAGGGGCGAATGCCGCGCCGTAGAACAATCGCAGGGCCCAGTCACCGGTTAGAAAAGCGGTGGTGGAAATTCCGACCACCGCGTAAAGCGTGATCCGGAATAGTCGGTCGTGCAATGCTTTCGCGTCGTCGGGCTGACGGCCAGCCATTGCCGGAAGTGCGACGGGAGCCAAAGCAGCCTGAAACACCATCAATAGGCGCGACAGGCTGAACGCCACGGCATAGAATCCAAGGTCGGACGCCGTGATAAACGGAACAAGCACAAGGCGGTCCAAAGTCGCAGCCAGTACGGCTAAGCATTCGCCTGGAGCGGACCGTACCATGAATGACATAACGGCTTTAACGCGGCCACGGAAACCAGAAAAGTCTAACCGGAAGGTGCGGGCGAGCCGGTTTATCATCCACCCGACGACCAAGATCGCTGAACTGAACTGACAGCAGGCCGCCAACTCAGCCGTCACCGGCACGGTCCAGCAGATGACCAGCAGGATGCCGAGGTAGAGCAGGGGGGTAGCCCACGCAGAGGTATTTGCTGTACCTACACGCCCGTATACGACGAAGGCCAGCCGCAATAACATGGTCACTAGGTTGACAGGCGTCAAGATGACAGTGGCAGCTATGGAGAAGGTAACGATGCCAACTGAGTAGGCTTTGCTCATTGCTAGCGGAATTACGATGGCGCCGGTGACCGAACCGATGGCGGAAAGTACCAACCCAACTGTTAAGCCAGCGGTTAACACGCTGTCTTGACAAGTTGGTGACAAACGCATGTCAAACACAAGAGCATTTTGCAATCCCAACAATACAAGCGTTGCCATGAATTGCGGCCACAAAGTCACGGCGGTGAAAGTCCCTCGACCTTCGGGCCCAAGTAATCTGGCTGAAAGTATACCGGTTGCTATGTTCAGGACCAGGACCAGCACTTGCGTTACGAATGTCTGCGCGAACGCGGGAACTGTTCCTTCGGGGTTCAACACCAATCGAACAAGCTGCTGAACCCCGCGCCGCAGTCGGATTGCTCGCACGAAAGCTGCGCTATCGCTCATTTAGTTTTTGAAACTCAGTCGTCGCTGCGTGAAGGCTAGCCTTTGGCATCGGCGCATATTCCTCAGAGTTTACGTGCTGCTTCTCCCAGAGTGTCGTCCAACGCAGGTATTCGGCGACGGCGACCATTCCCGCGTGGACGAGGCCCGGACCTCCGAGACGCCAGCCACCCTTGCGCACGTATACCCAAAGAAAACGCAGCAGCGGCCAAACAATTACCTTGATGGCACTCGCGCGCACGCCACGATTGGTCATCTGGGCCGCCTCGTCCTGTGTGATATCCACCAAACGATGCATCTGCTGCTGAAATGTAAAGTTGCGGCAATGCACCATAAATCCAGGCTTCAGGGGAATAGATCGGCCAGGGAAAATAACCTCTTCGTGAATCAGATGGTCTGGGTTGTAGCGGCTGCGGGTTCGGTTGAAGATGCGAACGAAATTGCGCTGCCGTACGCGGTTACGCAGGTTCGGCAGCAGCACACCGAAGAAGCGGTCACGTCGGACGACCGTGTAGCCGTCATCTGGGGACATCGGCGCGCGCATCGCCGACTGGATCGACGCCGCAAGGTCCTCATTAACAATCTCGTCAGCCTCTAGAATGAAGACCCAATCATGCTTAGCCTTCTCTATGCCCACCTGCCGTTGGCCAACCCAGCCGCGCCAAGGTATGTCGAAGACGCGTGCACCGAGCACTGCGGCACGCTCCCGCGTATCATCAGTGCTGCCGGAGTCTATTACTACAACGTCGTCGGCCCACCGAACGCGGCTAATGCAACGCTCGATGATCGGCGACTCGTTCAACGTCAGTATGATGACGCTCAGCGGGATTTTCCTCATGCACGGTTCTACCATATTGTTCACGAGAAAGCCGACGCGCAACGCCTAGCTAACCTAACGCTTTTGCAGATGGACTTGCGTTGGTGGGCGGGGATGGGACCAAGGCTGATTATGTGGTCGGAGCCGCCCGTCGGCGCAATGAAGCGCTGCTGCGAGCCCATCCCGGTACCGTAGGACTGTAACAGCACTATCCTCTCTCCATTCTGAATCCTGAGACTCCCTTAGACGCGACAGCTCGACACGCAAAACCAGACAACGTTATAATTTCTTCAGATGTCAAAGCAAGGGAAAGTTAAGTCAAAAGAAATTCAAGACGTCGCGGTCGCGCGAGATATACGCGCGGTTCTGCAGAATTCTGATCCGGGCCCGTGCCGCCTCCCGCATTTCGTCAAGTTGCCATGGAGTGGCGGTCAGGGCGGCGTCCAATGCAACCCGCATTTCTCCTTCGTGGAGAGGATCAAACGGCCGAGCACTGGCAGACCCGCGGCCATTGCCTCAGAAATCAAGCACGACCGAAGATCTGACAGGCTCGGCATTACGAGTATGCCGCATTTTGCCAACAGGGTGACGAACCCATCAGAAGAAGGGCTCCGCGCGAATGTTTGGTTCAGGTTGGATGGGACGGGCTGAGCCTGAAGAATTCCAAGGAGATCACCTTCTCCAAGCCACATGATCTCGACGGAAACTTCCCGGTTGGCATCGGCCCACGCGATCAAAGTAGATAGGAATTCAGCGCCGCCGCCGCAGGGGGCCAAGTTGCCCACATAAACCATCCTGTGCGAATGCAAATCGGTACGGGTCAGGCTGCAATTCATGAACGCTGGAAGAGCCGGGTTTTCCTGGACCGTCACGATGCGTTTGATAATGAGCATCCGCCGGGCAAAGCTAGTGAGGCGCGGCACTGTCCTAGCAGGGACCTGTGCATCTCGGCGGCGCCCGGCAAATTTCCAAGTGCCCCATCCCAATCGTTTGCCGCAAGTCTCTGGCTGCCGTCCAGGGCACTCTTCTCCTGGGGAACCGGAACCGGCTATCGCTGAATTGAGCGCGGGGTCGTACGCCGATCGGCTGTCAGGTTGACACGGGGTGAGGAATGAGGAGCCGACTTTTGTTAAGCGTATATCAAACGCCATACGAGGGGCGCTCCTGTTTGGCGAGATCGGCAAGGTCTCCACTTGGTGGAATGCTCTGCAGAAGAGCGAAGGCGCAACATCAATGCTATTCGGAGCCTGGCGCCAATTGTTCCAGGATATTTGTACAAACCGCCAGGCGATGGTTGAAATCTGCATTGCGCCGCAACACATACGGGCATCTACCGCGGCCAAAAGCGCTATCGGGCGATGATGTCCCATGGACCCGGAGCGCCGTGTTTCTGAAATGGACACTGCGGGATTCGTGCCGCTGCGCTGCCGGCGATGGGCCAGCAGACCGGGCACACATTGGTGGCCGGCTTTCGCAAGTGATGGAATAAAGTCGGTCGCCATGGAATCGACCGGGTTTCGTTCACGACCATCATCTTCGAGCCCCCTCCGCTCCAGGATTTCGAATATTGGAACCCGGTAGCCTGTCGGCCAGACGGTGAAGATCATCGGTGAACGTACGGAACGTTCGAACCGGTTCATTGTCTCGTTCCGGCCCAACCGCGGCGACGTATATTGTGGTGCAAATATCAATCGCCGCCCTCGGTCCGCCTCTTCTTCGCCGGTCGAGGCGAACTTTCAACCTCCCTGGGTGTCACGCCGAGGATATGCCCAGTTGAAGCCCCGACTGCCATCGGGCTGCGACGCAAGCAAGAAATTGGTCAATTAAATAGTTCCCGACCAAAACGATCAGCGGAATCGCAAACCCCTGCTTGATTGCCGGTTAGAAATTGTCCGATGTTGAGGGACCCAAAGCTGGCGTGGGATCGGATGTCAACGGCCTAGGAATACAGTTTCACTTTCATCTTAATATCACCTCGGCGGAGTGCGGTCAGTTGCCGCTCACATAACCCAGTGAGAATGGGTGGCAGAGTCGATTGCTTTTCGCGTGCGGATTCTTGGATCTGGTGGGTGCTCGGTGTGGATTGCTTGTTCCCAATTCTGGGCACCGAGATCGAATATGCGATAAATTCTCGACCGTGCCAAATTCTTCGCTCGTGGCACCCGTGGCCGGATTCTTGTTCGCCGAATCCGGGAGTTCTAAGGAATCAGCTAGTAGGGATCGCCGCGCGGTCGCACCACGGGCAGGCAATCGATCAGCGGTTCGAACCACACCCGCAGTTCCGCTGGAGCTCAAATAAAGAATCTGTTGTGACGGTGTTGCCACACTCTCCCAAGACTAACCAAGGATCGGCATTGGGCGAGTTGATGGAGAGCAATCGGCTCGTCGCGGCCAAACCGCCGAGGAGCACGCGGTCCTCGCCGGCGCGGTCTTGCGCGAGAGTTTATGCCCGATAATTCCGCTTATCGAGCATGCTCTCATGGATTTTATGCCCGCTAATAAGAGTTATCAGGCGTAAATTTTGTGCATAACGTTGTGTCGTGACTTCGAAAACCGTCACGCGAATATTCTGCCACCCGTCTCTCCGGCGGCGGGCGGTTATGACCGTGCTCGGATCTTTATTTCGGATAGATATCACGGGCTGGGTACCGGCCGCGATCGCGGCTTTCACACTGAGCCAACTGTTTTACCTCGCAGGAAGCGTCGAATTCTATCGTCGGTTGGTAGCCGGCCTGAATGGCTGTGCGATGTTCGCGGCATGCGGCCTGTTTGTTCCTTATGAGCCGCCCGCAACGACTGGTTAGTTTCGGTCTGGCGATAACGATAGAGCAGGATACCTCAGAGCTTTTATCGCCGCTTGGCTACGGTTGGAGACCTTCATTTTGCGGTAGAGAGTCCTCAGATGGTTCTTCACTTTATCTGGGGTGATATCAAGCATTTCGGAGATATGCCGGGTCGACGCCCCTAGTGCAATCCAATGTAAAATCTCCCTTTCCTGATGTGATAGATCGAAGAGCACCTGCTCTTCCAGGGTGGCAGTTACACGATGGTTCGGAAAGTTTGCCAACGAGTCCGACCGTTGGGGATGGACGTGGATTTTGGACGCTGCGCCTCGATCATCCCAGTACAGAGAGGCATAGGCGTCCGGAAAATTACGCCGGCGAGCTTGTTTCGATTGCTCACTTAAGATGCGCGCCATGGGCGTCGGGATCAACGAATGTCCAAGCAACACCAAACTGATCAGCAACCGAACTACTTCCAGTGGCGACTCGTCAAAAAGCAAACCATCGGCACCGGCGTCGAGTGCTTCTCGTAAAAGCGTTGAGGTGGCGCCGGAACCCACGACAATCCATTTTGCCGCGGGAATTCGCAACCGCAACCGTCTCATGCTCGAGCCAAGTTCGATCGAATTCTCGGATCCATAACCACCGACCACGAGCAGATCGGGTGGTGAACGCATATCGGTCCCCAATTCGATTTGATCGAGAGATTCGCAATTGCCAATGACAGCGTTACCCAGAGACCGTAGGGCTGAGTGGATGACATCACGGAGCAGCCCAGCTGGCGCCACGACCAGGATCGTTGCCGTTGACACGAGGTTTTCTTGCTGGAATAGGAGTTGCATCGAAAGTACAACCACATTGCGGGTGTGTAGGTTACGATCTTTGTTCGAATAGTGTCTCTCATTTTCGCGAAAACTGCGGATCATGCAAGAGGGAATGTTTGGAGTGCATCATTCCAGGCAAAATAGGACTGCCGTCATCAGTAGGCAGCACTTCCTTGCTTTCGTCAGCGGCGATCAGGAACGATTCCTGAACGCAGAGCACCTCCGCCAAATCCAATCCGGGCACCGTCACGAAGGCTCTGCCGTCTTGGCCGCGCGTCTGGGGCGAATACGCTGCGATCCGCGACCCTCGGTCAGCCACGCGTGCCGCGAGGCGTCCTGATGCACCATCATGCCGGGCAAAGGACGACGAGGCCGCCTGCGACGGTGCGCGCCACGGCGTTCCGCCTTCGCCAGCAGGTTCCGGCTTTGCAGGAAAATCTTCGTCCAGCTGTAGCTCCAGGCAAACCGGTGGTAGCGGACCAGATGCTCGTGGAAATGCCGCGCCGCGAAGCCGTGGTAGCGCGCCCGATACAGACGTTCGACTTCGTCGCATCGGTCGACCGGAACACGCTTGCCCGAGGCTTTGCCGATCCGGCGGTTGAGCAAACCCGCCTCGCCGTTCGCCAATGCCCAGCAACCCCGCCGCTTCCAACTGGTTCGACTCCGCCGCGTCCCAGCGGCCAAATACGTCGATGAACTTCAGCATACGAACAACCCTGTCGGGCTTCCGACCGGCGCATCCGGGACCTCCAAAAGGCCCAGAATTACTGGACAGATCGTGTGCTACCTAATCCGGACATATCGTGTTCTACGGACACATTCCGGGCGAAACCTTGTCCCCGAAAGGCAACAGTGCTAAACTAGGCTGGATCGAATTTACATGGCTGGCAACTGGGGATGTCCCATGACAAACTTGGCGCTTGGGAAACCAGCATTGCAGAGTTCAACTTCAGAATGGTCCTCTAGTCGGAATCCTGAGCAAGACGCCAGGGGTGCAAACAATGGGAAGATTGCTCGAGATCATGGATTTCACACGGCGACAGAGAGGGAGCCCTGGTGGCAGGTTGACCTATGCGACGAATTCCTGATTCGAAGGGTGGTACTGTTCAACAGACAACATTGCGCCGAAAGACTAATGCACTTTAGTCTTTTAAAGTCGCTAGATGGCCACAACTGGGAAACTTTCTTCCGTAAGCGCGACGATGCCGTATTTGGTGCGCACGATGATGTGCCGTACGTATTAGACGTATCAGACGATCACTTTGCCCGGTTCGTGAGGGTACGTCTTGATGGCGTTGATTGCTTGCATTTTAATGAATGTCAAATATTCGGAGAAAGACTCGACCCCGCTAAGCGCAAATCTTTGATGGAAGGTTCCGTCAGAGCCGCCCAAGAGCGACAAGCGATACCAGATGGACGAAATGGCGAGATAATCAATATTGACGGCTTTTTCATATTTTCAGATAATGAGAATTACGATAGGTCAATACTGACAGCGCTCAAGGATGACTCCTATGAGGGGCAGGAGCGCGCGCTCGTCAAAAGCCTGGTCCGGCCGGGAGATAGGATCATTGAAGCTGGGACGGCACTAGGAGTTGTCTCCATGACAGCTGCTTCGATCGTGGGAGCCGAGAACGTTCTCACCTTTGATGCCAATCCATATATCTTATCGGATGCGCAGCAAAACTTTCGACGCAACGGCTTGCAGGGAATAAAGTCTTGTATTGGAGTTTTGAAGAACCGAAGGTCGTTTGTGGATAACAACGAAATGGTGAGCTTTCATATATCGAAGGCGTTCTGGGCTTCCCGTTTAATCGCAGATCGGGACGCTCAAGACATTATAAGAGAGGTCAGAGTTCCGACTTTTTGTCTCGAGGACGAAATAGACTCGCACCAGGCTAATGTGCTAATCTGTGATATTGAGGGCGGCGAAGCAGAGCTCCTCATGAATTCCAACCTATCTGGAATCAAATTGATCATTATGGAGACCCATTACTGGGCTGCAGGCGAAGCGAGGATCGATTCGATGGTGAGGCAGCTTTACGTGGACGGTTTTGCAATTCATTTGCGCCATTCTGGCAACGAGGTTTTAGTTCTTCGGAGATGATTGCACACAAACCATCATGCGCGAGTGATGGTGTTGGATCGGGACAGGCTTTTCATGCGCCTTTTCACCAAACGAATGTGGATCGCCAACGCGTCAAGTCGACCAATGTTCAAGATAAACGCTTTCGATCAGCGACAAACGCCAGCCTATCCCGACCGAGGGTTATCACGCAGGCCGCGTTTCAGGTCTGCGGTCTATTGTCGTGACCAAATCGCCTCGCTACCCCGTTGCTCTACTGCGCGGAGAGCCCAAGCGCCCCGAATCGCTACCTTTAACGCCACGGGATTTCCCTCTCCCAGCGGGTGAGGGCAGGGAAAAGCGGATGTGGTTCAAAACCTACAATATCGGCTACGTTCACATCGATAGCGCCGAACCGACCTGCGGACGGAAAACTCGTCATGTTCCTCGACATCGACCTTTGAGGCCCGATTGATAACGGAATGGCCTTCGCCGCTTTGTCCGGGGACCGTGAGAGACCTACTTGGCGCTTTTTCGGGCCACATATTTTCGATCCGTCTGTTTCGAGTCTGTCTCGAGCATGGCATCGATCACCGCTGACCAGGCTCCTACCAGCAGCTAGGCCGAGCGCATGAACCGATCGGTCAAAGTATCAACTATACGGGCGTTTCATTAACGTGATCTGGAAAGACCCAAGGCCTACGTGCTCAGTTCCGTTTCGCTCGTCACCGCCTAAAACTTCGCCAAACGCCTCAAGGCACTCACGTGGAAAATACTCTTTCAGAGCATCTGTGATGCCCTGAAATCCAAGCACCGGGACCACGCAATAGGGCCGCGGGCACGCGCCAATGCGCTGTTCGGCGACGAATCGCGGCTAGTGTGCAGAAAGGCCGCGGGTGCCAGATCGGCCGACTCATCCATAACGCTGGCATTTTGCTGGTGCCGCGTGTATGTGATCGAGGCGCGGGTTCGTCGCAAGGGCGGCGCTGGCTGGCTGAACGCTTGGCCCAGGGCAAACCGACGGTCGCGGACCTGCGAGATAGAAAAATTGTCCGCACTCGGCACAACTTTGGCAGGAACCAGCTGAAACCGGCGTGAAACCGTGTAACGCGGATAGCGGATAAGTGACCGCAACCTGATGGAATCTCCGCATCTTCGTCAGATTTCAAAGGTTTGAGGGAGGTATGAATGAGGGCAGCGGACTTTATCGCGACGCTCGGCGTGAATACTCATATCGGCAGCGATCCATACAACAATCCGGTTGAGCTGGAGGGTTTGCTCAACTATCTGGGCATCGACAATGTCCGCCAGAGTTCGCCGATCGACTCAACCTCGCTCGCCAACATGGAGGAACTGGGGGAACTCGGCGCCAGGATTGACCTGATCATCAACGGTGGCGGCCCGGTCAACCTGGCCGGCGCGATGCAGAATGTCTATGATCTCGCGCCTTATCTGAATGCCGTCGAGAACGTTAACGAAGCCAACATCTACGGAGTCTCCTACGACGGCCTCACCGGGGTGGACGCGGCGGTCGCGCTGCAAAAGGATCTTTACGCGGCCGTCAGAAGCGACCCGGCCCTGGACAACGTTCCGGTCTATTCATTTACCGTGGGCGGCGCCGATCCGTCGGCGTTTCCCTCCATCGGCGATATCTCCGCATATACGGATTTTGCCAATATTCATTCCTATCCACCGGACGGCCTGCCGCCGATCTTCGTCATTCACGCCGCCATCGCCGGAGGCCAAACCGATGCACCGGGCAAACCGGTCGTAATCACGGAAACCGGCTACTACACACTCACGAATGGCGTGGGCTGGGGCGGCGTGCCGGAAACCGAGCAGGGAAACTACCTGCTGGACGAGGTGCTTGACGAGGCCGCGGCCGGTGTCACGCGAACTTATTTGTACGACCTGATCGACGATGGAACCGATCCCAACAACCAGGAGGATCATTTTGGACTGTTCAATAACGATGGCACGCCAAAACTCTCAGCCACCTGGTTCCATAACCTGACGACGATACTGGCGGATCCAGGTCCCAATGCGACAACGTTCACGCCCTCCCCCTTTTCGTATACCGCGGTCGGCGTCCCCTACAACTACACCGGCAATACGCTCGAAATAGACAAGAGCGACGGATCTCATCTGGTCGCGGTCTGGAACGAGGAGGAGGAGTGGAATCCCAGCACTCAGACGGTGATGCCGTCAACCAGCTATCCCGTCACTGTGACGCTGGGCACCACCTATAATACCGTTCTGGTTTATGATCCGACTGTCGGTACCGCCCCAATTGAGACGCTCCATGATGTCAACCAGGTATCGATCACTCTTGTGGATCATCCGATAATCATCGACGTGCTGCCTCCGGCCCCGGTCGCGGCCAACGACGCCGCGTCGACGACCGAAGACCAGTCCGTGACGATCCCGGTGCTCGCCGACGTCACCGACACCTCCGGCACCATCGATCCCGCCTCGCTCGCCGTCACCGGCACCCCGGCGAATGGCACGACATCGGTCGACCCCGCCACGGGTGCGATCATCTACACACCCGCCGCCGGCTTCATCGGCACCGATACCTTCAACTATGATGTCACCGACACTCTCGGCCAGCTGTCCAACCCCGCGACAGTCAGCATCACTGTGAGCGCGGACGAAACGCCGTTTCCGCCGCCGGCTCAACCTGTCGCCAACGACTTCACCGGCGACGGCACCTCGGACATCCTGTGGCGCGACGATGCGTCGGGAGACACGGGTTACTGGTTGATGGGCGGTGGTCAGATTTCAGCCTGGCAGGATTTCGGAGATGTCTCGACTTCATACAGCTTCGTTGGATCGGGAGATTTCAACGGTGACGGCACGTCAGACATTCTGTGGCAAAATCCAACCACGGGGGATACTGGTTTCTGGGCGATGCCGCAGGGTGGCGGGTCGCCCACCTGGGATGATCTTGGGGTCGTGCCCCCGGGTTCTGGCTACACCGTCGCGGGGGTCGGGGACTTCACCGGCGGTGGGACAGCCGACATCCTGTGGCGGAACGGTTCGACCGGCGATACAGGCTACTGGACCATGCACGAGGGACAGATCGCCGGATGGACTGATCTGGGCAACGTTTCGACAGCGTACAATGTCGTCGGAGTCGGAGATTTCACTGGCAACGGCAAGTCGGACATTCTCTGGCAGGATTCGACGACCGGTGACACAGGCATTTATCTGCTGAACGGCAGCGGCCAGTACACCTGGCTGGACCTTGGCGAC
>Ga0206879_1056_pt1 | contig 27841 bp, 24 predicted proteins | sample Alteio_BWOrgCont_5_FD_152897 | JGI IMG/M metagenome (GOLD analysis project Ga0206879, IMG submission 152897) | Enriched cells from forest soil in Barre Woods Harvard Forest LTER site, Petersham, Massachusetts, United States -... | ecosystem: Environmental > Terrestrial > Soil > Temperate forest > O... | reverse complement strand
CTGAAAAAAGAAAATGGTCTTGACGACAAACTCTTTTACCGCATGAAATATGCCCAGATGCTTAAAAGTCCGCAAGGCCTTGACGGCTTAAGGAAAATGCGCCTGGCTATCAAAGACAAGATCAATAAACTTCAGGCCGAGGTCAATCAGCTTGAAACCAACCTTAGTTTCTTCGGCAAATCAAAAAAAGTCAATCCCATCATTTCAGAATACGAAGACAAACTGAACAGTTCCAAACAGCAGCTGGCCGAACTGAGCAAAGAACTAAAAGCCATCCCAGCTGATACTATTGACAAAGAAGACCGGGAAAGCCAGGAAAATCAAGGAAAACGCGGAAATCAGGGAAACCGCGGAAGACGATGAAATAGTCATACACATAAGATTTACCAGCAGAGGATGAGTATGACGTATTCCATGTGTCAATTAAAATTAAAAATATATACACATGAAACACAAAACGAAAATACAGCTCCGCTTCAAAGATCTGGATTCCCTGGGCCATGTGAACAATGCAAATTTTGTTACCTACTTCGAACTGTCCAGGGTAGACTATTTCAGGGCCGTAATGGGAACGAAAAAAATCGATTGGAGTACCGAAGGCATCATTCTGAAAAAAATTGAAATGCTGTTCAATGCCCCTATCCTGCTGGAAAATGAAATATACGTTTACACGCGGGTTTCCCGCTTCGGGACCAAAAGCTTTGACATGAGCTGTTCAATTGTGAATCAGCTTTCGGATCGGGAAGTTGAAGTCGCATCCGGACTTGCCGTGGTGGTCTGCCTGAATTACAAAACAGGGAAAACAATCGAAATTCCTCCGCTGTGGAAACAAAAAATAATTGAATTCGAAGAAAAGAGCGATTAGCTATTATTCGCGTTTCACTGATTTGAATGCCCCATCGGGGGAATCCGCTTAAAATGTATTCCGGGAACGGGGTTAACCACCAATGGAATCTTTTCCACCCGCGTTTCACTGGTATCCAGGCCAAATGCTTTTGAATCGGACTGTGCCAGTTTTCGGATTGCAAAATAACTGTTCAGTATAAATCCATCTCTTAACTTAAACTCGTTTTCATAGGAAAGGAATTTTTCCAGAATCACAAACTTAAAGTCAGCCGGTATATTGTGTTTCCGAAGTGATGGATAACGGCTGATAATATCCAACTCGTTTTTCCTGACCATTTCCTCCACCACTTTCCGGAACAGCATATTCACCCGGGTCTGAACCCTGAAACCAAGCCTGAATTCAACCCTGATTACTTTGTCGTGTTCCAGCTCTTCAACACTGTATTCCATGGTAAAAGGATTGTCCGTACGCTCGATATGAATAAACCAGTAAATGTCGGCCCGCTTGGGTTGACGGCTCAGAATAGAATAAATTACCTTCTGCTCAATTTCATCGCTCTTGTCAGCCTTTGTAAGGTAGATCAGATTGGATGAAAATTTCGGAACAGTCGAATCGGCACTGAGATCTTTCAATAAGGGAATGACTTCTCTCAGGCTCACAAAGTGCAGGAAGCGGTTGTTGATTTTTCGGGCACTATACCAGATATACATGGTAAAGATCAATCCGAATTCAAAAACCAGGAACATCAATCGCTTTAATATTTTAACGGAGTTGGCAATAAAAAAGGAAGTTTCAACGCTTAAAAAAATCAATAAAATAGGGACGACAAGCCACATGGAAAGGTGTTTGCGGTATCTGAGAAAAAAATACATCAGTATCGTTGTAGTCAGCATAGCGATGGTAATGGAGAAACCGTAAGCCGCTGTCATATTCTCGGAAGTTTTAAAGTAAAGAACGACTAATACGCAACCCAGACAAAGTACCCAGTTAATGCTGGGTATATAAATCTGTCCGCGTATATCCGAAGGGTATTTGACAGTAATACGGGGCCAGAAATTAAGGCTGATCGCTTCGCTGATCAGGGTAAACGACCCGCTGATAAGCGCCTGACTGGCAATGATGGAGGCTGCTGTTGCGATTACGATGCTCGTCAGAAGAAAGGGATGAGGAACGATTTCAAAAAATGGATTAACATCCCCTAAATTTTCCTTGTTTTGCATCAGAACCCAGGCACCCTGTCCAAGGTAATTCAGCACAAGTGTGGCCTTTACAAAAATCCAGCTTACCTGAATATTCTTGCTTCCGCAGTGGCCAAGGTCCGAATACAGGGCTTCTGCTCCGGTAGTACAAAGAAATACGGCTCCAAGCAACCAGAACCCTTTCGGATGATGAAACAGCAACTTCAGCCCGAAATACGGGCTGAGGGCTTTAAAAATCTGAGGGTATTGCACAACCTGGGCGGTTCCCAAAACGCCCAGCATAAGAAACCAGACCAGCATCACCGGACCAAAAACCGATCCAACAAATTTTGTCCCGAAACGCTGAAAGAAAAACAATCCCATAATAATGGCAAGAATAATTTCAAGGACAATCAGATTTCCGGGCACAATGACATGTTCAAGTCCGGGCATACCGTTCAAGCCTTCAATGGCTGAAGAAATCGTTATCGGAGGAGTAATAATTCCATCAGCCAGCAAGGTTCCTGCACCGATAATAGCCGGGAAAACAAGCCGCTTGCCATAACGCTTAACCAGTGCATACAACGAGAATATACCGCCTTCACCATGATTGTCAGCCTGAAGTGTGATAAATACATATTTAAAAGTAGTCTGAAGAGTGAGTGTCCAGAAAACGCAGGAAATTGCTCCCAGGACCAGTTCCTTTGAGGCCGAGCCCCCTTCCTTCAGAATAGATTGAAAGGTATAGAGCGGAGAAGTACCGATATCGCCGAAAATAATTCCAAGCGTTACAATTACCCCTGCTGAAGAAAGTTTTTTTAAATGATCCGACGACATACCCTTCTGATTGACCTATCTTCCTATGACCAATAAATAACCTGTGACCAATAAATAATTTGCGAAGATACTAATTTTAAAGTCCGGGAATGATTTTTTTCATCCTCCAGACAAGTTCAGCACTCAGTAACAAACTCAAGGCAAAAAGTACCGGCCAAAATGTGGTTTCAGGCTGAAACAGGGCCCCTGTAATCGCCAGTAAATAGACCAGCACAGGGAATGCCAGAAGCAGACAAAGTCCTGTAATTTCTAATGGGATCCGAAAGGGCCGGTGATCTGCTGAAGCAATTTTCCGAAGCCGGATCAAAGCAGCAAATTCCAGAAACAAGGAGGCTCCATAGAGTATGACGTCAATAATAATAAGGTGAGTAAACGTCCACAAAACCATAAAACTGATGATCACCGAACAAGCCAGAATAGAGACATAGGGCGTTGAGAATTTTGAATGAATCTTGTTAAGAATTGCAGGTAAAAGCCCATCATCAGCCATAACCTTTGGCACTTTCGAAACAGAAAGCAAAACAGAAGAATACAATCCAATCCCGCTTGCCATTCCTCCGATTGCAATGAATCCCCCTAACCATTTTCCGCCAATAAATTCACCAAGAGCCGGATAACCCTCCTTACTTAAAAGATACGGATCAATTCCTGAAAGCAGGGCTGTACAGGTAGTGATAAAGTAGAGGGCAAAAACCACTGCAAAAGTCAAACCGGCAGAAAACAAATAAGAACGGGCCGGCCGGACAACTTCATCAGCATAGGTTGTTGTATTGTCCCATCCCAGAAAATTCCACATTACCACATATAAACCCAGGCCCAGCTCCTTTAGCTTAACGTGCCCAATCGATGGTGCCGGAATTTCAGTTAAAAAAGAGTGTCCGGAGAAAAAATAAATAATCAGGGTAATAAATGGCGCCAGGACTAGCGCTCCGAGGAAGATCGAAACTTTGCCTACAGGAACGACTCCCCGGATATTGACTAACGCGCAAATCCAAATGATAGAGAGGCAAATGGGCAACTTAAAGCTTTCCGCAGCCGGATAGAAAAATCCAAGGTATTCAACGAACAAAACAGGATAAATAGCCAGATCGGTAAACGTATAAAGCCAGGTCCACCAGCCCTCATACCAGGCCACCCTGAGTCCAAAAGCTCTTTTAACCCACTGGTAGTAACCTCCGGCAACAGGCATCATACTGTTCAGCTCGAGTACTGCGAACAAGGTCGGAATGTCCCATAGAACAGGGACAACCAGGAGTAAAAACAGAGCCCCGTGACTACCCACATAGGAAAGAAGAGACTCAAGTCCGTAGGGCCCGCCAGACACCGTGAGGAAAACAATAGCAGCCAGCTGAAGGGAGCGTAATTTTTTCAAAAGTAGTTGAGCATCCGTCCAAATTTATGCAGAATTCCAAAGGCAGGCAAATCCATTTAATAGTGCCACAAATCATGTTCCCGGTTGAAAATAGTTGTCTTGATTTTTTCAGATTCAAGGACCTGGTCGATTCCTTTTTTGTAGTCCGAAACAGACCGATCGTACACATTGCTTTCTTTAATGATCATGCTGCTGAATTCCCGCTTGAGAAACAACTGATCAAAAGAAATGCGCTGCTGATCATTGTTTCGGTTAAAGGCTTCTGCTTTAGAAAAAACAGGCCTTGCTTCAGGGTAGTAAATCCAGAAGAGACGCTTATAACCTCTGACTTCTCCCGCTTCAGTATAATCTTCAATGACCGGACAGATGCCGATTATTCTGACCTCCAGCACAGATCGCTGTTTATCAAAATACCAGTCTTCCTTGATGATGTATTGCCGTATGCGGTCAGGGCCGTTTCAGGATCCTCTGTAGTATGTGTACTGTCATACCTGACAAAAACAGCTTCAATTTCACCTTCAGTCAGGGGATAATAATACGTCAGATTGATTTTGTCTCTCAGATCAATCACCCTCCATACCCTTTTCGACCAGACTACATCAGCCAGACTACATCAGCTTCCCGCAGATATGGATAAGGAGTCGGTTTTTTATATTTAAAACTGTCCCTGGGAAACAGTACATGACAAACAGAACGAATTTGGAAAATGGCTTCATGGCAATGGCTTCATGGCAATTTACTTGTCAGTCCTTATTATTTCTCCCAATAGAATATTGGAAGCTTCTAAATCAATTTTCATTTCAAACGGTAATTTTTTTGCTGAAAATTTCAATTCTTCGTTTTCATACCCGAGATAAAGGACACCCAGCAAAAGTTCTTGATTTATAAGTTTTCCAGGAATGAATACTTTAAACTTTCCATTCGTATCTGAAGCGCCTCCCCCAATAATTGAATCGTTCATTTGAATCCTTACAGAGACAAATTGCAGCGGTGCCTTGGTTTGTTTATCTCTTATTGTGCCATAAACATAATTTAAAGAGTCCGCAGGAACTTTTTCCTGTGCAGAAAAAAGAAGCGGGAACCGGTCCTTTTTATCGTTTAGTGTCAATTGAGGCTGAGCGAATGATTTAGTGCCGGACTCCAGATCATTATTAAATCCCAAATATAAAGCAATGCTCAAAAAAAGCTGCGGCAGAAAACTTTTGCGCTTTACGGCAGTTTCGCATAGAATCTCTCTATTAATCTGATAGGGCGACAATTGTCCGCAAATTTTGCCAGGGTTCGATGTAAGGTAATCCCGAAGCTGTCCATCAGAATAGTGGCTTAAATCAATTACTGTTCGATTGCAATTCTGACAGAATCGCCCGGCATCTAACGGAAGCATTTTATCCCAATCCTTACTGCAAGGTTTAGGGATTTGGAGGGTTATTGATTTGCGGACCTTCAAACTGACATAAATTTAATCAAAAAGTCCCTCAAAAAACAGAGGGACTCCAGTGTGGTGCCCAGGACTGGATTCGAACCAGCACGGTTTCCCGCCACCCCCTCAAAGTGGTGCGTCTACCAATTTCGCCACCTGGGCAATTAATTCAATTTAAGAACTTTTAATTCTACGCGTCTGTTCAACTGCATTCCGGCTGCATCGGGTTTGCCGTCAGGGCCTGTATTGCTCGCAACAGGGTCTGCCGAACCATAGCCTTTAGGAACCATGCGTTTCGCATCTATGCCTTGACTAACCAGGTATTTTACTACCGCTTCTGCCCTGTCCTGGGAAAGTTTCTGATTGATTTTTTCACTGCCCTTATTGTCGGTGTATCCGGCAATTTCAACAATGAGGTTGCCGTACTCTTCCATCAGGGCAGTAAGGGTTTCGAGTTCAACGCGAGACTCTTTGTCGAGCACGGCTTTTCCGCTCTGGAAGAAGAGATTTTTAAGCGTAATTTTTGTCCCTTCCTGAATGGCTTCAAGTACGATTACTTTATTGATTTCTGAATACACGGCTTCTTTGGGGACATTAATGTTTTCGGATTGAAAAAGGTAGCCTTTGGCTTCAAAGGAAATATTGTAATTGTTTCCCCTTTCCAGTACAAAGTAATAGGCCCCGTCTTTCAAATTTGAATAAAAGGTGTTTATCAGAGTTCCCGAGGCATTGTCCTTGACGGTAATTTTGGCGCCGGGTATGGTCTTGCCTTCTTTGTTGGTGATTGTCCCGTTTACTGAAATCGTACCAAGGGTTTTGCTTTCAAAATTAATCGCTTTAAGGCCTACCTCCCGCTCCACTTCCTGATAGGCCGAACCGGGCTCCACTTTTATTGTTTCATTAATCGGTTGGTATCCATCAGCTTCGTAGGTAACCGTATAGGTCTTGCCTTCAGGCCCTGGACTGAGTGTAAGAATGTATTTCCCGGTTTTGGAATTAGGAGTAGCCTCCTGAACTTTTTCATTCGTTACCGCATCAAATGCACGAATAGTGACATTTTTGGGTATGTCCGTAGCTCCGTTAAACGAAATATATCCTTTTACAAGTGTTACCGGTTCTGTAACGGCTGATTCCAGCGTTATTCTGTAAATATCCTTGTCTCCTTTTCCTCCCGGCTTTGCAGATGCATAGTAGGCATGCCTCCCGTCGGCGGAAGGCACGTAAAACAAGTCGTCGTCGGCAGTATTGATAGGGTATCCCAGATTTACCGGTTCAGACCATGCATTGGTTTCAGGGTTTTTGACGGACTTGAAAATGTCGAATCCTCCCATGGTCTTATGTCCATTGGAACTGAAGTAAAGTGTTACCCCGTCAGGATGGATAAATGGCGATTCTTCATCATAGGGGGTATTGATGGCCGGACCAAGGTTAAGAGCAAGGCTCCACTGTCCGTTAGGAAGTTTTACACAACGGTAAATATCTCTGCCTCCGAACCCTCCGGGCCGGTCACTCACAAAATAAATGGTATTCCCATCGGCCGACTCGGTGGCATGTGTTTCCCAGTATTTGGTATTGATATCTGACCCCAGAGGAACCGGAGCTGTCCATTTGTCTCCTTCCAGATTGCTGTAATAAATGTCTCCTCCGTTGCTGTCCTTGTAAATGAACAATTGCTGGCCGTCAGCAGATAAACTGACAGACGCCTCATTTCCATTGGTATTGATGGGGATACCAATGTTTTTTGCGAGAGACCAGGAGCCCTCCTTATTTTTAGTACTGATGTAGATGTCTTCGTAATATTGGTCGTCAATTGTTTTTTCACCACCCGTGCTTCCTGGTCTGCGGGAGGTAAAAATCATCACGGATTCATCGGCTGAAACAACTGCGCTGTAATCAGGGTATTCTGAGTTAATGCTGTCCCCTAAATTGTCAATGCTTACATTGACAGGAGTTTTCATAAATTCAATGGCATTGTACGAAGCATCAACCTGGCGTTCAATTTCTTTTGTATCCGAAGAATTGGGATGGGCCAGATCTTTGAATTTTTCATAATTTGTTGCTGCTTCCTTAAACTGCAAAGCAAGCCGGTAGGCCTCTCCCAGATAATAATAGGCAAGCAGCGGAGCTCTTTTTTCAGTGGGTTCAAAATCAAGATATTTCTTGCTGGTATTCAGAACAGCCTTTTGAAGGTAGGGAAGCGCTTTTTGTTTCTCAGAAGGAGAATTTAAATAACACAATCCTATCTTGTAATTGATGTTGGAGCTTGAAGAGTCAAAGTAATACGCTTCAAGAAAATTTTTGAGCGCCATCGGATAATTCTTTTCCAGCAGGAGAAAATTTCCCTCTGTAAATTTATCCTTATACCGTTTGTTCTGCCCAATCCCGAAAAAAGGCGCCAAAACCAACAGTAAAAGAATAACCTTTTTAAAAGAGCTGGAAATCATTTACCGGACAAATTTAGGATATTATTTTTCACTATTTCGCATTATTCGTAGGCTTTTTTGCAGCCGGCCGGGAGGCTGATTTAGGAGCCGGTTTTGGGACGAACACCTTAAATTCAACCCTTCTGTTCTTCTGGCGACCCTCGGCATTGTCTGATTTGTCCGGATTTTCATTCGGGGCAATAGGCTGGCGTTTCCCATAACCCACAGAGGACAACCGGTGCGGGTCAATACCCTTTGATGTCACATAGTCAGCCGCCGCTTTTGCCCGTTTCAAAGACAGTACCTGATTGTATTGATCTGACCCTTTGGAATCGGTATGTCCCGATACTTTAAGCTTTAGTTCTTTATTTTCCTTCAGGTAATTGCAAAGGTCATCGAGTTTGGCTTTTTCTTCATCTTTAAGATCGTTTTTAGCGAAATCAAACTGTATGGGAGCAAAGGTTCGCAGTTCACTTGATTCAGCAGCAGTAAGCGTTCCTGTAGTCCGGGTTGACGTGTCAATCTTGCTTTCAAGGGAGGTTGGCTTTGTTGAAGTACTGGAAGAACCTTCAACTGAGGTACCCGATGTCCCTGAGGTACCGGACGTATTTGGTTTGCCAGAATTATCAGGTTGGCCCGATTTGCCAGAATTTGATGCAATCTCAGGAGTAGAGGGAAGTTCGGGATTGATCTGGTCCGAAAAATTGCTTACAGAGAAATTCAATTTTGACGTATTGGGATCTAATTTTTTAACCAGGGCAGAATAAGCGGCCAGATGGTCTCTCATTTGCGAAAGTGTTGGATCGGCCTTTACAACACTGTCTATATCGAAAAAAGCGCTGTATATGGTTGTCAGTTGCTTCAAAGGCTTGCCGTCAGAGCGGAGAACCGTCTGGTAATTCACTTCCTGATAAAATGGCTTTTTATAATTCTGGTTGGGCAACTTTACATCCACTGAATGGGGCTTGTACCCTTCTGTTTCAATGGTCATATTGTACTTGTCAGGAGCAAGCAGAGCAAGGCTGTAACGTCCTGGAATTTTTGAACCGGCATAGGAAATACTATCTTCCGAAGAGGTCGTGCCCTTGGCCTTTACAGTAGTAGCTACCGGTTTCAGGTCGTTGCCTTCTTTTACTGCAGCATAGAAAAAAGTTTGGGGCACAAAATACAGCACATAGATGTCATCATCTCCATAAGTATCCTCGCGGACAGATGAAAAATAACCGCGGGTTTGATTGGCATTCATCACAAAGAAGATATCATCCGCCCCGGTATTGGTAGGATATCCTAAATTTTCCGGGGTGCTCCATTTGCCCTCTTTGAGTTCGGATTTAAAAATATCATAGCCGCCCATGCTATTGTGTCCCTGGGATGAAAAATAAAGTGTTTTGCCGTCCGGGGTGATGAAGGGACTATCTTCATCGTATTCAGTATTGATCGTTTCTCCAAGGTTTACACAAGGTCCCCAGTCTCCGCTGCCCGTTTTTTTCGATACATAGATATCCTTTCCTCCCATTCCGCCCGGACGGTCGCTTACGATATAAAGCGATTTACCATCAGCTGTAATGCTGCAGCTGGGCTGAAAACTTCTTTTCTCATTGATATTATCATTGAGCGCTACGGGCTTGGTCCATTTACTTCCGTCGTAGGTGCTCTGCCAGATAAACTCATCCCTGTATAGAAAAAGAGTCTTGCCGTCCGGCGTGAGGGAAATAGCAGCATCGTCATATTTGGTATTCAAAGAGGATCCGATGTTTCTTGCCTTGGAAAAGAAAATGGAGTAAAAAGGATGTTTTTCCTTTTTGTAAGTGGAGTCCAGACTCTGAACCTGCCAGCCTTCTGAAAGTTTTTCAGCAATATAAATATCTTCGTAATAATAGCCTTCAGGTGTCGTTTTTCTGCCTGTTCCTTCTTTACGCCTGGAAGTGAAAATAAGTTTTGATTCATCGGCCGAAATGACCGGAGCATATTCCCTGTTGAAGGTATTAACTGTCGGACCCAGATTCAGAATGCGTACACTTGTAGGATCACCAACCATGCGCTTCCCGTTGTTACACATTTCAATAGCACGGTCGTAGTCGCTCGTTGCAGCACTGCTGTTCTTAAGGGGTTTCACCGATTTTTTTACCATCGTGAAACAATAAATGGCCTTATCAAATTGATTCTGCATTTGATAGGCAGTACCCAGGTAATAATAAACTTCAGGAATGGTATCGGTGCCCCAGTCTTTAATGGTCTGCTCAAAATAAGAAATGCACTTTGTTTTATGGGGAGAGAAAAAATAACAAATACCGGTACGGTTGTTGTATTTTACACTGGACGGGTTGGCATCTGCCAATGATTTGTAAAGCGGCAAAGCCTCCCAATAGTTTTCCGCTGAGAAAAGTTTATCCGCATTGTCGGCATCACGCCGGGTTTTTCGGTCACTCACCTGAGCACTGGCCGATAGGCAAAGAAACAGAATAGAAATCAGGAATGCAGTACGGGTATTTATTCTACTCATAATTTCGTTTTAGAGTTAATACTATTCCTACTTAGCATTGTTACTGGTACTATTTACTTTTAATTTTCTGTTCCTCCGGAACATTAATTTTTTCAATCATATTCACATCTCCGTCTGTGCTCAAAATACGGTACTCTACTCTTCTGTTCAGTTGCATCCCTGCTTCGTCGTCTTTCCCGTCGGGCGTTTTATTTCTCGCTATAGGTTTGGTATCTCCGTACCCAACTGCAATTAACCTGCTTTTGTCAATACCCATTTTTACCAGGTAATCTACTACTGCCTGAGCTCTGTCTTTAGAAAGTTTCATGTCGTAATCGTGACTGCCTTTGGAATCGGTATGCCCTGAAACCTCCACAATCAGGTTTGGCTTATCCTTCATCATTCTGTAAAACTTATCAAGTTCCAACATGGAAATGCTTCTCAGACTCGATTTGTTGTAATCAAAAAATACATTTTTCAAGGTAACCCGTTGCCCCACAGTTATGGGTTTTAATTCAATGCTTGTGTTAATAAAACTGTAAATCGAATCTTTAGGTACAACCAGGTTATCAGACTGCAGCAGATAGCCTTCAGCCTGATAGGAGATGTTGTAATTTCCTCCGGGAGGTCCCGGAGGAAGTATAAAAAGATAATTGCCCGTTTTCGAATTCGGGAAATAGGTTCCGACAAGCTGACCTGTAAGGTTGTCAACTACTGTGATTTCCACCGGAGGGATTGTTTGTCCGTCTGCACTTTTTATTTTTCCGCGGTAAACAGTCAGCTGCGCCTGCTTTTGCTCGGGAAACGTAATCATATAAATATCGCTTCCTCCGTAACCTCCGGATTTTGTTGAGGAATAGTACGCTCGTTTATTATCTGCAGTGGGTGTATAAAAAATATCATCGTCAGTGGAGTTTACCGGATATCCTATGTTCAAAGGTTCTGACCATCTGGCGGTGTCGGATGAACGGTTGCTGAAAAATACATCGAAGCCTCCCATGCTTTTATGTCCCTGAGAACTGAAAAACAGGGTGGAATTGTCAGGGTGAATAAAGGGAGCGTCTTCGTCATAAGGGGTATTGATCGTAGGTCCGAGATTTACCGCCTTGCCCCATTGGCCGTTGGGCAATAGTTTACTCATGTAAATATCCCTTCCTCCAAAACCCCCCGGGCGGTTGCTCGAAAAATAAAGATACTGTCCATCAGCAGATATGCTTGCATTCGGTTCCCATCCTGCCGTGTTGATGTTGTCATTCAGTTTGGCAGGAGTCGACCAGGTGCCTCCGGATAACTGAGAGGTGTAAATATTTCCATCCCCTTTATCGTCGCGGTATATCAGCAGTTGTTGTCCGTCAACAGAAACGCCTACAGTTGCTTCATTTCCATTGGTATTAATGGGAGTACCGATATTCACAGCAGGCATCCAGCTGGAATCTTTTTTGGCGCAGTAATAGATATCTTCAAAGTATTTGCCGTCAGCCGGATCAATTCCTCCTCCGGTCGTCCCTGGTCTTCTGGAGGTAAAATAAAGGACCGATTCATCAGCCGGAAACACTGCAGAATAATCATCGTAGGCTGAATTTACAGTGCTTCCCAGATTGTCAATTTTAATGGTCACCGGACTTAGAATAAGTTCTATGGCATTCTGACACATGGCAATCTGGTGGACAACATCTTTGTTCATCGGATCCGTTTCAACAAGAAAGGCTTTGAATTTTTCAAAAGTGGCTATTGCTTCATTCAGCTGGTAATTCAAATGATAAGCATGAGCAAGCTGGTAAAGGGCATCGATTGGAGCACTTTTTTCTCTAAAAGCGTCTTCTTTAGCCGAGGCAGAGGTATTCTTGACGGCCCGGGTAAGGAAGGAAATCGATTTTATCTTTTCGGTAGCCGAGTGAAGGTAGCAAACGCCTATTTTATAGGCCACGTTGTCATTGTCTTTATTCAACAGAGAATCGACTTTTAAGTACAGCGGAAGAGCCGATGTAAACTGCTCCAGTGAAAATTGTTTCTCCGCCAGATCAAATATTTTACGGGGATCTGTAGTTTCCGTTTTCTGTGAGAACGAAGCAAGCGAAACCAGGTTAAGTGCGAGGAGAGAACAGAAATTGAAAAGGCGCATCTTCATTTATTTACAAGGTTCTGTTAATTTACAAAGTTCTGTTTATATCGAATTGTTCAAGATAGTCCGCAACCCTGCGAACAAAGCTGCCTCCCAAAGCTCCGTCTATCACCCGATGGTCATACGAATGGGAAAGGTACATCATATGCCGGATACCGATAAAATCTCCCTGAGCTGTTTCAATCACGGCAGGTCTTTTGCGTATGGCCCCAACGGCCATAATGGCTGCCTGGGGCTGATTAATGATTGGCGTACCCATTACATTACCGAATGTTCCCACATTCGAAAGGGTATAGGTACCACCCTGAATCTCATCCGGAAGCAGCTTGTTGATTCGCGCACGATTGGTCAGGTCATTGACCGCTTTTGCCAGACCAAGCAGGTTTAATCCATCCGCATTTTTTATAACTGGAACAATCAGATTCCCGCTTGGCAATGCAGCGGCCATACCAATATGGATACTTTTCCTTCGTATTATTTTAGTGCCATCAACAGATACATTGATCATCGGGAAATCCTTAATTGCTTTCACCAAAGCCTCTATAAAAATCGGTGTATAGGTTAGTTTTTCACCATCTCTTTTCTCAAAAACAGTTTTATTTTTATTCCGCCAGTTAACAATGTTGGTTAGATCTGCCTCCACAAAAGAAGTCACATGGGGAGAAACCTGCTTGCTCATGACCATGTGATCCGCAATCAGCTTCCGCATACGGTCCATCTCGATGATCTCGTCCGCAGCTCCCACAGACACTGCCGGTTTCTGAATTTGAATGGAAATATTGTGCGGGGCCGATGGATTGTGCAGGGCCGATGGATTGTGCGGGACTTGCGGATTGTGCTGAATTGGAGGAACCTTTCCCCGGTTGGACAGATAGGCCAGAATATCATTTTTAGTTACCCGTCCTTCAATTCCGGATCCGGTCAGCGAATCAAGCTCCGCCATTCCTATTCCTTCATTTCGGGCAATGCTTCGCACCAGAGGAGAATAAAACTTTCCGGCCCCCGAAATCCGAACTACCGGATCTGCCGTTTTGCTTGCGGCTGCAACAATGGCCGAAGTTGGGAAGGTACCCATTGCCGGAGTAGCCGTGCCTTTTGTTTGAGTCGCATTATTTTGTACGGAATTAGCAGGACTTGCAACGGTAGAAGAAATAAGCGCTACGGCCTTACCGACCTGAACAACCTGTCCTTCGCTAAACAATTTTTTAAGCAATACCCCCTCTGCCGTAGAAGGAATTTCAGAATCTACTTTATCGGTTGCGATTTCAAGGACAGGTTCGTCCATAGCGATTTTATCGCCTTCGTTTTTTAGCCATTTAATAATGGTTGCCTCGGCCACACTTTCACCCATTTTGGGCATTATCAACTCAAGCTCTGCCATACTGATTAGTCCTGCTTTATACCCCTTTTTATTAACCTACAAAAGTAGATGAATATTTAATATACACAAATTATAAACGGAGTATTATCCACTGCAAATTGTTGATAGAAAATGAGTTATGAGGCAATTGAGATCAGGATCCGAGTTTCCGCAAACCCTTGAACAGTATCCTGAAATCATTGGAAAGCTGGTAATCCTTGGCATAGAGCATGTCAATGCGATCTCTGGTGTCTTGTTTTAACTCCTTTCCCAGAACTTCGGAAGGACTGAGCACCCCGTTTTTGTTTCCGGGCAAAAATTCACTGCTTTTGTATCCTATCCAGGATTTTGAACCTGAAAAAACAAGAAAAAGATTGCCCATGAAATGAAAAGGTCGTTCCATAACCAGCATCAGAAAAGGGAAAAAGGCAAAAAACAAAATACAAAAACCCAGATCAAAGATCCGTTTTAACCTACGGTTATCTGAACGGGTAATTGAATTTACATCGAAGGTATACATATCTCCCGCTGTATTGATCGAATTGCTGCCGATAACCGAAAGACTTTCAGGGGGTGCAATTTTAAAGTCGATACGGGTTTTTCCCATTTGAAGCATCAGTGAAATGGTTTGCTGGGCAGAAACATCTTTGGCGCAAAATATAATTTCATCGATAGAGTAAATTTCAGCACTTTCCTGAAGCCGGCTGATATCTCCAATGATGTGGTGATTCAACTCTTTTTCAGCATCTACAGCAATGTATCCGACAAAGGATGTTTTTAACGCTGTGCCTTTTAGAAGCTGATGAACCCTGGAACATTCTTGCGGGTTGCCAACGATAACCAGTCGTCTGTTTTGGTTTGCATTCAGCCGGTATGCTCTGATATTCAGCAGGTGCAACAGGATTCGAACGCCAGTGGTTGCAATCAGCGCCCAGGCTGTTCCGAACAAAATGAGTGCGCGTGAGAAACGGTAGGTTTCAGGTAAGAGGGAATAAATAATCAGAATGACCCCTGTTCCCAGCAGAATCCCTCTGGTCGGCCTGGCAATACGGATGGGCTTGTCATATCCTCCGCCCAGGTAAATAGAAAGAACCCAGATCAACAGGTAACTGCCGAATGCCGTATATACCAGATGTTCGGGATAGGAACCTGTAACAGCAGCAAAGCGTATGTTTTTTTCGTAATAGTCTTTGATGAAAAACAAGCCGGCCAGAACCGTTCCGGCATCCAGTAACGGTAACGCAAACCAATCCGTAAAACGCCTGAGCAGCGCCAATCCGGCACGGATATAAATGGCGATATGAATGAAAAGCGAAAAAACTTTTGCGTGATTCTGGGAAAAATGCTTTTTGGCAAAAATGACCATCGCTTTGTAAAAAATAAAAACATAATTAACGCTGCTCTTTTTGGTGCTCTCACCTTTGTAGTGGATGATGCGGGTTTCGGGATAATAATAATTTTTATACCCTGCTTTTGTAATCCGGTAGGATAGATCGATGTCCTCCCCGTACATGAAAAATTGTTCGTCGAGCAGACCGGTGATCTCAAGCACCGATCGCCTGAGCAGCATAAAGGCCCCTGAAAGTACAGCTACCGGACTTATTTTGTCTTTATCCAGGAAGCCCAGATGGTAACGGCCAAAAAGCCGTGATCGTGGAAAAAGACCGGACAAACCAAATACTTTGAAAAATGCAACCAGAGGTGTAGGCAATCCGCGTTTGGATTCAGGAAGAAAATTTCCTTTGCCGTCCAGCATTTTTACTCCGAGTCCGCCTGCATCAGGGTGTACGTCCATAAACGGAAGAATTTTTTTAACGCAGTCTTCTTCGACCACCGTGTCGGGATTGAGCAACAGAATGTATTCTCCCCTGGCAACGGAGATTCCCTGGTTGTTGGCGACAGAAAATCCTGTGTTTTTTTTGTTTTTGATCAGCAGAACCTGCGGAAATTTTTCTTCAACGAGACTTACCGATCTGTCCACCGAGTTGTTATCTACTACAATAACTTCAGAATCGATCCCCTTGAGCGCCTTGAAAAGCGAATGAAGGCATTGCTCCAGAAAGAAGGCCACATTGTAATTCACAACGATAACAGAAAGTCGAATTTCGCTACGCTTCATTTAAGACTTTTCTCGTACAAGGTTCGGTTGGTAATGGATCTGCCAAGCGTAATTTCATCGGCATATTCGAGTTCGTCACCAATGGATACGCCTCTGGCAAGTGTTGATAGGATCACGGTATACGAACTTAGTTTTTTATAGAGGTAAAAAATAGTGGTGTCTCCTTCCATAGTGGTACGAAGGGCCATAATCACTTCTTTGACCTGATTGCCGGCAACCTTTTCCACCAGACGGTTGATGTTCAGATCTCCAGGACCAACACCGTCCATGGGAGAAATAATTCCACCCAGCAGGTGATAAATACCATTGTACTGTCCGGTATTTTCAATGGCCATAACGTCCCGGATATCTTCGACAACGCAAATCAGAGAATGGTCGCGCCTGGGGTTGATGCAGATGCTGCAAAGTTCCTGATCAGAAATATTGTGACAGTTCTTGCAGTATTTTAATTCTTGTTTTAATCTGAGAAAGGCCTCGCTGAAGGCACTTACCTCTTTCTCTTCCTGCCTGAGAAGATGCAGGACATAGCGCAATGCAGTCTTCCGTCCTACCCCGGGAAGTTTTGCAAATTCGTTTACGGCCGTTTCAATCAGTCGGGATGAAAAATCCATTGCAGCAAATTTAGCAAATTTGCACGCGCATTTTAGGTAGCTTTGTCTTTGTCATGCGTTTTTACAGAAATACGACCAATGCGGTTATTCAGGTTCTTTTTCACGTTTTTGTGGAAAAGCGTTACGCCGATAAAGTAATAGAAAGCGTGCTCAAGCAGGATCCCCGCTGGGGAGCAAGGGACAGGCGCTTTGTGGCGGAGACCTCCTATGAAATAACACGCTGGTGGAGGCTGATAAGCGAATGTGCTGAGATTAAAGAAGTGAACGAGGCGGCCATTTGGAAAGTTTTCGGGGCCTGGTGCGTAATCAGTGCGATCGAACCACCGCAATGGGAGGAATTAAGAGAAGTAGATGCGCAGCGCATTCAGAAAAATTACACACGCCTGCAGGAAATTTTCAGGGTGCGGGAGTCCATACCCGATTGGATGGATAAAATCGGGTATGCCGAGCTTCCCGACAGATGGGAAAAAGAAATGCAGGCCCTGAACGAGCAGGCTCATGTGGTGATGCGTGCAAACAGCCTGAAGACAAACCGCAGTGAACTGAAGAAATTACTGGAACAGCAAAATATTGAGACCCATGTGATCGATTGGGCTCCGGATGCCCTGGTCATGGACAAACGGCAAAATGTATTTCGGTTTCAGCTTTTCAAAGACGGTTATTTTGAGTTGCAGGACGCCTCTTCTCAGGATGTGGCGCGTTTTTTAGAAGTAGAGCCGGGCATGCGCGTTATTGACGCTTGCGCAGGCGCAGGAGGTAAAACCCTCCACCTGGCTGCCCTGATGAAAAACAAAGGCAAAGTGATTGCCCTTGACAAGGAACAGTGGAAACTGGATGAATTGAAAAAGCGCGCCAGAAGAGCGGGCGCCGGCAACATTGAACCCAAAGTCATCGAATCGGGCAAGACGATAAAACGTCTTGCCGGAGCGGCAGACCGGCTTTTGCTGGATGTGCCCTGTTCGGGAATGGGTGTATTGAAGCGCAATCCGGATGCCAAATGGAAACTGAGCCCCGAGTTTATAGAATCGGTCAGACAAACTCAGCATCAGCTTCTGGATACCTACAGTACTATGCTTAAACCGGGAGGACTGATGGTTTATTCAACCTGCAGTTTGCTTCCGAGTGAAAACGAAAAACAAATTGAACGGTTTTTAGAAACGCATAAAGAAAGCTTCGAACTGGTAAAAGAAAAGCGGCACTGGCCCAGCGAAGGCTTTGACGGATTTTACATGGCGCTGCTGAAAAAATTAAATTAATTCTGTACGTTTGTAGGATGAGCGGATTAGCGGAGCGAATTAACCGGCTTTCAGAGTCGCAGACGATTGCAATGGCGAGGAAAGCCCGGGAGTTAAAAGCCAGCGGGATTGACATCATCAGCCTGAGTTTAGGAGAGCCTGATTTCCCGACTCCCGCCGCCATAAAAACGGCGGCTAAAAAAGCGATCGATTCGGATTTTAGTTATTACACGCATGTTTCAGGGTATCTGGAACTACGGGAAGCCATATCTAAAAAATTCAAAAGGGATAATAATCTCGATTATTCGGCAGACCAGATTGTCGTTTCCACAGGAGCCAAACAAAGCATAGCCAATGCTATACTAAGCCTGGTTAATCCTGGGGAGGAAGTCATTGTGCCGGCACCTTACTGGGTCAGTTATCTGGAGCTGATAAAACTGGCTGAAGGGATAGCTGTTGTTGTGAAGGCTGGCATAGACCAGGATTTTAAAATAAAACCGGAGCAATTGAAAGCCACTATCGGACCAAAAACAAAACTGATTGTTTTCAGTTCACCCTGCAACCCGACCGGAAGCGTTTACAGCAAGTCAGAACTAAAGGCACTTGCCGAAGTGGTCGCATCGTTTCCGGATCTGTACGTTCTTTCTGACGAAATATACGAGCACATTAATTTTGCAGGCAGACACGAATCCATTGCCCAGTTTGATTTTATTAAGGACCGGGTGGTTACCGTTAATGGGGTTTCCAAGGGATTTGCCATGACGGGCTGGAGGGTCGGATATCTGGGAGCTCCGCTTTGGATTGCCAAAGCCTGCGATAAAATCCAGGGACAGGTTACTTCTGCAACCTGCTCCATTGCACAAAAAGCAGCACATGCAGCTATGGAAATGAATCCGGATACCATTTTCCCGATGCGGGATGAATTTAAAAAACGCAGGGATTTGGTTCTGGGTCTGTTGAAGGAAATTCCGGGCTTGAAATCAACGACTCCTCCGGGGGCCTTTTATCTGTTTCCCGATGTTTCCTTTTATTTCGGAAAATCCGACGGCCCGTTCAAAATTGCCAGCGGAACTGATCTTTGTGCTTTTTTACTCGAAAAGGCTCACGTTGCACTTGTTCCCGGAGCCGCTTTCGGTGATGACTCCTGTGTTCGTTTTTCCTATGCCACTTCTGAAGATAAACTGAAAGAAGCAATGAAGCGGATTGCAACTGCGCTGGCTGCCTTAACCTGAGAATAAAATAGTCCTGGCCCTATGAAAAAAAAAGCAAAAAACACGCTTGCCGAAGACCGGCTCTCCAAGCAGGGTCTGCGAAACATTTTCGAGGCCTTTAATAAACTGAATGTCCTTATTATAGGAGACGTTATGGTAGACTCTTATTTTTTTGGCGGAGTGACCCGGATTTCTCCGGAAGCTCCGGTTCCTGTGGTTACCATAAAGAAAAAAGAAACGCGTCTTGGAGGTGCTGCCAACGTTGCGCTCAATGTTCAGGCAATGGGGGCAACGCCTATCCTGTGTTCAGTAATAGGAGCAGATCCCGAAGGGGATCTGTTCCTGGATCTTTTACGTTCTCAAAAACTTTCACAAAAGGGAATCCTTAAAAGCCGCACCCGTATCACCACCACCAAAACCCGTGTTATCGGAAACAATCACCAGATGATTCGCGTGGACGAAGAAGTGGAAACAGACATCAGCAATCAGGAAACGACACAATTGCTGCTCAGGATATCAACACTGATAAAACACGACCAGATCGACGTAATTATTTTTGAAGATTACGATAAGGGGCTGATTACACCCAAGCTCATTCAACAGGTCATCAAAACGGCCAGACAAAAACGCATACCAACCATTGTAGATCCCAAGCGAAAGAACTTTATGAATTACAAAGGGGTGGATATCTTTAAACCGAATCTGAAGGAATTGAAAGAGGGATTAAAACTGGATTTCAATCACCTTAAACCAAAAGAATTGCACAAGGTGAGCAATGGGTTCAGATCTGAACAAAAAATTGCAAACCTGCTGATTACACTTGCGGAGCATGGAATTTATATTAATAACGAAGAAAAGCAAGTGATCATTCCGGCTCATTTGCGGAAAATTGCCGATGTTTCAGGTGCCGGCGATACCGTAGTAAGCGTAGCTGCTTTGTGCCTGGCCCTTAATCTCTCTCCTGTTCTTACCGCTACGTTGGCAAACCTCGCCGGAGGCCTGGTATGCGAATCGGTTGGTGTTGTTCCGGTGAATAAAAAACAATTGCTGTCCGAAGCCCTTACAACCGGAATAGCAAAGTAATACTACCTTTGTACCTCTTATGCAGAAGCAGCAAATGGCGGCGATGTTTGATTCCATCGCGCCCAGGTACGATTTCTTAAACACATTTTTGTCTTTCGGCATCCATGTCGGATGGAGAAAAAAAGCAATTTCCCTTTTGAAAAAGGATGCACCCAAAAGAATTCTGGATATTGCCACGGGTACTGCAGATTTCGCCATCGAATCCCTTAGCCTGAAACCGGACAGCGTTGTAGGCGTGGATTTGTCAGAAGGGATGCTCCGATTGGGACAGGCAAAACTTGCAAAAAAAAATCTGGGGAGTAAAATTCAGCTGATCCAGGGGGATTCAGAGAATCTCCCCTTTGAAAAAGACAGCTTTGATGCGGTGACCGTGGGCTTCGGAGTACGTAATTTCGAGAACCTGAATAAGGGGCTGACCTCGATATGCAGGGTGCTGAGGCCCGGAGGAATCCTTGTTATTCTTGAATTTTCAAAACCTACCAATAGCCTGATAAAAAGTCTTTACCGCTTTTATTTCGGATACCTGACTCCGTTTATCGGCCGGCTTTTTTCCAAAGATTCACTGGCCTATTCCTATTTGCCTGAATCGGTTTATGCATTTCCCGATGGCCAGGATTTTCTGGACCTGATGAAAAAAAACGGGTTTTCGGACAATAAACAGCTTAGTTTAACGTTTAACATCGCAAGCATTTATGTGGGCAAGAAATAAACATTCGGCTTCTGTTTTTTTTATTGCCCTTCTTCTGACGGGCTCGTCCTCAGGCTTTTCCCAAACCATGGGTGTTTTGAATCTGCCAAAGTACGAATTTGAAAAGCTCCACTTTGGATTTACACTTGGAATTAATACGGCCAACTTCGTCATTGCTCCAAAACAATTAAAAGATTCTATTTTAATTGTTCGGTCTTCCCCCCAATCGGGTTTTAACCTGGGAATTGTTTCTGAATATGCCATACAACGTTATCTGACCATTCGTTTTTTACCCGATATATCTTTTGCCGAACGCGAACTTGATTATACCGTCGATACAAAAAATTACGGTGTCGGGGTACTGACCAAGACCATTCAGTCTACTTTTCTTGACTTTCCGATTGATCTTAAACTTCGTTCAGCACGAATGAAAAATTTTGCGGCCTATGTAGTCGCCGGAGGCAAATATACGCTCGATCTTGCTTCTCAGGGAGATGTTAACAATGCTGATCTTTCGGCCGCTCAGCAGGTAGTTAAGCTTACTCGAAATGACATCGGATACGAGATGGGGGCCGGAACGGAGTTTTACCTTCCTTATTTTAAATTTGGGATAGAAGCTAAATTATCACTGGGATTCAAAAATCTTTTGATCAGCGACAATACAATATTTGCCAACGCCATTGACCATCTCTACTCCAAAATGTTCCTGCTGTCCTTTACCTTTGAAGGTTAAATTTACGTTTAAAGGTTAACTGAAAATTCATGCCGGAGGAATTTAATATTGTAGTAAAACCCGAGGAAGCTGAAAAGGAAAACCTGCTCAGACTCCGCGCAGCGGAATACCTTAAAACCGGTCCTGAACGGATTGCAGACCTGAAAATCTTAAAACGCTCGATTGACGCACGCTCTAAATTCGTGCAGCTAAACCTGAAACTTCGTGTCTGGATTTTTCCGGAGAAAGCGCCCGGACCAGAACCGGTAAAGGTTTATCCGGTTGTTTCCGGCAGGCGGCAGGTACTTATTATAGGGGCAGGACCGGCAGGTCTTTTTGCCGCACTTCGTCTGATTGAATTGGGATTTACACCCCTGATTATTGAAAGGGGAAAAGATGTAAAAAGCCGGAGAAGAGACCTGGCCCTTATCAACAGAGCGCAAGGGATAAATCCGGATTCGAACTATTGTTTTGGGGAAGGCGGGGCCGGAACCTATTCTGACGGAAAATTATATACCCGCTCAACAAAAAGAGGAGACCTAAACGGTATTCTGAAAACCTTTGTTGCACATGGGGCAAGTGAATCCATCCTTGTTGATGCTCATCCGCACATCGGCACCAATAAACTTCCCGAAGTCATTGTAAACATCCGTGAAACAATTTTAAACGCGGGTGGGGAGATTCTTTTTAATTCAAGAGTTACTGACCTGCTTGTAAAAGAAAACCGCATCAGAGGGGTTGTCTGCGGGGAAAAGGAGTTTCTGGCGGGTCGGGTTATTCTTGCTACAGGACATTCAGCAAGGGATATTTACAACCTGCTGAGCGTGAAAAAAATCAGACTCGAATCCAAATCCTTTGCGATGGGGGTGCGCATCGAACATCAGCAAACACTCATCGATAAAATTCAATACCACACCGCTGACCGGGGGCCCTGGCTGCCTCCCGCCTCCTATAGCCTTGTGCAGCAAGTGAATGGGAAAGGAGTGTTTTCGTTTTGCATGTGTCCGGGTGGAATTATCGCCCCTTGCGCTACGGGGCCCGGGGAAATTGTAACCAACGGATGGTCTCCTTCCAAACGAAACAACCCCTGGGCCAATTCAGGAATTGTAGTTGGCATAACCCCTGCAGACCTGGGCAAGTACTCCGTACATGGTGTATTGGCAGGGTTACGCTACCAGCAGGACCTGGAGCACATGGCATTTGAAGCCGGGGGGAAATCCTTTAAAGCGCCTGCCCAGCGAATGAGCGATTTTTGCACGGACAAATTATCAGAAAACCTTCCGTCGTCGTCTTACCAACCCGGTCTTACCAGTGCGCCTTTACACGACCTGATGCCATCTGAGCTCAGTGGTCCCCTTAAAGTTGCACTGCGCGAATTCGGAAAAAAAATGAAAGGCTATTTCAGCAATGAGGCGGTATTGGTAGGCGTTGAATCCAGAACATCTTCACCCCTTCGCATTCCCCGTGATGAACACTCGCTTGAGCACCCCGATGTAAAGGGATTGTATCCCTGCGCTGAAGGTGCAGGGTATGCAGGAGGAATCATGAGCGCAGCCATCGATGGCCAGAAGTGCGCGGAGGCGATAAGTGCCAGTTATTAACGATTAGTCAGCAATTCGCTATTCGCTTCTTTTTTTTACCTTTAACTTCAGCAAATGAAATTCCTTGCCAATCTGATCGTCTCAACCCTGGCTGTAGTAATCACTTCCTATGTAATGCCCGGAGTGCATGTAAGCGGTATTTTCACGGCCTTGCTTGTTGCGGCGGTACTGTCCTTCCTGAATTCAATTGTCAAACCTTTGCTTGTTTTGCTGACTATACCTTTTACGATTTTCAGTTTCGGACTATTTCTTCTTGTAATCAATGCCGTTATTATTTTGATAGCATCGAGTCTGGTCGAAGGGTTTAAGGTGTCGGGATTCTGGGCGGCACTTTTTTTCAGCCTTGTTTTGTCGCTTGTTACTTCCTTGCTTAACAATTTGCAATTCAAAGCAAAATCCAGTGGCTAGCAATGGAAAAACATATTCTTAGTAAATCTTCCTTTATCAGGGGCCTGCAATGCCCAAAATCCTTATTTCTCTATAAAAATTTTTACAAAGAGCGGGATGCGATAAGCCCTCAGCAACAGGCCCTGTTCAGCAGGGGCACGGATGTGGGTGTTCTCGCCCGCCAGCTTTTCCCAGGAGGAGTGGATGCCAGTCCTTCTTCGCCATTCAAATACCAGGAATCTGTAAAACAGACCCAAAAGCTTATTGATGAAGGGGCTTCAATTATTTATGAGGCTGCTTTCATTTTCGAAAAAACGCTGATCGCCATTGATCTGTTGGTAAAAAAGGAAGGGCAATGGAAAGCTTACGAGGTCAAAAGTTCAACGCGCATCAGTCCTACCTATCTGCTTGATGCGTCCCTGCAATTTTATGTAATGACGGGTTGCGGAATTCATCTTCAGGACATCAGCATTATCAATATTAATACGGAGTATATCCGAAAGGGCAAACTCGAAATGGATCTGCTGTTCAAAATGACTTCTGTTAAAAACGAAGCCCTGAAAAATCAGCAGTACATAAAAGAAAACATCAGCAGGCTGCTGGATGTCGCAATGGATACAAGACAACCCGAAACGCCAATCGGAACACACTGTTTCAACCCCTACCCCTGTGATTTTATGGGAACCTGCTGGAAAAAAATTCCTGAAAATTCGGTTTTGAATTTAAGCGGTACAGCCAAAGAAGAGCTCTTCGCACTTTACAACAGCGGTATCAAAACAATTGAAGAAATACCGGCTGACCTGAACCTGAATGAACAACTGAAGCTTCAGGTAGACAGCCTGAAGCTAAACAGGATGATCATCGACCGTCCCGGGATTAAAAAATTTCTGGACACACTTAAGTACCCTTTATTTTTTTTGGATTTTGAAACCATCATGCCTGCAGTGCCGTTTTTTGAAGGAACGCATCCCTACCAGCATATTCCCTTTCAGTATTCGATGCACTTCAAAGAATCTGCCAGCAGCAATCTCCTTCACTATGATTTTCTTGCCGAAGCCGGATTGGATCCCCGCAGACCGTTTATCGAGCAGCTCATAAAAGATACGGCTGTTCCCGGAGACATTCTCACCTACAATGCAAGCTTTGAAAGGAGTATTTTGAACAGCCTCAAAAAAGAATTTCCTCAGTTTTCAGACGAGATTGATTATATCACGTACCGTATTAAAGATCTGATGTTCCCCTTTGAACAAAAATTAATTTACCATCCCCGGATGAAAGGCTCTCACTCCATTAAGAATGTGCTCCCGGCCCTTGTGGAGGATCTGAATTATGACTCCCTGAAAATCGGAAGCGGAAGCATTGCCATGAGCGCTTTCGAACAATTGCAAAACGAAACCGATCTGTTTAAAATAGCCGATGCGCGTGATGCGCTAAAGGCTTACTGTGAAATGGATACCTATGCCATGGTAAGGATTCTGGAAGTTCTTGAAAAAGTAACTCTTTAGGGTTTCACAACCTTAAAGACAAAGGGAATGCTCAGCAGTTTCTGAAATTCCTCCCCGGACTCCTTCATCTCTATATCGATCTCATTGTAAATCCAGCAAATTTCGATTTTACTTCCGCTTTTGTAAAGTTCTTCCAGACGGGCGAAAATATTCATCAGGTATTTGGCTGAAGAAGAGCTGAAATAGTCAAAATGAACATTCAACTGAAGTTTCGATGAGAAGTCTTTGCCCGGAAGGGATTGTTCGCAAAATTTTTTAATCCATTCAATAAGGGGATCATAAAAAGCCTTGGCATTTTCAGGTCTGGATTCTCCTTTCATTTCGAATTGCAGGCTAGTCGGATCAAACAAAATGTGCGGAGTGCTTTCAGTTGCCACTGAAATAAAAGGCTCTAAGTTCATCGTATATTTATTTTAACCTGGAAAACAAAAAACGAGGTGAGGGAGTCTACCGTTTTAAAATCATATCCCAAGGGGTTCCCGGATTTTAGTGCAATGTCGATCATCGCAAGTTCTGAGTTCCGCTCCTTGCTTTCTTTGGCGGAGATACAATCCCTGAAATACTTCTTTTTTCCCTCCTGGTTGAGCCCGTTTATTTTTTCAATCTGAGCCTTTTTCGCAGCTATGTTCTCATTAAAAATATAATTCCCTGAAAGAAGAGAATATTGATCTTTGTAGCGGCTCAGGGTAAAAACAGAAAACGAATTAATAAGCTTACTGACTGTCTGGTCTTCTTCGTAGTTTCTGAAAAGAGTTTCCAGACACTCCACCATCACATTGTACACCTTTTTTTTTACCTTTCCGGCCGGTTCGACTTCCGACATTTTCATTTTCACAGAAGTAATCAGGGCATTGATGATTTTCATGTCAAATTCTCCGGTAAAGGCAAGCAGCACACTGTGTTCACGCATCATTTGATGAATATCAAATGTGAAATTAGTGGGGGCTTTCAGTTCCATAAAGAAATCGGAATCGATTACATTAACTCAACAGAATAAAAGCGGAAAGGAAGGGTGAACATTTTGGAAAATTCTTCACCTGAATTTTTCATGTCCACATCGGGAGTGTCATAATACCATTCAATTTCGACAGGCATTATTTCTTTCCGGATGGCATCCAGCCGGGCAATAATGGAAGTAAGAAATTTGGCTGAGGTAGAATTGAAATACTGAAATTTGAATTTAAAAATCAGTTTGTCAACGGAGCCTGGTTTGTTGGATTTTAGCCAGACCTTATAGTTTTCAAGCCATTCCATGACCGGCTCATAAAATTTACGCACGTTTTCAGGCCTGGATTCCCCTGATATTTCGAATTCAAAAGTGGAGGGCAAAAAACGTACTCCCGGAGTCAGATCAGTTGGCTCGACGATCAATGAGGTCATTGGAACGGATGAGTTCATGGTTTAATTTTTTGAATAGGTGTAATTATTATGGATTCTCACTTGAAATACGTAAAACGTTCGTTGCTGATCGATTTCGTTAAATTCGTACTGCAATCTGCTGTCTGATTTTATGGCAATATCGATCATACCCAAACCGGCCCCGCCTTTTTCAGAAAACTCTCCGTTTGAAAGGATCTGACGGTACATTTCCTTTTTTTGTTCTTTGTCAAGAATATTTATTTTATCAATCATATTCTTCAACTGCACAACGCTGCCGTTTTTAATATAGTTCCCTGTCACCAGAAAATAATCGTTACCCTGTTTTTGAAGGGTAAATATTGCAAAAGACCTCAGCGCCACTTCGTCCTGCTTAGCCTCAGCCGAATGTCTGAAAATGTTCTCGAGGCATTCTACCATTACATTGTACACCTTCTTCTGAACAGACGGGTTGCTCTCCACACTGCTCAATTTCCCTCTCACCGAATTCACGAGTGCGTTAATCACCCGCATGTCAAACTCTCCGGTAAATGCAAGCAAAACATTGTTTTGCTCCATAACCTGCAGGATATCATAGACAAAATCGTCTTTCTTCGACATAAAACGCCCTCCTTTCTTACAATCCCTTGGTAAATATAAAAAATAAAGACAAAAAGCCTACTGATTTTTTTAGTAGTTTAGTGTCATGCCCTCCTTTGATATCGTAAGCAAGACTGACATTCAGACCCTGGACAATGCGATTAATGTCGCAAAAAGGGAAATTCTTAACCGGTACGATTTTCATGGCTCCAAAAGCACTATTGAGCTGGACAAGAAAACCATGACCATTTCTATTTTAACCGAGGACGACATGCGTCTGGAATCCATAATTGATGCGATACGCTCACGGATGATCAAGCAGAAACTCAGTCCCCAGTGTCTGGACGAAGGCAAGGAAATTATCGGATCGGGCATGATGGTCAAAAAGGACATTGTGGTCAAACAAGGAATTGACAAAGAAACCGCCAGGAAAATAAATAAGGATATCAAGGACTCTAAACTCAAAGTACAGCCCCAGATTATGGACGACCAGATCAGGGTTACGGCCAAAAAAATAGACGACCTGCAGAGCATTATCGCCCTGGTTAGTCGTGCTAACTACGAACTTCCCCTCCAGTTTGTAAACATGAAATAGCTCCAATTAACATTAATTAACTAAAGAAGGCCCTTTTCGCTTAGTTAAACAGCTTTTTCTAATGACATTCTAATAACTCCCTTCTATTTTTGCGTAC
>Ga0206879_1036_pt2 | contig 28178 bp, 20 predicted proteins | sample Alteio_BWOrgCont_5_FD_152897 | JGI IMG/M metagenome (GOLD analysis project Ga0206879, IMG submission 152897) | Enriched cells from forest soil in Barre Woods Harvard Forest LTER site, Petersham, Massachusetts, United States -... | ecosystem: Environmental > Terrestrial > Soil > Temperate forest > O... | reverse complement strand
GACATCTTTGACCGCAGGAAGTTTTTCAACAAGATAACTAAAGGGCTTCAGCAATATATCACTACCAATAAGCCGTTGTATATACCCGTCCATATTTTCATTTCCTATTTCAAACTGAACGATAACCAGAATCACCTTGGCGAAAAGACTCTGATCAATATCAAAGGAGGTTTTGTTAAAAAATAAAATGCGATTCAGAAACTGAATGGCACTCCGGTAATGTTCCATATAAAAATGAATGGAGGCAGCAGTCAGATAATACTTATTCATAAGATCACGTGGTATTTCACTCGCATAGTTCTCCACCTCTGAATGAACAGATTTAACATGTCGCATACCACTTTCAAACTGACAGGAATACAGGTAGTAACCCGAATTAACTTCCAATTGCAATGTAAACAACAGTCCCTTCAGCTTAAAATTCATTTTGCAATTGTAAATCCCCTCAAATCCATTCAGTTCAGCGATTAAGCGTTTAATACCTTCGAATTTTTTCTGACGGATAAGAGAGTAAAAGTAATTTCGCGCCTTGGTAAAATAAATATGGGGACTTTTCTGAACCAAAGGAGAATTATCCCTTACCATTTGAAAGGAGCGTTCCGAATCCGAAAAAATAAGATGGGCCCTGTCCGTCATTCCGAAATAAATACCTCGCAAAGAGACATACATTGATTTTGAATAGGACGATAAGGGAATGACTTCCTGCTTCAATAGTGTTGACTCTCCATACTGTTTCAATTTCTTCCTGTCCAGGCTCAGCAAATTGCGGCCAGCTCTTTTTAGCACAGTATTTATTTTTAACGAAAGGTTTATATAATCAAGATCATTCTTAAGTACCGAAATCAGCTCCCCCTTCTCCTCGTTCAGCCTTTGAACAACCTCTACTTTGTCATTGGTTCAGAGTCATTTTCTCAATCTGTTGGGATTGGATCAACACAATTTGCACCTAAAAACACCCTAGACGTTGCGGGCGGGGTTGCAATAGGTACAGGTTACGCTGGAAGCAGCACAGCTCCCTCCAATGGTTTAATTGTACAAGGGTTTATCGGAGCTGCCACGAATTCTGCTTATTGTCCCCTCACTATTTCTTATACCAGCTCTGGTAGTCCTGGAATTTCTAATGATGTGGGATTTCAACCCGGCACATTGGGGACGAGTCATGAAGCCCTTTTTAATGTATCCTATGCACAGTACAATGATCCAAATGGACAGTACATGGGAGTATTTAATCTTGTTGAGCCGGGATTGGGGAACAATTACGGTAAATTAATCGGCACCTATAATTGGTTGCATGGGGGCATCGCGGCTTCAACAACGGCGGGATCCTATGGTTCTTATAATAATATCACATGTGGCTTTGGCGAAACGGTAGATACACTTTTTGGCACATATAATTTGATGCTTCAAGGTTCAGGGGTAAGTACTCCCAATGCTACTTTTGGAAACTATACCAAAGTTGGCCTTAGCGAATCATTTGCGAATCCATTCGGAAATGTTTATGGCGACTATGTAACGGCTCAGTCAGGGACACCTGTTTCGACCATTTATGGTTTGTATGTGGACGATCTGGCTTCTAAGGTAACGGGATCTGCGTATGGCGTTTATTGTGCAGGAAATCAGCTGAACTATTTCGGCGGGAATACCGGAATTGGTACAATCATTCCCGCTTTTAAATTGGACGTAAATGGCAATACCAACGTCTCAACCAACAACGGTTACTGGATCGGAGGAAGCGAAGTATTGTGGATCAACGGAGCCGAAAATCTGTTTTGTGGTGTCTCAGCAGCACCGTCAAACACAGGTGCAGCCAATACCTTCGTTGGAAGTTATGCAGGATCTGACAATACTACAGGAAGTGAAAATACTTGCGTTGGGGAATTCAGCGGACCGGTCAATCAAAATGGGTCTGAAAATGTATCTGTTGGTTGCCTTGCAGGGTATAGTCAGAACGGAGGTTCCTGAAATGTCTCAGTAGGTTACAATTCGGGATATCAATTTGGGCCCTATTTCCCTGTAACCGAAAATATAAACATTGGCTATGAGGCCGGATTACTTAATTCAGGGAGCTATGATATATTTATAGGCGCGAATACTACAGGTACTGGTGGGACTGGGATGACAAATTCCCTTGCCATTGGTAATAATGCTTCAGTAAGTACAAGTAATACCTATATTTTTGGGACATCTTCCGTTGTAGCTGTCGGTTTTAACGGCGGTTACCCTACGGTTGGGACGAATGCAATACTTGTCGGGACAAACGGAACAAACGGCAACGGTGCCAGCTTAACCGTTGGAGGCGTATGGACAAATGCCTCCTCCATAACGTTTAAAGAAGATTTTCAGCCTTTGGACGCGAAAGATATTTTAGCAAAAATTTCAAACCTCAGCATCAGCCGCTGGAAATACAAAGGCACCAACGAATACCACATCGGTCCCATTGCCGAAGAATTTTACAATTCATTTAAAACCGAAAACGATGCCAGGCACATCAGCACCATAGACCCTTCGGGCATATCGCTGATTGCTATACAGGAATTATCCCGTCAGCTTCAGGAAAAAGAAACTGAACTCATTCAAACCAGAAAGGAAATACTCGAATTAAAGTCCCGCCTCGACAAACTCGAACAGCAAAAGTAAATACCCGAACCCCATCCTTCTATTATTTTGAACGCGTAAGATTTTCGAAATTTCGTATTGCTCCCCGAAGCTTTCCTGTGCAATTTTGTTACGGGATCAAAAAAGATCTTAACCGAAACAAAACTAAAATGATAACTAAACCAATACCAAAATCAATGAAAACAATTCAAAAACTCAGATCGCCGCGATTTCTAAAAATCGCCCTTCTATTCTTAATCCTGACAGCGGGGCTGCGTACGACTGCGCAAACCGTCAATTTTACCCTTCTTAAACAACCCTGCAATCACGACGGAATAGTCGTAGCCACCGTAAGCGGCATGAGCGGGCCTTATACCTTTCAATGGTATGGTATGGGTATAAATCAAAGCGATGCCTCAGTAACTGTTACCACAGACACCCTTAAAAATTATGCAGGTGGAAACATATATGTAGAAGTAACAAACGCAGCTAAAGTCTATGCCAGTAACACCACATCTGCCTCACCCTTTTCTTACAAAGTATCCACCACCAATGCCGACTGCCCTGTTTTAGGCACGGCTTCGGTAAACATTACAGGCGGAGTTTCTCCTTTTACTATTCAATGGTACAAGGGAACTATAGGAAATATAGTTGCTACCGGCAGCCCTGTTTCCTTGGGAGCAGGATACAACTACGGAGTTCAGATTACTGATGCCGCAGGCTGTGTATTTGGTTCAGCAGAGCAAAACGACTCACTGTACATTTACGACAGCAATGCCCCAGTTGTTACATTAACCTCCACCCCCGCAAATTGCAGCAACGGAACAGTAAGTATAAGTTCCATCACAGGCGCAGTTGCACCCGACACTTATGTATGGTCAAACGGTTCCACTGCCAACGGGCTCAGTAACCTGATTATGGGAAATTATTCTGTAGTTGTAACCGACAGCCGGGGCTGTGTAGGAACCGGCTATACAAGTGTTACCCAGGCCGTAACAGTCAATGCCAATGTAGTACCCACTAATGCAACCTGTGTTCAGAGCAACGGCAGCGCAATCACATTTGGTTCCGGAGGAGGAACTCCACCCTATTCCTATCAATACAGTAACGGCCAAACAACCCAATCGGCTACTAACCTCACTGCCGGTTATTACAGTGTAGTGGTAACAGATGCGAATGGTTGCATTGGTCAATCCTATTTCGAAATCACCGCCACAACACCTATCGCCGTAACCTATTCTTCATCTGCGAGTTCTTGTACATCTCCTACCGGAACAGCAAACCTTCTTGCTACAGGAGGAACACTGCCTTATACGATTAACTGGGCGACATCTCCCGCACAGACAGGATCATCTGCTATGAACCTATCTTCCGGTTTATATTCTTTTAATATAACCGATGCTGTTGGATGCGCACAAAACGGAGCGGTTTATGTACCCACTGTTTCTGGCTTATTCGGATACGATTATGCAAGCAATGCAACATGTCCGGGCAACGATGGAATGGCAGGCGTTGTCCTGACAGCTGGAGCCCCACCCTACACCTATGCCTGGAGTACCGGTGCATCAACCGCGGTGATCAGCAACCTGGCATCCTCAGGCTATACCTGCACAGTAACCGATGCCATGAATTGCCAGGTATTCAAATATCCCTATGTGGGCGAAAATTCAACTATTTCTCTGGGATTCAGCATGACCCCATCCTCCTGTATTTTTAACAGCGACGGATCATTGGCCATGTCCATAAGCGGAGGCGTTCCACCCTATACCATTTCCTGGTCCAACGGGGAAACAACCGCCACAGCTACCGCCCTTTTAACAGGCTACTATTCCGTTGGAGTAACCGACTCAAAAGGATGCTCTGCCTTTCAGGATTACATCTTTGTAAGTTACAATGCCGGCAACAACAGCTGCTACTGCACTATTACCGGAACCGTTTACGATGATGCCAACAACAACTGCGTGCAGGATCCCGGAGAACTGGGGATACAGAACATTATGATCACCAACAACAGCACCATCAGTAACATGGCCAGATACACCTTTACCGACGACAGCGGCAAATACACCATGATTGTCCCCTCAGGCACCTACAACGTTCAGGAAATAACCAATAACCTCTACCCGCTCTCACCCTGTCAGAGCAATACCAATCCAGTAATTGCGACCGCATCTTCAGGATGCGTATTCACCGTCAATTTTGCGAATGTCATCAATCCCCTTCACGACATCCACATACGTACAATCAATATGAATCAACCCGTACCTGGCTATACGTTCAGCCAAAGAGTTGTAGTCAAAAACAACGGTACCGTAACCGAAAATGCAATCATCATGAGTTATGCCGATGACGGACAACTCGATTACACAGGCTCCTCCGCATTAGCGCTTACTCAGCCCAATTCAGTTCTGTACCCCAACTGGTATACCATCAGCTCAGGTTTCCCAACACTTGCTTCAACTCAGTATGTTTCAACCGACATCAGCTACAATGTACCGGCAAACATACCTCTGGGAACTACGGTTAACTTTTTCGATACCACTGCTTATACAACACCCATGAGCAACTGGCTCAACGACTACTCGCCCTGGAACAACCTCAACCAAAAAACAACCACCGTTGTTGGTTCCTTCGATCCCAATTTTTTAGAAGTGACCCCACAAGGATCTGGGGCTCCGGGGTACATAGCTAGTAAAGACTCCGTCCTTGACTATGACATACACTTCCAGAATACAGGAACAGCTCAAGCGCAAAAGGTTGTAGTAAAAGTTCAGCTCGATCCCAATCTGAATATGCAAACCCTCGAACCCGGATACGCAACCGCTCCCTATACAACCAACATGGATCAAAACGGAAACGTCAGCTTCACCTTCAGCAACATCAACCTTGCCGACAGCAGTTCCAATCCGATCACCAGCATCGGCATCGTAAGCTACTCTATCCATGTCAAAAAGAATGTACCGGGCACACAGTACAAAACTCAGGCCAACATCTACTTCGACTACAATGCGCCCGTTCCAACCAACACAACCCTGAATACAATAGAATCACCCGAAGGCATTTCCGAAAATAAAACTGCGGCAAATAGCCTCAGCCTCTATCCCAATCCGGCCAACGATGCATTCACTATAAAAATCATCTCAACTACAGAAAGTAGCTCAAACGCAGAAGGCCTATCAAATGCAGGAAAAATAGGAATGTATACCATTGACGGTAAACTCCTGCTCGAACAAAATGTATCCTTAACCAAAGGACTCAACCTGTTCAGCATATCATCAGCCGACCTTCCAATCGGTCTCTATTTCATACGGGTCACCAGTAACTCCGGACAGCAAGTTGCCAAAGTGAGCATTGCCAGGTAAGCGAACGCGTAACCATATAAACAGAAGAGACGCCCCACGTGGGCATCTTCTGTTTTACTTTACTACGAACTTCATTTGCTTAGAAGTACCATCCGGCATGCTTATCTGCAAAAAATAAACCCCACTGCTCAGTTCAGAAACATCCTCTGCATACCTGTTTGATCCCGCATTAACTTGCACAACTTCAGATGAAACAACTCTTCCCGGTATATCAAGTATATTCATCCTTGCGCCCGATGGAATGTCGGTTGCAGAGCTGACTGAAATCGTATAATACAAAACTGAAGATGCGGGATTTGGATAAAGATTTAATCCAAGATCGGGTCTCGAAAAATCCCGCACACCCGTAGGAAGTCCGTAGCCGAATACAAGTCCGTCACCTCCGGTTCCAGCGCTTACACCGGGACTTGCATACGTAGAGCCACCCATACTGGTCATCCCATAAAAAGTTGTTCCCGACAATAGCAAATCTCCATAAGGATTGCCCCCATTGACACCGTCAAAATCAAAAAGATCAGCATACCCTGTACCATCGGTATGAACAGAGAACATGCACCCATCTCCGTTTGCGCCTCCGCCAAATGTCATCCCATAAAGCACGTTTCCTGAAATCGTCAGTGAACCAGTAGGATTCTCTCCGTTCGCTCCTGTAAAATCCATCAGTTTTGTAAAACCAGTCCCATCCGTATGAATTGAAAAGGCAACCCCGTCATTCAGTATTCCCCCGCTAACCGTCATTCCGTAAAGCACATTTCCCGAAAGCGTTAAGGAACCCGTAGGAAACTGTCCATTCAATCCGTTAAAGGTTAAAAGCGTATCCATATTGGTCCCATCCGTATTTACGGAGAAAATACTTCCAAGTCCGTATTCCCCTCCGTTCCTGCACATTCCGTATAGCACCGTTCCAGAAACAGTTAAATTTCCGGAAGGATAAAATCCATTGGTATCATTAAAGTTTACCAGATTCGTTAATCCGCTTCCATCCGGAAGAACAGAAAAAACAATTCCACCATTATTCGTTCCTCCATCCTGTGTCATCCCATAAAATACATTTCCCGAATCGATTAATGATCCTTGCGGATACGAACCGTTTTTCCCGTTAAAATCCAGAAGATCGGTAAACTTCGTTCCATCCGTATCAACAGAAAAAATACAACCCATCCCCTTCAATCCCCCGTAGGCAGCGATACCGTACAACTTACCCGCATAAAATAATAAAGAGCCTGTCGGATTTTCAGTTCCCGTACTGTCAAAATCTTTCAGCTTGTTGTAATGTGTCCCATCTGTATGAACACTGAAAACACAACCCTTGTTATGCCATCCCCCGTAGGTTGTCATCCCATACAAAGTAGTACCCGAAATAATCAAGTCCCCCTGCGGAGCCATTCCATTTATCGTATCAAAATTAGACAGTACCGTATACTGAGCCCACACGGCCCCAATCCCCAAACAACTAAATACGGCCAAAGCCACTATCCTTTTCATCTTATTAAAACCAAAAGTTCCCCCAAATGTATCGGTATTTTGTGGAATTTATACCTTTGGAAAGAAATCAATGAAACTTGTCAGAAAACTGTTTTATTTCTTTCTCCTGCCGCTGCTGCTATTGGCAGCGGCAATAACTATCTATCTTTTCCATTGGGATCTCTTCAACCCCCTTCACTCCGGGAAACTTAAAATCGACAACCTCGGCCGCAACTTCTATTACCATGTGCCAAAGGATCTAAGCCCCAATCCAAAACTGATTTTCGTTCTCCACGGATCCCGCATAGGTCCTAAGATAATGCAATTCATCACCGGCCACGGGTTCGACAAACTGGCAGACGAAAATAAAAATACCATCATTGTCTATCCCCAGGGCTACAAAGGCTATTGGAACGATTGCAAAAAAGCAGACAACCGTGAAACAAAAATAAAAAAACTGAATGACGTAGAATTTTTCACACAAATGATAGCCTTCTTTTCCAAAGAATACAAAATTGACACAAGCAACGTCTTCGCTGCGGGCCATTCCAATGGCGCCCAGATGTGTTTCAAACTGGCCAAAGAAAAACCCGGACTCTTCAAGGGATTTGCCGCCATCAGCGCCAGTCTTCCTGTTGAAGCCAATGACGATTGCACCGAAAGCAATCAACCCGTATCCATCCTATTCATGAACGGCACAACCGACCCCATTAATCCCTACAACGGAGGCGAAATAAATCTTCCGGGCGGAGAAAGCCGTGGGGCCGTACTCTCCACTGAACAAACCCTTCGTTACTGGTTCAAACTTGCAGATTGCGATTCTGCATCGAAAGCAGAATCGGCTTACCCTGACCTGGACAAAACCGATAACTCAACCGCCATCAAATACGATTACAAATCAAAGACCACCGGCAAAGAAATCGTCCTTATCAAAATCATCAACGGCGGACACGTCATTCCCAACCCCGGCTTTCGACAATTCCCCGGCAAATTCGGAAACCTCAACAAAGACATCAACGCCCCCGAAATTATTTTCAACTATTTTATGAATTTAAAGTAGCCCGTTTATTTGTCGCCGGCTTTACGCTGATACCTGTAGACGACGGCGTTCTCTCCCTTCAAAATCGAATTATCAAACACCTTAAGTTTTACCAGCCTCGCTGTATCCAGCAAATTGCCGACCGGCTTGTCTGCGACAACAAGACACGAACTGTCCTTATTTAAAGCCAGATCAAGCTTCACTTTCAACATTGAATCGGACAATGTAGTATCCCAAAGGCAATAAGACAACAAGGCCCCGTTTTCAACCCCGAAATATTTTTCATTCGAATAGGCACTGATCCCTGGTCTCAGTGTCCGGTCAAGAATAAAAACATTTTCCTTACCTATTCTCACCTGCTTTAAGTAATCGTTCATATTTTTCGATTCGGAAAACGGATAACAGATATCCATCGAGTAGGCATACATGCCATTTATAAACTGAAGTGCAAAAATTACAAAACTCAGTCGCACCCACCCCCTACTGACTTGTCGCCGGGCCAGCCAGTAACAAGCAAGAAAAACGAGGTAGAAAAATCCGAAGTATCGGGCTCCATACGTTAAAGGCAAAAAGAAATATACCATACTAAAGATCAGCAGAAACGAACAAAAAAGAGTCAGCGCAAACACATGGGCTCTCAGAATCAAAATAGGTATACCAATCGCAATACCCGAAAGCAAATACAACACCCACAACTTCAGATTAAGGGTAAGAAAGTAATGCGAATTTTCAAAATGATGGTTCGGTGCAGTATAATCAGGTAGGTAAAACAAACCTTTCAGACAAACCGTCACTGTGTTCACAATTCGTTCGGTTGAAAGATAGCCGTATGAACTGTAACTCATAAATTTCTTTGCATACGCAATCGGTGGCATTATAAAATACACAGACAACAGCCAGCCAGCCAGTACAATTAAAGCAGCCGTCAAAATTGCTCCTGGTTTTATACTGAAAACCGTGCTTCTGTTACACACGATATACGTAAAAACAAAAGCGACAAAAAAAAGCAGGGCATACAAATGCGTATTGGCCAGCAGAAAAATGAGCAGTGATAATTTCAGAAGCGCCTCCTTATTCTTACTATACGCCTGTATAAGCAAAAAAATCAGCAACGCACTCAGTCCGTAATTCCTGCTGATTATAGTGTATTCATAAAAAATGAAATACCCAAAAATGATCATCACTTTCTCTCCGACACTTAGATTGCTTTTGCTGATAACAACAACAGTCAAACAGCTAATCAAAACATGAACCAGTTGCATGTAAAACACATTCGGTGAAAAACGTGTAACGAAATACAAGATACTGTTCCACAGCAAGGGATGCCCTTCGTTCCTGCAGGCATGAATCAATTCATAAAAGCTGTTGCTGTCTCGGGCAAGCAGAAAGTGATGGGCTTCGTCAAGCCAAAGTTCGTGATAGCATACGCCGATGATGCTCAACACAAAAAAAATAAAAACGTAGACCCTTACTCCCAAATTATGCTTTTTTATTATTGCTATTGGTTAGAGAAATTTGTCTTTCGCCTGCTTGACAAGCGCAATAAACGCCGGAATAGTTGAAACATCAATGCTTATTTGCGAATAGTGATGAATGGAGGTGTATTCAGCAAAGAACACATACCACTTGTGGTCAACCCAATCAATTTTAAACTCAAATTCATTCGAACATTTATACGACATTTCAACGGCATTCTGCGGTTCAGTTTTAACTTTCAAAGCCATTTTGTTTAACGCTGAGACTAGTGAATCAACATCATTCCCATCAATTGTAATAAATTCAGGGTTAACGAAAATAGCAACAGTATTTTTCTTCCCGGATGTATGCATGTCTGTTATTTTCTCTGCTCTGACTGGCGCTTTGAAGGAAACGCCCTTTTCATCATAAGCCGGGATAGTACCTATATCTATAAAATCTCTCTGGCAAAACGAAGCAGACGACCATCTTGAAGGATTTGCTGAAGCGTTGTTCGGATTCTGAGCCTGCGTTCTATTCAGGAAAATCAAAAAGAAAATAAAGAGAGCAAGCAATTTTCTTGTCATGTCAGATTCTTTTAGAGGTACTATTTAATTTTTAGTATACGAATAACCTCATTAGTTCCGTAATAAACAAGCAATTCGATCATATCGTCATACGAACCGTTCTCAAAAACATTCACAACAATACCCTCTTTCATCTCCGTAAACAATCCCTCTTTATTCTGAATTTTCCCACTCCAGAAAGCTCTGCTGCTTAAGTTAGGTATCGCTTTCTCCTTCATTTAGAGCACAAATTTAAGACCTTAAACCCAAATTTCATTCCATAAAAACCCTACATTTGGCAAAATTCAAACCTATGCGAAAGCTACTTATTTCCACTATTGCCTGTCTGCTGACCATCACCCCGACTATCACACTATTTACCAGTTTCAAAGATGCTTCCACCGACAAAAATCCCCTTTGGATGCGCTACCCCTCCATCTCCCCCGATGGAAAAACAATAGCCTTCAGCTACAAAGGCGACCTTTATAAGGTCGCAGCGACAGGAGGAACTGCAGAGCCCATAACCCTGAGCGAAGGACACGACTTCATGCCCGTTTGGTCCCCCGACGGAAAACAAATTGCATTCGCTTCCGACAGAAGCGGCAACTACGATGTCTACCTGATGTCCTCCGAAGGTGGTCCCGCAAAACGTCTCACCTTCAATTCATCCAACGATTACCCATACTGTTTTTCACCTGACGGATCGAGCATACTCTTCAGTTCGGCGCGCATGAAAAGTTCCACCAGCGCCCAGTTCCCGTCCAACCGCATGCCCGAACTATACAGCGTGAATACGGATGGAAGCAAAGAAACACAACTCTTCTCCACCCCTGCCGAAGATGCCAAGTATAGCAAAGATGGCAACCGCATACTCTTTCAGGACAAAAAAGGATACGAGGATCCATTTCGCAAACACCACGTATCTCCAATCACCAGGGACATCTGGATGTACAGCAAAAACGACAACAGCTTTAAAAAGCTCACAGGCTACGAAGGCGAAGATCGCAACCCAATATGGTCAGCTGACGAAAAAGACATGTACTACCTCAGTGAAAAATCGGGCTCCTTCAACGTCTGGAAACAATCCTTAGACAACGTCACCCAAAGCGCACAGCTCACCAAATTTGAAAAAAATCCCGTACGTTTTCTAAGCAGCTCATCCAATGGCACACTCTGCTTCGGGTTCAATGGTGAAATTTACACCATGGCTTCAGGCTCGCAGCCGGCAAAAATAAACATCCGGATAGCAACCGACGAGCGCTTCAATCCTGTTCAGAATGAAGTCACAACAACAGGCGCCACCGAAATGGCTGTTTCCCCCGATGGAAAAGAAGTCGCCTTTGTTGTACGCGGCGAAGTATTTGTAACCTCCACCGAAGGCGGTATCACCAAACGCATCACCAACACTCCCGAACAAGAACGCAACATCAGCTTCAGTCCCGATGGACGCTCAATCCTATATGCCTCCGAACGAAATCACATCTGGGGACTTTACCAAAGCACCATTGCCCGTAACGAAGAGGATCATTTTTTCAACTCAACACTCTTAAACGAAGAAACCATTCTTGAAAACCCGGCCAAAGAAGCCTTTCAGCCCCAATATTCCCCCGATGGAAAAGAAGTCGCCTACCTCGAAGACCGTGTCGCAGTAAACATCATCGACCTGAAGACCAAAGCCATCCGCAACATACTTCCGGCCAGCAAAAATTACTCCTATGAAGACGGAGACCAGTGGTTCGACTGGTCTCCAGATGGCAAATACCTGCTCGTACAGTTTCTCGAAGACAACAACTGGCTGGGTCAGATCGGCCTTATCGAAAGCAGCGGAAAAGGCAAACTGGTCGACCTCACCCACAGCGGATTCGACAACAACGGAGGCAAATGGATGCTCAAGGGCGACATGATGATCTGGTACTCCAACCGCCACGGAATGAAAAATGCAAGTAGCCACGGATCCCAGGCCGATGTGTACGGCCTGTTCTTCAACCAGGCAGCCCTCGACCGTTTCAACCTCAACAAAGAAGACTACCAGCTGCTGACCGAAAAAGAAGACAAAGAAAAAGAAAAGAAAGACAAAGAAAAAAAGGAAGACTCAAAAGATAAAGCAACCAAAGACAAAACCGAGATAAAACTCCCGGATCCAATTAAAATAGAACTCAACAACATCGACGACCGTAAAGTTCGCCTCACCATTCACTCCTCCGACCTGGCCGACGCCGTATTGTCCAAAGACGGAGAAAAACTCTACTACCTCTGCAAATTCGAAAAAGGCTACGACCTCTGGGTAAACACCCTTCGCGAACACGAAACCAAAATGCTGATCAAGCTCGAATCCAATAAACCCGGCAGCCTTACCCTTGACAAAGAAGGCAAAAACCTCTTTGTCATTTCCGATGGAAAAATGCTGCGCATCAACCTCGACAAAGCCGAACGCAAAGACATCGCCTTCAAAGCCGAAATGAACCTCAACCTCAGCGCCGAACGCAGCTACCTGTTCGAACACGCCTGGCGCCAGGCCCTGAAAAAATTCTACGTCACAGACATGCAGAAAGTCGACTGGAACTACTACCACGATGTCTATGCCAAATTTCTCCCCTACATCAACAACAACCGCGACTTTGCCGAACTCCTCAGCGAAATGCTCGGTGAGCTTAACGCCTCTCATACCGGAGGACGCTTCAGTCCGCACATGAACAACCCCGACGAAACCGCTTCCCTTGGCCTTCTCTTCGATGAAAAATACAACGGCAGCGGCCTCAGGATTGCCGAAGTCATCGCCAAAGGTCCCCTTGTGCTTTCCTCCTCCACCGCTAAAGCCGGAACAATTCTGGAAAAAATTGACGGCGTCCCCATCAACGCTTCTGAATCCTATTTCCAGCAGCTAAACCGTAAAGCCGGCAAATACACCCTGCTTTCGTTTTACGACGAAAGCAGCAAAAAACACTGGGACGAAACCGTTAAACCCATCAGTACCGGAGCCCTGAACGAACTCCTCTACCAGCGCTGGGTTAAACAAATGCAGAACCTCACCGACAAACTCTCCAATGGTAAACTCGGTTACGTTCACGTTCGCGGCATGAACGACGAAAGCTTCAGAGACGTTTACGAACAGGCCCTTGGCAAACTGGCCAACAAAGAAGCCCTCATTGTCGACACCCGCTACAACGGAGGCGGATGGCTGCACGACGACCTGGCCACCTTCCTCAGCGGTAAAAAATACATCGAATTCATTCCCCGTGAACAGAAAGTAGGCCCCGAGCCCCAGACCAAATGGATCAAGCCTTCCGCAGTCCTCATCAGCGAAGGCAACTACTCCGACGCCCACATGTTCCCCTATGTTTACAAAACACTCGGCATCGGGAAACTCATCGGCATGCCCATGGCAGGTACCGGCACAGCCGTCTGGTGGGAAACCCTCCAGGACCCAACCCTGGTATTCGGTATCCCCGAAGTCGGCGTAGTCGGCCTCGACGGCAAATACCTCGAAAACCAAACGCTGACCCCCGACATCCAGGTACAGGATGACTTCAATACCCTTAGCGGAGGGCGCGACCAGCAGCTGGAAGCTGCGGTCAATGAACTTTTGAAAGGATCAGGAAAATAGTCATCATCGTACGATAACCTTCGCCGAATACAGCAAACTCCCCGACTCCATCCTCAGCAGATAAATACCCTGGGCAAGCCCACCCACATTCAGTTCGGCTGAATTCTCCCCCGCTCGGACGTTGACCTGAAACTCGCTGACCCGGCTACCCAGCACATCATAAACCTGCAGGACATAAGCCCCCGGCATAGCCGAATGAAAATTCAATGTTACAAAATCCGTTGCCGGATTGGGATAAACTTTCATACTCAATGCATCTGCGCTGCCGGCCTGCTGAATACCGCTCACGCAAGGCTTGTAATCAAACGATACCGGGTCCGATGCAATCCCGTTCGCAATAACCTGCAACGAATACGTTCCTGCCGCTAATCCTGGAGGCACTGTAAACTGAGTCGTATCTGCAAAACTTCCGGTCTGCACACAGGTGCTGTTCCAGTTAAACGAACGCGCATAAAAAACATTCGAGTCCAATGCCAGACGCACAATCGGGAAATTCGTTGCCACCTGGTCATCATCTCCGTAAGCAGCTCCCTCTGAAATACCGTTAAACAAAGTCCCCGACACATTATACGTACAACCCGTTTGCCAAACATTAACAATAGAAGGTTTTCCTTCCGAAAGCGGATTCCCGACCGGAGAATACACATAATACTGAGGTGCCGGCGTGGTATAAGGTAAAAAGGGATAAGTCGGATACGGCGAAATCGGCGACTGCGAAAAAAGCACATTTCCATCCGGCAAATCAATCATCAGGGTTTCGTAACAGCCCCCGGCTCCGAAAGGAGTCAGCGAATCCCCAGTTGGTCCGCTCACCTGAGTCAGCAGATTCGTTGTATAATCAAATTCAAAAAAAGTAATCGGTGAATTATAGGAGTCCGAAGTTCCAGCAGCAAACAAAACCTTTCCGTTCACAAGCATTGCCGCTGGTGCATCATCCATCCCCCGTCCGTTAGGCAAGGTAGGTCCCGCCACCCAGGAACCCGGGCTTGTGTTTCCAGAAGGGGAATACAGGGCTGTATTCGAAGTAGCCCCCACTACCAGCACCCGTCCGTCCGGCAAAAGAACAGTTGCCCCAATTTCCTCCAAAGCATCAAAAAGCGGAGCCGGTGTTTTCGCATCCAATATCCATTCATTCAATGCCGGAATATAACGTTCCGCATACTCCTCAGCCAGATTCACAAACAAAATACTGCTGTCTCTGAGCTTCACCCAATTCGTTTCATCTGTTCGCCCTTTGCAGGCCGGAGGCTTACTCCAGACATTCGCAACCGGATCATAAATCACCGTTTCATTATCCTCATTATTCGCCCGGGTCGTATCAAGAGTTGAAATAATAATTTTGCCATCCGGCAAAATCTCCGAACTCGCATCATAAAAAAGAGCAGTGGGAGTTATCAGATTTCTCCAGTTCCCTGGGGCCCTGGTCCAGGCATTGCTCACCGGATCATAAACTTCAGCCGAATACCCGCCGCTTCCATATTCACCTCCGGCAACAAACACCCTTCCATCCATCAACATCTGAGAAGCGAAATAAATTCTCGAATCATTCATAGGCGCTATCCTCGACCAGGTTCCATTCACATAACTTCCGTGCGCATCCGGCATAAGCCTGTCCCATACCGTACCAAAACCGTCCGCCGACCCCGCCAGCATATGGCAAATCACTGTCCCATCTGACAAAAGCTGAAACCCGCTTCCGCTGGCCGAATCCGGAGCCTGATTTTTCAAGGGTGTCCAGGTGCCCTGTGAAAAACAGAAGGAAGAAAACGAAAGACACAATAAAACAGGAAGAAAACACCTCATCGCATTCAGTTAAAATTTAATGACCACCAATCGGTTATTCGAAACGCCCTCCGCACCGGCAATTCGCAAATCATAAATTCCCTGAGGAAAATTGCCAGTATCAATTGTCGTAAACACGCTCTGCAGCAATTGTGTAAAAACCAGTTTCCCTGAAATGTCGTACACCTGAAGCAAACGTTTTGCAGCAGACCCGCTTTCTATGACACAACTGCCGGTTGCCGGATTGGGATAAATGCGAATGATATCAACCTGTTCGGTTCTTTTTTCAATTCCCGTTGGAACGGTATTGCAATAGGAAGAATTGGTAACCAAAGCTGCATTGAATTGGGTAAAGCCGACTCCGACATCTTGCCCATCTGTTGCCGCATTTTTAAACGGACTTGTATTGATAAGGGCGAAGTTCGAATAACCAGAACTATTTGCAGTATCCGTAAATCCGACAGCATTCAGCGTAGAAGGAAAAAAACTTCCGGCCGGATAATGAATACTGTGGCTGTTGGAAAAATCATTTACGTCCCATCCCAAACGGTTAATAAGCACATTATTCTGAAAACGGCCGTTTACTGTGGACGTAGGCCCCGCATAAATGGTCAGTGGAGTGACGGTGTCCTCAGGAATTGTAGTTATCTGATACGTATAGCCGCTCGCCCCTGACACACCAGTACCTTCGAATCCCATTTGTTCATACCAGGCGCCTTCATTGTTATTCGCAGTATCCAAAAAGACAATATTGTTTTTAAAATAAAAATCAGTATGCAAAGGCTCTTCAAAATAGACAATTCCGCCCCAGTCTTTATTGAAAACCGTATTGTGATCCACCGTTACATTGCTGGTTGGGTTTCCCATTACCAAAAAAGAGGCAAGCGCAGAAGCGTCAGGTCTGAGCCATTGTGGACCCAGATTGTAAATCAAATTATTGCTGATCAGTAGCTTATTCATCTGATTCGGATAAGTCTGCGCCGGAAGCGGCCAGGTCGGGTACACATGGCCTCCTGCAGCAAACCAGCCGTCTACTGTAATGGCGGTTCCCGCATTCCGGATTACGTTATTGCGAATGGTAATGTTATTGGCCTGTGTACTGTCATCACTTTGACCGCCGGTCGGATCTCCGGTTAAACTTCTGATCATCAGGGCTGTGCTCACCGCCCAGGCCGAAGGCCAGACATTTTCAAAAACGTTTCCTTCAAGCAAAAGCCGTCTGACACACTTGGTTTCAAACAGATCTTTTACACTTCTTAAACTGGCAGGATAATCCATCCAGCTTGTCCGTTTGGTAAAGTAATTCCACTTGACGACAATATCCGAAGGAACGGTTCCGTAAACAACGGGAGCAGCCCCGCCTATAATAATGTTTTCTGTTGTTGCCTCCAGATAATTGTTAAGAACGGCCAGGGGACCAGGCGAATTCCAGGTTGCAATAGCCTGTGCATCCTGCCAGGTTCCGCTAATATCAGCTATTTCAGAATTGATAACTGCAGCATAACTGCCATCCAGGTGGACACCCCGTACAATATAAGAGGTGTCGTTTCCGTGAATGTAGCAACGGTCAAAAATGATGTGACTCGGTATGGAGGCGGACAGTGAGTCGTCAGGGGTTTGATCTCCTGAGCTTATTTCAACCAAACCATAACAGTAAAGATAAGTTGTATCGCTTGCAGGTCCTATTTCAACACCGATAATGCGGTAATGATTCGCAGAATCGGCAGTGTAAATGGCAGCCGAAGATTGACGCGTAATTATTTTGGGCATGGCCTGACGCTGTGTAGGATATGAAGTATTGCCAGTAGCCGAATCCGGATACACCCGTGTGCAAGGAGGAGATATCAGATTGGTTTGCGAACCGGTGATTATAATCCATTTGCCATTCGTGTTGGGCTTATAGCGCAACATATAGCCCTGGTTCCAATCATTCCACGCCCAGCTGTTTGGATCGTCTTTATAATGCTCAAAAGTAGCTCCCGCCTCCAATACAAGTACAGTACCGTATTGGGCAGAATCAATAGCGTGCTGTAACAAATGATAATCATTATAGGCAGAAGGACCTACCGTTTTTACAACATATCCGGCAGTATCCGGCATGTCTATTTCACTGTTCAATACTCCGATATTCGGCAGATCCGGCAAAACCTGCCCATTCACCATTAACGAAAACAACAACCCGAATAAAAGCGGTAACGATTTCAAAGTATCTTTTTCTTAAATATACCAATTATTTCAGCTAGGATGCGATTAGTATAAGTTAGGAGACGATTAGAATTACCTCCGAACGGTTAAGATATGTTAATTATGAACAAACAATGAAGATCCGGTCTGATCCTTGTGAAGATCAAATGAATTGACAACTACTGCAATGCAGAAAACACTAAACTAAATCTGAAAAAATGAAAAGTGCCGTACTCATCGCAATCACAATTGTCCTGATCGCCACAGGCTGCAAGACAATCAATCCCGGAGAAATCGGACTGAAAATTGTAAGAGGCAAACTTCAGCCAGAGAACTACACCCAGGGAAGACACCGTACCGGATTCGGAACTCATTATGTCAAGTTCAGCACCCGCATTAAAGAACTTTCGGTAAAACTAACCCTGCCCACACGCGAAGGCATGGAAGCAAAAGTAGACCTCACCCTACTCTATCACATCAAACCCGAAGCCCTTCGCGACATTTATCTCACTCTGGGAACGAAATACGAAAACGAACTCATTCTCAATAACTTTTCGGCCCAGGCCCGTGAAACCTGCCTCAATTATGGTGCGATGGATCTGATGATGCAGCGAGACTCCCTCGAAAAATCAATCTTCGACAACCTCACGACCGACATCGGACACTACGGATTTATAATTGATCAGGTACTGGTACGGTACATCGATGTTCCGGATGAAATCGACCGCGCCATAGAAAAAAAAGTACTGTCCGAGCAACATGTGAAACAGCAGGAAATAGAAATACAGGCCCAGCAACGGGTAACCGAAGCAACCATTGAAAAAGAACGTAAAGAAATGGAATTCGCGGCAGAAAAAAAGCGCCTTGAAAAACAGTCCAGCATAGAGCAAGACCGGCTACAGGAAAACTACGCGCTTGAAAAACAAAAACTCGAAGCCGAGCGCTCATTGATTGAAGCCCAATCGGCCAAAAAAGCAAAAGACCTCGAAAACTCCACCATCACTACAATGTCCATTAAGCTTAAAACCGTGGAAGTCCTTCAGGCCCTGGCCAATTCGCCCAACACAAAAATAATTATCACAGACGGAAAAACTCCACTGACTCTGAGGGAACCGAAAGAATAAAGATCAAAATTTAAGGCGCACAAAAACCGCTAAACAGATAGCGGCTCGAACACAAATTCCTTATTGCTAAAGGCCTCCAAAAATCTGGGAAGTACGAACTCCAGGTTGTCTTTAGCTTTAATGCTGTCATGAAAAACCACAATCGATCCCTCCCGGCTTTTACGTAAAACCTTTTTCAAACAGACTTCAGGAGAAAGCAACTTATCAAAATCATAACTCAGCACATCCCACATCACAATCTTTTCATACATTTTTAATACTTCCTTAATCTGAGACTTCCTCATTCTTCCGTAAGGAGGCCTGAAAAGCCCACCCTCCTGATTTAGAACCTCAGCACATTTTCTGCAATTTTCCAGATAACCCTTATCTCCCGTCTTCCAGCCCTTCAGATGATTGTACGTGTGATTACCAATCGAATGGCCTTGTTCTACAATTCTTCTGAAAACCTCCGGGTGCTTTTTCACATTTTCACCCACTACAAAAAAAGTCGCACGGGCCTTAAAATCAGCCAGCACCGAAAGAACCCAGGGCGTAACCTCCGGCACCGGGCCATCATCAAATGTCAAAAAGATTTTCTTCTCCTTTGTATGAACCCTCCACACCAGTTCACTGTAATACCTTCGCAGCGCGTATGGAGGTCGTATTACTCTCAAACTTACTCTTGCGGCTGAGATTGATCCGGCTGAGGTTGCTGTTGAAGCTGGGGTTGCTGGGGCTGCCCGTTACCAAGCAGACGTGCAAAAACCATATAACGTGCTTCAAAATTCTTTGCAAGATCATCCTGCTTATTGGCCTTGGCCATATAGGTCAACCGGTTCATCACCTCCTGAGCCTGTCTTATTTCCCTGCCGTAAGCGGCTGCTTTGGCATTCCCCAAACCGAGATAAAAGTTCATGTCTGCTTCAAAAATATCAAACAGACGTTTGGCCAGCTTGTTCGCTTTCTCAGGTTTATTCAACTGATAATAGGTAACCACAAGTTGGAAAATCGTAGCGTCAAACGGCACATTTACTTCCGGCATCACCTCCAGACATTTGTCAGCAACCTTCTCCGCTTTATCCTTCTTCCCTTCATTTACCAGAGCCGTAGCCAGCGTACCCATCTGAATTCTCAGATTCGTACACATACGGGTAATGTTTTCATCCAGATACACACCAGGGGTTTCCATATTGCCCCAGCTGAACTTCATGATATGTGCGTACATCGTATCGGTAGCTACGCGCGTTCCGCTAATCTGCTGCTCTTCAGGAGTCGATTTGATAGGTACCAGGCGGTAGGCTAAACCTTCCAGTTGAAAATAGTCCTGCAAATTCAGATAAGCCTCCGGACCAGTCGTCACAGCAAAATAAATCGGACGATCCCACTTGTTGGTGGCCAGCAAATCCAGCACCATCAAATCATTCTTCATCACATAACTCTTATCCAGTTTCCAATCGATCGATTTAAGAACCCGGTTCGCCAGTGAAGGCGCAACAGTCCCGTTTTTCAGCACAAACGCTGAATCCACCGGAATACTCATGTTCTTGGTCGGAAAATAGCTTAGATCCTTGCCGGCCTGAGTCGGTAGTTTATTCTGGGCATCATCACTCGCCACAAACTTGATCAACTCTTCGATCGAAATATAACCTTTAATCTTGCGGTCATAAAACGGAACATAATCACGTGTGCCCTGACGGTATTTGTCTTCCGTCATAGAAAGCGGCATAGGATCAGAATTATAAGCCTTGCGTTTCATCTGATTGATGTACCAGTCGGTATTAAACAGACTCAGGTTGCACACCCTTACATCCGTACGGTAGCCTTCAACTTCCTGCACGTACCACAACGGAAACGTGTCGTTATCGCCGTTGGTAAACAGAATTGCATTCGGCGCGCAGGAATCCAGATAATCCTTTGCAAAATCCCTGCAGGTGTATCTCTTCGAACGATCGTGATCATCCCACCCGTCCTTGGCCAGCAAAAAAGGCCCGCTTAAGAAACAAACCAGCGTAGCGATAGCAACACTTGACCGGGCGTTCAGTTTCTCGCTCAGCCATTCAAACAGTGCGAGTACAGCAAGTCCCATCCATATCGTCCAGGCGTAAAAAGCGCCCGCATAAGCGTAATCCCTTTCCCTGGGCTGATACGGATACTGATTCAAAAACACAATTATTGCAAGACCCGTAAACAGAAACAACAGCAGCACAACAAGGGCATCCTTATTGTTCTCCTTAAATTGAAAATAAAGACCGATAATCCCCAGAAAAACTGGCAAAAAGTAAAATGCATTCGTCCCCTTATTCGCCTTATTACTCTCCAGAACTCCCTTGGTACCTATTCTCCACTCATCAAAAGACTTGAAACCGGTGATCCAGTTTCCGTCTGTAATATTGCCATGACCCTGAATATCGTTCTGCCGGCCCGAAAAATTCCAGAAAAAATACCTCCAGAACATCCAGTTCACCTGGTACGAAAAGAAATACTGCAGATTATCCCCGAAAGAAGGTCGCACAGGCTTTTCATGCCCCTCAGCGTCGGTTGTCTTATCGTGTTTTATTCCGCCCCAGTTACGGTATGCCGAAACGTGATTCGATTCCGAATTCCACATGCGTGGAAAAATCGTACAAAATGCAGGATCATAATTAGGGATAGAATTCGCCCGGTCATCCGATATCACATACTGATCCTTGCCTTTACCCTCAATACTCTTTGGATCCTGCATGTACAGAGGATTTCCATCCAGATAGGGCTTGTTCTGATCCAGTGGTGCATTGTAATACTGTCCGTAAAACAAAGGCCAGTCGCCGTATTGCTCACGACCCAGGTAAGAAAGCAGCCCCAGAGCATCCTTGGGAGCATTCTCATTCATAGGCGTAGGCGCGTTCGAACGAATAACCAGCATAAGAAAAGAAGAATAACCGATCACCAGCATGGTAAAACAAAGAATAACCGTATTCAGTATAACCACCTTCTTTCGGGCATAATAAATAATTCCAAGCGCTGCTGCCCCAACAATAAGGCGGAAAATAACAGCGCTGGCATTCTGACCAGAAAAAACGGCGACCGCACAGAAAGCACCCAGAGCAATCATAAAATAAGTAAACATCTTTTCGCTTTCAGAATGCGTATACTTTATCCCGATAATGATTACAGCAAGAATCATCAGGAAATAAATAACGGTTCCTGAATTATACGGCATGCTCAGTTTGTTTACAAAAAAGATCTCAAAATTAGCAGCCAGGTTTATAATCCCGGGGATAATACCATTCAGAACACCGCCCAGCATAACCACGCTCAAAATAAGCGTAATGATAAAACCCTTCTGGGTCACCTTAAAATTCTTGAAATAATAGATAAAGACGATACTCGGAATCGTAAGCAGACAAAGCAAATGGACACCAATAGAAAGGCCAACAGAATAAGCAATCAACACAATCCAGCGCTCATTGTGAGGCTGGTCAGCCACGCTCTCCCATTTGAGGATAATCCAAAAAACGAAAGCGGTAAATAGCTGAGCCATCCCATACACTTCACCTTCTACAGCCGAAAACCAAAACGAATCCGAAAAATTATACGCCAGTGCACCAACCATTCCGCTTCCCATCACCGCCCACATCTTGGCATCGGTCATCACTCCGCCTTTACGCTCAACCAGCTTACGGGCCATATGGGTAATACTCCAGAAAAGAAAAAGCACCGCAAAAGCGCTGCTCAAAGCTGACATGGTATTTACCAGAATAGCCTCCTTGGTCACATGGTTACCGGCAAACAAGGAAAAAATCCGGCCAATCATCTGAAACAAAGGCGCTCCCGGAGGGTGACCCACCTGAAGCTTAACGCTCGTCGCAATATACTCTCCGCAATCCCAGAAGCTGGCAGTAGGCTCCATAGTAGCCAAAAACGTATACGCCGAAACAGCAAAAACGGCCCAGCCCGTCCAATTATTAACCTTTTTGTAATCCATAATCAATTAAGTATAAAACAATTAAAAACAACAAGCCACGAATTTAACGAAATAAACGAGACAAAAAATTAGACCCGGCCCCGGCCCCTCAGCCCAAAACCAGTCCCAAAAACGCCTCAAAACCTAAAATATTGCCAATTTCCAATAACTTGCCAACAAAAAAAAAAGTGTTACTTTTGCCTCCCCGCTTCCTAAAAGAAGCGGGTCAATTGCCCGATCGTCTAATGGCAGGACTTCAGATTTTGGTTCTGACTATGTTGGTTCGAATCCAGCTCGGGCAACAGCAGAAAATCCGCCCCCTGAAAGGGCGGATTTTTGTTTTAGAAGCGAACCAAACGCAGTTTGAGTGAAGCGGATAAAACAAAAATCCGGAGGCACGCCAGTGCCGGGCGGATTCGAGTGGTGTTAGGCCCCTCGTGAGCTTTCTGGATCAGCGAGGCCGAAGGACGAGCTAATCCAGCTTAGAAATGCTCGGAATTTTTTTGTTAAAAAACAGCTGGAGAATTTCCCTTGGGGCTTCCCTTGTTTCCCTCAATGATAAACCTGGGAGATTTGCTACAGAATAGCCTTGGGAAGCAATAAAGTTCAGATAGTTACGTTCAAACTTGAAAAATAATACGATCATGATTTATGCTCGTTGTTAATTGTTAAACCCTGGCACTCGTATTGCCCAATTATAACCATCAAAGTCTATAATATTCAGATGAAAAAGCTATTTCTACTACCTGCAATCTTATTTTTATTTTCCAAACCCATACAGGCACAGTGGATTCAAACATCAGGTCCGGTTGATAGTCTCGGACTTGTTAATTCCACTGTTTCATCTTTAGCTGTTTTTGGCAATAATTTGGGCAACTATATACAAGATGGGACAGGTCGTAAAACTCTGATTTAGTAAGGGTTAGCGGAGGTCTGTATGCGGACTGTATGCTTTTTACTTATCAACCGTTTTGCCTGTTGATAACCCAAGTTTATCCAGAATCAGGACCCTGCTATATTTGACGGAAAAACATACGGAATTTTTCTTTCAACCAATAATGGAAACAACTGGACAGAAGTTAATTCCGGACTTACAAACCTGAATATTCAATCCATGGCAGTAAACGGAAATAGTTTACATGTAGCAACTGATGGTGGCGGTGTATTCGTTTCCCAGAATAACGGCACAAGTTGGAATTCAGTCAATGCAGGGCTTACTAACCTAAATGTTTTGTCACTATTATCGAAGATCCGCCTGACGATCCGGATTATACGGTTTCAAATAATTAATATCTTTGAATCATGTCAAGATGTTTACATTTTTTACTCTTTCTCCTTTTATTCCTCATCCTTAAAACAGGTTATGCACAGCTGGGTTTAGAATCTTCATTCCTAAGTCCGGCAGGAGATTTCTCCTATGTCAAGAAACCGACAGTTGCCTTTACCCTGACACTGAAGGGAGGGTCCATTGATGACCGATACAGGTGCGGTTTTTCTATAGGATACTGCAACTTTAAATCTACACAGGATACCATACCCACTACTACAATTCAAACAGGGGGCCTGGGAAATTTTGTTCTGCCGGGTTACTTTGTTTATCAATCCTACCAGGTCGCCTCATTTTCCTTCACCAATGACTTCAAAATATTGAAAGATGCGAATTTTTCCCCAACAGTCGGCCTTGACCTGGTATTTTATGGCATTGCCTATTCCGACACGTATTATACCGAAACACTTGTGCAGGCAAGTGAAACAGGCAATACCGACTGGTCTGCGGGTATATTACCACAGGTGGGTATACAGTATGTATATTCAAGCTGGTTTTTGCTGACCGCCAATATCGGGCGTAATTTATCATTTGGTTCGGCTGCCCCTATGGGCTTTTGGAAAACCTCAATCGGCATTGCGTATTACCTCAGATGATAAACTGCAAATATACAGGCCTTACACTTCTTCGTTTGCTTCTCCTGACAGCGGCAATTGATTTCAGTTCCTGTTCCAAACACACTTATGACCAGACCCTGCCATCAGTTTCCTTCCTTTCTGTTGCTCCCTACGGATTAAGCGGAGATTCTGTCCTGATCAGCGGAAGGGTGAATTCGCCCGGATTAAGCGCAGTTCAGTTCGTTGGATTTGCCTATAGCACCCAGACCTCCTTCAGTATACTCAACAATCAGTTTCTTGCCAATGTGAATGCTTCTCCGTTTACTGCGATCGTACCTGTTTCTCCAGACAGTACTTACTATTTTAAGGCATTTGCCAGCAATTCTTACGGTTATTCCTGCAGCAACCTTTTCAAATATGCGGCAAGCATTTCAGGCTCATCCGCCCCCTGCAATCTCAGCAGCAACACAGCCTTGGACAATGGGGTAAATTATACCCTGTCAGATGTAAATTCAGGAGGTTCCTATGCAACCTTCGGTACCTTTGGAGTAGAGGCTGACAACGGCGCTTACGAAACGATAAACATTTTTTTTAACGGCAATCCGCCCTCAGGTACTTATACAACAGTAGCCAATCTATCAGCACTGAACGGAGACACGAATCCCTTTGACGTTGGAATTGAAATAAATGGCAATTCGGTGAATGCCGGATGCAAGGTTTACGTGACCGTTAACGCCAACAAGACAACGACTGTGTCTTTCTGTTCGGGAGAATACCAGTCTTATGAAAACCAATACGCCAGCGCGAAAATTACTTATTGACGATTCCGTCAATTGCGTTATTTAACCTTCCAAACTGCTTTTTACTTACTCCTAAAGTCCCGTTTGTATCGTAGTCAACAAAGATGACACTTTTTGTTTCGGGATCGTAAATATCAACCCAGGGTCCGCCGGCAAAATAACAATACTTACTAGGCTCGGAGTTCAATAGAGCCATCGCTTCTTTCAGTGGGACGGCTTTATAGGTGTATTTATAAACCTGGATAGCCCTTTGCGGAATGGTGCACACATTCATTTTTCTTACCAGGTCAACATCAAGAATCAAAAGGGTCTTGTTTTTAAGAATCTTGGCATTTTTGCATAATTCAGAATGAAGAATCGCCAAATCTTTTCTTCGGTCTGGATTCAGCTTTTTAGTATTTATGATATTCACCTCATCATTCATTCTTTTCACCATATACCCCAAGCCAGTCGCTCCGTTATCATTGTATTTTGTACCATTGGTTGAATTAAACAGAAACCCCCTCACAACAATGGGCTCAGGATCATTCATCGTATGCTTTTGGGGGTTGTGTTTTCCGCCTTTTATTACTGCAATGGAGCTTATATTGGAATTCAAGGGTGAATACCCGTAATAATGCTCTCCACCAGCTCCTTTTGCCTGAAATAAGGCTGTTGTAATAAAATAATTATTCTCATCCCCGAAATACTTTTCCACCTCATCAGGTTTAAGCACTTTGACGGGAGTTATTTTCCAGTATTGATTTACAGCAAGAATCAGACTGTCATCAAAAGTTTTATCCCCGGTAGGTAAAACATAAAGAGAGCCTGCCAAAAACTTTTTCATCGGTTTCGAATCAAAGGCTACACCATTGGTATTAGCGGTTCTGGATCCATACCATTGTGCATCGATTCGTGGTAAAAGGCTCATACAAAAAATAAGTGTTGCAATAAAGCGGTATTTTTTCATGATTTGATTTTTGGTTCTGGATAAAAATACTATTTTTTTTTGCAAAGCAAAGAAACCAGCTATTGTGTGCAAGTAATCGCCAATGATTGTGAGCTTGAAGAAAAATGGGGAAACAAAAACACCGAAATCAGGCAAAAAAGCATCAACTTTTTTAAACTTTTTCAAGCAAAATTCAATGAAAACGCATAATCAACTCGAAATCAGTGCCATATCTGATTCCGGAAAATATTCACCGAACCAGAAAATATTTCATCAATCACATTGAAAGAAAAAATCTAAACCTGAGAATGCATCTGAAAGGGCTCGGTAGAAAAACCATCTGTTACTCCAAAAGCCTAATAATGCTTACGGCTTGCCTGAAAATTTATTTCTGGGGATGAAAAACAGATAACGCGAAGGGAGGAAACAGAAAACTACAACTTAACTTTTTTAAGCACCAATTCTTGTATTTTAAGAACCGTTTTATAGTACCCTTGTACTTCTTTTAAAAGCGGCATAATATAGCCATCAGGATATCTTGCTCGAACGGAGTACCTGTATAGATTTTTGAATTTAAAACTGCTAAAATCGCTGTCTATTTTAACACATTGATTTTTTAACGAAGCGATATCATGTGTTTGGGAAAATTCTGTTCATGAAAAGTTAAAAATGCTTTCAAGTATTTTTCAATGGCCTGCTGACAATGGAAACAGGCAACATCAAGAATGACAGGGTTATCTTCTATGATCATTCTAGCGGCCTCAATGTCGTGGTCAGCAACAATAAACCATTTTTTAATGTAGTTTTTCTTTGCGGAAGTCATATTTCAATGGCATCCTTCATGGCATTGAATAGATAATGACCATGTATTTGCTTTTTGAAGGATATTTCCTTTTCGCTGTTAATGGTAACATCAACCGGCGATTCAATAGCATCAACCAATGCCTCGTGAATTTTACTTTCCCAGTTCATTTTTGCCCTTTCACTAATCTTTTTTGGTATAACTACCAAAACGTCATAATCGCTATTTCTATCGTAATCACCTCTTGCCCTTGAGCCGAACAGCATTATTCTTGCATCAGGGATAAAAGAACGCACAGTGGACTTAATTGTGCTATATGTGGCCTTCCTTGTCATTCTGAATATAAAGATACGCCATTTTGGTAAAACCTCAATTTTCATAACCCATATGAGATTCGGTCAAGAATTCAGTCGAGTACAATGGAGTACAAATCGGTACAAATGAACTCAACGGAAAGTTTCTCCTGCGTAGAAAACGCATAGCGGTGCATACGGGTACAAATGAACACATATAAATGGAATCCAGCTCGGGCAACAGCAGAAAATCCGCCCCCTGAAAGGGCGGATTTTTGTTTTAGAAGCGAACCAAACGCAGTTTGAGTGAAGCGGATAAAACAAAAATCCGGAGGCACGCCAGTGCCGGGCGGATTCGAGTGGTGTTAGGCCCC
>Ga0206879_1055_pt1 | contig 28223 bp, 20 predicted proteins | sample Alteio_BWOrgCont_5_FD_152897 | JGI IMG/M metagenome (GOLD analysis project Ga0206879, IMG submission 152897) | Enriched cells from forest soil in Barre Woods Harvard Forest LTER site, Petersham, Massachusetts, United States -... | ecosystem: Environmental > Terrestrial > Soil > Temperate forest > O... | reverse complement strand
ATTGCGATCAGAAATAATTTTAAAAAAGGAATGTCTCTGAGCCGGAATGTATTTCTTCCGTTTCTGAAAACAGGTATAGAATAAAACAAGGTTATCAGCGCCATCGGAGCCAATACAATCAATACCGCCTTTGAAGCAAAAAGAGTTGAGCAGATGAATCCGCCTCCGGAAAAAAATACGAGCGTGCGAAATCTTTTGGAGGTTTTTCCCGTAATAAAACGGTGAAGATTGTAATCAAATAAGGTGGCGAAGAAAATCACCAGCAGATAGGGGTGCAACTGTGGTCTCATGCCAAGTTGAATCTGGGACTCTACTGTAAGAAAAACCGCTGCCAGAGCTATATAAATGTTGGTTTTTAGCAGTACCTTAAATATCTTCAAAATGGCTCACCTGTGTTATTAATTAACAAGATTGACTTTAGTTATCTAATTTACTACTATTTGATTGTTTAATAAAGTCCTAGTTTTGCTTCAGCTATGCTCAGCCCTGTTTATTGGGATATCCGGATTTACAGAATGATAATGTTCCTGCTTTACGGCGGCGGATATGCTTCACGTTACAGTTCAATTTTTAATTACATTAAGGAAAAAAACCCCAAAAATGTACTTGAACTGTGTTTCGGAGATGTCTTGCTGGCAAGATTTTGTCAGGAAAATTCTATTCAGTGGCTTGGTGTTGACCGGAATACTTCTTTTATCAACTATGCAAAAAAGAAGGGGTTCAATGTGTTGCAAAGAGATCTTACGCTGCCGCAACATTTACCCGATTCTGATTTGGTTGTCATCAGCGGAGCTCTTTATCACTTCAATGACTGTATTGATCAGTTATTTGAAACCATTCTGAAATCATCGGATGCCATTCTGATAAGTGAACATGTGATTAATTTTAATACGACAAAAGGGCAGGGTTAAAAACCATTCCGATTCTTCTTACCGAAAACAAATCCTATTTCCTTTCTTATCTGTCCTTATTCCTTTCATTTTGCATTTCGGTTCTTTGTTATAAATCACAAAATTCCGGATTTATTGTTTGGGCATTTATACTATCGATCCTGACAACGTTTTTGTTTTTAAGCATTAAAAAAATCAGAGCCTTGCCGCATTATCACGATGGGATTTTAGATGGAACTATGCTTTTGCAGGGTTTTTTGGTCTTCGTTTTCTACTTACTCTTTTAAATATTTTAAAATACTGAGAATAAGATCATTTTGATTTTCAAGGTGATTTAATATGGCTTCGATTTCAAGTCCAGCCTTTACATTTATTTCAAAATCAGCTTCAGCTCTGGCCTCTGAGTGCTTAGACTGCAGGTTTTGCCCGATCATTATAAGCGGCATTAAGAAAATCTGAATCACATTTGACAAAAATAACCACAATGCGAAAGCCGGAAAAGGATCAAACCTCCATTCCTTTGGAGCAAACATATTCCAGGCCAGCCAGACAACCGTCCAGGTAAAAATGATCAGGAAAAAGCCCATACTGCCAATGTTATTGGTAATTTTTACGGCTTGCTTGTCGAGCCAGGACAATCGCTCTTTGTGCTCAATATTAACATTACGGACAGGGCTTCCTGTCCTTTTAAATTCCTTCAATGAGAAACGAGTTGTCTTTTCCATGGTATTTAAGTTAAAATTGACGAATTACGTCAAAATTACTTACCTTTTCCTGAAATCTGAGCATCGACCTTGCAATTAAAAGACAACCTCAATCTTTTATCCAAATTTACCCTGAAACGGTTTGGCAATGCCCTGAGCGTTATCACCGGTTATTACATTTCAAAAGTAAGCGGCAATGCCCTGCAGTTGGGCCTGCCGCTTAGCATAAGCATAGAGCCGACCACCTCCTGCAACCTCCGCTGTCCGGAATGTCCGAGCGGAAAACGGGAATTCACCAGGCCAACCGGAATGCTCAGTCAGGCCTTTTTCAAAGAAATGATTGATTCCGTGCACAAGCGGGTTACCTACCTTACTTTTTATTTCCAGGGAGAACCCTACCTCAATCCCGATTTCCTCACAATGGTAAGCTATGCATCCCAAAAAAAAATGTACTGCTCGACCTCCACCAATGCCCATTACCTGGATGAGGAAAATGCCCGTAAAACGGTTGAGTCGGGTCTTGATCGTCTCATTATATCCATTGACGGTACCACCCAGGAAAGCTACAGCAATTACCGTATTGGCGGAGAACTCAATAAAGTAATTGAGGGGACCAGGAACATTTTACGCTGGAAAAAAAAGCTGAATTCAAAAACACCCCATGTCATTTTTCAGTTTCTCGTGGTCAAAGCAAACGAACATCAGATTGAAGATGTAAAGAGACTGGCTAAAGAACTTGGGGTAAATGAGCTTCGGTTAAAGACAGCCCAGGTGTATGATTATAAGCACGGCAACCCCCTGCTGCCCGAAAACCAGCGCTACTCCCGTTACCGCAAAGAACCCGATGGAAACTATACAATTAAAAACAATCTCAACAACCACTGCTGGAGGTTGTGGAGCGCTGCGGTAATAACCTGGGATGGCCTTGTTGTTCCCTGTTGTTTTGACAAAGACGCCAGACACCAGATGGGAGATCTGAAAAAATCAGGATTCGAACAGGTCTGGAAGAATGCAGGCTACCGCAATTTCAGATCCTCGGTTTTACGTTCCCGGAAGGAAATCGGCATTTGTTCTAACTGCAGCGAAGGAACCCGCGTTACTTTTCCTCAGGCATCCACAGCGACCTGAAAATATTGGGGAGAGAAAAATATTTGTTCGCCATCCGGGTCAGTTGTTCAGCAGTAACGGCCTTTACCCTGGCTTCATAGGTAAGAATCCGCTCCGGATCATTGCCCAGCAAATCGTATCTCGAAAGAACCGAAATCCAGTATTCGTTTGTCTTAATGTTGACTTTATACTTCTGAATCGCAGTCTCGGTAACCTTTTCGAGGTCTTTCGGAGTGATGTCACCTTTTTGTTTTGAACCTTCGATAAGCTTCCAGAAAGCAACCTGAAGCTTTTCCACATTCTCAGGGCCGCAGGGAAGCGAACTTCTCATCTGTGCAGTTTCCTTGGGGTATTTTGACAAACTCAGGCTGATGCCCCCTCCGTAAATTCCGCTCATTTTCTCCCGAAGGGTGTCAACGATCTGATTGTTGATTACATCCGTCAGCAAAGCGGTAAGGGTCTCGTCATTGATATCGTAGGTTATCGGTCCGTAAATGTAATCGCTGATCATGCTTTTTTCTTCCTTTCCTTTGTGAAGTATAAAGGAATGTTGTCCCGATATTGCATCCAGATTCAGGTCTTTGTAATGTGTACTGATCTGATTTCCGGGCAATCCTCCTATGTATTGTTCGATCAACGGTTTTATATCTTCCTCTTTAAAACTTCCGATAAAAAAATAATCCATCCCATTGGCGCTGCTCATGCGGTCCTTGTAAAACTGTACAACATGGTTCAGATTAATTTTATCAAAATCGGAGGCTACGGGAATCAAATGCGTTCTCGGATTATTGTCGTACATAACCAGATGAGAAGAATCCATAAACAAATACTGTGGGTTCGATCGCAGGGTCTCAATCTGTTGTTTTTCCCTGTTTACAAAGGATTGAAAGGCCGTTTCATCCAAACGGGGAGATGTGCATTTCAGGTAAATCAATTGAAACAATGTTTTCAGATCGGCATTGGTTGAACTTCCGTCAAGACTCTCACTGTATTTGTCAAATCCCGCGCTCAGGTGTACAATTTTTCCGGTCAAAAACTTTTTCAGGTCGGTATTCGAGAAATTGCCGAAACCCATTTCCTCAACAATATCATCGCTGTAATCCGCGCTTTGGTAATCGGCTCCTTCGTAAAGAGAAGAACCCCCGAAACGGCTGGCCTTGAACAAAATCTGGTCGTTTTTAAAGTCTGTTGGTTTAATGGTAACCTTGGCGCCGTTGCTCAGGGTATAGGTCCTGGTTCCCAATTTATCGTTCTTGGTTTCATTTACAATTTTTCCCCTGACAGGTTCTTTTTCCAGCAAATTCGCTGAAAGCGCCTTTTCCTCATAGGGTCTAATGTCCGCTTTAAAAGCCTCATCTACCCAGCTTTTGAATTCTGCATCGCTTGGTAATTTATCAGAAGTCTTTGTAGTAATCAGGGCAAAATAACTCTGATCGGCATCTACGTACTTTCCCAGTTCGTTGATTTCCCTGAGACTTATTCCGGGCATGGTTTGTTTTGTAAAATTGTATTCCCACTCAATGCCGGGAACCACTTCGTTGACCAGAAAATGACGCACCAGTTCACCGGTAAGCTGCGAAGATTCGGTTTTGTCCCTTTCGTTGTAGCTTTTTTCATATCCTGCAAGTGCAGAGGCTTTGGCCCGGTCAAGTTCGGCTTGTGTAAATCCGTATTTTTTTGCACGCATAGCCTCCTGAACCAAAGCCATTGTGGCCTGTTTCATTTTATCTGCTCCGCAAACAGCGTATCCATTAAAGCTGTTCCACCCTCTTACAAATCCCCCCTCAAGGGAAGCTCCGCCGTACACCAGGGGAGGATCAGGGTTGTTCTTAAGCTCACTGTACCGATCAGCCAGCATATTGTCAAAAAGCCCCTTCATCAGGGTCAGCCTGTAATCAGCCGCCGTAACATCTTCTTTATGTTTATGACTGCTACCGATAAGCTGAATGACTGTATTGCTGGCCTCCGGATCAGTTACAACCATTGCTTCAGAAGTTTTTCTAAGCGGGATATCAGTCAGCTCAGGTCGTTTGCGCTCATTCGCAGGATTTTTAAATCCGTTGAATTTTTCTTTTATCAATCGCTCGGCTTCTGCCGGCTCAATATCGCCGACAACGATAACGCATTCCAGATCGGGACGGTACCAGTCTTTGTAATACCGCTTTTCAACATCGTAGGGAAATGTTTTCAGAATTTCGTCCTTCCCGATAGGCAGGCGACGCGCATACAGAGAACCGTTCAGAAATACCGGGAACCATTTTTTGCGCATGCGGTCTGAAGCCCCTTTGCCCAGACGGCTTTCTTCCAGAACGACCCCGCGCTCGCTGTCAATTTCTTTACTGTCAAGCAAAGCGTTTCCGCTCCAATCCGAAAGAATAATAAACGCCGAATCCAGTTTGTTTTTATTGTCGGAGGGAACCGGAAGTATATAAACGGTTTCATCGAAACTGGTATAGGCGTTGAGATCAGCGCCGAATTTCACACCGATGCTTTGCAGGTAATGCACAACTTCATTGTGCGGAAAATGAGTAAGTCCGTTAAAATTCATGTGCTCGGTAAAATGCGCAAGACCTTGCTGGTCATCATCCTCAAGAACAGATCCCACATTCACGGCCAGTCTTAATTCGACTTTATTTTCGGGTTTCTTATTCTGAACAATCAGGTACCGGAGCCCGTTGGCCAACTGCCCGGATTTAATTTTCGGATTTATCGGAACAGGTTTGTTAAGATCCTGTGCACGGGACGTAAAAACGGCCAACAAGAGCAGGGCAAAAAAGCAAAGCGTTTTTCCGGTCCTAAACACGATTCGAATCGAGGGAGTTGAGTTCATAGGTAGCACTGTTAAATGAGTAGTTCAAAATGAGTAGGTCAATTTGAAGCCGTAAATATAAGCTTATTAATCTTTTCTGGTGAAAACCAATATCCATTTATCTGACGTGGGTTGAAAATGCTGAGCATCTGCACCCCATTTGTAGTCCGTACCCGTAGGCAGCATTTCGACAGATGCACCAATGTTATAGTGTTCTTTCGTATACGGATCGAACCATTTAAAAATATCCTGAGGGGCATTGGGCTCAAATGACCAGGACAGGAAAACTTTTACAAAAACGATTATTTTAGGTCTGTTTTTTTCAATCTCAGCAATCATATCCTTTTGCATGATCTGGTTGTACTTCTGATCCTTACCCATTTCGTACATGTCCATAAAACCGGTGGCCGCCCTTCGCCTGGAGTAAAAATAAATTTCAGCTTCAGAACCCAGCACAGCTACCTTATCAGAATCGGTCGTATTGGCCAAAATGAACTTTCCGATTTGCTGGGACTCAATGAAGGGATTGCTGCCGTAGATCATCCTGCACAATTCGACAGGACTCTTTTTAAACAGGTATTCTTTCTGTTTCGCAACAGATTTTCCTGCCAGAAAAACGAAGACAAGCAGCACGCCCCACGGGGCTAGTTTCGTATTCACCTTTTCAATTCCTTCTTTCAGCACGTCCAGACCAAGAGCGACCAAAAGGGATGCTGCAGGAATTACTGCGATGAAATAATGGTTCCTGAAGGAGAAGCCCGGAACGACCGAAGCAACCGCTGTAAGGAAAAACACAATTGCAACTATCTTTTGCTCAGTGGAAAGCTTTGTAGAAAAAAAGATCAGCACAAAACCCAGCAAAGAACAAATCCATAAAAGAAGATTATAAGAAGTGATAAACGGAAGCATAACACCCAGGTTAATGCTCAGGTTTTGCATCCGGTAAGTATTGGTAAACGCCTCGGGGTAAACTACCGACCATTTCCAAAAGGAAGGAAAATCATGAAAGCCAAGAATGACAAGGATGAGTATCAGGTAAGGCATGGCGCCTCCTGCAAACACAGTAAGCATTTCTTTAACCGCTGCCGGCAGACCCGATTTGTTTTTCCAGGCCTGAAATGCAATCAGCACAACAGGGATTCCGAAAAAAACAAGGGCCGGTTGCTTCATGATAAAAGCAAATCCTATGGATAAACCGGTTAAAAAATAAAAGAGGAGTTTTTTTGTTTCGGCTGCTTTCTGAAAAAGCAATACGCCTGCTAAAACAAACAGATTGACGTAATGGGTTGCATGGGCTGAATTACCCGCTACCGCCCGGTCAATCGAAAGAAGTGAAAAAACCGCGCAGGCGATCGCTGCTGTATACGGAGAAAATTTTTTGCGAAGGATGGCAAACAACAACACTATACAGCCCAGATTCACAAGGAGTAAGCCTATCCTGATTCCGTTCAGGGAATTTCCAAAGAGCGCCATGGACAAAGCATACATGTAGGAAACTCCGGGAAGCTTATAGTAATACGCAGCATACGGAGAATTTCCATGCAGAATAAGTTGGGCCACATAGGCGAATTCGCCTTCATCCCTTTCCATTGGAATTCCCAGCAAACGCAACCGAACGATTAGTGTAAGAAGAACGGATCCTGCTAAAATCAGGTAAGGGAGAAAGGAGGATTTTTTTGATACAGCGGCCCCTGATTTGACTGGCTTTTTAGACATACTGAATAAAAATTATAACCTGGACTAAGGTAGCAATTCAGGCGAAACCGCAAATCCGTGTTTGCGTATTTCATCCACAGAAACACCCTTATTCAGAAGAAGATGAAGGTATTTGCGTTCGCCCTTTTTGTCGTTGATATGCTGACAAAGTCCCAGCAGGTTATAATAAACCTGCAGGTTGCCGGGATTCAGCCTGATCAATTCATCCCAGCATTGTTCGGCCCTTCCCAGATCTTTTTTAAAATTCAGGTAACACATCCCCAGATTTCCAAGGGCATCTGCGTTTCCGGGGCTGACAGCCAGGGACTTTTCAAAATACGCAATGGCAGAATCTCCCGATTGGTCCTCCATGTAGAACCCTGCGATTCCATTGAAAGCGATTTCCCGGTGAAAATCCTTATCCCTGTTTGCATAGGTTTTGAGCTTAATCCGTTCCACAATGCGGTCGCATTCCTTTTGCCGGCCAAGTTTCAATAGCTCGCCGGCCATCGCAACGCAGCGCCTTGCCTTTTCATCCGTTAAGGCTGACGTACTGAATAATTCTTTCAATGGATCGTAAGGGTAGGCCAGGTAAAGACTGTAATTTTCATCCTGAACGATACAACCCTTGAATTCTTTGATCGCTTTGATTTCAATGTCTTTAAGCAAAGAAGCTTTCAAATCGAAATTGAACACCAGCAAGTAGGTATCCCTGCTTTGTGAGATGCGGTTTAGCAAACGACCCATCACTACATTCTGATCGCTTGAATAGGTTGCCCCAAGCCACAAGGGATAGGTGCTGCTTGAATCCCTTTCGGGAAAATAAAAAGGACTTCGGGTATAGGCACAGACCGGAGCTACGGCATAATCAACAATTGCGGCAGCAGGTAAACGTTGCAGGTTGTTTTTTAAAATGAATTGTCCGGTTTCTTTTGCTGCCGAAAAGGTATAGCTCAGTTCCTTGGAATAAGCAACAACCGAGGAAAACAAGTTGATCAGTAAAAAAAACAAAATCAGCAGGTTTTGGCTGCTGCCCGAAGCTTTGGGTCTGGTGACCGGAAATGAATCCTTCAGCCAGAGACAGACAAAAAACAGAATATACATAAATCCATTGTAACGGGCCGCATTGATTCTGAAAATAACAGTACTGGTATATGAAAACAAAAGTATGCCGGATAGTCCGGCAAGATAGAGCAAAAGGACAGCCTTGTTTCTAATAAAAACAAGGCTGGTTAAAACAAGAATCAGCAGGGAGCCAAAAAAAACGATCCCTTTTTCAAGTCCGCTGTTTCCGGCATGATTTAAAATATTGGTGTTCCAGAACTGAACTCCCGACAAAACGGGCACAGGCAAAAAACCTGACCAAATCCTGCTCACAACAGAAACAAATCGGTTGGTATTGAAACCGGTATACCAGTTGGAAGCCGAATAAACGCTTTCAGGAGGAGGCCATATCGACTTTACTGCCACAACTACCGACACCACGATTATCAGTACGGCTCCCGCCCTATGCAACAGAAGATTTTTAGAAGGCTGTACCGGGCGTTCATTAAAATAAAAATCAGCCAAAAGGAAAACCAGCAAAGCGATGGCTAAAACGGCTCCAAAGCCACCCGTAGAATTCGCCATAAAAAAAACCGGCAAGGCCAGGGGCAAAAAATTTGTTTTGCTTTTTTTATACATAACACAGAACAAAAAGAAAAAAAACAGGGTTACGGCATATCCCCTGCTGATGATTCCGTAATCATAAACCAAATAATAACCGCAGCAGAACAGCAATTTCTGCAACAAGGTAAAAGGGGAATACTTTAGAAAGAGGTAAATACTGCCGCAGGCAATTAAAATATGTGAAATTTGAAGAAAAACAGGATTTAAGGTTAGCCTGCTCAAAAGAAAAAGATAAAGATACCAGGCATAAGGATTCGAAATCATCTTCATTTTGACGAAAAAATCTCCTAAATCAGAACTGAAACTTGAGGTCAGCCAGGGTTCAAGTTCATCCCTCCACATTTCATGGTAAGTTATTCCAATGCCTGATACGAGTGCATAAAACAAAAGGATCAGATAAAGCAGGGATTTGTTTCTTCGTTCCAACATACCGGATAAGGGATGTATACAAATCTAAACAATAAGGTTTAATTTGTTAATTTTGAGCCCTATTTGAACGCTATGAACTTCAACCCATTTGCTTTCCTCCTTCTTCTCTGCTTTTTTCTGCTGCAGTTAAACGGCTTCGGCCAGGCCAATAAAGATTCCCTGAAGTCCGGTTTTTTTAGCTCCCGCGAAAATTACGATTACAAATACTCCTACCATGGGAAAGGCAAATATTATATTCATGCCGAAGAAGTGCGAAAAGAAGTTTTCGATCGCTACATCCGCAAATGCGACAGTATCCAAAAAATGACTGGAATTCGAAAAAACATGGCCTTTGAAACCGTACCCGAAGTTGAAGTCGTTTCAGAAATGGCTTTTTATCCCGGCAATGTAACATTCTGGGGTTCGGGCCTCAACTTCACATTGCCCATCAACATGTTGTTCAAAGACGAGAAAGCCAAACCCTGGCTGAACGGATTCAGCCTGAACTGGAAAGCTCTTTTCGGCAGCGACAACAGTGCCGACTTTTACCTGCACAGCAATGCCGTTACCACCATCATGTCCAGAATTCCCCTGGGCACGACTACCGAATCTAGCGGAAACAGTGTTGGAGTCGATTTGCTTACGCTTTTTTCGATTTTTATTCCCGAAGGCATTACCTACCACATTCCGATCAGCGAACAATTTCGCATCAACACTTTTTTAAACCCTTTTGGAGCTGATTATTGGAAAAATTCAATGAATAATTTCGGAGGGGGTACTCCCGCCCTGGATTTCGGCATAAAACCAGGTTACGTAACGACCAACAAATTTACCCTTGGAGTCACGTTCGGCTATAAGATGGTTTACGCAGACAGCTATGACCGTGGCCTTTACGGCGGAATCAGTATTGGATTGCAGCTTTATTAGCCCTCGAATTTTTTCAGCTCCATTTTATCCCCGTCAAACTCAGCATATGTAAAATAACTGACCCAGTCTCCCAGGTTGATGTAACGGCTATGCTCTCCGACCTTTATATCCAGAGGCAAATGCCGGTGCCCGAAAACAAAAAAATCGACCTGCTGCTTTTTGAGTTCAGCCTTGCAATGCGTGACCAGCCATTCTTTTTCTTCACCCAAAAAATGATCCTCTGAATTTCCGGTTGCGATCCGGCTCTTACCCGAAAAATAATTGGCTACCTGCAGGCCCAGATTTGGATGTACCCGTGCAAAAAGCCACTGGCAGAGCTTGCTGGAAAAAACTTTCTTAATGAATTTATAGCCCTTATCACCCGGACCAAGCCCGTCTCCGTGAGCCAGATAAAAACGTTTTCCTGAATATTCACGTACGATAGGCTCCCGGTGAATTGCAACGTTGAGTTCTTTAGGCAGATAATCAAAGGTCCACATATCGTGATTACCGGCAAAAAGCGTTACCCGTATACCGGCATCGGTAAGCTCTGCGATTTTACCAAGCAGTCTTACAAATCCTTTCGGAACGACCGTTTTGTATTCAAACCACATGTCAAACAGGTCCCCCATCAGGTAAATTTCCTTAGCATCCGGTTTAATCTGATCAAGCCAGCGTACCAGTTTTTTTTCCCGTTCAAGACTGCGTTCATAATCTGGAATTCCCAGGTGAAAGTCAGATGCAAAATATATTTTCCTGGTCTCCTTCAGAATTCAGTTCTCCTTCAGAATTTAATATTTTGAATAAAGGTAAAGGGATTCAGCAAATTAAGGTTAAGTGTAAAGCGAATTTGTTCTTTATACGAAATGGGCGGACTGGGTGCCTGAAATTCATTTTGAAAATCTTTACACAAAAGCGCAGGTATGGGCAAATAAATTTCGAAAATATCCTTTGCAATGCAAATATCTATCCCTGCTTCGTAAAGCAGGGTATTGGTAAGCCGGGCTGAAGGATCAGTGATTGCAAAATCTGAATAAATGCGGACAGGCAAATTACTTAAGGGCCCGGGAAGCGAACTTTTAAGGTTAAGGGCCATAAGCCAGTTGGTTGTCTCACCTACAAATACCGGAGCTTTAAAGCCCCCGTCCGTTTCAACAAACTGCTGTGAAAGCACTCCGCTTGTCTCGGTCCGGCCCAGAAAAATGTTGTCGTACAGATAGTCCTGGGAACCATTCCAGCCTGCGGTTCTGAAACTGTAATTACCTGCAGCAGGTCCTGAATTATTCAAAAACTTTCCGGCAAAAAACCGAATATCCAAACCTTTTTTACGACCCTTATACGTCAGTGTATACATTGCTTCCAAAGACGCTTTTACAAAATCACTGTTTTCCTGCAAATCCAGTACAAGCCTGCAAGGATTAATGATTCGGGTATTGGATGAAGTAAAAGTGGCCTGGTTGATCGTGTAATGCGTACCGGCCTCCGAATAGACCGGGGGGCTTATGGAATAGTCGGCAGTGTAATTATCCTGAACTACCGAAACGCTTCGTATTCTCAAGCTGTTTTTAATACTGCTGCGCGGATCCTTGTTTTTAAAAATAAACCCGATCTGAGGAGCAATTTTTGTGTAGTTTTCGATAAAGGGCTGAGGATAATCAGAATACCCAAACCGGGCCGCATCCACCCCAATTGAGATTTTCTGAAACACCCTGTTGGGATGAAAATTGAAAGTAAAATTTCCGTACCCGGCCAGCTTTCCTCCGGTTCCGGGTGCAGGATTGGCACCGGTCCCATACATAGGATCCAGCATGTATTCAAAACGTTTCTCAGGCAACGTGATGTTGTAAAATGCCATCCCGAGCATCAGCTTGTTGTAATTGTTCCAGCCTGCTGTCGGACAAAAATAAATCTGGGTCTTATCAGGGTTATCAAAACTTATCAGAGGTTGCAGTTGAAGGGGCTCTTCTTTTTTAAACAAACCTGAAGTCCGCATTGAATTGTTATCACGGTTTACTTCGGGCATGTTTTCATCCGGATCGATTTTGAAACGGTCAAAATTACCCGCCGGAAAATCAACGCTTGCTTCACCTTCAAATCCTTCAAACCACTTACGAACCAGCACCGAATCATTCCGGATTCCTCCGACAACGACCGGGCCTTTTATTTGCCCGGTATTCTGCAGTACCAGTTTCCAGGTTCCGTCTTTATTCCTCGAGCAAGCCTGCATTTTATAATCCAGCTTTTTAGTCGTTTCCAGAAGGTCATCGAAAAACCAATTCAGAGTTGCACTGCTGCAGGGCTCCACAACGGCTCTGAAATCGGCAGGTTGGGGATGCTTGAATTTCCAGGCCTCAAAATAAGCCTGCATGCATTGGTCCATTTTTTCCTGTCCCAGATAGTCCATCAGGTAGGTCAGTATCATTCCGGTTTTTTCATAAACATCCCCGCCGTAGTTCAGTTTCGTGTACTTTTCAGAACTGATATCGCAGGGCTGATCCTCATTCTTCGCGGCCGAAAGCTCATATGCGATGTAACTTTCGTATTGACGGCTATACCTGCCCACATCAAACAGATCGTATTTGGGTTTAAATCCGAAAACGTTTGCATCCGGATATTTCTTTTTCATATAGCGGTTTTCATAAAATGTATTGATCCCCTCATCCATCCAGGCATGCCTGCGTTCATTCGATCCAAGCATCCCGTAAAACCAGTTGTGACCCACTTCATGGGTGATAACCTCATCCAGCGTAATGGCGTCAGCAGTTGCGTTGATCACGGTGATGTTCGGATATTCCATACCTCCGCCGGCGCTCAGGGCCCCATCTACAGCCGTACAATTTGCATACGGATAGTCCCCTATCCAAAGTGAATAATTATAAAGCGCATCATTCACATACTGTGTGGCACTCTTCCAGAGCTTGGCCTGCCCGTTGGTAAAGAGCACCCAGGTGAGTACCTTATGGTGGGTGTGCGGCAATTCAACTTCGCTTTTCAAAACATTGTATCGCTTGTCACAAAACCAGGCAAAATCGTGTATGCGGTCCTGGCGGTAATGAATTGTTTTGTTTTGAGAATCTGACTGCGGAAACGAATCGGTCTTCGGGTAGGCTTCGAGACGGCCGCAAACCATCGCCCGTTCATTGATCCACTGTTTTTCTTCCTCGTCCTGCAATTCCCCTGTCGCCCCTACAACATAATTTTTGGGCAATGTAAGGGCCACATCAAAGCTCCCGAACTCCGAATAAAATTCTCCCTGATCAAGATAGGAGATCGGATGCCAGCCCTCTTTGTCATACACGGCCGGTTTGGGATACCATTGGGTAATCTGGTATTGCTGGCCTTCATGACCCATTCTCGAAAACATCCCGTTCGGTATTTTTACATGAAAGGGGGTAGTGATCGTTACCGATGCTCCGGGCTTCAGCGGTTCGTTTAGAATAATTTTCGCAACATCAATGGACACCGAATCCTGCAGAAGCAGAACCGGCTTGCCGTTCACCTTAAAATCAAGCTGATCAATAGTTCCCTTATCTTCCTCCCTGGAAAAATAAAACAAGGAACTTCCGTTCTCCAGATTCTGCTCAGCAAAAGCGGTTGCCGTATTCTTGTAGGCATTGGGCCAGAGGTGAAACCAGATATAATTTAACTCGGCAGGGGAATTATTGGTATAGATTATGCTTTCATTTGCAAATAACTCATGCTTCACATCATCCAGCCTTACCTCGATTTTGTACTTAACCTCCTGCTGAAAATACCCCTGGGCGAAAGCGGAGCCACTATATAAAGAAAGTAAAATGAAAAAAAAATTTCTGGCCGGCATGCTTTCCAAAAGTAACAAAATAAAAAAGCACGACAATAAATAGCAACGAACATCTTGCTTCTACTGCGCCCCCCCCCCATCAATCGAAATCGAAGCCCCTGTAATCAGCTCCCCGGCTTCCGAAGCCAGGAACAGAGCCATCGCAGCAACTGACTCAGGTTTTATAAATTCATTGGACAAATTTAATTTAGGATAGCAAAAATTCTTTTATCCGTTTTATTGTTTGGGGTATAGCTTCAAGGTTCAGGGTATGACCGGCAAGCGGAATGACCTCAAATTCGCTTCCCGGTATGGCATCTGCAACTGCTTTTCCCATCTGAACAGAAATCAAAGCGTCTTTTTCTCCATGTATAACAAGGGTTGGGCTCTTAATGGCTTTTAGTTTTTCTCTGTAATCGGGTCTTAAACGCGTCGCTTCCATTAATTTTTTCAGCGCCCGGGGATCCTGGTTGAGGCCGTTGCGGTTTGACTTCAGTAAATCGAATGGGATCAGTGGATTCCTGAAGTACTCCTCTCCAAGTACAGTTGGCAGCATAACATCCAGTAAAAGCGCATATCCGCCTGAATCCAGGCTTCGCTGCCAGGCCAACTCAATTGCCTCAAAGTAAGGAGTCTTATGGGCAAATGTCGAAAGCAGAATAAGCCGGTCAATGCGTTGGGGATAATTCAGCGCAAAATGCTGGGCCACCAGACTTCCGTATGAAATTCCTATAGGTATGACCTTCTTAACCCCCAGGTGATCGAGCAATCCCTTTATATCCTCCGCATGCCGGTCAAAGTCACGGTAAGGACCCTCCTTTGAAGATTGTCCCTGAAAAATAAAATCGCATAAAATAATCCGGTGTGAATCCTTAAATGCATTCAGCATAAAAGTCCAGGCAGCGGTGGATTGGGAGACTCCGTTTAAAAATAGCAGCACCTGATCCGCAGCTTCAAGGCCACTTACTTCGTAGTAAAGTTCCTGATTGTCAGTAGTGGTATAGTACAAATTTTGACCTAAAACATATGTAACCCCCCGTTGATCGCAATATTCGCCCCTGTAATATACCTGGCCTCATCCGAAACGAGGTAAGCAACCGAAGCCGCAATTTCTTCCGGCGTACCCAGGCGCCCCTGAGGAACCTGAGCGACAATCTTCTCCCTGATTTCTTCCTTGATTGCCATGACCATTGAAGTCCCTATATATCCCGGCGAAACAGTGTTCACCGTAATTCCTTTTTTTGCAACTTCCTGGGCCAGCGACTTCGTGAAACCGTACATGCCGGCCTTGGTTGCGGCGTAATTGCATTGCCCGTATTGCCCTTTCTGCCCATTCACCGAAGAAATACTGACAATTCTACCCCAGCCTTTTGCGATCATTCCTTCAATAACCAATCTGCTGCATACGAACACACTGTTGAGATTGGTATTGATGACCTCATACCACATTTCAGGTGTCATTTTATGAAGAGCAGCATCTCTGGTGATTCCGGCATTATTAACCAGCACGTCAACCGCACCGATTTCCTCGGTTATTTGTTTCATCATGCGTTCAGCCGACTTGAAGCTCGAAATATCCCCTTCGACCACCTTCATGTCAAATCCCATTTTCAACTGATCATCTCTCCATTGCTTCGCCTCTTCTCTCCATTTCATGGCACGGGTAAAATCACGGTAGTTGGCGACTACAGTGTATCCGTCTTTATACAATCGCTCACAAATCGCGGTACCCATTCCTCCTGTACCCCCTGTAACCAAAGCCACTTTGTTATTCTTCTGTCTCATAAATCAATGTGTAACTATTTTTTCCTTAACATAAGTACCCGGAGCAGCATGCAGAGGTTTGTATTTAGCGTTGCCAAGTGTCTTGCCGGCTATTTTTTTCTTGCCCGATTTTTTACCCAGCTTTTCTGTCCAGGCCGTCCACCAGGAACCTTCGTGAAATTTGGAGCTGCGTTTCCATTCCTCGAAACCATGCTCAAGTTTTCCATCCAGATAGTAACCGTATTTTTTCTTGGAGGGTGGATTGGCTACTCCCATCACGTGACCCGATCCTCCAAGAATAAATTCCACCGGACCGCTGACAAGTTCAGTAGTGGTAAACGTGGTATGGGGAGGAGAAATATGGTCTTCGTTCATGCCGATAACATATACCGGAATATCGATCTGACCAATATCAATAGGCGTGTTGCAAATCCTAAGAGCGTTTTTGCGGCTGAGTTTATTTTCAAGCACCATATACCGGAGGTAGAATAAATACATTTTAGCCGGCAGATTGGTATTGTCGTTGGTCCAATACATGACATCAAAAGCGCTTGGAGTCTTGCCTTTCAGATAGTTGTTGACTACGAAACTCCATACCAGATCGTTTGCCCGGATAAGATTAAACGCTTTTTCCATTTCATGTCCCTTCATGACACCCTGGTGCATCAATTCTCCGCGCTCCAGTTTTTTAACAAGGGCATTGTCAATGACATCTCCCATTGGGCCAACATCTGAAAAGTCGACCATGGTGGCAAGGAATGTCGCGGTATTGACAGGGAAATACTGTTTGCCTGTTTTTTTGGAAATAATGGAAAGAGTGGTTGCAAGCAGGGTGCCTCCGAGACAGTATCCTATGGCATTAACCTTTTTTGATTTAGTGATCGCCTGTGCGGCTTCAAAAGCTTTCAAGGTTCCCAATTCAACGTAATTGTCAAACGTAATATGGCCCATATCCGGAGTGGGGTTTTTCCAGGATATCATAAATGCAGTAAAGCCCTGATCGACCACGTACTTTGCAAATGAATTCTCAGGTCTCAGATCGAGAATGTAATATTTATTGATCCAGGGTGGCACAATCACCAGTGGTGTCTCATACACATTTTTGGTGCTGGGACTGTATTGAATCAATTGGATGAGTTCATTTTCATAGACCACGGAACCGGGAGTGACCGCAATATTACGGCCGGGTTCAAAAGCGCTCATATCGGTCTGGGTGATACTGCCCTTCTGAATATCATTCAGCAGATTTTTAAACCCATCAATCAGACTTTGTCCGTTGGTTTGCTGCGCCAGTTTGATGGCCTCAGGATTGGTAGCCACAAAATTCGAAGGGGAAAGCATATCGGTGTACTGCTTCGAAAAGAAATTCAGTTTTTTCTTGGTGCGTTCATCAATTTCAGACGTATCGATGATCTCATTCACGAGACTTGATACCAGTAAATAACTCTGTTTGACAAAATCAAAATAATAAGGTGCTTCATCCCACTCGGGAGCGCTGAAGCGCTTGTCACCTTTTTCAGGTGAAATAACAGGTTTGTACTCTCCGTTTTTGCCGGCTGAGCGTTCCGTAATCCGTTTCCACAATTCCTGTTGGCTGCCTAAAAATTTCTGATACAGCTTCTGGATTTTCTCCATTTCTTTGGGAGAGGCCATAAGCTTGGTCCCGAATTCAGAATACGCATGCGTGATGTCTCTGCTATCGTGATGATAACCAGTTCGGTTTTCTAAATAATTCTGGATTATTTTCTGCGTTGCTTTCGTGATGCCTTCGGTAAGTTCCTGAAGGTTGATCGGAGGGTTGTTTTCCATAAGAATTTTTTAACCGGACTAGCCGGGCATAAACAGAAAACATTGCTGACAAGTCTTATTTACTTGTCAGCAATGTCAAAATAGCATACTCGTAAAATCCGACAACTTAGTTCTTCGTATCGGCCTTTTTCCACCAGTCGGAAGCCCATTCGGTGAATTTATTAAGTCCCTTACTTTGGATTTTGAAAAGCGATTCCAGTTGTGCATTGATGTTTTCTCCGAATTTCGTATTGAAATTTACGGCCAGATTGGTGTGCTTGTTGTAGAAATCAAGAATCTCTTTTGTGTTATCAATGGTTAATTGACGGGAAGCTTCAAAATTTTCGTGAATCAGATTCAAAACTTTTTCAGGGTTTTCAGTGTTCGATTCCTTAATGGCATCCACCAGTTTGGTGTTGAAATCAACATTCAATTCCATTTGTCTCGTGTAGGCATTAATGATACTGTCCAAAGCGTCTTCAGCAAGTTCAACCGATTTGCCGAATGTGCTTTTAAGGGTATCGGTAACAGAATCTTCCATTTCCTGTTGGTTGAATTTTTCCTTGATGGAATCAACCATCTTTTTATTTGTGTCCAGTGCATCACCGATAAATTTGGTGTTGGACTCAATAATCTCACGGATGGTCTCCTTTGACTTTTCCGCAGTGCCTTTGATATTGTTTTTTATCTTTTCGGCCTTTTCGTTCAATACTGTTTTCATGTTACGTTTTTTTTATTTTTTACCTGTTTAGTTTTTCAGTTTTCAATGGTTTGCTTAACAACAGAAGTTTTACGTTCAGCCGCAGATCCGTTTTTCTTGTAATCTGCTGCGTTGTTTTGTTTGCCCGCTTTAGTTGAATTCCTATTTTCAAACATTTCAGACCAAACCGAAATGCTGTTCTCCACTCCTGTAGTAACCAGCTTATTTACCAACTCAAACTGCTTCGTCTGAACCTCAATCATTTTGGAAGTTGTGTCCTGTACCAGCTCCAGTGTAGTAGTAAAATTCTTCCTGAAGAGGTCGTTGAAATTTTCTGTTGTCATTTTTTTAGTTTTTAATTGAGCACAAATGTAAGTCAATTTGGGTTATGAACAGGCCTTGTTTGTATCTTTTTTCATTAGAATTATAAAAAATCGATTTTTATTTTATTACCTGCAAATATACGGGCTGATTTCGCCTTTTCGAATGATGCTGATCACTCCCGGGAATGACACTGATCACACTGCAAAGTAAGGCCAACAGAAGAAGGCAGGGGTTTCCTTTGTGTTAAGTTTACTTTAACAGTTTTGCAAGACGCAGATCCAGAGAATCGGCCCTCAATCCTTTGGCAACTATAACACCCTCTTTGTCAATCAAATAGGTATAGGGAATGCTGCTGATAGAGTAGAGCTTTACGGCCTTCGATTGCCATTCCCCCAGGTCACTGACATGGCTCCAGTCCAATTTATCTGCAGAAATGGCCGCTTCCCATTTGTCCTTATCCTTATCCAGGGAAACGCCAAGTATCTCCAAACCCTTACTATGGTATTTTTTATACAATTTGACCATATTCGGGCTTTCCTCCCGGCAGGGATGACACCAGGAAGCCCAGAAATCCAGGAGTAGAACTTTACCCTTAAAAGAAGAGGGTCCCGTTCGTTTGCCATCCGGACTTTCGAACAGAAATTCAGGTGCAGGAGCGCCTATAACTGTTTTGTACATGCTTTCAACGTTTTCATGAAAAAGTTTCGTTTGCAGGGCGCCCGGATGTTTTTTTTCAAAGGCCTGGTCAACCTGCCGGTAAAGGCTCAGGTACCCGTCGTTGCTTAATTCAGGGCTAAGCTGCTGCAAAGCCACCACGGCAACTAAGGAAGCTGCGTTTTGTGAAACGATCCCGATCAGGTAATTATTCAAAGCTTTTGCCTGCGCACGATAAGCCATTTCAGCCTCATCGGCAAGATGCTGGATTTTACCTTTGTCATTTTTGTTTAGATTTGCAAGAGCCTGGTAATAACGCGTAACCGAATCTCTTTTCTGATAACTCGTTCGGATACTGTTGTTTACTTTTACAAAAAGCCTGGAATCCTCAGAGCCCTCAACAGTAAATAAGTTTCCCAGGTTCCTTGCATCTCCTCCAACGACCACTTTCTGAGCCGAATCCAATACCAGGACGGCGAAATTCGCGTCTGAAATCCGCAACCTGTAAAAACCAAAGGAAGGGGTGTAGTTTTCAAACGAAAATTCCCCGTTTGCGTTCACGTTGGCGGTATCGACCACACGTACTCCCTGAGGACCCATTTCTTCAAGGTACAGTTGTTCCCCATTCGAAAAATCAAGTTTCCCCTTCAGCTCAAAACCGTTTTTGTTCTGAGTCTGATGCTTCTTTCCCGCACAGGAAGCCAAAACCAGAATAACGATTAAAGCTGAAAAAAATCTTAACGTTCTTGTTGTCATTTCAGTGATTCATTAATTCCATTTCCTCCAAATCGCTAATCGCTTCCCAACGCTTTCCTCATAAGTTCACTGGCCACCTTCGGATCTGCTTTCCCCCCCGACAACTTCATCAACTCTGCCATAAAAAGTCCGATCAGACCGACTTTCCCCCCTTTGTATTCCGCAACTTTTTCAGGATATCTCGCGATCGCTTTTTTTACAAGCTCTGCCAATGCATCTTCGCCGCTTTCCTGCAACAGATTGTGTTCTTCAGCAAGCTGAAGGGGATTTTTACCGCTTTCTTTCAACAAAAGAGGAAACAGACTTTGGGTGGCAACTGTGTTGCTGATTTTCCCGGTATCTACCAGATCGATCAGTCGGGAAAGACGTTCAGGAGAAATCTGAAATTCAGTAATTTCCTTTGCACTTTCATTTAGATACGACTTAACGGCTCCCATCATCCAGTTGGCGGCGGCTTTGTAATTCCTGCAATGCCTGATGAGTTCTTCAAAATAAAGGGCAAAACTTTTTATTTCTGTAAGAACAGCTGCATCGTATGCCGACAGATTTAGTGATTGTGTGTACTTGTCAAAAAGTTCCCCCGGAAGAGCCGGCAAGCCCGCCTTAATTTCAGAAATGTATTTTTCAGAAATGACTACCGGCTGAAGATCGGGCTCGGGAAAATACCGGTAATCGTTTGCAGCCTCTTTACTTCTCATGGAAAAGGTTGTTCCGGCCACTGCATCGAAACTCCTGGTATCCTGCGCAACCACTTCCCCCTTTTCGATCGCGTCTACCTGACGCTTTATTTCGTATTCGATGGCACGCTGCACATTGCGCATGGAGTTCATGTTCTTCACCTCAACCTTGCGCCCAAACTGACTGGCGCCCTTGAGCATAACCGAAATATTCGCATCGCAGCGAAGACTTCCCTCTTCCATGTTCCCATCACAGATATCCAGATACCGGACAAGCTTGCGCACCTCGCTGAGATAATTGTACGCCTCTTCGCCCGATTTCAGTTCGGGCTCAGAAACAATTTCAAGCAAAGGAACTCCTGCCCGGTTAAGGTCAATCAGCGTATCGTAGGGGTCAATATCGTGCATACTCTTCCCGGCATCCTCTTCCATATGGATCCGTGTGAGCTGAACAACCTTAAAACTACCGTCCGCATTTTTTATCCGAATACTTCCTCCTGTGCAAATGGGCGTTTTATCCTGAGTGATCTGGTAGCCCTTAGGCAAATCGGCGTAAAAATAATTTTTACGCGCGTACTGATTGGTCTCCCGTATATTCGAATGAGTTGCAAGGCCAAGCCGGACGGCAAATTCAATTACTTTTTTATTGGTTCTGGGAAGCGTTCCCGGGTGGCCCAGAGAAATAGCGCTGACATTGGTATTGGGCAAACTGCCGTACTCGGTAGAATCCGCAGAGTACGCTTTGCTTTGGGTAAGCAATTGAATATGCACTTCAAGCCCTATTACCGCCTCGTACCTGTCGTAAGCACTCATTTGAATGACCGATTTTAAGACCGGGATTTTAAGACCGGCAAGATACGAATTTCGCATCGTTTTAAGAGAAGGCGCTAAGGTAATTTCAAAAAAACCTTCCAATATTTTTCACGGTTCATATCGCTCCAGTGAATCAGATAGTAACGGTATTGATAAGTCTGCAGCAGGCTAAGAAAAATAGCCAAAACCAACACCGATCGATACGTTCTGCTGATAAACTTGTTTTTTACAGAAGCCAGTCCCAGCGACAGAAGGATGGCAAACAATGAATAGTACTCAACATAGGCCCTCAGACCGAAACTCCCTCCATAATACCAGCACCACCAGGACGAAAGCACATAGGTCAGCAATCCGAAAAATAACAGGAACGAAAAAAAACGAAAACGGCTTTCCCTGAACAAAAAGAAAAGTCCGACAAAAGAAAGAAGAATCAACGGCGTGTAAACAAAAAGTCCTTTTTTATAACTGAAAAGAATATTTAAAACCTGAGGGTGACTCCAGTCAAAGGTCTCCAGCCGGTATGCATCAACAAAAAAAGCTCCGGCTTCTGCCTTATACAAAAACAATTGAATGGAAAATACGAGCAGGGGAATTAAAATCAACAGCAGCAGTTGAAAAGGATAACTGAAAATACGTCGAACAGAACTTTTGAAAGAGCCGTAATCACCTGCAACAAAAGGAAGCGCAAACAATATCAGGCCGTTTACCGGCCTGATGAGCAACAGGAGTCCGTAGAAAAAAGCGCCGTAATAAAGTGCGCTGAATCTCCCTTCCAGGCTATATCGGAGAAATTGATAAATAAACAGCGTAATGCAAAAAAAAGAATACACATGAGACATCGCCGGTTCATTGACCGCATAATAAAAAAGGTTGGTTCCAAATGTAAAACAGAGCAGAACAAATGCAATGCCCGAAAGATTCCTGTTATACAGAAGAAGCATGCGCTGCAAAAAAACCAAACCCATGCACAGATAAAAAACAGCAGCAAGGTTCACCGCTATCTGATACATTTTTGAATACCCGTCTGCCGGCAAACCGCTCAGCAGGCTTACAGCATGTGCAGTCAGAAAAAACGGGAGAAGAACCACTGCCGTACCGCAGAAATACTTATCAAACACATGTCCCTTCCCATCGCTTGCTCTGTAATCGTAACGGGTTTCTTTACTGGCATAGGTATTTTCTATGTTATCGAAAAAACCCAGATTCAGATCATGGTAAATAAAAACAGCGGGAAGGTAGGCGTAATAGCCTTTTCCGTCGCTTCCGATAATCTGCCGCCAGTGCGTTCCGCCCCAGTTCATGTTGGAAGCACAACCAATAAGGATGCAAAAAATCACAACCGATGTATACCTGAACAGGTACCTGTTTAAGAATTGAATCAAAGCCCCTAATTTGCCTGCAATTTAAAAAGAATACTATCTTTGTCTTCCTTTTAATTTAACAAAATCGAGCATGAGTGTTTTAGCAAAAATCAGAAATCGCGCAGGTCTGCTGGTAACCATTATCGGTGTGGCTTTATTGATATTTATCTTACAGGCAGCCCTCGAGTCGGGTAAATTTTTTGCCAGTAATGACCGCAACGTAGGCGAAATTGCCGGAAAACCAATTTCCATTGACGAGTTTGATGCCCGGGTGAAAATGGGTCTTGAGAACATTAAGCGCCAGACCCAGCAATCGACCGTAGATCCCGGAACCGAAGACATGGTGGTCAACCAGACCTGGAGCCAGATGGTCAACGAATTTGTTTACTCCAAAGAATATGAAAAACTGGGATTAAGCGTTTCTGAAGATGAATTGTACGACCTGATGATTGTTCATCCCCACCAGTATGTAATTCAGCAGTTTACCGATCGCGAAACAGGCCGGATAAACAAAGACTACATGGATCCCCAGACCGGTCAGCTCGATACACGCAAACTGAAAGCGCTCGTTGAGGCAATGAATGAGCAGCAGGAAGCAAGCTGGCACGAAATAGAAAAAGCGGTAAGCCAATCCCGTATCGCAAGCAAATACAACGAACTGGTAAAAAAAGGCCTCTACATCACCTCACTTGAGGCCAAACAGGATTTCGTTGCCCAGAACAAACAGTGCAGTGTACGCTACGTTGAAAAAAAATACAGTTCAATCCCCGACAGCACGGTAAAGCTTACAGACGCTGATATTTCAGCCTATTACAACGAACACCAGAATGATTACAAACAGGATGAAGAAACCCGAAAGGTCGACTACATCAGCTACGATGTTTTTCCTGCCGAGGAGGATATTGCTGCGATTAAATCAGATATGACAAAAATAGCGGGTGAACTGAAAGACAGAAGCCGTTCAGAAGACTCTGCCTATGTTATCGCCGAATCTGATTCCCGTACTTTTGACATGAGTCTGCACAAAAAAGGAAGTTTGTCGCCTGAAATTGATTCTCTGATGTTTGGCGAAAAAGAAGGGTTTGTTTACGGACCTTACAAGGAAAACAACAGCTACAAAGTTGCCAAATTGATGGATGTTAAAATGCTTGCCGATTCGGTAAAGGCCCGTCATGCCCTGATCGCTTTCAAGGGGGCCATGAGAGCTGCGCCGACCATTACCCGGACCAGGGCGCAAGCCAAGGCCAAAGCCGACAGCCTGTTTAAACTGATCAATGAAAAGAAAATCAAGTTCGAGGATGCCAATGCGGTTTCTGATGACGCCGCTTCCAAAGTAAAGACAGGGGACATGGGTTGGTTCAACGAAAGCGCTTCCCTTGCTGTGCCTTTCAAAGACGGGGCGCTTGCGGCCAAAAAGGGCGAATTCATTTTGGTTGAATCTGATTTTGGTTACCACATCATTGAAGTGACCGACCGCAGCAAAGGAGAAAGCAAATACGTACAGGTGGCTGTTATTGACCGCAAAATTGAAGCTTCTACAAAAACAGTCCAGGGCTATTACAGCAAGGCAGGCGAATTTGCGGGGAAATGCAAAACAGCAGAAGATTTTCAAAAAGCTGTTGAACAGCAAAAACTGAGTAAGCGGGTGGCTGACAATGTAAAGGAAGGAGACAAAAACATTCCCGGGATCGAATCTCCGAAAGAGCTGGTCAAATGGATGTACAACGAAAAAACAAAAAAAGGAAGCGTTTCGGATGTGTTTGAGCTGGGCAACAAATTCATCGTGGCGGTACTCACAGAAATCCGCCCCAAAGGAATTTTACCTCTTGAACTGGTAAGGGATCAGGTTGAACCCAAAGCCCGGGAAAAGAAAAAGGCAGAGCTCTTTACCGAAGAATTCAACAAAAATTTATCGGGCAGCAACCTTGACGCGCTTGCTCAGAAAATGAATCTGCAAATAGAAAAAATGGACAACCTTTCTTTCAACACTTATTCGCTTCCGGGTTCAGGAAGAGAAGACAACTTCATAGGTACTGCAATGACCATGAAAGCAGGTTCAGTTTCAAAACCCATTGCCGGACGGGGCGGAGTTTTTGTTCTCACAGTTGACAATGTAAAGGAAGCTCCCGAAGCCAAAGATATACGCAACATTCAGGCTCAATCAGCCAGCACGCTGCAGAGCCGGGTCGATTACGAAGTTTTTGACGCGCTCAAGGACAACGCCAATATTGTAGATAAGAAAGCCAAGTACTATTAAAAAGACTGCGCTCATAATCCTGGACGGATGGGGCATAGGGGATGGTTCAAAGAGTGATGCCATTGCAAATTCCCGAACACCCTTTGTAGACTCCCTTTATAAAAATTACCCACACAGGACGCTGCTTACTTCCGGAGAAAATGTCGGATTGCCTGACGGGCAAATGGGCAATTCAGAAGTCGGCCACCTGAACATTGGTGCCGGACGCATCGTATATCAGGACTTTGCCAGAATCAACAAAGAAGTACGGGAAAAGACCATTGACAGGAATCCGGTTTTGCTCGACACCTTTTCCTACGCAAAAAAAAACAGTAAAGACCTTCATTTTATCGGCCTGTTGTCTGCAGGAGGAGTGCATTCCCACCAGGATCATTTGTTCAGGTTGTGCGAACTGGCAAAAGATGCCGGGCTTCAAAATGTTTTTATCCATGCTTTCATGGATGGCCGGGATACCGATCCCAAAAGCGGACTCTCCTCTGTTGAATCTCTTGAAACACATCTGAAAAAATCAACCGGCCAACTCGCATCCGTGATTGGCAGATATTATGCCATGGATCGCGATAAGCGATGGGAGCGCATCAAACGTGCATACGACTTGCTGGTCAAAGGAGAAGGAGAAAAAACCTCAACGGCTGCAGACGCCATACGCAAATCGTATTCAAGAAGTGTGACCGATGAATTTATGTTACCCATTTCTGTAGTGAACGAGGATGGAAAACCGTTGGCCACAATTAAAGAAGGAGACGCCGTTATTTGTTTTAATTTCAGAACCGACCGTTGCAGAGAAATTACAACCGCGTTGACGCAGACCGACTTACCTGATCAACAGATGAAAAAGAGGAGCCTGTATTACGTCACTATGACCAATTACGACGAGTCCTTCAGTAACGTGAACGTACTCTATGACAAGGAAAATCTTCACAATACCATAGGAGAAGTAATTTCAAAAGCCGGGTTAACTCAGATGCGAATCGCAGAAACAGAGAAATACCCGCACGTCACTTTTTTCTTTTCAGGCGGAAGAGAAAAGGAATTTGAAGGGGAAAAACGGATTATGATTCCTTCACCAAAAGTCGCTACTTATGATCTCCAACCCGAAATGAGCGCCCCGGGAGTTACGGATGCAATTGTAAAAGAGATACAGGAGCACAAACCCGATTTCATCTGCCTGAATTTTGCAAACGCAGACATGGTTGGACACACCGGCGTGTATCCTGCAATTGTAAAAGCTGTTGAGACAGTAGACAGCTGTCTGAAGCGGGTGGTCGAAACCGGATTGAAACACTCGTATTCTTTTATTATTATAGCTGACCACGGGAACGCCGACTGCGCAGTTAATCCGGACGGAAGCCCCAACACGGCCCATACCAAAAATCCGGTGCCCTGCTTTCTGATCGATAGCACCTACAAAAAAATTCAATCCGGCAAACTGGCCGACATCGCGCCAACGCTTTTGAAGATTATGGGACTCGCCGTACCTCCTGAAATGACTGGTAAATTTCTGGTCTGACAAATGCAATCCAAAAATCTGAACATAATCGGCGCCGGTCTTGTCGGCTCGCTCCTGTCTATTTATCTCGCAAAACGGGGGCACAAAGTCAACGTATTCGAACGCCGGCCTGATATACGAAAAAACCGCATATCGGCAGGCAAGTCCATTAACCTGGCTCTGTCCGACAGGGGATGGAAAGGATTGGAAGGAGTAGGAATTGCAGATGAAATAAAAAAGGTAGGCATTCCCATGAAGGGGCGACTGATACATACCCAGGATGGTAAAACGAATTTTCAAGCTTACGGAAAAGACGGACAGGCCATCTATTCTGTTTCCCGCGGAGGCTTGAATTGCGTTCTGATGGATCTGGCTGAAAAAAGCGGAGTAACTTTTCATTTCAATGAGAAATGCACAGGCATTGACCTTGCTGCAGGAAGTTCCCATTTTGAAAACACAGAAACCAAAAAGCAGACCACGGGACAGGCTGACCATACCTTTGGAACAGACGGAGCATTTTCAGCAGTCCGTCTGCAGATACAGCTCAGCACTGATCGCTTCGATTACAAACAATCTTACCTCGAATACGGGTACAAGGAACTCCGCATTCCTCCCGTTCCCCGCACTCTTCAAAATCCTTCCGGAGAATTTGCCCTTGAACAACATGCATTGCACATCTGGCCCAGGGGGAACTTTATGCTTATTGCCTTGCCCAATATGGACAAAAGTTTTACCTGCACCCTGTTTTTCCCTTTTGAAGGCAAGCCTTCCTTCACCGAATTGAATACCGAAGAAAAAATGCTTCATTTTTTTGAAGCGACCTTCCCGGATGCGGTCCGGCTTATGCCAACGCTCGCGAAGGATTATTTTTCAAATCCTTCTTCCTCCCTGGTAACTGTAAAATGTTTCCCCTGGAGCTATCAGGACAAATTTTTGCTGATGGGTGACGCTGCCCATGCCATTGTTCCATTTTACGGACAGGGTATGAACTGTGGCTTCGAAGATTGCGTAGTACTGAACCAACTGATGGACAAACATTCAGACGACATGAAATCCGTTTTTGCAGCATTCGAAACCACACGCAAACCCAACTCAGATGCCATCGCTGATCTGGCCGTAGCCAATTTTGTAGAAATGCGTGACCGCGTTTCAGATCCCAAATTCATCCTCCAGAAAAAAATCGAAACCCTTTTCTCCCAAAAGTATCCCGATAAATGGATTCCTTTATACAGCATGGTAACCTACAGCCCCCACATCCCCTACTCTATCGCTTTGAAGGAAGGCGAAAAGCAGGAAGCCATCATGCAAAAGATCCTGGCCCTTCCTGGCATAGAACGCAACTGGGACAGTGCCGAAGTCGAAGCGGAGATTCTGAAATATCTGAAATAAATTATTCACATTTAAGGTGCCAAATTGGCACCTTAAAATTTCAAATTCATTTTCCGCCTCCCGTTTTAAACCCTACCCGCTTCCGTTCATCAAACTTTTTCTGTGCCGCTTTTTCGTCCAACAAATTTTCTATTGCTTCATAAATCTGTGAAATTTGCACGTCATGGGTTCCAATTCGCTTTTTAATTGCCTGCAACTGCTTTTTAATGTCGCTATGACTTAAAAGTATTCGCCTTGTCTCAACAAACGCTCTCATTATGGCTAT
>Ga0206879_1054_pt1 | contig 28425 bp, 22 predicted proteins | sample Alteio_BWOrgCont_5_FD_152897 | JGI IMG/M metagenome (GOLD analysis project Ga0206879, IMG submission 152897) | Enriched cells from forest soil in Barre Woods Harvard Forest LTER site, Petersham, Massachusetts, United States -... | ecosystem: Environmental > Terrestrial > Soil > Temperate forest > O... | reverse complement strand
CCTACATCGGACTTGGTTATTACAACACAATCATTCCTCCGGTCATACAGCGAAACGTGCTGGAAAATCCGGGATGGTACACGGCGTATACGCCTTACCAGGCCGAGATTGCGCAGGGTCGGCTGGAGGCCCTGCTGAATTTTCAGACACTTGTTATTGACCTTTGCGGGCTGCCTATTGCCAACGCCTCTTTACTTGATGAAGCGACAGCTGCAGCTGAGGCTATGACAATGCTGCACAGCAGCCGTTCCAGGGAAGCCCAGAAAAGAGAAGCGCATGTGTTTTTTGTTTCAGATGACGTTTTCCCCCAGACACTCGATGTACTCAAAACCAGGGCGGTTCCGCTTGGCATTCAGATTGAAACGGGTAGCTGGAAAAATCTGCAGCTTAACGATAAGATATTTGGCCTGCTGATACAGTACCCCAATGTTCATGGAAGTGTGAATGATTATACTGAATTTGTAAAACGTGCCCATGCCAACGGAACGGCTGTTGCGGTCGCTACGGACTTAATGGCATTAACACTACTGAGTCCTCCCGGAGAGTGGGGAGCTGACGTAGTTGTTGGTAATTCTCAACGTTTCGGCGTTCCAATGGGTTGCGGTGGCCCTCACGCGGCATTTTTTGCATGCAAGGAAGAATACAAACGTCTCTTGCCGGGTCGTATCATTGGAGTTTCTGTTGATGCACAGGGAGGCTCTGCCCTTCGGATGGCTCTGCAGACTAGAGAACAGCATATCCGCAGAGACAAGGCCACATCCAATATTTGCACAGCACAGGCACTGCTGGCCATCATGGCCAGTATGTATGCCGTGTATCACGGTCCCGAAGGACTTAAGGGAATTGCTCAGCAAATTCATTGCGCTGCAGTCTGGCTGGAGGGGGAACTTAAAAAACTGGGTTGCACACCGGAGAATCAGGTTTTCTTTGATACGCTTAAGGTAAAACTTCCTTCAGGCATAAGTTCAAACAAGATTCAGGAACTTGCATGGAAAAACGAAATCAATTTCTGCATTATTTCAGAAAACACATTGACCATTGCCCTGGATGAAACAGTCGGCCCTGATGAACTTTCAGACCTTGTGGCTGTTTTTGAACAGGCGATGGGAAAATCCTCCACTGGCAAGGCTGCACCTGGCCAAGAGCAGAGTCAAATATATAGCCAGGCGCAGAGCCTCGCCAACCTCTATACTTCAGGTACTTCGGTCATTGATTCTTCTTTTGCAAAACGTACTTCTTCTTTCCTGACTCATCCGGTTTTTAATTCGTATCATTCAGAGAGCGAAATGATGCGCTACATTAAGCGCCTTGAAAACAAAGATCTTTCTCTTACCCATTCTATGATCGCGCTTGGTTCCTGTACCATGAAGCTGAATGCTGCGGCTGAACTGTATCCCATTTCCTGGCCTGAGTTTGCAAACATTCATCCTTTTGCACCGGAAGACCAGATTAAAGGGTATCGTCAGGTTGTAAAGGAGTTGGATAAAGACCTTTCTAAAATTACCGGATTTGCGGCCATGAGTTTTCAGCCCAATTCAGGGGCGCAAGGTGAATACGCAGGCTTAATGGTTATCCGCGCCTTTCATCAGTCCAGAGGGCAGGGTCACCGTACCATTGCGCTGATTCCCTCCTCTGCTCACGGAACCAATCCGGCAAGCGCCGCTATGGCCGGAATGCAGATTGTGGTTGTAAAATGCGATGAGTCAGGGAATATCGAAGTAAGCGATCTGAAAGCTAAGGCTGAATTGCACAAGGATAATTTATCTTGTTTAATGGTTACTTACCCTTCTACACATGGCGTTTACGAAGAAAGCATAAAGAAAATCACCAAAATAATACACGATAACGGCGGACAGGTGTATATGGACGGAGCCAATATGAATGCACAGGTTGGTTTAACCAGTCCCGGAAATATCGGTGCCGATGTATGCCATTTGAACCTGCATAAAACCTTCGCCATTCCGCATGGGGGGGGAGGACCCGGAATGGGACCTATAGGTGTGGCCAAACACCTGGTGCCTTTCCTGCCTTCGCATATTCTTGTAAAAACAGGTGGAGAGCAGGGAATTTCTGCAGTCTCTGCCGCACCCTGGGGAAGCGCCCTGATTCTTTTGATTTCGTATGGCTACATAAAAATGCTTGGAAGAGAAGGTGTGCGTCAGGCAACCGAAACGGCCATCCTCAATGCCAATTACATGAAAGAGGTATTAAAGGACCATTATCCTATATTGTACGTAGGGAAGAACGGCCGGGTTGCACATGAGATGATTCTGAATTGTGCTGATTTCAAGCGTGTTGCAGGAGTTGAGGTGGGTGATATTGCCAAGCGTCTGATGGATTTCGGATTTCATGCGCCAACGGTTTCCTTTCCGGTCCACGATACCCTTATGGTTGAGCCCACAGAGAGCGAATCCATGGCGGAACTCGACCGTTTCTGTGAAGCCATGATCTGTATTCGTAAGGAAATACAGGAAATAGCAGAGGGTAAATCAGATTCAAGGGATAATACCCTTAAAAATGCTCCTCATACGGCTAAATCTGTTCTTTCAGATGAGTGGAATCACGCATATTCCCGTGAAAAGGCTGTTTTTCCGCTAAAATGGGTGAAGGAGAACAAATTCTGGCCATCCGTGGCCCGGGTAGACAATGCTCTCGGAGACCGCAATCTTATTTGTTCCTGCCCCCCAATTGAACAGTACACCGAAGAATTAGTATAAATCTTTTTTTTTATAACTATTTTTTTTACCTTTGACAGCTAACAATTTTAAAATCAATAATAATAACTTAACACAATTTAATCATTCAAACCATGAAGAAAATTACATTTGGTGTTTTGCTGTTCACAAGCAGTCTGGCTTTTGCCCAGCTTACCTCCGTACCTGCAACGATAGGTTCTACAAATAACCTTAAAGGACTTCATCCAGTTGGTATAGGAGCAACAAAAACTCCCAGGACTCAGTCAACTTCTATGCACCAGATTTTTGACTTCCCTACAAACATTTACCAATACCAAACTACATTCGGGGTGTCATCTTCAAATTTTCAGGTATACCTGAATCCCGTATTTATGGATTCTTCGGTTGAGTCGACTTCTTCTGCAGGCAATACCTACATTCAGGATATGCGTGCAGGTGTGATGCTGGATCCTACTTCTGCCATTTGGGATACAACTAACTGGACAACTTCTCCGATCGATGCGTACATGCCTTATAACTTTGACACCCTCTTGGTTGTTGCCCGTTACCAAAGTGTCAACGTTGGGGTTAGTGATACACTGATGGTTGAAATCGAGTATGGTCCTCCATCTGATTTTGGTGGAATCTACACCATTGCAAGTCCTTCTGAATCCTGGGCTGTTCCGTTTGTAAACGATTCTAAATTGTACGGTAACGTTTCTAATTTGTTACCACATGCTGCTACGATGGTTAAAATAAAAAGAGTTCTTACTGTTAAGGATACGGCTGTTGTAACAGCTTTAAAGTACCCCGGATGTATTATTGTTCCGACTAATCTGGCTATTCCTGCCGGAAATATTGTCGCTGCTACCTGCACATTTGTCCCTGGTCAAAAATACAGCAAAGGCGATATCTGCTTCACTTATGAAGGTGGTTCGGGACAAAATCAGAACGGACTGGGTGTTGACTTATGGGGACAGTCTGCATCCCTGACTTCCTACAACAATTATTTCTACGACAGCACCAATTTGACCAATCCAGAACCACGCGGCTTGAATACCGGTTATTCGTACGGACCAACTGCGCGTTTTGGCCTTTATTCAGGAAGTGAAGCGTTCTACGATACCATGATGGCTCCTTCTTCAAATTTCGTATGGTGGATGGATTTTATCCTTACCTATAACCAAAGTACTGGTATCAAGGAAGTACAGGCAAGTGGTCTGAAAGTGAATCAGAACGTTCCGAATCCTTTCAGTGATATTACAACTGTAAATTATTCATTGCCTCAGACGGAAGCTGTAAACCTTGATGTTTATGACATCACCGGTAAAAAAGTTCAGACTGTTACTGAAGGCACGATGACTTCAGGTGCGCATACCATTCAGTTAAATTCGGCCAATCTGCAGGCTGGAGTTTATTTTTACACGCTTTCGGCGGGTGAAGATCGAATAACCAAGCGAATGGTTGTGCTTAAGTGATAAGCGCAGCCTGATTTTTATAAAAGAGACCGCCTCCTATAAGAGGCGGTTTTTTATTTTCGTAGCAGCTCCCAGACCATTTCAGTCTCAAATCCCCTGGAAATGGCATACTTAGGTCCGTGTTCCTTCAGCAGTTTCTTCAGGGTTTTGATGCAGTCTGTATATGGAATTTCTTTCATCCCTTGTTTTATACAATAGTCGCTGATCTTGCGTTTTTTCAACTCCAGTCTGATTTTGACCGGTCCCCATTTTTTTATTCTGAATTTGCCTCCGGCAAAAGCAATCGCGAACCGCTCTTCGTTCAGAAAATTTTCGGTAACGAGCCGGCTGATCAGTTCTTCGGCTGCTTCCGGGGCAAGTCCCCATTGGTAAAGCTTATAACGCACTTCCTGCTGACAGCGTTCCTGATACGCGCAATAGCTTTGCGCTTTCGCGTGGGCTTGCTCAGGATTCAGATTCATCTACCGGGTACGAAATCTTGATTTTAACTTGAAGTAAAGAGATTTTAGCTGCTCCCTGAAAATGAAAGCCAGCATAAGATAAGGAATGGCCATCAGGTAAAGGATTCCTGAATTGAGTCCCTTGGCGATGGTAGATCCGTTTTTCAGACTGGTTTCGGCATTGGCCTTGCACATGGCGCATTGGGTAAATGAGTCATGAGAAAGCAGCAGAAGAGTAGCCATTAAAAAAAATACAAGGAAGTTTTTTATGCGGACGGTTTTCATTTTTCAGTGGCTGTAGTAAGGAGAAATCATAAGATAGACTACCACCCCGGTTACTGTCACATACAGCCATATCGGGAAAGTCCATCGCACCAGTTTACGGTGCTGGGCAACCTGGTTGTTCAGCCCCCTGTAAAAGGACAGAAGAATCAGAGGTAGTACGGTTGCCGCCAGGATAATATGAGAAATGAGGATGAAAAGGTAGATTGGCCGGATAGGGTTGTTCTGCGGGAAGGCCGTTTCGGCGGCCAGGTAGTGGTAACATACATAAGAGATCAGGAAGGCAGAAGAAAAAAAGAACGCGGTAATGTTCAGGCGTTTGTGCAGAGTGATGTCTTTTCTTTTAATGGCCATGAATGAAAACAAAAGCAACACTGTGCAGGATGCGTTTAAAAGAGCATTGAGTTTGGGTAAACTGTATACGAACGCAGGTACATCTGAAGGCGCCGGAATAAGTTTGCGGTTCAAAACAAGTACCAGGACAAAAACGATGATCGAAATGGCAAATACCAGTCTGAAAACAGTGCGGTCATTCATTCTAAAAAAAGAATTAGTAAATAATTGGAAGCAAAGCTACTGATTATTAAAGCTATTGTCGCTGTCTATTTTAAGTTTATTTTAATTCTATAAACTATATCTTTGCCTACCAATTCGATTCATTATGTGTACTAAAGTCCTGATTTCCTTTGCCTGCTTTTTGATTTGTTTAGGGTCTTCAGCTCAGGCTCCCGTTTCAGGGGCAGCAACCGGCGGTGCCGGAGGAGGAAAATATAAAAATCTTAAAATCGGGCATATTTACGGAAAAATTTTTGATGCAAAAACCAAGGAAACCCTTCCTTATACTCCCGTTGTGGTTTTGAAGAAGGACAGTGTTGTCGGGGGCTGCATTACAAAGGACAACGGAGAATTCAGCATTGAAAACCTTCCGTTCGGCAAGTTTACAGTAAAAATTTCGGCATTGGGATATGATGTGTATACGCAGGAGGTTACCCTTACTCCCCAGAATGACGAGATGGATATGGGAAATATAAAAATCGGCATCAATCCCAAGGTGATGAAGGAAGTTGATATTTCTGCCGACAAAAGCGCGAGTATGATGACCATAGACCGCAAGGTATTCAATGTAGGGGCCGACCTCACGACCCGCGGAGGGACAGCCGAAGATGCGATGAAAAATATTCCCTCGGTAACAGTTGATGCCAGCGGAAATGCCCAGTTGCGTCAGCAGGCTGCCACCATTTACATTGACGGAAGACCCACAACACTTACCCTCGACCAGATTCCCGCCGACCAGATCGATCGCATTGAAGTGATTACCAATCCCTCCGCTAAATTCGAAGCCAGTGCAACGGGTGGGATTCTGAATATTGTAATGAAAGAAAACAACAAGCCCGGTTACAACGGAATTGTTACAGGCGGTGTAGGAACCAATGGGAGGTACAACGGCACCGTCATATTAAATTACAAGCAAAAGCCTTTTGGAATTTCTCTGAATTACAATGTCAACTCTTCAGATAACCCCATCACGGGGGTTTATACCGAACGCTATACCTATACGGATTGGCAAAAGACAGGTGAATTTTACACCCAGGATAATCCGACCTATAACAGAACCTTTCAACGGGGTTCGCTGGCCCTTGATTATTACCTGAACAACCGTAATACCCTTACGCTGTCTGAAGAAGTTGTGGCGGGTAATTTCAATACTCCCGACAACCAGCTGTTTTATACAAAAAGCCTGATAGCCGATACGGTTTCAAATTCGGGAAACAGAAGTGATCCTTCTCAGGCGCATTTCAGAAACTATGCCACAAAACTTCACTACCGTAAAACCTTTCCCAAAAAGGGCGAAGAACTAACCGCGGATGCCAACTTCAGCTACAATGTAGTGGGTAACTCTGCTTTTTCGCTTACCGAAACTTACAACGGGGACGGTTATACCTCGGGCTCTGTTCCCCTTCCTTATACATTGGAGTCTCCTCAATACCAGAGTCAATCAGGAACCAGCATAAGTGAGATTTATACTGAACAACTGGATTATACAAATCCCCTGAACGACAGTACCAAGTTCGAAGCGGGCTTTCGTTCGAATTACAAACCCAGCAGTCAGAGTCTTAACGTTTACGATAATTACAACAATGCTGTTTACGATGGGATCAATCCGATTACATCGATGCCCATCTATACCTATTATTACCCTATTTCCCAGCAGGTTCTTGATCCCTATTTTTCGAGTTATTATTCGATTCAGGATCTGGTCAATGCGGCCTACGCAAATTATACGTCGCGGTATAAAGGCTGGAATTACGCACTGGGACTTCGGTTCGAGGATTCGTATTACAAAAGTACACTCACCAATAAAGACTCTTCTTTTACCTACAACTATCCCAGCGGATTTAACAATCTGCTGAATTCACTTTTCCCCAGTGTTTTTCTGACGCGGAAACTAAATTCTTCGACCGAGTTTCAACTCAATTTCTCCAGGAAGATTAACCGTCCTAATTTCAGGCAGTTGATGCCCTTTATTCAGGCCAGTGATGCGAAGGACTATAGCATCGGCAATCCCGACCTGACGCCTGAATTTATCAACATGGGCGAACTCAACCTGAACAAAACGTTTGAAAAAGGAAATTTTTTCTTCACGATTTTCGGCCGTAATTCTGAAAATACACTCACCACATGGACAGAGCCTCTGGTACAGAGTCCCGGAGGCGCCAACACCGGTATTCTGGAAACGACCACGATTAACGGAACCTACAGCAACACGCTGGGAATGGACAATACCTTAAAGTATACTATTTTTAAGGGTTTTGAAGCCACTTTCAACATGAACCTGTTTTATACCAAAACTTCGGCTACCGGACCTCTGCTGCTCTCTAATCCTCCCGGCACTTATAGCTCAAAGGATACAACAAGTACCAACCAGGGCTTTTACGGCATTGCCAAAATCTTGCTGGTGGAACGCCTTCCTGGAAATTTTGCCATTCAGCTTTCGGGCAGCTATGAATCTCCCAAGCCTATTCCGCAAGGGTATGCGCTGCCCATTTATTTTGCAGATTGCGGAGTAAGCAAAGAGATTAAGAAATTCATTACCATCACCGGCAGCGTCAGCGATATTTTCAATACGAAGATCAGGGGGACTTATGTCAGCAATATTTTTCCGGGAACGTATGATTTCAACGACCTGTTCAACGAGAACGGACAATCGGTACTGAACAACAGTGCGCTGCCGAAAAACACGGCAGCGGGTAGCGGAAACGGATATGCCCAGTTTCAGGTTCAGCGCAGGGAGACGGCTTATGTTAAACTGACGGTGAGTATAAAATTCGGGAAGGCCGATGCTACGCTTTTCAAGCGCAAGAAAGCTGCCCAGAACGGCGAAGATCAGGACGCTTCGCCGTTCTGACGACGGGCCTAATTTGAATTGGAACCCGTTACGTCTACCTTGAAATTATCGATTGTTATTGGTTCGTTTCCTGAATTCCAAATGTATACTTTCAATTTAACATTTTCGTTTCTTGGAATTTTTTCATAGATGGTTTGATGGAGCGCCACCGGGTTCCATGTGTCAGCTTCTTTTATAAATTCGTGCACATTTACGGAAAGGTAAGCGAGTTTTACGTCTCCTTTTTCGATAGAAATGACACAGGTGGCCTTAGCGTTTTTGGAAGCTTTTATCTGTACAGATGAAAATACTGAAAAGAAATCAAATTTGCTTGAGTTTAACAAGGTGTCCAAGTCCAGTACCAGGGTAGAGGAAAAGGCTCCCGGACTTATGATATGCGAATAGGGAAAGGACCAATGTGGACTATTTTTATCCAGTTTATTCGTGGCAGAAAACAAGGTCGTTAGTTGTGAGGGAAGAGCCTTCTTTTTTCCGAAGAGCGAAAATGCATTCCTGTATGGGTAATCTGAAGAGTCTGCCCGGACACTGTGATTGGTTGAATTCACTCCCGTTAATGCCCAGGATATTTCAAATTGTTCGTTTACCACTTTGGGATTGGAGCACTGAAAAAGTATTCTTTTAACCAAAGGTTCTGTGAATTTGCTTTCGGGATGCAAGATCAGGGGGTTAACCCAGATTCCGTCTTTCGCATTCTTGGGTACAATCCGGAATGTGAAAACTTCCTGGTCTGCCAGTTGATAAGAAACGCTGAATTCCTCGTCTTTGTAAAGAAAACTCTTGATTTTACCTAAACTATTTTCAGAAAATGACACTTTAGCGCGAAGAACGCCATCCTGTTCTTCAGGGACATTGATCCATTCGTCCCATTTTGCATTTACGGCGCCAATCTTTTTTTCATCCTGAAGAAGCCCGTCTTTGCTTTTTTCGAATAAAAGAAAATTGAGGTGTTTTTCCTTCAGCTGATACCTGTTCAGCAAACTGATAATCGTATTGGGTTCATCATTTAATAAATACCGGTCGTCTATACTTTCGATGTTTCCCTTATCGGTCACCGTACTGAGTTTACTCAATCCCCAAATCAGAAAATCAGGCGCGCGGTCAGATTTAAAGTGTTCTGCATTTTGCCTGTCAAGCCAGGAGGTATAAGAGGCATAGCTTTGCAGTACAGGACGCGGTTGCCAGTTTAAATTGTTGGCCGGTATATAGCTATAATCCCAGGGATAGATGTCAATTGTTTTCAGGCCTATCGTTCGCATGCTGTTTTCATCAAGTTTGTTTATTTTGATACTTTTTTCAGAAAGCGTACTACCTTCCTCCTGTAATTTTTTAGTATGAAAAACAAAATCTCTGAAGACGTTTATTGCAATACCATTTAGCTCCATTTCCTTGTAACCGACGGAGGAAGTCATATTGACATACAATAAACAAAGTAGAAGTGTGCCACTAATCAACGTAAGAAATTTACGCTTTTCAAAGAATACGAACAGGAACGAAAAAAAAAGCAACATAAAGTTCCAGAAACCTTTGACATGTCCGACGTCTTCCCGTGCCATGCCGTATTTCCAGGCAGCAAACAACGATCCTATAAATAAGAGATAATAGCGGTTTAATTGCCGGTCCCGGTGAATGAACAGCGGTAAGAGAAACAAAAGCAAACAACAGACTAACAGCCACCAGTTATTATCGGGGTAAAACGAAACTGCAGAGGAATTGTCCTGCATCAGTTGAAATTGTCCAAAAACAAATCGCGGAAAGCCCTGAAAGGTCTTATACAACAGCAACCAGATGGATAGCAACAGAAAAATCCAGGTGGAGAGTATCCCAAGCGCCTGACTTATTTTTCTGTCGGCAGAGAACTGAATGAGTATAAAAGAAAGTGTAAGGACCGAAGTCACAGCCCCTGCGAACGATTTCATGTAAATGGCGAGAGAACACAATAGCAGGGCAGGGAGTATCCAACCTTTGGCATTTGTTTTTAAATAGATGAGGTAGCAGGAGGCAACTGCTGCAAAGAGTATGTATTGTATAGTAAACAGCTCGCACAGAATTAAAACAATCAGAAAGGGCATAGCCAGGTTCGAAGAATTATTCAGGCCGTTTAGGTAAAAGATTGTGAAGGACAGAAACAGTTTAATCATACAAAAGAACAGAACGGCAACAAGCCAATTGTTACCCATGCAGAGGGGGTAAGTTAAAAAGGCCAAAGGCCCGTGAGGGAAAATAATGTCTTTGCCTAAAGCCATATGACCGCCGATCAGGTAGTTAAATACCCAGGGCAAGGGTCCGTCGATGCCGGGCTCATAATAATGATCAAATACAGTAAACGTAAGAATGCCGGCAAGGCCCGATAAGACTAAAAATTTAACGATCTCTTTTAATGAAAGAGCCTGTGTCATTGCCTGTTTTTGTTACAAAGATATTAATTAATCAGCCCTGGGACTTCCTTTTCAGGACCCCCCTTATCGCCTGTGCAGTCCAGGGATCATCGGGCCATGAGTGCCGGGGATAGCGTCTTCTGAGTTCAGTACGGACCTCCGGGTAGGTTTTCTCCCAGAAACTTCTCAGGTCCTGTGTTACCTGCACAGGTCTGCGTGCAGGTGAGAGCAGGTGAAGAATAACTTTGGTTCGGCCTCCATTGACGGCGGGTGTCTCTGCCAGTCCGAAAATTTCCTGCATACGAACCGGCATTTCCGGAGCGCTTCCGTCCATAAAATAATTCAGCCGTATCAGCGATCCACTGGGTACTTTCAGGGAGACAGGAGCTGATTTTTCAAGATGCTGACCAAGGGAGTAAGGCAGGAGGCTGCTGAGTGTGGTTGTTAAATCAATGCGTTTGAGTTCTTCACGCTTACTGAGGTTAATCAGAAACGGGCCCAGCCAGCTTTCAAGTGATGCGAGTAATTGTTCATCGCTGACATCGGGCCATTCTTCTTCTGTCCTCCATTTCCTCAGACTCAGGACCCGGCTCTGCCAGTTTGTGCACTCTTCAGACCAGTTGAGGGCCTTCGCTAAGCCTTCGGAGCGAATGGCTTCGCACAATAACCGTATACGATCTTTTTCGGGGATTCCTTTTAGGATCGTTTTCTCAATGCTGATATTTCCTATATGCATTTCGGAGTAGGCTTCGATCAGTCCTTTTTCTGCATTCCAGGAAATGACTTCTTTTAATTCGGCCAGGTGCATCAGGTCTTCGGGATCAATCGGGGCCGCCAGAAAAATCTGGCCTTCGTTTTTGCCGGGGTTGACCTGAGCTGCGCATATCCACTCTTTGTGAATCAAGGGATCACCTTCGGGAATTTTTGCTGACCGACCATTGGCCAGCCGGTAACGCGGGCTGTTTTTCTGTTCTTGTTTTGCAACGCGCTCAGGGTAGGCCGCTGCAAGCAAAATTCCCGCGTCTTCGTCATCCGGCATTTGGTTGTCGGCATCCATCCTGAATAATTTTCTCCAGGAAAGCGCCAGGCGCTCGATGCGTTCGAGTATGGTTCGTTCGGCTGAAACGTATTCTTTTTTTCTGAACTTCCGGAGGGCTTCGATCCGGAGTCCAAGATCGGCTCCGGCTGACCGTTGCAGGGGATCACGCTCTTCGAGCAGGGCTGCTATGTCGGTTGCAAGGGCGAGATTTTTTGCCCCGATCAGCATATGGGCGATCCGGGGGTGGGTAGGGAGAGTCAGCATTTCTTTTCCTTTTGCTGTAATCTTTCCCTTACTCAGCGCTCCCAATTGGCTGAGCAGTTCATTCGCCTGCTTCACTGAAGAAGCAGGCGGAGGATTGATCCAGCTCAGTTCGGCCGCATCCTGAATGCCCCACTGACTTAGTTCCAGCATCAGGCCCGAAAGGTCGGCGTCTGTAATTTCAGGATTACGACGCGGCAAGAGGTGCATCTGCAAGCCCTCGTTTCCCATGCGGTAGCATGTTCCCGGTGAGGTTCTGCCGGCCCGCCCTGCACGCTGTGCAGCGGAATCCTTTGTGACGTTAACGGTTTGAAGACGGGTGAGTCCGCTCTGCAAATCAAATTTAGGAATCCGGGCCCAGCCACTATCGATGACTAGTTGTACCCCTTCGATCGTTAAGGAGGTTTCGGCAATGGAAGTGGACAGAATTATTTTTCGTCGCCCATTGGGGTCGGGCAGTATTGCGGCTTGCTGCAGTTTCTGGGGAAGATCTCCGTAAAGCATATGGACTATGGCCTTTATGGACTGCTGTTCAAGCAGGCTGGCCGTGCGGTGAATTTCTCCGGCACCGGGTAAAAAGACCAGAATGTCCCCTTCTTTTTCCTGCAAGGCTTTTCGGATGGCATAGCTAAGGCTTTGTTCGAGCCGTTCATCCCTCGGACGGTCGAGGTATTCAATAGTAATCGGATAGGTTCTTCCTTCGCAGGTAAGTACAGGTGCATTGTTTAATGCTGAAGCAATTCCTTCTCCATCCAGCGTTGCAGACATGATAAGCAGCCGCAGATCCTTACGGATAATAGTTTGTGCCTGGTAACAGAGCGCCAAGGCCAGATCGGCATGCAGACTGCGTTCGTGGAATTCATCAAAAATAACCATCCCAACTTCTTCCAGTGCATTGTCCTGCTGAAGCATTCGGGTGAGTATACCTTCTGTTACCACTTCAATGCGTGTAGACTTGCTCACGCAGTTGTCGAACCGGATCCTGTAGCCGACGGTCTTTCCGATTTCTTCGCCGAGCAGGTAACTCATGCGAAGGGCTACCGAACGGGCTGCCAGCCTGCGGGGTTCGAGCAGGATGATTTTTTTTTGGTTCAGCCAGGGTTCGCTGAGCAGGGAAATGGGAAGTAGTGTTGATTTTCCCGCGCCCGGAGGAGCCTGAAGAATCAGGACGTTGCTTTGGGCCAGGATTTGCCGGATTTCGGGAATGCGAGTGGATATGGGTAGTTCAGGATTCAACGCAGGATTTAATTTTTCTGTGGATGAGGCAGATCGGGTTTACATTAGTTTGACAAAATATTTCTCAGCCATTTTCTCCAGCTGTTCCCTGCTGATGTTGTGTGTATTTTTTCCTCCGTGCCTGTTTTCGACGGTGATGACAAATACACGGTAATTATACGTTGAACTCAGCTTAAAATAAGGTTCGAGTTCCCATTCCAATGTAAATGTATTGTCGACCAGTATTTTTTCGCAGCCCTCTTCCATTTTTTCTTTGGTCCTTATTTCACATTGCTTATAGGCCAGGTGATTTTTTTTGAAATCGAAATTGTATTCCCCCGTAGTGGGATGCGTGAAATAACTGTCGATTGAAAGTACCGGATATTTTCCGTTCTCGCTCAGAATGTGTGCCAGGGTTGATTTCCCGCTACCCGGAAGTCCCCGGAGCAGAATCAATGAGCCGTATTCCATGATCTTCGATGCGGATTAATTTTGATTTGTACAGAGAACCGATTCCTTTTTTATAGGTCTTTTTGCTGAAGCCGAAGAGTTTGTAGATGTCTTCAGCCGAGCTTTTATCGCCCAGAGGAATGTATCCGTTATGCTGTTTCAGCTGCGTGAGAATTTCAGTGCTCAGATCATTTACTTTTTCATAGCCGGGCTTATGCAGAATAAGATCGATTTTTTTGTCTGCCCTTATTTTACGGATATACCCCTTTGTTTTGGTTCCTTTTTCGAGCGGCTGAAAAACCTCGTTGCGATAGAGAATTCCGGTATGGGTAGTGTTGACCATGGCCTTGTAGCCCAGTTCGGTCTCCTCAAAAATTACCAGTTCAACTTCCTGTCCTTCCTCAAATGCAGGCATGCTGCGATCGAGCAGCTTATCGGCTTTTGCGGTTGCAACAATACGGTTGGTTTCGGCGTCCAGGTAGATATAGACAAAATAGGTTTTGCCTACTTCGAGTTTTTGCTTCTGTTCTCTGAAAGGAACCAGCAGGTCTTTGGGCAAACCCCAGTCGAGAAATGCACCGACTGCATTCACGCCTACCACCTTAAGAAAGGCAAATTCCCCAACCGAAGCAAATGGTTTTTCAGTTGTGGCGATCAACCTGTCCTCCGAATCGAGGTAAATAAAAACCTCGATTTCGCTGCCCGGGCGAATGCCGTTTGGAACGTAACGTCTGGGCATAAGGATTTCCCCAAAGGGCGCGCCGTCCAGGTAGATGCCGAATTCGACTTCCTTGACTACGCGGAGGGTGTTGTATTTGCCGATTTGCATATTAGCAACAAATTTATACCATTTTGTTCAGATAAACGGCATGACAAAAAATGTATGTAATCTGCCAAATGAGAAATGCTTGGACGAGTAAGCAGGGTAGTTTATGCCGTCTCGAACAGGATGCCCATTTTTAAATCATTCTGAACATTGCCTGAATAACTATTGGACTGTAACCCAAAAGTGGTAAGCACGCTGACCTTTTACTGCGAATTAAAGATTGGGCATATCTTTTACCGGGTAGGCGATTTTGCTTAAGTAATTCGCTAATGGCTGGATCAAACGAATTTATCTCCCTTGCTCACTTTCACATCATTCACAAAGACCCGGATGTTCTGTTCGTCTTCTTTGCGGCAAACGAGCAGAATATTGTCTGATTCGACAACGATATAACCGTCCAGGCCGTGCAGCAGGACCAGTTTATTTTTAGGGACATTCACGATGCAGTTTTTTGAATCGTACAGCATTACGTTTTTGCCTACCACGGCATTTTTGTTTTCATCCTGAACGATGTGCTCGTAAAGAGAACTCCAGGTGCCCAGGTCTGACCATCCGAATTCGGAGACCCGTACAAACACATTGTTGGCTTTTTCCATTACGGCGTAATCAATGGAAATGTTTTTGCAGTCCGTATAGGCCTGGCTGATGAAGTCGTATTCGTCGTCGCTGTAGTATTTTCCTTTTCCTTCTGCAAAGGCGGCCGCCAGTTCTGGTGAATAGCTGGTAAAGGCTTCAATAATGTTTTTGACGCTCCAGATAAAAATGCCTGAATTCCAAAGGAAATCTCCGCTTTGCAGAAGGGATTTAGCCATTTCGAGATCGGGTTTCTCGGTGAAGGTTTTCACCTTTTTTATTGCCGGATCGGTTTCCTTTACGTCCGGTTCTCTGAACTGAATATAGCCGTAACCGGTATCGGGCCGGGTAGGGGTTATGCCGAGTGTCATCAGGCAATTTTCGGTTCCCGCTTTTTTATAGCAGGAGCGAAGGGCCGCAACAAATTCGTTTTCATTCAGAATCAGATGATCTGAAGGTGCAACAACAGTTATGGCCTCGGGATTTTTACTGGCAATTTTATAACTGGCGTAGGCGATGCAGGGAGCCGTATTTTTACGGGACGGTTCAAGAAGTATAGTCGACTGATCAAGGCCGCTGAGTTGTTCATTCACCAGGTCCCGGTAATCCGAATTGGTTACAATGAAAATATTTTCTTTGGGACAGAGTTGCAAAAAACGCGAATAGGTTTGCTGCAGTAGCGTTTTTCCTGTTCCCAGGACGTCCAGAAACTGTTTGGGATAAGTACTCCGGCTCATGGGCCAGAACCGGCTGCCGACTCCTCCAGCCATGATTACGCAATAGTGATTTTTCATAAAATCAATTCCTAAGCTTTTGGAGAGCTGATCTCAGGTTGCTGATTATCGAAGGAATATCTTCTGTTTTGCAGGTACCTGCAGATAATCTGTACCAGGTCGAATCTTCAGGTGAACCGAACGCATAAAACGGAACCAGTCCGACTTTTGCTTCGTCCAGCAGGTAGCTGGTTACATCCTTTGCTTTTGTAAGTACTTTGCCGCTTTCTGTTTTCTGGCCCTGCAGATTAAACTGAACGGTGAGATAAATAGCTGCCTGTGGCGCTATGGCATCCACCCTGAACCCTTCTTTTTTAAGCTCCTGAAATCCTTTGTAAAATCCTACCAGGCGGTCGCTAAGACGCTTGCGCATAGTTGTAAGGAATGCATCGTACTGACCGAGTTCGGCAAGGTAGTTGCCTGTAGCCACCTGCTCGGCTTTCGGGGCCCAGGCGCCCACATGGGTTAAAATGGATTTCATTTTATCGATGATCTTTTTGGGTCCCATGGCCCATCCGACACGCACCCCGGTGGCGGCAAGTGATTTGGATATCCCGTCGACGTAGACGGTGTATTTTTTCATTTCAGGACGAAGCGATACCGGATCGTAGTGTTTGATGTTTCCGTGTGTAAGTTCCCAGTAGATCTGATCATACATCAGGTAAAGGGGTTTTTGACCGGCCGATCTTCGTTGGTTTTCTGCAAGTATCAGATCGCATATTTCGGCAAGCGCTTCCTTTGTAAATACAGTTCCGGTCGGGTTCAGCGGTGAGCAAAGTGAAATCAGATTTGCTTTTTGAATGTATGGTTGTAGCTCAGCTGCCGAAGGCATAAAGTTGTTTTCGGGTTTTGTCTCAATCAGGATAGCCTTTGCGTCATTGAGGTAGGTATAGTGGTTGTTGTTCCAGGAGGGTACCGGAAAAATAACCGTGTCGCCCTGATCGACCAAGGCTCTGAACACCGTATAAATAATAGGACGCGCACCGCATGCTATGAGAATCTGGTCGGGCGCATAGTCGAGCCCTCCTCTTTTTTTCAGAAGATCAGATACCGCCTGACGAAGCTCAGGCATACCATCCGCGGCCGGATAATTTGTTTCGTCTGCATCGTAAGCCTCCAGAATGGCCTTTTTAAGTTCTGCCGGAATCGGAAATATTTTCGGATTAAAATCACCAATGGTCAGATTGTATACCTTTTCTCCGTTTTTAATTTTTTCATTTATCTCACCTGCGATCCTGATAATTTCTGATCCGATAATGTGATCTGCCAGTTTTGAAACCTTCAGCTCCTCCCTGTTTTTTATTTCGATTGTGTCCATGTGCTAATTTACTGATTTTACTTTATATACCTCGGTCAGGGGGTTGAATAAATACTCCTTTCGGGTATTTAATTCCCTGCAGAGGAATCGGGTTCTTCGTTTTTCCCCTTTTATAAAACAGCGGTTCTTTTGGGTTTTAAAAAGTGCTCCGGGATCCAGTTGCTCAAGAAAAAAAATATCGGGTTTGTTGTCGTTTCTCCGGATGTCGTGTTTTTTAAGTGTCCTGAGCAAATGAATGTCGGAGCAGCTTGAAGCAGCTGGATTTTGCATATAGCTGCTTAGCGCGTGCATGACATCTTCGGGAAAAATTTCTGAATTCATAAAGGGCCGCAGCAGCAGTCTGAATTCGAGCTTCCACTCCTGACCATGGGGTTTTACCTTGTGTTTGTGTTTATTCCAGTTGGTCAGATGAGCTATTTCGTGTACCAGGGTGATCAAAAAAGCGTAGGGGTTCATGTCCCGGTTGATGCTGATCTGATGGTTCAGGCCGCTTACCGGCGGCCGGTAATCCCCGTATTTGCTGGAGCGTTCCTTTTTTATTTTCAGCTTGAAATCCAGTTCAACGATCCATTGGGCGATAGGTTCAACGGCCCTTTCAGGGATGTATTTTTTGAGGATGGCTTTATTGCGATCGAGTTGGGACATTTCGAATTCGGGTTTTTACCGAAACAAATGGTAGACGAGGAAACTGGCGCCATAAGCCATTACCCCCATGTAGAGAAATTGGAAGATCGGCCATTTCCAGCTCTTGGTTTCCCGTTTGACTACAGCCAGCGTACTCATGCACTGCATGGCGAAGGCGAAAAAGATCATCAGGGAAAGGCCTGTGGCTTTTGAATAGACTGCATTTCCTGTCACGGGATCTTTTTCCTCCAGCATTTTTTCCCGTATCGATCGGGTGTTTTTGGTATCCCCCACACTGTAAATAGTGGCCATGGTGCCGACAAAAACTTCCCTTGCCGCGAAGGAGGTAATCAGCGCAATGCCAATTTTCCAGTCAAAGCCAAGGGGGGCAATGGCAGGTTCGATGGCCCTGCCCAGATTTCCGGCGTACGAATTTTTAAGTTTCTCAGAAGCATTCTGGGTAGCGGAAAATTTTGAAGAGGGGCCATGTGAACTCAATACCCAAAGTATAACCGAAATGGCAACGATAATTTTTCCCGCATCGAACAGAAACACTTTTACCTTTTCAAAAATGGTATAGGAAAGTGTCTTCCAGCGGGGAGAACGGTAGACCGGAAGTTCCATGATGAAATAGCTTTTTTCCTTGCTTTTGATCAGGTACTTCAGGACGAAGGCAGATGCAATAGCCGCGAAAAATCCGATGAGGTACATCAGGAGCAATACGATTCCGTTTATGTTAAAAAAATGCATTCGCTGCCCTACGGGGAAAATCAGACTGATCAGCAAGGTGTATACCGGCAGGCGGGCAGAGCAACTCATCAGGGGGGTAACCATAATGGTAATCAGCCGTTCCTTCCAGTTGCTGATGGTACGGGCACCCATAATGGCAGGTACAGCACAGGCGATTCCGCTTATAAGCGGAATCACTGAACGACCATTGAGCCCGAATTTGTGCATGATGCGATCCATGATAAAGCTGACCCGGGCCATGTATCCCGAGTCTTCAAGAATGCCTATAAACCCGAATAGCAGTGCAATCTGGGGAATAAAAACCAGTACCCCGCTAAGTCCTGCCAGCACTCCGTTAATCAGTAATTCAGTCAACTCACCTGAAGGCAGATACAGTCGTCCCCATTTTGAAAAGTCAATGAACAGTTCTTCGATCCACTTCATGGGAAAGGAGGCGAAGTAAAAAATTCCCTGAAAGATAAGCAAGAGGACGATCAAAAAACAGGCAAAACCCCAGATGCGATGTGTGAGAATTTTATCCAGTGCATGCGTCAGTGCATGGCGTTCGTTGTTATCTTCTTTGTGAACAATATTCTCTACCATTGCTGAAATGGCATTGTAGCGTTCTATGCTTGCTGCGGACGGACTTGCATCCGCGGAAATAAATTTTTTAGAGGAAGGTGCAATGGGCCGGGCCAGGATTTTTTTCAGTTCCACGATACCGGTATCCTTTCTCGCGCTGATGGGAATAACAGGAATTCCCAGGCGTTCTTCGAGGGTTTGAATTTTAAATTTCGAATTCAGCCGGGGAGCCTGATCGATCATATTGAGTGCAAGAACTACGGGTCTTTCGAGTTCTATGAGTTGGGTCACCAGGTAAAGACTGCGTTTGAGATTGGTCGCATCGGCCACTACGACAATAAGATCGGGGGAGTCGGGATTCGATTTGTTGGTCAGCAATTCACAGGTTACCTCTTCGTCAATGGATTTGGGTTGCAGGCTGTAGGTTCCGGGTAAATCAATGAGGTAAGCTGTAACGGTTGTTCCGGAAGGGCCGGGAAGTTTGGTACTACCGGTTTTCTTGTCCACGGTGACGCCCGGAAAATTACCGGTTTTCTGTTTGAGGCCTGTCAGTATGTTGAATAGCGTCGATTTTCCGCTGTTGGGGTTACCAACCAAAGCTATTTTCAGATCGCGATTCAAGTCAGGTTCGGGTCAGGGTAGCAGGTTAATGATAATAGTGGAGGCTTCTTTTTTCCGCAAACTTAGCAAATAACCCGATACTGAAACTGCGATCGGGTCACCTAAAGGGGCGACATGTTTCAGTGTCACGATTTCGCCCGGAGTACAGCCCATTTCCATAAGTTTAAGAGAGAGTTCCTCATCTGTAAATTCTACGATTATCGCCCTGTCACCGGTTTTCATATCCGACATGCTCATGGGCGAATCGGTCTGTTTGTTTATAAACGGGGGCAATCGCATTTTTTTGGAGTTGGGGTGTATTTAACCGGATGACTTTTGGGATTGCAGGAGCAGAAGAGAACAAGCAAGAGCCCTGCAAAAAAAAGAAAAGTATACCTTCGATTTGGCGCTGCCTTCATTACGTCCTGACCCACTCTAAATTAGCAAATTATTAGCTATTTTTGTCCGCGTATGGATTTTTTGTTTCAAATAGGGAAATACTTTATTCTTGTACGCAGGGTTTTCAGGAAACCTGAAAAATACAGTATTTACCTCAGGCAACTGTTGTTTGAAATAAATTCACTGGGACTGGGTTCTCTTTGGATCGTTGCGATTATTTCGGTGTTCATGGGAGCCGTTATCACTATACAATCGGCCTTTAATTTCACCAGCGCCTGGATACCTATTTATGCAGTCGGATTGGCGACCCGTCAGGGAATTATCCTGGAGTTTTCCCCAACCCTGATCAGTCTGATTCTGGCCGGGAAGGTTGGTTCGAATATCGCCTCCGAATTAGGTACGATGAGGGTTACCGAGCAAATCGATGCCCTGGAAGTCATGGGAATAAATCCTGCGGGATACCTGATCATGCCAAAGATTCTGGCCGCTATGCTCATCAATCCGTTTCTTATTGTCATCAGTATGTTTCTTGGAATTTTCGGAGGATGGTTTCTGGGCGTTATGACCGGGGTGGTGTCTTCTTACGAATATATTTATGGAATTCAGTACGAGTTCAGGCCTTATGCCGTTTATTATGCGCTGATCAAGACGGTGTTTTTTGCATTTATCATAACTTCTGTCTCTGCTTATTGCGGATATACGACCGAAGGCGGAGCGCTGGAGGTTGGGCGTTCGAGTACCCGCGCAGTGGTTTACAGCAGCATCGCCATTCTTATTTTTAATTTTCTGCTCACCCAATTGCTGATGGCATGATCGAAGTCAGGAAAATATCCAGATCGTTTTCGGGCCGCAAAGTACTGAACGATATTTCGCTCAGTTTTGAGCAGGGTAAATGCAATCTTATTATTGGGGAGAGTGGTTCGGGGAAAACAGTACTGGCCAAGTGCCTGGTGGGCTTGCTAAAAGTGGATTCGGGGGATGTGATGTACAACCAGCGTAATTTTACGACGATGAATTTTGAAGAAAAGAAGGCGATACGTCAGGATTTGGGTATGCTTTTTCAGGGGGGGGGCCTTGTTCGATTCGATGACGGTTGTGGAGAACATTATTTTTCCCCTGTCGATGTTTACCGAAAAATCAAGAGAGGAAAAACTCGAACGGGCTCATTTTTGTCTGGAGCGTGTAAATCTGCCGAATGCCGGAAACCTTTACCCTGACGAACTCAGCGGGGGAATGAAAAAGAGGGTGGCCATTGCAAGAGCCATTTCGGTTTCTCCCAAATACCTGATCTGCGATGAGCCCAATTCAGGCCTTGATCCGATTACCGCTATTGTGATCGACGAGTTGATAAAAGAGATTACCCATGAATACAATATCACCACCATCGTCATCACTCACGACATGAACTCTGTTTTAGAGATCGGTGACAACATCGCCTTTTTATACAAAGGCGAAATTCTGTGGACCGGCACGAAAGAAGAAATTCTGCACGCCGGGAAAGCCGAATTGGTAAATTTTGTTTACGCGACTAAGTTTCTCAGGGAGTTCAGGCGGAGGATCATTCAGTAGTCAGCCATCAGCGAATAGCGAACCTGCCTGCCGCAGGCAGGTTCGCTATTCGCTTCTTTTACATTGGTCTCAGCGCCCCGATTTTATTCTGCTCCTTAAAACCAACAAGCAGGGCCACGCAGCCTTTGATTGATTTATCGGTAAGCGGAACGCTGATTTCTACCGTAAGATCCTGTGAAGAACTTACATTGAAGTCCCAGGTGGTCGCATTGTTTTCACTGCTGTTGTAGACTTCATTGTTATCTTCGTCCAGAACCCTGAAGGTTACTTTTCCCAGGTTGGCATCCGAAGCAAGTGCCAGACGGTAGGTGAGACCGGTATAGCAGGTGATTTTAAAGTCAACCACTCCGCCTTCGGGAAGCGTGGAACTGTTCAGCTGCCCGTTGTGGGTAAAAGGGGCCAGCCGGCTTACATTCTTTTTTACCAAACTTTTGCATTGCGAAGAGGCTGTAAGCGAAAAGGCGCTTATCAGAACCAGCATGGAGAAAAATTTCTTTAAGTCTTGCATAGTTTTAGTTGTTTGGATTTACTGGGTAATTTTATTTCTGATCGTTCCTACTTTTTCAGCGAGCGCTTTTAATTGCTCAGGGCTTATGGCAATATGTCTGCTAACGCCAACTGTCGGAGCCTCTGTGCTGGAGGAGGTCGTTTTAGCCGGAGTTGTTTTTTTTACTTCCAGGACATCGAACAGAACTTTAATTTCTTTCAGGTCACTCGATACGCCTGTTAATTCTTTTTCTGATCCGAAGCTTTCAACGAGTCCGATCAGGTTGTTGAGGCAGTTTTTCTGTTCGGCAACACGTTGAATGATGGCTTCACTTTTTGTTTTTCCGGCAATTGTGGTGGCAATGTACAGGCCCTCTATCCATCCGCCGACGGCAACCAAAGCCGAGGCGGCAGGGCGTTCATTTTCCTTAAAATACGAATCTGCATCAAGACTGGCTTCGGCGATAATGGCCATCAAGGAGTCTCTGTTTTGCATATTGGCTTTTACGCGCTTGTAGGTGGCCTCCCCGAAAACATCATTAATCCCGAGGGCAGTGGCAAGGGTATTGGCGCATTTAAAATATTCAGAGGATTCCTGAGTTTGTTCGAAGATGTTCGCATAGATCAAATCTGTGCCGTATACACCAAGATTCAGGGCTTTGCTTTCGTTCGATCCGTATTTCGAAACATTTCCGGTAGGATTGAGAACGGCCAGATCAAATGTAGCGCCTGAACTTTTCATCAGCGCGGCGGCTTCGGCGGGGGAAGGCAGTGCATACAAAATCTGCTGGGCCTTTTGCATTTCTTTTGATTTGGCAGGAGCAGTGGTTGTCGTGTCTGTACCGGCTACTTCATTCTTTGTTGAATCCGATCCGCAGGAGCTGAAAACAGCAAGGGACAGAACAAGCAAACAAAAATTTCTAGTTAACATGTTTCTATAAAATTTAGAGTAACAAAAATCACAGTAACAAACCTACGTGATTTTTCACAATTATTACCTGTTCTTTACTTTTTTTATTAAAAAGGGTATCTGAATCAAACCCACGGCTATCAGACCAACAATGACAAAGGAAACCGAAGGGTCGAGATTACGGGTAAGCAGGGCTGAACAAATGACCAGGATGTTGTACAGATAAAGGGACAGGGCTGTCATCTTGTGGCTCAGCCCGATGTCCAGCAACCGGTGGTGAATATGATTGCGGTCAGCTGCGAAAGGCGATAGTCCGCGTATGCTCCGGTAGATAAAAATCCGGAGCGTGTCGATGAGGGGATAACACAAAACCGCCATCACAAAAATTGGCTTGGAGAGCACATTGATTGTTTCTGATAATTCGTTCAGGTTAAAATCAATTTCGGTGTCAGGCGCTTTGTATTCAATTACGCGTACAGCCAGAACGCAGATAATAAGTCCTATCGGAAGGGAGCCCGAATCGCCCATAAAAATTTTTGCAGGAGAAAAATTAAAAATCAGAAAACCGACCAGTGATCCGGCGAGGGCAAAGGCAAGCGCCGCCATGGCAGGTTCGCCCGCTACATAAAACCAGATGCCGAAAGCCAGGCTGCAAATGGTTCCGATGCCTGCAGCAAGACCGTCTACCCCATCGATCAGGTTAAAGGCATTCACCACTACGATATAGGTAAACAGGGAAAGAAAAATCTGTCCCCATTCGGGAATTTCGCGGATTCCGAAGAGACCGTGGAAGCCTGTAATTTTTATATCGGCCATCAGTACCAGCACAAGCCCTACCAGCACATGGGCTACCAGTTTTTTCATCGGGGCGGTACCGATAATATCGTCTTTAACACCGACAAAAAAGAGAATCAGAATGGTGGCTGTTATAAATTTAAAATCGCTGACAGCCCTCATCTGACGGTCCTGAATATGTATGAGGTCGAAGGGAAACCAAAGTGAAAAGGCAAAAAGCGTTGCCGCGAAAATGATAATGCCGCCGATAGTGGGGATCAGACGCTTGTGAATTTTACGTTCTTCCTTTGGTTCATCGAAGAGTCGTTTCAGTATGGCCACCCTAAGCAGAGCAGGGGTTGAAAGCAGAACCACAAAAAACGCAGTAGCAAATATGACCAGGTAAATCCACATAGGAATGAACAGCTAAAATACTAAAAATCAGCTCATCTGCTTGTTCAGGACTGAAAGTAAAATGTAAATCAGAATGATCAGGGGTATGGCACTAAAATGAAAAATGCAAAGAAGGGTCAGGCTGAGGCCAAGGAATACATAGCGAATCCTGTTATTGATCCAGCTAAAGTTTTTAAATTTCAACGCGAACAAAGGAAGTTCGGCAACCAGCAAATAACAGAGAACGGGTACAAGGGCGATCAGAAACCAGGGGTTAAGAATCGTATGGGTCAGCAAGGGAGGCTGGGTGTCAAAAAAGCTCATTTTCGAAAACAGTATCAGAGGGAAAGACGCAACCAGTAAGCTATTGGCGGGAGTCGGCAAACCGATAAATGAATCGGTTTGCCTGAGGTCGGTGTTGAATTTTGCAAGTCTCAGCGCTGAAAAGACGGGTATTAAAAGGGCGACATAAGCCAGGTGCATGGAGTCCTCCTGAAGCCCGGCAAAATCAGCATTGATCATCTGAAAGAGTATGCATCCGGGCAACAGCCCGAAACTAACCATATCTGCAAGGGAGTCGAGCTGTTTGCCGATTTCTGAATGTGCATTCAAAAGGCGGGCCACGAGTCCATCCAGGAAATCGAAGACAGCTGCCAGACTAATCAGCAAGGCCGGAACGACCTGCCATTGGCTGTTGTTCCTCATCGCAAAGACAATTCCCGCGCATCCGCACAGTAAATTCAGGCACGTGATGACATTGGGTATATTCCTTGTGATCCGCATTCCGCAAACTTAAGAATTAATCCCTATTTTTATTCTGTGGAATTCCTTTTTACCGGGCTTTGTTTTTTCTGCTGCCTTTACCTTATTTTTCGTTTTTCTTTTTTTCGATTGGAAGGTATTCCGGCATTCTGGATTTCAGGCGCATTTATTCTGAAAGTACTGGCCGGAATTTTCTTCTGGTACATTTATACCTATTATTATACGGTTCGCAGTGAAGCCGACATTTATAAATTTTTTGACGATGGCAAAATTTTGTATTCAGCACTGCGGGAGCATCCTGGCGATTTTGTCAGGATAATGATCGGCTTGGATTCGGATCCGCATTTTTATCAGCAGTATTTTTCCAGGATGCAGGTCTGGTCTCCGCGATTTGAAAACAGTTTCAATTTTGAAAACCGAAACATGGTAAGACTAAGCGCCTTGCTGAGAATTTTTTCGGCGGGATTTTATCAGGTTCAAAACGTGTGGATGAATCTGTTTTCGTTTTCGGGATTGGTAGCCTTGTACCGGAGTTTCGGTTCCTATACCAGGGAGAAGTCGAAACTTCTGTTTGCAGGAATTTTTCTTTGCCCCTCGGTGCTGTTCTGGGGGTCTGCGGTGATCAAGGAAAGTTTTATTTTGTTTGCCCTGGGCTTCAGTATCTATTTTCTGCATCAGCTGATTTCAAAAGAAAATCGCGATTCGGTTTTGAAGGCGGTGATTTTTCTGCTGTTTCTGGCTGCTTTTAAAGCTGCACTTGCTCTGTTTGTCGCGGCCGGATTTACGGCCTGGTACCTTAGTCTGAGAATACGGATTTGGTTTTCAGCGGTAAATTTTGTGCTGGTTTTTGCGCTTTTGTTTACGGCGGCCGTCATGTCGGCCCGCCTGGGATACTATGCTGTTTTTAAAACTCTTGCGGTGAAGCAGGAAAACCTGTTAAATATAGCTAAGGGCGGCGTTTATCTGAAGGACGACCATAAATTGATTTATATTGATTATACCCTCAAAGATCAGATCCTGGTTCCCGGCCGCGATTCTCTTTTCGGTTTACGCAAAGGATCCTCTTATTACTATATTGAATTGCCCCGGCGCAGCGACACTGTTTTTGTCAGCAACAGCACCGACACCTCTTTGTATCCGGTTTTTTCAAGGGCCCTCCCGGTGAGGCAGAGTATCCAAATCACCCGGCTTGATTCCAATCCTGCCAGCTTTATAAAAGCTGCACCCAAGGCTTTTTTCAATGCGCTTTTGCGACCCTTTCCCTGGGAGGCAAAAAATCTGATTTCCCTGCTTATGTCCTTGCAGAACCTCACACTGACGTTGCTGTTCATTCCTGCGATTTGGTATTCGAAAAAAAGCATTTTCAATACCCCCGCTTTTTGGTTTTGCCTGTTTACAATGGGGGCCTTTTACCTTCTGTTTGGCTGGATAACTCCTGTTTTAGGTGCCCTTATGCGTTACAAAACCAGTGTTTTTCCCTTGCTCATGATTGTTTTAATCCTTCTTTATGAAGGGCCTTTTCTACGAGATAATAAGCGTGACAATAAATCAGATCGGTGAACGTTAAAAGTCTGAAAATCAAAACATTTTCTTAACTTTAACGAAAGATGCGAACACTTAAAATTACGCTTACAGTGCTGGTTCTGTGTGAATTGTGCAGCTCCGTTTTTGCACAGACAACAGCTCCTTCACAGGTAACAACTCCTACTTACAGCAATGAATTTCTTCAGATCGGTGTGGGTGCGAGGGCCCTGGGTATGGGAAACGCAACCGTTGCATCGGTAAACGATGCGACTTCCACGTACTGGAATCCGGCCGGACTTCTTCAGATCAAAGATGATCTCGAAGTTTCTCTGATGCATGCCGAGTACTTTGCAGGAATAGCAAAGTATGACTACGGTAGTATTGCCAAGCGCATTGACACTTCCAGTGTTATCGGTTTAACAGTCATTCGTTTCGGGGTAGACGACATTCCCAATACCACCTTGTTAATAGATCCTACAGGTAATGTCAACTACAATAATATCACGACTTTTTCTTCCGCAGATTATGCCTTTTTGTTTTCCTATGCCCGTAAAATAAAAATTCCAGGGCTGCGTGTCGGCGGCAATGTGAAGGTGATACGCAGGGTGGTGGGCGATTTTGCAGGCGCATGGGGATTCGGACTCGATGCCTCCGCACAATATGACTACAAGCAGTGGAAATTCGGCGTTCTGCTCAGGGATGTAACTTCAACTTTTAATGCCTGGACCTATAACCTTGGCAGTAGTATGGAAAGCGTTTTTCAGTCTACCGGTAACCAAATACCCACAAATGGCGTAGAAGTAACGCTACCCAGTCTCGTTTTGGGTTTTGCCCGTGAGTTTAAAATTAAAAACGACTATTCGATTTTGGCTGAAGCAGACCTTAATACCACTTTTGACGGTGAGCGCAATGTTCTGATCGGCAGCAATGTGCTCAGCATTGATCCCTGCATAGGTGTGGAAGCAGGCTACAGGCATTTCATTTACCTGAGAGCCGGTGTGGGTAGTTTTCAGACCGCAACGGATGTAACCGGGGCTACAATACATACTGTTCAGCCCAGCATGGGGGTTGGCGTGAGGTTCAAAGGAGTTACCCTTGATTATGCTTTAACCAATATCGGAGACCAGTTGTATTCAAATGTTTTTTCACTTAAGCTGGACATCAATAAGCACCTGTGCCTGAGCTAAATCCGAATTGCGTTGAAGAGGTTCCCAGAGATGCTGGAGCAAAACTAAACTTTTTCATAAGAGATGCATACCCGTAAAAAGTCGTATCAAAAGAGGGAATGGATCCGGAACCTGTAAATGTCCAGTAGGCATGGTGATCGGGAGTGGCATAACATCCAAACCCATAAGAATTGCCACACTCTCCGTCCTGTGAGGCCCCGATATAAACCATACTACCGAAGGCATTCGGTACACCTGATCCGGAATATACGTTCTTCGTGGATAGAGTATAGGTGACTGCCGGACTCCCGATCGAAACCATCGCATCAAAATAACCTTCGGATGCTGAATACTCCGGATCAAAAGTTCCCGAACCGGTTGATGTAGTTGCTCCGGGATAATAAGTACTCGATGGAGCTACGTAAGAATTTCGCCAGAAATAATTGCTAAAAGGATCACTCGCATGAACCGTGTAAAAGGCTGTATCATTAACAGCCGTCATACGGTTATGACCGGTCGTGGCATTTATTGTTAAGAAGTAAACAGCTGTATCATTGAAAAGACTGTAGTACGGATTTTGCTGAAAAGAGATATTGATATACAAACTTGAGTCGTAGTTGCCATCGTTGTGTTTTCCATAAAACTCAATATAATCAGAAGAATTAAAAACTTTTTTTGACTCCCCTTGAACGTATATGAACTGTTCGACCCCCTTATTAAAAATCTGAAATTTCTGAGGATTGATCGTATCCAGATGCAAACCGGCCTTGGCCAGTGTAAGTGAATCGATGCGGTA
>Ga0206879_1052_pt1 | contig 30126 bp, 30 predicted proteins | sample Alteio_BWOrgCont_5_FD_152897 | JGI IMG/M metagenome (GOLD analysis project Ga0206879, IMG submission 152897) | Enriched cells from forest soil in Barre Woods Harvard Forest LTER site, Petersham, Massachusetts, United States -... | ecosystem: Environmental > Terrestrial > Soil > Temperate forest > O... | reverse complement strand
TTGTGGAGCGGCCGGATACGCCGTCGTTCCGCGGGTTCGTCAAGAAGATTCCCCATTTACTGGCGCTGGTTGATTAAGAAGTGGTCGATTAAAGGGAAATAGCATGAATCTGAGTTCACTCAAACCACCCGCCGGGCAGAAGCACCGGAAAAAGCGCATCGGCCGCGGTATGGGTTCCGGGCGCGGCAAGACGTCGACGCGCGGACACAAGGGCGCGCGGTCCATCTCCGGTTACAGCATTATGCGCGGATTCGAAGGCGGCCAGATGCCGCTGCACCGCCGTTTGCCAAAGCGGGGGTTCACTAACATTTTCAAGAAGCAATACTCGATCGTGAACCTGAAGGACCTGGAGAAGCTTCCGGGAGACACGTTCACCGTCGACAGCCTGATCGGGCTCGGTATCATCAACAAGCTGGGCGACGGGTTGAAAGTGCTGGGGTCGGGCGAGATTACGCGCAAGATCGACGTGGAAGCGCACATTTTTTCGAAAGCGGCCGCGGAGAAGATTGCAAAGGCTGGCGGGCAGGCCAGGGTTATCGGGGCCGCGGCCTGAACGGAACTTAAGGTTCGCGATGGGCGTAGCATAGTAAGGAAAGAACGAGACACTCGTGAAGCTATTTGAAGCGATCGGCAATATCTTCCGAATTCCCGACCTGCGGAAGCGGGTCCTGTTCACATTCGCCATGCTCGCCGTGTACCGGTTTGGCAGCTTTGTGCCGACTCCCGGTATCGACGTTATCCGCTGGCAGGATTTCTTAACGCGCCAGTCGGGCGGAGTGCTGGGATTCTTCGATCTGTTCGCGGGCGGCAATATCCGGCGCTTGTCGGTGTTCGCGCTGGGGATCATGCCGTATATCACGGCGTCTATCATCCTTCAGCTGCTGACCGTCGTGGTGCCGACTCTCGAAAAGCTGCAAAAAGAAGGCGAACTCGGCCGCCGCAAGATCACCCAGTGGACCCGTTATCTGACCGTCGCGCTCGGCATCGCGCAGTCCTTCGGCATTGCGATGAGTCTGCAGGCGATGCAGGACAACATCGTGATCCACCCGGGGATCGGTTTCGTGCTGCTGACCATCCTTTCGCTTACGACCGGCACGGCGTTCATCATGTGGCTGGGCGAACAGATCACGGAGCGCGGCGTGGGTAATGGCATGTCGCTGATCATCTTCACCGGCATTGTGGTCGGCGTGCCGGGAGCGATCGGCAACCTCTATACAAACGTGTTCATAACGCACGAATGGAATCCGCTCGAACTGGCGCTGATCCTGGTAATGATGGTCGCGGTGGTTGGGTTTATCGTGCTGGTGGAATTGGGAGAGCGGCGCATCCCGGTGCAATACGCCAAGCGCGTGATCGGCCGGCGGGTGATGGGCGGCCAATCGACGCACATGCCACTGAAGGTCAACGCGGGCGGCGTCATTCCGGTTATTTTCGCTTCGTCGATCCTGGCCTTTCCGCAGACGATTTCCACGTTCCCGTTCGTCAAGAACAACGTCTGGCTCAGCAATACGCTGTCGGCCATCCGAAACGGCGAGCCGCTTTACGTGGTGCTGTTTGTGGCTCTGATCATCTTCTTCTGTTTCTTCTACGTGTCGATCATTTTCAACCCGAATGAAGCGGCGGACAATATGCGGAAGTACGGCGGATTCATTCCCGGTATCCGGCCGGGACGCAGCACATCCGATTACATGAACACGATACTGACGCGGATCACGTTCGTGGGCGCCATCTATCTGGCAATCCTTTGCCTGATCCCGAGCATCATGATGTCGGGTATCCATTTGCAGCATTTGCCGTTGATCGGAAATGCCATCGACAAGACGTTTCCCCGATTCCTGCTGGAAGGGTTGAACGTGCAGTTCTATTTCGGCGGCACGTCGCTGCTGATCGTGGTGGGCGTGGCGATGGACACGATCAACCAGATCGAGGCGCAGCTCATTATGCGCCACTACGAAGGGTTTACGCCGCGAGCGGGACGAGTGCGTGGACGCCGAAGCTCGTTCTAGATGGCGTTTGGAAAAACAGGAGCGAAGTTGGCGGGCGCTGCCGCGTCTGTGAGCGAAGAGCCCGTTTCAGAGATCACGAAGCCGATCGCGATTATCCTGTTCGGTTCGCCCGGATCCGGCAAGGGGACGCAGTCGAAATATCTGGTGGAGTGGCTTAAGATCCCACAGATTTCGACCGGGGACATGCTGCGGGAGCATATCCGGCAGGGAGACGCCATCGGATTGGCGATCATGGACCGGATGCGCGCCGGGTCTCTGGTTTCGGACGAATTAGTGAATCAGCTGGTCTTCGAAAGGATCAGCCAACCGGATGCCAATAAGGGCTTTATCCTCGATGGTTATCCGAGGACGCCGGCGCAGGCCGAGGAAATGATGCGCCTTCTGGCGGCTCGGGGAGCCGGAGAGGTGGTAATTCACCTAGTTGTTGATTACAATATAATTATCTCGCGAATGAGTGGGAGACGTGTGTGCCCGGTTTGCGGCACACTGTACAACGCCGTTTCCCGTCCCCCGAAGGTCGAAGGTATTTGCGATCTGGAAGGCGCCACTCTGGTGATTCGCGACGATGACCGGGAAGATGTGGTCCGCGAGCGGTTGGCCCAGTATGAACGCCAGACGCGGCCGTTGATTGAGTTCTTCCGGGCGACGAGCGACCGGTTAATTGAAGTGGATGCAAGCCAGGAAAAACCGGACGCCGTGTTCGAGCGCATCAAGCGGGAACTGCGGGGGGCGCTGGGTAACGGTCGGGTTTCGGCATGATTATCCGCAAGACTTCATCCGAACTGGAGAAGATGCGGCGCAGCGGATTGCTGGTGCACAGAATCCTGCATGCGCTGGGAGCGATGGTCGAAGAAGGAATTTCGACTTGGGATTTGGAGTTAGCGGCGGTGAAGATGATCGCGGACGCGGGGGCAAAGCCCGCGTTCAAGGATTACTTCGTGCCGGCCGCGGGTGAACGGTATCGATACGTGCTCTGTACCTCGGTCAACGAGGAGATCGTACACGGCATGCCGAACCCGAAGCGGGTTGTGAAGAAGGGCGACATCGTATCGATCGATACGGGCGTCCAGCTGGAAGGATATTTTGGCGATTCGGCCCTGACAGTCGGAGTCGGTGAGTTGAACGAACAGACGAAGAAGCTGCTGAAGGTGACCGAGGAGTCGCTTGAGCTGGCAATCGACAAGGTTCGCGAAGGCAACCGGCTGTTCGATATTTGCGGGACGGTCGAGAAGCACGTGGTGGATAACGGGTTTTCGATCGTGCGCGAGTATGTGGGGCACGGGATCGGGACGCAGCTGCATGAAGAGCCGCAGATTCCGAACTACGTGGACAAGCGGAACGAGAATCCCCGGCTGCGCGAGGGGATGGTGCTGGCGATCGAGCCGATGGTGAATGCGGGGAAGCCGGACGCGAAGGTTTTGAAGGACAAGTGGACGGCGGTGGCGAAGGATGGATCGTATTCGGCTCACTTCGAGCATTGTGTCGCGGTGACGGCGAACGGGCCTTGGGTTTTGACCAGGCCGTGACGGTTCAGGCGGTTGTGGTGGAAGAGTTGCCGAGCTTGTTGTACCGGCTTGAGTTGAGTAATAAGGCGCAGGTCCTGGCCCATGGAGCGGGATCGGCGGTAAAGAATTGGGTCCGGCTGCTGCCGGGCGACCACGTGGAAGTCGAGCTCGGGGAGCACGATCTGACGCGGGGACGGATTTTGAAGAAGATCGGTTAAAGCGCACAGGCCGAAGGGTCCGTTGTGCGCGATGGGAAAAAGCTATGAAAGTGCGCGCGTCAGTCAAGAAAATTTGCGACAAGTGCAAGTTGATCCACCGCGAGGGAGTGGTGCGGGTCATTTGCAGCAATCCGAAACACAAACAGAGGCAGGGATAATACATGGCACGTCTCGCGGGCGTCGATTTACCGCCGAAAAAACGGGCCGAGATCGGCCTCACTTACATATACGGCATCGGCCGCACGCGCTCGAAGAGCCTGCTTCATCGCGCCGGCATCGATGCGAACAAGAAGGTCGGGGATATGACGGAGGAAGAAGTCAATAATCTCCGTACCATCCTCGAGGACGAGGGCGCGGTGGAAGGCGATCTCCGCAAGGAAGTGTCGCTGAACATCCGGCGCCACATCGAAATGGGCTCCTATCGGGGACTGCGGCATCGCCGCGGACTGCCGACGCGGGGTCAGCGAACGCACACCAATGCGCGAACCCGCAAGGGGCCGCGTAAGGGCACCGTAGCCAACAAGAAGAAAGCGACGTCGAAAACTTAATGGCGAAAGCACCAGCGAAGGGCACGAAAAAGAAGACCTTCAAGAAGAAGGAAAAGCGGGTCGTTCATGTCGGCATTGTGCATATCCAGGCCACGTTCAATAACACGATCGTGACGATAGCCGATCCGGAAGGGAATACGGTGTCGTGGTCGAGCGCGGGCTCTCTGGGGTTCCGCGGCTCCCGCAAAGGCACTCCGTTTGCGGCGCAGCAGGCCGCGCTGACGGCGGCGAACAAGGCGAATGAAGTGGGGTTGCGCACGGTCGAAGTACGGGTGAGCGGTCCGGGGTCGGGACGCGAATCGGCGGTAAGAGCGCTGGCTACGGCGGGTTTGGATGTGAGATCGATTCGCGATGCCACGCCGATTCCGCATAATGGATGCAGGCCGCCGAAGAAGAGAAGAGTTTAAGGTAGCGCAGGCTTGAGCCTGTGTAATTAGTAATAAAGCGGGACGAAGATCCTTTGGATCGTAAACCGCACGTGAACAATAGGAGAATCATTTGGCACGTTATCGAGGCCCCGTTTGCCGGCTTTGCCGGCGCGAGGGCATGAAGCTGTTTCTGAAGGGCGAGCGATGCCACACTGAAAAGTGCGCCATCGAAAAACGCAATTTCGTTCCCGGCCAACACGGCAAAGACCGCAAGGCGAAGATCGTCGGCTACGGCCTGCAGCTTCGCGAGAAGCAGAAAGTGCGCCGCATCTACGGCGTTCTGGAAGCCCAGTTCCGCAACACGTTCGCCAAAGCCGTCAAGATGAAGGGCATCACCGGCGAGAACCTGCTCAGCACGCTCGAGCGGCGTCTCGACAGCGTGATCTATCGGATGGGCCTCGGGGCGAGCCGCTCGCAGGCGCGCCAGATCGTAAGGCACGGGCACATCCAGGTGAACGGACGCAAGGTCAACATCCCGTCCTTCATCGTGAAGCCGGGCGATGAGATTTCCGTGCGCGAGTCCAGCAAGAATAATCCGACGATCCTGTCTTCCCGCGATGCCACGGCCCACGCGCCGTCGCCCTCCTGGATGGACGTGGATCGCGAAAATCTGAAGGGCCGGATCAACAGCACGCCGCGGCGCGACGAGCTGGTGCAGATCCCGATTAACGAGCAGTTGATTGTCGAGTTGTACAGCAAGTAGTGCGGATGTAGTACGAAGCACACAGGCGGCCGCGAACTCCGTTAGGAGCAGGGCCGCCGTTGTGCGCGGTAAAAAAATCGGTGTGCGCGGATTGAGATAAAGCCACACCGCTATTGGAGTGAAACAAAACGTATGTTCAAGGGATTTCAAAAACCCAAACGTCTGGTCGCAAACACTGAGACCCTGACGGAACGATTCGGGCAGTTCACAGCCCAGCCGTTCCAGCGCGGTTTCGGCACCACAATCGGCAACTCGCTGCGCCGCGTGCTCCTTTCGAGCATCGAAGGCGCGGCCATTACCGCGATCCGCATCGAAGGCGTGGATCACGAATTCAGCCCCATTCCGGGCGTCGTCGAAGACGCTACCGACATCATCCTCAACCTGAAGCAGGTTCCTTTCAAGGTGATCGGCGAAGGCATGAAGACCGTGCGGGTGGTCGCGGACAAAGCCGGCGAAGTTTTCTCCGGCGCGATCCAGACCGACGCGGATGTGGAAGTGCTCGACCGCACTCTGCATATCGCGACGGTCAGCGAAGGGGGCAAGCTCGATATCGAGATGCGCCTGAAATCGGGCCGCGGCTATGTGAGCGCGGACAAGAATTTCGACGAAGACCTCGCCATCGGCTATATCCCGATCGATTCGGTGCATTCGCCGGTGCGCAAAGTGAATTTCACGGTCGAGGCCGCCCGTCTGGGCCAGATGACCGATTACGACAAGCTCACCCTCGAAGTGTGGACCAACGGGGCGATTTCTCCGCAGGACGCCATCGGTCACGCGGCGAAGCTGCTGAAGGATCATATGACGATCTTCATCAACTTCGAAGAAATCGCCGAACTGACCGAGGAGCCCGCCGAACGCAGCATGGACCGGGTCAGCGATCAGCTCAACCGCAGCGTGGAAGAGCTGGAGCTTTCGGTTCGTTCCTATAACTGCCTCAAGAACGCCGGGATTCAGACCATCGGCGAGCTGGTGCAGAAGTCGGAATCGGAAATGTTGCGGACCAAGAACTTCGGCCGCAAGTCGCTTAACGAAATCAAGGAAATCCTCCAAACCATGGGGCTTGCTCTCGGCATGAAACCCGACGCGCACGGCCGCCTGATCGCGCCACCGCCTCCGCCGCCGGGCTCGATCCCCGAGGAACTTCCCGACGAAGACCAGTACAGCTAAAGATCGGCACAGCTAAAGAGAAATAGATCATGAGACATCGATTTGGCAACGCAAAACTGAAGCGGGACGTCGGCTCGCGCAACAGTCTGTTCAAGAACCTGACGACGAGCGTGATCGAGGCCGAGCGCGTGATCACGACCGTTCCCAAGGCGAAGGCGATACAGCCGCTGGTCGAGAAGATGATCACGCTGGCCAAGCGTGATACTCTGCACACGAGGCGGCAGGCTGCGTCTTTTCTGACCACGCCGAAATCGGTGCAGAAGCTGTTCGACACCCTGGGTACTCGCTTCGGCCAGCGCGCCGGCGGCTACACGCGCATTACGCGGCTGGGAAATCGCAAGGGCGATGGCGCGGAACTGGCCATGCTGGAACTGGTTGGCTCCGAGCTGGTGAAGCGCGAAGCGGAGCGGGCCAAGCGCAAGGAAGCTCGCCTGAAAGCACAGCAAGAAGGCCGTGAGCCCGAGGAAGAAGAAGGCAAAGAAGAGTAACAGGCAACTCCAGTTAAGAAGCGAAGGCCGCGAACCGGTCAACAGCCGGGTTCGCGGCTTTTTATTGCTGTTTCCCTTCCTGTTGATTACCAAGTGGAGGTCGGTTATACTCCTGTAGGTAAACAAATGAAAGACGAGCGCACCGCCAAAGCCGATGTTCTCCAGGGCACTCTCGTCCTCCTCGTGCTGCGGACCCTGGAAGCGCTGGGACCGCTTCACGGCTATGGGATCGCGCGCCGGATCGAACAGATCAGCGAGGAACTCCTGCAACTCAACCAGGGCACTCTCTACCCCGCCCTTCTGCGGATGGAGCAGGAAGGTTGGATTACCTCAAAATGGGGACCTTCGGAGAAGAATCGCAAAGCGAAGTTTTATTCAATCAGCGCTGGCGGCCGAAAACAACTCACCCGGGAGACAAGGGACTGGGAGCGAATGCGGTCGACCATCGACCGTTTTCTGGGATCAATTCCGGAGGCTTTGGGAGATGAAGCCCTATGAGCTGGCGGAGAGTATTTGCCGCGCGCCTGCGCGGTTTGGTCTTTCGCGACCGGCTCGATACCCAGTTGGACGACGAACTCCGCTTCCACCTCGAGATGCAGGCTGAAGACAATCTCCGCACAGGGATGAATCCATCCGAAGCGCACTATGACGCTATGCGCCGGCTTGGAGGAATGGAATCGGTTAAGGAAGAGTATCGGGAATCCCGGACGTTTGCGGCAGTCGAGACGCTCCTCAGGGACGTGCGCTACGCGATGCGCACCCTCGGCCAAAATCCCGGCTTCACGGCCGTCGCCGTGATGACGCTTGCGCTCGGTATAGGCGTCAATACCGCTGTCTACACAGTGACGAACGCCGTCCTCTTCAAGGGCTTCTCATACATCGACAGGAACGACCGCATCCTTTACATGACCAGTTCCGAGGGGTGCTGCGTCTCTTATGCGGATTTCGAGGACTGGAGGGCAGAGGCGAAATCTTTCCAGGGGATGGCGATTGTTCACGGCGTGCAGGTAACCCTGAGCGACAAAGGCGGGTTTCCCCAATATCGCTACGCCACTGAAGTCAGTGCCGATACTTTCCGATTGGTCGGCCGCGAACCGATCCTCGGGCGGGATTTTGCGAAGTCAGACGAAATGCCCGGCGCCGCTCCCGTCGTCATGCTGAGCTACGGCTTCTGGGAAACCCGGTACACAAAGGATCCGGCAATCGTTGGCCGGACAGTCCAGATCAATGGCGCCCCGACCACCGTAATCGGCGTCATGCCCCCGGGCTTCATCTTTCCGCAGAATCAGGACCTGTGGGTGCCGCTCGTACCCACCCCCAACGTATTGAAACGGGCGAACCGCGACACCTGGTTCGTCTTTGGACGCATGTCTGGCGGCGTCACCATCGAGAGCGCCCGCGCCGAAATGGAAACTATCGGCAGGCGTTTGGAGCAAGCTTACCCGCTTACCAATAAAGGCTTCCCTGTTGTCGTGCGTAACTTCGCGGGATTCTACATCGGACCGAACGCCGCCGTGATCTACGGGTCCCTTTGGGGCGCAGTGGGTTTCATGTTGCTGATCGCCTGCGCCAACCTTGCGAATCTCCTGCTCGCGCGCGCACTGTCCAGGTCTCGTGAGACTTCTGTCCGCATGGCGCTCGGCGCCGGGCGCTGGCGTGTTGTGCGGCAACTCCTCATCGAGAGCATCATGATCTCCGCTCTGGGCGGCTTCCTCGGCTGGTGGATTGCAAAGTGGGGCGTGCGCTCCTGGGACTTGGCTTCCCGACCGCCCGGCTATTCCTGGTTCGCCCAGGTTCTGGATTACACCCTGGACTATCGGGTCTTCCTTTACCTGATCGCTGTTTCAGCCGGCACGGGACTCCTGTTCGGTCTCGCGCCCGCACTTCGCCTTTCGAAACTCGAGGTGAACGCCACACTAAAAGATGGAGGCCGCGGCAGTACGGGCGGAGTGCGTGGAAATCGCTTGTCTGCCCTGCTTGTCGTGGCGGAAACGGCACTGGCAGTAATATTGCTGGCGGGCGCGGGCGTGATGATCCGCAGCTATCTGAATACGTATTCCGCGGACATCGGCGTTCAGCCGGACAAACTTCTTACAGGAATCCCGAACCTGTCCGCCTCCCGATATCCCGATGCAACGGCGCGAATCTCGTTCTACGATCGTCTCGAAACTCGTTTGGAAGCCATCCCCGGTGTGGAATCGGCGGCTCTCGCCAGCTCGATTCCGCTGTGGGGCGCGGCGCGTCTCTCCTATGAACTCGATGGCGCGCCGCCTGTCGACGATCAGAGCCGCCCGACGCTTTCCGCCCTGACTATCAGTCCGCAGTACTTCCGGACCCTGGGCGCCGCAGTGCTTTCCGGCCGCGATTTCAATGACTCGGACGGATTTTCGGCGCCTCGCGTGGCGATCGTCAACCAGCGTTTTGCACGCAGGTTTTGGCCGGGGGAAAACCCCCTCGGAAAACGGATTCGGCTGTTCAGCAGCAATACGCCGGAGGCGTGGCTGACGGTCGTCGGTGTGGTATCGAACATCCTGCAGAGCGACATTGCGCGGCCGGAGCTGAATTCTCTGGTCTATCTGCCCTGGCGGCAAATGGCGGGAGGCGACATGAACGTCCTCGTGCGTACGAGTGTTGCTCCGGGAAGTCTCCGAACCACCTTCCAAAGGGAGGTTCACGCGCTGGATCCCGGTCTGCCGATGTTTGGCCCCTTCACGCTGATCGAGCGCCTGCAGACCAAATATTGGGACAAGGGCCGTTACACAGGCCTGTTCCTGATTGTCGCCGCGATCGCGCTCCTGCTCGCTTCTGTCGGCGTCTACGCGGTGATTGCGCATTCGGTAAGCCGGCGCACGCAGGAGATGGGAATCCGCCTGGCGCTGGGTGCGGTTGCACGCGATGTGCTCAGCCTCGTATTCCGAGAGGGCATGCAACCGGTGGGGATGGGGCTCGCGATCGGACTCGCCGCGTCGCTGGCCGTCAATCGCGTTTTGAAATCGGAGTTGGTCCAGGTCTCACCCGACGACCCGCTGACGATGATCGCCACTTCGGCTGTGTTGATTCTTTCCGCCGCGCTCGGGTGTTGGATTCCGGCGCGTCGCGCGATGCGCGTCGATCCGGCCGTCGCTCTGAGACATGATTAGGACTACAGCTTCTTTCGTTTCGCTATAGTGGTTACAGTCATGGCAGCTTTTCCAATTGCTTCACCGATGACCGCGGACGAGTTTATTCGCGCACACGGCGAAGATGAGGACGATCGTTACGAACTGATCGAAGGTGAAGCCTGCGAACGCACATTGAACGGTTATTCACACGACAGCGTAAAGAACAGCCTGCAAAAGTTGTTCGACCGCAACGGCGTTGACCGCTTGGGATTCGAGTGCTGGATTGAACACAGTTTTCGGCTGGCGAACTCCAGCGTCGTGATTCCCGACGTTGCAATCATCCGAAAGGAACGCCTTGAGAACCGAACGGGCAACTCGGCCACGACCGGCGCTCCGGAAATTCCGATCGAGGTGGCGATCAGCGACGAACCGTGGGTGCTGCAACGCAAAATCTCCTCGTATCTTGCGAACGGAGCGCACGCGGTCTGTTGTGCTTATCCGAATCTCCGGACTATCGTCGTCTATACCGCGCACGAATGGCGCGAACTCAGCGGCGACGACAAGCTCGAATTCCCCGCCCTCCTTCCGAGCGTGAGCATCCGAGTTTCCGATATCTTCGAAGGCGTCTGAGCTTTACTCAGTCGCCGCTTCACCTTCGGCCGCAGCTCGCCTGCCGCCTTGCCGCGCCTCACGGATGGCCTGCCTCGCCTGAGCCAACAAATGCTGGGGTACCTGCACTTGGAATTCGAGGGTTGGGAGCACCTGCGGCCCGACTATCATTGCCGGGATGTCGTTCGAATCCAGCACGCCTTTGATCGCCATCGCTTCCATCTCGGCGTCGTGATTGGATGAACTGAATACCGGCGTCAACCCCTCGTCCCGCAGCGCTTCGTTATCGTTGGCCATATATATCCACCATAGCGTGATCGGAGGGGGGCCACATTAGAATAGGTATGAGGGATCACTACATGGACGAGAACAACAATTTCGGCTGGTTTCTGGCGGGGGCTGTGATTGGCGCCGCAGCGGCGCTGCTGCTCGCCCCAAAATCGGGGAAAGACACCAGACGTTATCTCAGCAAGACGACAAAGGATGGCCGGGAGGCAATGGAAACCAGCGGTCGTGAGCTGATGGATCGCGGCAAGGAGCTTTACGATCGCGGCAAAAAGATCGTCGAAGATGCCAGCGATCTCTTCGAGCGCGGCCGGAAACTTGTACAAGGCTGATTCCCATCCACAGGCGTTCGCTTGCACGCGTTAACCCTTGGTGATTTCCGAATTACGCCCGTGCGCGCCGGCTCCTATTGGTGGGATGGCGGCACGATGTTCGGCGTAGTCCCGAAGACTCTTTGGTCGAAGCACGAGCCCAGCGACGATTTGAATCGTATTGAAGCGGGGTTCAACTGCTTCGTTGTCGAAACGGATGCCCGGCGAATTCTGATCGAGACCGGTGGAGGCGTCCGGCACGACGAGCGCGCCCGCGAACGCATGCGGCTGCCCGACCCGCCGCGCCTTCCCGAAGTTCTCGCGAGCCATGGCTTCGATCCGGACTCCATCGATGTAGTGGTTAACACTCATCTGCATTGGGACCATTGCGGCGGGAATACGCTCGATCAGGGAAGCCACGTGTTCCCTGCCCTGCCTCGGGCGCGCTACGTGACGCAGCGTGGGGAACTGGATCATGCGCGCGAACAGCTCCCGAGGGATGCCGTGAGTTACCGGGCCGTTAACTACGAGCCGCTGATCGAATCGGGCCACATGCACTTGCTCGATGGCGACGGCGAAGTCGCGCCGGGCGTTGAGGTACAGGTAGCGCCGGGCCACACGCGGGACATGATGGTCGTGCTGGTGCGCTCTCAAGGGGAAACGTGGTGCCACTTCGCCGACCTCGTGGCATTTGCTGCTCAGCTGACGCCGACATGGGTGACTTCATTCGACCTTTTCCCGCTTGAAACGATCGCCAACAAGACACAGTTGCTCGGACAGGCCGCGGCCGAGGGCTGGTGGTGCAGCTTCGGACACGATCCGCGCGTGACCTTTGCGAAGATTGAAGTGGCGGAGGGAAGATGGCGAACCCGGCAAAAGCTACCTTAGAGCTTCCGGAATTCCGGAACGAGCCTTATACCGATTTTTCAATTCCCGCGAATCGAAAGCGCATGGAAGAAGCGCTGGCGAAGGTGCGCGCGCAACTGGGCCGGGAGTACGACATCGTCATCGCGGGCGAGCGCATTCGGACGGCGGAGAGGCTGAAATCGATGAACCCGGCGCGGCCGGATGAGATCGTCGGGATTCATCAGAAGGCGACGCCGGAGCTGGCCAATCAAGCGGTCGAGACGGCGCATCGAAATTTCGTGGAATGGAGCCGGACGCCGGCAGGGGATCGCGTCAGAATGCTGATGAAGACGGCTGCCCTGATCCGCGAGCGCAAGTACGAATTCGATGCCTGGCTGGTGTACGAGGCGGGCAAGACCTGGCCGGAGGCGGAAGCGGAGGTCGCCGAGGCGATCGATTTCTGCGAATACTATGCGCGTGAGATGGTTCGCCTGGCGGGTCCGCAAAGCGTTGTGCAGTTGTCTGGCGAACACGATGAGATGCGTTACCTGCCGCTCGGCGTTGGCGTCGTGATCCCGCCGTGGAATTTCCCGCTGGCGATTCTGTGCGGCATGACCTGCGCGGCGCTGGTGACCGGGAATACCGTCGTCATCAAGCCTTCGAGCGAGACACCGACGGTCGCGGCTGTATTCGCGGAGACGCTGCTTGAAGCCGGTTTTCCCGCTCATTCGTTCTGTTTCCTGACAGGCAGCGGCGGCGCGATCGGCGATCTTCTGGTGGCGCATCCGAAAACGCGGTTCATTTCGTTCACGGGATCGCGCGACGTGGGCCTGCATATCAATGAGTTGGCCGCGAAACCGCAGAAAGGCCAGCTGTGGATCAAGCGCGTGGTTGCGGAAATGGGTGGCAAGGACGCGATCATCGTCGATCTTGAGCGCGTTGATGGCGAGTCCGATCTCGATGCGGCGGTGGAAGGCGTGACCGTATCGGCGTTCGGGTATCAGGGGCAGAAGTGCTCGGCGTGTTCACGGGCGATCGTCGATGAGGGGGTTTACGATCGGTTCCTCGAAAAGCTGAAGGCGCGAACGGAGAAGATCAGAGTGGGCGAGCCGGACGATCCGGCGAACTATATGGGTCCCGTGATCAGTGCGGGCGCGAAGAAATCGATTCAGCAATATGTCGAGACTGGAAAGCGCGAGGGTCGAGTTCTTACTGGTGGGGGATCCGGACCAGGCAGCGGTCATTTTTTGCAGCCCACGGTCATTGCGGACGTCGATTCGAGCGCGCGCGTGTTTCAGGACGAGATCTTTGGTCCGGTTCTGGCGGTGGCGAAGGCCCGCGATTTTGACCATGCCCTTCAGATGGCGAACGATTCGCAGTATGGGCTGACGGGCGCGATCTATTCGAACAATGCCGCGCACATCGCGCGGGCGCGCGAGGAGTTCTTCGTCGGCAACATGTATATCAACCGGAAGTGCACGGGCGCTATGGTGGGTGCGCATCCGTTCGGGGGATTCAACATGTCGGGAACGGACTCGAAGGCCGGCGGACCGGACTATTTGCTGCTGTTTCTACAGGCCAAGGCGATAGCGGAGAAGTTGTAGAATTTTCCCTCGCTGAGGCTTGGGGCTATGGGGCGTCGCGAGGCGCGGAGAATTCCGGCGTGTTAGCATCCAGATATATACCCCGACTGGAAGGGGACTGAGAAATACCAACAATAGGGTCAAATCTGATCGACACGGCGCGGACCTCAGCGTCCGTTCCTGAACCGGGGCTGTAAAAGCCCCGGTTTTTTATGACCTTCGTCATAATAAAAGCGCCGGCGACAAGATCGCCAGCGGTACATTACTTGTTGGGCTTTGGCATTGTTTTTAGCTTCAGGCGGTACTCGGGGTACATGGTTTCGGCGCCGCCGCGGGTTGGCTCGTAGGGCAATCCCCAGCGCTCCGCGAACTCGTGCAGGAACGGATTCTCGCCAGGCAGGTAACTCGGCACTACGCCCTTCGGCCTGACTACTTCAACCACCGGTTCGCAGGGCCAAAGCCAGGATGCCTGTTCGCTCGTATCGAATTCGAGATCCTCGCTCTTGATCAGAGGCTCGGTCATGTAAACAGGATCGGTCACGATACTCACGTGCGTCATATAGTTCCCGTGCCGGATGAAATGCTCGACCATCGTTGCGCGATCGCTCTCCGGCAGTCCATTACGGCGGAGCCATCCGGTCTTGATGTGCGTGGTGTAGACCGTCAGCATGTCGCCTTCCCATTTCCCCGTCGCAAAACCCATCCAGGTGTGCGGCGCGTTCTCCGAGGGATGCGGACGCCCGTCCATCCAGATCGTTCGCGTTTGCTCGTAGGTACTGATGTAGTTCTTGATCGCGACCACGCGCTGCGAATCCGGGTCTTTCTCTTCCCATATGCGCAGGGCCATCGGGCCACGATAAATGTAAGTGGAGAGATGCACGCGGCATTGCTCTTCCGGCAGCGTGATGCGGGACGGATCCCAGCTGTCGCCGCGCAATCGCGCAGCATCGTTAACCGGAATCCCGAGATAGTCGCCCAGTTCCGGACCTGGCCCGCGCTCCAGTTGATCCTCATGCTGCCGCGCCGCCCAATCGCCGGATAAGTTGACCTGCGCGACGGCCGGCACGGCACCCAGTATTGTGAGGAGACAAATTGCCAACTTAATCATTTCTTCCCTGCTTTGGCTTCGAGCGCAAGACTCTTGTATACCGTCTCCACGAAGGCGTCGGCGGATTGCCGTGTTACGTCATACAAACCGTCATAGTCCATCGTCGGCCGGGATGCTTTGACCTCCGCGAGCGTCTTGCCTTTCCTGATCATGGCCCGGATGCGGTCGCGAATGATCGTGACCATATCGCGGTATTCCATCACGTCCGCTTCGTCGCAGATGCGGCCATGTCCTGGGATGACCATCGTGCCGCCTTCTTCGTGATGGGCGGGAATTGTCAAATCGAGTATGTGGTTGAGGCCGTCGAGAACGCCCTGGATTCCGCCGCCATCCTGCAGGTCGATCTTCGGGTATCCGGTCGTCATGAAAATATCGCCAGTGCTGACGACATCGGAGCGCCGGAAATACACCAGACTGTCGCCATCCGTGATGGCCGCCGGCTGGTGCAGGATCTGGATCGACTCGCCGTTGAAATAAAGTTCCTTCGGCTCGTCGAAAAATGTGTCGGTGGGCCATGCGAGCGACAGGCGCGCTGGTTTGCCATTCGGCTTTCCATCGGTCGGGGCGCTCATGCGGTCGAGGATCGCTTCATGCCCGAGAATCTGTACGGTTTGCGAGGCACTCTGTCCGGGGGTGTTCACGATATTGACCACGGTGGATGTGCCGCCTTCGCGCGAAAACGCCTCGTTGCCGCCGGTGTGATCTTCTTTGGCATCGGTGTTGACGACGTATCGGAGGGGTTTCCTGGATAGCTTACGGATTTCGGCGATCAGTTGATCGCTCATTGGAGAAAGGCCCGTGTCGACAACGAGAACGCCGTTATCGCCCAGCTGGAGAGTGATGTTGCCGCCGGCACCGGCGAGCATGTAGATGTTGCCCTGCACGGGCAGGACCTCGATTTTTTGGGCCGAGGCAAGTTGCACGACTGCGATGAGCCCGAGCAAACCGCAGGCCAAAGGCCTACTCCACAGGGCCGGCAAGTCGAAGGCGTTTTGGCCTGGGGATCTCATTGGGTTCATTTTGAGAGACAGCATATCACTGAACCATCGCGCTGTAACTCAACTGCTGCTTCACATAGTCGCGGGGATATCGGATCTCTACCTTCGTCACTTTTCCCGCTGCGTCAAGCTGAGCGTTCAGATCGGCATTGATGCCGGCGTAGTAGGTCGGCAGGTTCAATTTCTTGTAGCGCTCCACAACCTGATCGCGCAGCCTGGGATCGAAGTGAACGCCGTATTTATCGATCAGAGCTTTGATCGCGTCATAATCGCCCTCGGCCTTGATCCGCATCAACTCGGCGAGGAGCATCCCGACGCCTTCCCGCATCTTTTTGTAATCCTTCACGTACACGTAGGTCTTCCCGTTGCGATCCTCCATCGCAATAGCGCCTGTCTTGTCCATGATGTATCGTGCGATCAACTGGCGGTCGCGTTCGTGGTCCTCCTCAATGGTGTCGCCCTTCGGGATGCGGCGCAACTGGGTGAGCATGACTCGAGCCGCGCCGTCATACATTACCCTCCCCACCTCATCCGACGAAATTAAACCGAGTTCCTTCAGCTTCGGATCGAAGACGTTCCACAGCGCCATCAAATCGGCCCGCGCCTCTTCCATGGCCGAGAAATATTCCTTCAAATAGAATCCGGCGTCATGCGTCAGCTTCGGACTCAGCTTGCCGGAGCCATGCCCGATCACCTCGTGCATCTCGGTCAGCAGATCTTCCGCTTCGATATCGTATTTCTTGTCTCTCGCGGCTTCTTCCGGCGACGCCGCGAACTCGTCGATGCCCCCGAATCCGGCTGCTTCCGTGATCGCGTGCGAACTGCCGAAAAACAAGAAGCTCTTCGACCCATACTTCGCGTGAATTTCATCTTCGTTCGGCAAATTGTCGCCTATCGTGGTCACGTGAAAGTCGCCGGTTTCAATGGTGGTCTCGACGGCGTTGGCGATCGGAGGCTTGACGCCCTGCTTCTTATAACGCGCATCCCACGGCGCATGATCCTCAAAATACTGCGCATTTGCCGCGATCTTCCCGATGGCAGTTGAAACCGACTGGTCCGTGATCGATACGAAGCTCTGCGAAGTTCCCTTCGCTCCGCGGGCGTCTCGATAAACCTCGATAAAACCGTTCGCGAAATCGACCGGCTCATTGTCCTGGACCCAATCGGCGTCGAACTGGAGCCAGTCTTTGTACTCGCCGGTCTGGTAGTACCGGATCAGATCCGCAATCACCCTGGCCTGCGCGGGACCGGCATAGCCGCGGGCCTTTTCGAGCGATTCGTTCGCCTTCTTCAGGTATTGCGGATCGAGGCCGGCCGGGACGTTGCCGTCCGGCGTGCCTGCGCGCCAAACCTGTTCGACGAGCTTGCTTCCTTCCTTCAAGACCCTCGAATTCAGCCGATAGCGCTCGGTGAAGTTTTTCAGGTCGGCGAGCGTTACGCCGAAGTAGAAGTTATTCGCGCTCGACTGAATGATGTCTTTGCCCGCGCTGGGACTCTTGGCGGTTATCAGAGGCTCGAATTCAGCGTCGAATAGAGACGGAGCGAGCGCGTCCACTTCGGAAACGAGATCCTTGTGGCCGGCCTGCTCGAGCGCCCGCTTCAACTCGTCGGCGCTGAACTTGGGCAGGAACTTCTGCGCCGTCGTCTCGTTATGATTGCCTTTGTTGGCCCAGAAAAGCTTGGTGAAATCGAGCACGCGGCCATAGATCGCGGGATCGACTTTGGCTTTGTTGGAGACCACGGCTTCGAGAAGGCGCTTCTGGCGCAGGCCGAAGCGCGAGAGTTGATCGTAAATGACAGGGTCGATCGCAATTGCGCTTTGGTTCAACCAGTAGGCGAGAGCCTGTTGTTGAGGTGAGAGGCTGTTGAAGCTTTTGGCTTCAATCTGGATGAATGCGGTTGTATCCACGCGCTCGACCAGCGGCGACTCGGCCAGAAGAGAAGAGCCTGGAACAAACAGGAGAACAGTTGCAAAGACGTGTTTCAGCACGAACACGATTGTAGCGCCCAAGCGTCGAGATGTGTCTCCCGACCACAGGCATCGACCAATGGGTCACCTTGTTGGCCACAAGCAACGACGGACGGGTGACCTTATCGGGGGACAAGGTGAGCCATCCGGCTGCGCCAGTCGTCAATAAGGCCTGTCCAATCTGCTGCGACTGGCCAGCACGCGCGGGTGCGTGCGCCAGATTTAGTGTTGAAGGAGGAGACGTGACATGCGCGAGGGCCGGAGTTCTTCGGCCGATGGCGCGGGCGGCGGCGGACTGACTATCGCCTGATAGAAGGCAAGTAAATCGGCTTCGTCAAAATCGATAGCGCGGGCGTACTGTTTGATGTAGTTGGTATTATAAATTCCACCTGGAAGTTTGCTGAACTCGCCCAACTCGATGGCTTCCAGCTGGCGCACGCTGAGCTTAGTGGACGCGGCAATAGTTTCGAGGCTGATGCCTTTCTTCTGGCGCCAAATCCTAACACCCAGAATGCTAGTGTCCTTCATGAAACCAAGTACCAGTCCTGGAAGTACTGGAGTACTAACTCAGCTAGTCTATCATCGAAATCGCTTTGCTACAATCCACCCGGAAATGTTTTTTGCACATCGGATAGCATTCATATATATACCTTTGGCAACCGGCTCGGGGCTCGCAGGCCTGTGGAAAAATCTGGAATCCGGCAGGCGAAGATGAAGCGCATGGAAATGACCGTCTGCGGCATTTCTTTTCGCAATCCGGTGCTGGCGGCGTCGGGCACGTTCGGATACGGCATAGAGTTCCAGAAGTTGGTCGATCTTAATGCGTTGGGCGGGATCGTCGTCAAAGGCCTCTCCAAAGAGCCAATCCGGGGAAATCCGGCGCCCCGCCTCCGGGAAGCGCGCGCCGGAATGATCAACTCAGTAGGGCTGCAAAACGTCGGCGTGCGCGCGTTCATCGCCGATAAGCTGCCCGGACTAAGGCGTTATTCGACGCCCGTGATCGCCAACGTATTCGGGAATGCCGCAGAAGACTATGTCGAGGTCGTCCATGCGCTGAACGATGCCGAGGGCGTCGCGGCCTATGAGCTGAACGTTTCCTGCCCGAATACGAAGCACGGCGGTCTTGCCTTCGGCGTCGATGAAGCGGCGCTGGGGGACCTGGTCAGCCGGGCGAAGAGCGCAGCCGCGCGCCCGATTATTGTCAAACTTTCTCCCAATGTAACGGCGATCGAGCCATTCGCCCTGATCGCGGAACAAAACGGGGCCGATGCGATTTCGCTGGTGAATACTTTTGTAGCCCTTGCGATCGATTCGAAGACGCGGCGTCCGCACATTGGGGCGAGATATGGCGGACTGTCCGGACCGGCCATCAAGCCGATCGCGCTGCGCATGGTGGAGCAGGCCGCAAACGCCGTGAAGATACCCGTGATCGGGATCGGCGGGATTGCCAGCGGCGAAGATGCGGCGGAATTCATGATCGCCGGCGCTTCATTAGTCGAGGTCGGAACAGCTACATTCTGGGACCCCGCCGCTACCGTAAAAATCGCTCTGGAATTGGAGAAGTTATTGCCGGTGTTGGGAGTAGACAGCGCCTGCAAGCTCGTGGGCACGTTGAAGAAGTGAGGGAGTCCCGACTTCCTCCGATCGCGGCTCTTTAGTGCTGAATTTGGATTTCCGTGCGAACTTTTTCCGGTCCGCCGCGTATAACTTTCTGAGCCCAAACGCATGGCCGCGAAAAAAGGAAAACGTATCATTTGGATCTGGGTCACCCTGACCCTCCTCGTTCTGGTAAGCGCCGCGGTATTTTCCCTGAAAGCGATCAACAGCAAGCCCGCCAAAATCGACCCCGAGAAGCTGGCTAAGGTTGAGCGGATCGACCTCGCGCGATCTGTTGTGGCCACCGGAAAGGTACAACCGGTTACACAAGTGGAGATCAAGGCGAAAGCCAGCGGCATCATTTTGAAACTGCCGGTCAATGTGGGCGATTACGTTCACAAGGGCGAGGTGATCTGCGAGCTCGATCAGAACGATCTGGTACCGGCGCTTCGTCAGCAGGAGGCGGCCCTGCATGTCTCGCAAGCCGCTCTTCGCAGCGCGCAGGCCGATTACGAGCGTTATAAAGTGGACGCTACCGGTCCCGATGTGCCATTCCTGAAGCGCGATATGGAACGTGCCCGCTCGATGTTTACCGGCGGCCTGATCGCCCAGAATGCGCGCGACGAAGCGGAAAAGAACTACGAACTCGCGGTGCAGAAACAGGAGTCGGCCAAAGCCAACCTCGGAAGCGCGTCGGCGGCGATCGCAAAAGCGCAGGCGTCTCTGGAACAGCAGCAAGCCACCGTTTCCATCGCGGAAGAGAATCTGCGTAACGCGACGATTGTTTCTCCCATCGACGGTATTGTCCTCTCGCGCGACAGTGAGGTTGGCGACGCCGTCAGTTCCATCCTGCTCTTGGGGTCCAGCGCGACTTTGATTATGACCATCGGCGACCTGAATGAGGTCTACGTCAAAGGCAAGGTGGACGAGAGCGACATCGGCCGAGTCTATCTGGGCCAGCTCGCCCGCATCTCAGTCGAGTCGTTTAAGGATCAGAAGTTCGACGGCCATGTAACGAAGATTTCACCCATGGGCGCCGAGAAAGATAACGTTACGACCTTCGAAGTGCGCGTGTCGATCTCAAACGAAAAGCACATACTCAAAGCGCAGATGACCGCCAATGCGGAAATTATTCTGGACGAGCATAAAGGCGTGCTGGCGATCCCCGAGGGCGCCGTCTTCTACAACAAAGACAAATCGACCGCGGCCCAAATCCCCGATCCCACTAACGAGAAAGGCCTGCGCAAAGTGGCGATCGTTACCGGGGTTAGCAATGGCTCAAAAACCGAAGTTACCAAAGGCCTGACGGAAGGTCAGGAAGTTATTCTTCAGTAATTCGTCATGACTTACTTGTCCGAGCTCGCAGGGCAGGTAATGGACAGCCTGCTCCGCAATAAGTTGCGGACGTTTCTTACCATGGCGGGGATCGCGTGGGGCATCACGTCGATCGTGCTGATTGTCGCAATGGGCGACGGCTTCAAGGCAGGCCAGGTAAACAACATGAAGCAACTCGGCGAGAACATTGTCATCTTGTTCGGTGGCCGCACCGAGTTACAGGCAGGCGGCGAACGGGCCGGCCGCCGCATCCGGCTCAACTACTCCGATATCGAAAACATCCGGCGGGAAAGCTATCTGGTCAAAGTGGTGGCAGCCGAGCTCGAAGGGAACGTTCGGGTCACCAGCCCGTACAACAGCGGGGCGTTCGATGCGACCGGCGTCGAGGCGTTTTTCCCGCAACTTCGTACCCTGCCGATCGGCGACGGCAGGTTCTTCAGCGATACCGACGAGAAGAACGGCGAGCGCGTCTGTGTGATCGGCGTCGACGTCAAAAAGCAGTTGTTCGGCGCGCGCGTCGATGTGGTGGGGCGCGAGGTCGCGATCAACTCCATCCCCTACAAGATTATCGGTGTGGTGGCGGATAAGACGCAGAACAGCAGCTACTCGGGTCTCGACGAAAAAAAGGTCTGGCTTCCCTACACGACCATGACCCGGGATGTTCCGCCGACAAAATACTACGTCCCGGGCTATCTCGATGAAATTCTCTACCAGCCCCGTTCGCTGGATCAATATGAAGAGGCCCGCGCACAAGTCAGAAAGGTAATCGCCCGCGCGCACGGTTTCAGCCCCGCCGACAAGAGTGCGCTTGGAATCTGGGACACCGTGGACGACCAGCGCCGAGTAGCCGGCATCTTCGATTCGATGACCGCATTCCTCGGCTTTATCGCTTTGGTCACGCTGTCTCTGGGCGGAATCGGTGTAATGAACATCATGCTCGTCACGGTCTCCGAACGAACGCGCGAGATCGGACTGCGCAAGGCTCTCGGGGCTACGCGCCTGCGCATTATGATCGACTTCCTCGCGGAGGGTTGCGTCCTCGCATTCGTCAGCGGATTTATTGGATGGTCGATCGCCTTCGGGCTTTCCAGTCTGCTCAAGCTCGTGCAAATGCCCGATATGTTTCCGGGCTTGCCGGTGAGCGCCACCACTACCGCCCTCTCTTTCGGCACACTGGCGATCATCGCGATCGCGTCGGCATTGTTCCCGGCATGGCGCGCCGCGACGCTCACACCCGTGGAGGCGCTGCGCTATGAACGCTAAGAATATTCTTGGCGAAGCCGCAGGGGCGCTAAATTTCAACCGCCAGCGCAGCCTGCTCACTGTGGCCAGTCTGGCGTGGGGCGTCGCCTGTTTCGTGATTCTCTATTCCTATGGCGAAGGATTCGGATTCGCGCTGCGTGCTTCGTTCCAGGCCGTCGGTCAGGATCTGGTCCTGATGTTTGGAGGGCAGACTTCCACGCAGGCCGGCGGCGAACGCTCGGGCCGCAAGATCAGGCTCGAAGACACCGATTCCGGTCTGATCCGCGACAACGTTCCTCTGGTAGCGGCCGTTTCGTCGGAGATGCAGATTCGCGATGCCACCGTGGTGCATGGCTACAGGCAGCAGAACATTGCGGTTCGCGCCGTCGAAGTGCCTTATGGCGTGGTGCGCAACATGTCGCTGTCCACCGGTCACTGGATTTCGAGCGAGGACTATCAGAACAAGGAGCGCGTCGCGGTCATCGGAGCGAAGGCTTCGCAGAAATTGTTCGGCGAAGCTCCGCCGAACGGCGAAACGATCACCATCAACGGGCTGCCGTTTCAGATCATCGGTCTTTTGAAAACCAAAACGCAGATCTCGAACTACAATACGCCCGACAACGAATGCCTCTTCATTCCCTACTCGACGGCCTCTCTTCTCCAGGACATCAAGTACCCGACCAACATCGTGTGGATGCCCGCGAATCCGATGTTCCGCCAGAAAGCGATCAAAGACGTCCGGACCATCCTCGCGCGCGCACACAACTTCTCGCCCGGCGACGAACGTGCGCTGCAGATCATCGTCTTCAACGAATTCATGAAGATCATCGACACCATGTCGGCGGCGCTGCAGGTCCTGTTGGGTCTGATCGGGTCATTGACGCTGGCCATCGGCGGCGTCGGCCTGGCCAATATCATGCTGGTTTCCGTAACGCAGCGAACGCGCGAGATCGGCGTGCTGAAATCGCTCGGCGCGACCCGCGGGGCTATTCGATTCCAGTTTCTGGCGGAGGCAATGGCCATCGTCACGCTGGGGGGATTGATCGGCGTTCTGATCGGCTGGGCCATGACGGCGGGAATCCACACGCTGCCTCTGCTGGGGCCCATCTTCAAGGACGAAACCGGCACTGGCACCGGCGATATCCAGCTCCACATTTCGCGCTTCGCCGTGATCGCATCGACGACCGTCCTTGAAGGCATCGGGGTGATTGCGGGCTTGCTTCCGGCTTTGAAGGCGTCACGGCTGGACCCGATAGAAGCGCTGCGATACGAATAACCGCTCCCTTTGGTCACGGCTCAGTTACGGGGTTTCAGAGCCGCGACCATAGGGAGCGGTTTCGCCGATAGAATAAAAGTGGATGGAACCCAGAATCAATTTCTACAAGGCCGCGCCCGAGGGGATCAATGCGATGCGCGGGCTGGAGCACTACATAAATCAGTCCGGCCTCGATCCTTCTCTGCGCGAACTCGTCAAGATCAGGGCTTCTCAAATAAACGGCTGTGCCTACTGCATCGATATGCACACCAAAGATGCGCGTGCGGCCGGTGAAACCGAGCAGCGCATCTACGCGCTGAACGCCTGGCGCGAAACGCCCTTCTTCTCCGAGCGCGAGCGCGCCGCGCTGGAATGGACTGAGGCGATCACGCTCATCCCGGATACCCGTGCCCCCGACGACGTGTTCTTCAGCGTCCGCCAATTCTTCGGCGAAGAAGAGTTGGTGAATCTAACCCTCGCGATTGTGACGATCAACGCGTGGAACCGGCTCGCCATAGCCTTCCGTTCCGTGCCGGGCTCTTACAAACCTAAAGCGGCTTTAAATCCCCCAGCATAGTCGGAATCAACTCCGACACCGTCGGATGAATATGCACTGCGCGCTGAATCACCGTGTACGGCGCTTTCGCATACATCACATCGAGAATCGAATGGATTGCCTCGTCGCCGCCGGTTCCCAGAATCGCGGCCCCGAGTATGCGCTTCGTTTCGGCGTCCACGAAGATCTTCATGAAGCCCTGAGTTTCGCCCTTCTCGACGGCACGGCCCACTTTGGTCATGGGCCGCCTGGCTGCCAACGCCTTTCTGCCGGAGGCACGCACTTCCGTTTCCGTCATTCCAGCGCGCCCGAGCGGCGGATCGATGTAGAGCGCGTAAGCTTTGATGCGGTCGCTTACACGCCGACTGTCGTTATCCAACAAGTTCGCGGCGACGATCTCAAAGTCGTTGTACGACGTGTGCGTAAATCCGCCTTTACCGTTACAGTCGCCCAAGGCCCGGATACCAGGCGCGCTCGTTCGGAGCTGATCGTCCACCGCAATGTATCCTCTTTCATCCACGACAACACCGGCGTTCTCCAGCCCAAGATCGCCGGTGTTGGGCGTTCGCCCCACGGCCATCAACAGATGCGATCCTGGGATCTCGGGAGCGCCGTCTTCGCACTCAGCCCGGGCTACGACGCCGTCTTCCGTCTTCGCAACGGAGATGCATTTCGCATTGAGACGGATGTTGATTCCTTCTGCTTCCAGGATCTCTTTGATACCCGCGGATATGTCTTCGTCTTCTTTTTCGATCAGGCGCGAGTTCTTTTCGATGATGGTGACCTCGCTGCCGAATCGCCGGAACATCTGCGCGAACTCGAGACCGATGTAGCTTCCCCCCACGATGACCAGACGCCGAGGCAGAAAATCGACGTTTACCATGGAACTGTTCGTAAGGAAGGGGACCTGATCGAGTCCAGGCATCTCAGGTATGGTCGCCCGGCCGCCCACGTTGATAAAGATCTCAGGCGCCGTGAGTTTTGCATCACCAACGGCCACTACCGTCGGAGACTCGAACCGCGCATGCCCCTCGTAAACCGTGCAGTTCGCCAGACGTTTCAGCCAGCCCTCCACGCCCGTTCTCGACTTGCCGGAGATCTCATCCTTGCGCGCCTTGACGCGCTTCATATCGACGCTGACGCCGCCACCGAGCACCACGCCGAAATCGGCCGCGCGCCGGGCGATATGCGCCGCATAAGCGCTCGCAACCATGGTCTTCGTCGGGATGCAGCCGGTGTTCACGCACGTCCCGCCGAACAGCTTGCGCTCCACGATCGCGATCTTCCTTCCCGCGTTGGCAAGCCGCCCCGCGAGGCCGGGTCCAGCCTGACCGGTGCCGATGATAATTGCGTCGTATTGTGTCGTCATGGCCTTTGCGCCCATAATAGTCTCTGCGTATGAACACGCGGCAGGCACTCTGCGGTTTCGGACTGGGCATGATCGCGCTGACCGCGCTCTACGCCTTCCAGAGGCCGTTCCGCGAATACCCCGGTATCGAATACAACAATTTCCCGAAGCCGCCGGATTACCGCGAGAAAACCGAATGGGCTTTCGCGCGCCTGATGTATCCTCAGGCCGGCGGGTTCGGCTTTCGGCGTGGCGGCGGAGATTGGCGCGAAGGCTACTCCATGTGGACGCAGGATTATCCGCGCGCCGACCGTCACTTCTCCGAAGCCATGCGCCGGCTCACTCGAATCCACGTGCGTTCGGTCGAACAGCCGGTCAATCTGGATGACGGCGACGACGTCGACAACTGGCCCTGGCTTTATGCCGTTCAGGTCGGCCAGTGGCGCCTCAGCGATTCACAGGCCAAACAGATGCGCGAGTATCTTCTGCGCGGCGGCTTTTTCATGTGCGACGATTTCTGGGGCGAAGACCAGTGGGCGAATTTCATGGAAAGCATGCATCGCGTTTTTCCCGAGCGCCCTGTGGTCGATATTCCCAACGGCGATCCGATCCTTCACTCGGTGTATGACCTGAGCGACCGCTACCAGGTTCCGGGCGCGCGTTACATTCAAACAGGCGTCACCGAAAAGTGCTCGGGCTGCCCGGCGCGCTGGCGCGGGATCTACGACGACCGCGGCCGCGTCATGGTGGCAATGACGTTCCAGTCGGATCTCGGCGATTCCTGGGAATGGGCCGACGACCCGGGCTACGACGAGAAATTTTCCGCGCTGGGAATTCGGATTGGCGTCAACTATATCGTTTACGCCATGACGCATTAGCCGCCGATGAACGACGATTGATAAATCGGCTGTTTACGCGGTCACTTTGCGGCTTTCTGCTGCTCCTCCAGCTTCGCGCGGAAATTCTTTTCCTGCAAATCGAGGTGCGCCTTATATCCGGCCGGATCGATGAACGGATTCTGCCCGCCCTTCTGCAACTTCGCGTACTTAGCCTGCATATCGTAAAAGCGGCCATGCGAGCCGAGAAATATGTCGCAGGGCAACGACCGCAGAACCCTGAAGCCTTTAATGTAATCGTCGGCGATCTGGGGATAGTCCTTGTTGTTCACCAGCACGTAACCTGGGTTCACTCCAATACTGCCAAGGATCACGACGTTCCAGGACTTGCCGTTCTCCTCCGCCTTCATTGTCCAGGTGGTGCAGCCTTTCGTGTGTCCGGGAGTCAGATGCGCCACCAGCGTTGTGCCGCCGAGTTTGACCTCATCGCCATCGTGCAGGACCCTGTCGATCGGATGCGGTTTGTTTCCCGGCGTCATGCGGGAAATCGCGGGAATATCCTGCTCCATCACCATCACCTGCGCGCCGGTGAGCTCTTTCACGCGCGCGTCGCCTTCCATGTGGTCCCCATGGGCGTGGCTGCCGAGCAGGATTTTGGTGTCCGTAAACTTGAATCCCAGTTTCTCAACGGACGCGCGAATCTGCGGAACCGTATCGTCGAAATCGCTGTTGATCAGGATGTTGCCTTCCGGCGTTGCGATCAGGAAAGAGCCGAGATCGTCGGTGCCGACGAAGTAGATGTTCCCAATTACTTTATAGGGGGGAAATGGCTTGTTGAATGCTTCGTGCCCGGTCGCCTGCGCCATCATTGGCAAAGCAGTTAGCAGCAGGCACGGAAGAATTTTGTGAGCTCGCATAACGGAGGCCAGTCTATCAAATTTAGTCCCCTCGCTCACGCTTGGGGCTATGGGCGAAGGTTGCCGTTGAACCACGCGATGGTCCGTTCCAGAAGATCCTGCACATGTTCCGGCTTCCGGATCGCGTGACCCTCACCCGGAAAAACCACAAACTGCGTCTTGACTCCGCGCGTCTTCAACGCATGCCAGAACTCATAGGACTGCGGGGCCGGGCACTCGGCGTCGCTGTCTCCCACCGCGACCAGCGTCGGCGTCGTCACATTGCGAATGAAATTAATCGGCGAGCTGCGCGCATAGACCGCGGGATTGTCATACACCGAGGCCCCGAAATACGGAATCATCCACTGATCGATCAAATTCTCGCCGTAGTAACTCTGCCAGTTCGCAATCCCCGCGCCGGCAACCGCGGCGCCGAAACGATGGGTCTGCGTCACCGCCCACATAGTCATGTAGCCGCCATAGCTCCAGCCCGCGATTCCCAAGCGTTTGGGATCGACGGGCAAAGTCCTGACCACCTCATCGACGCCCAGAAGAATGTCGCGCAGGTCTCCCTGGCCGAAGTCTTTGACGTTATTCGTCGTAAACGACTCGCCTGCCCCGTAACTGCCCCGCGGATTCGGAAACAGCACAAAATATCCCTGGCTCGACAGCAGCGTCATGTCGAAAGAACCGGGCCAACTCGGCCTCTTCGCCGCCGCCGGTCCGCCGTGCACCGAGACCACCAGCGGGTATTTCTTCGATTCGTCGTAGTTGACCGGATACATCAGCCAACCCTCCACCTCGAAATCGTCGCTCTTCCAATGGAGGTTTTGCGTCTTGCCCCAGAGAGGCTTCAGCGCATCGTTTTCATGAGTAAGCTGCCTCAACTCACTTACTGGCCCGGCCCAGATCTCAGGCGCGAGCGTCCATGAAGTTCGAATTGCCGCGATCGTTTTGCCATCGCTCGATGTGGATAGCCCCTCGTCGCCGGCGCCTATTGATTCCTCTCCGGTCCAAAGGGTTTCAGCCACGCGCGATGGCACATCCAACGTGGCAATCGCAGTACCTCCGTCGATCGTCTCCTTGAAAAGGATTTTCCCGGAAGGAAGCCAGCGCAGCCAGCTCGGTGAGCTCTTTCGATCCGGCGTCAAATTGTGAGGCGCTGCGCCGCCCATCGCAGGCACGGCGAAGATGTCCCCGCCGGTGGATCCTTCGTCGCTCATGATGCCGCCGATGAAAGCGATCTGATTCCCGTCGGGAGACCATCGCGGGTTGGCGATCTGAAGATCGGGTTTGTGTACCTGACGAACCTCGCCGGATGCGGAGGAGACGGTGAAAAGCTGAGCAATCCACCAGTTGTTGTCGCCGTTGCCTTTGGACGCGGTGTAGGCAAGACGGTCGCTGTCGGGCGCCCAATCGTACTCATAGACGTAGGTATCGGCCGGCGTGATTGCCTTCGTCTCACCGGAACGCGGGTTGATCAGCGTCAGGCGCTGCTCGTAAATGTGTTCCTCGACGACTCCGGCATCTCTAGTGGAAGGCTCGAGCGGTCCCGCGGCCCGAGGAGCATTCTCGGTAAACAATAACGCGATCTTCGCGCCATCCGGCGACCAGCGCGGAGCATCGAGAAAGCCCGTCAAACTCGTGAGCTTGCGCGCCTGACTGCCCGGGCTTGCGGCGGGCTGAACATAAAGTTCGAGCTGGCCCTGTTTCTCGGCATCGGACAAGAACGCAATCTGTTTGCTGTCCGGTGACCATGCGATGCCATGCTCGGCGTGCGCTGTCTTCCACGCGGTGAATTTCTGCGCCGCCGACCCGGGCTTCGAAAGATCGACGAGATAAATTTCGGAGTTACGCGACTGGGTATTGTCTTTATTGCGCAGGGTAATGGCCCATGCGGCGTGACGGCCGTCCGGAGACACTGCCGTTTCCCTGTATTGAGCGGTCCCGGAAACGGTCGAAAGTAACTGCGGAACCGTCTGCGCGGACGCGCTCGCAAAGATAAGAGCACTCAAGAACAGGCTGCGTCGAATCACATTATAAGTGTACCCGCGGCGCTCAATCGCATGGGATAAACTTGGCTGAACTTGTGATCTCCATCCTCGCGTTTGCCCTGATACCCATCTTTTTCGGACTGCTCCTCGGCTACTTCGCCGGCATCCGCAAGTTCGTCGACAATCGCGACGTCCACAGCCTGGTTCGATTCGTCATGAACTTTGCCCTGCCCTGTTCGCTGTTCACGGCGATTGCCCACACCGATCGGCAGATGCTGCGAAGCCAGGCCGGGTTGGTCGCCGTCCTGGGGTTGGTATATCTGACCCTGTTCTTTCTCACATGGTTCGCTGAACGAAAAATATTCCTCTCCGGCCCGGCGGACAGCGCGGTGCTGGCTCTCACCCTCGGTTTCCCAAACGCCACCGCGGTGGGCATTCCTCTGCTTGATGCATTATATGGACCGTCCGCCGCGGCCGCGACCGCCATGGGAATCGCGATTGGCGCCGTCACCATCTCGCCGATTACGCTGGCAATTCTGGAACGCAGCACATTAAAGGGTGACGCGTTGTCTCCAGCGGCGCAAGTTAGAAGCTCGCTGTGGAAAGCTGTAAAGCGGCCGGTCGTCTGGGCCCCCGTGCTTGGTGTCCTGGCCGCGCTGATCAAACTCCAGCTGCCGGATTTCGTAAACCGGAGCTTGACCGTAATGGGGAACGCCACCGCGGGCGCCGCGCTCTTTCTAACAGGATTGATCGTCTCGGCACAACGATTCAGTCTGGACGGTCGCGTGGTCGCGGCGATTGCGGCGAAGAACCTGCTGCAGCCGGCGCTCTGCCTGGCGATCGCCTGGATGATCGGACTGTCCGCCGTCGAGACACGCTATGCCGTTCTGATAGCGGCGATCCCTTGCGGATTCTTCGGCCTTGTGTTCGGAAAGGGATTCAATTCTTCTCCGCTCACAGCCAGCTCCAGCCTGATATTCAGCTATGTCTTCGGAATCGCGACCTTAGCCGTGTGGATTGTCTTACTGGGCCGCCTCGGATAATCTGTGCTCCACGGCCGTATCAAAACGTACCACTTTGTGAGATGTTCAGCCTGAAAGAGCACCGCGCTTACGCCTCCCACGACAATAAAGTCAACGCGATGCCGGGTCAGGACTTTCAGTATTTCCAAAAACCTGGGATTCGAATTTGCACG
>Ga0206879_1051_pt1 | contig 30267 bp, 21 predicted proteins | sample Alteio_BWOrgCont_5_FD_152897 | JGI IMG/M metagenome (GOLD analysis project Ga0206879, IMG submission 152897) | Enriched cells from forest soil in Barre Woods Harvard Forest LTER site, Petersham, Massachusetts, United States -... | ecosystem: Environmental > Terrestrial > Soil > Temperate forest > O... | reverse complement strand
TTTGAAATTGTATTAAATTGAAGGGAATCTATATTATCAGTCGATATAACACCGGTTGGTACATAATTCATAATTGCTCCCTTCACATTTAATGGACCATAATTATTTGCATAAACCCCAATGAAATTATAATTAAATCTATTTGTCGTTAAAGTTGGTTTGGGATTAGGAGGATAGCTTTCAATATTAAGCTGTGCAGACGGTGTTTTAGGTATCGAAATAGAAGCAATACCAATTCCATAAGAACCTGTCCCCGATAAAAAGTGCCCATTAAAATTCGAATTGTATACTCTTACAACACTTCTGATTGCTGAAATTCCAGTATCTAACTGATAGAATGTATTTACATTGCTAGGGGTAGTATAATCTCCAATAGTTACTCCGGCTATAATTGTAGGACCACCGATATGAGGCGGAACGTAGTAATCTACGTCTGTGATTCTAATTCCAGTCGAACTATTTAGCCCTAATTCAGGGGCATAAGGCAAGGAGCTACTACCTAGGAATGTTGAGCCGGTTATGGGATTTGCGATTTCACTAGCTGAATATTTATCAATTTGCATACCAATATAATCATTCAAAAAATAAGCCTTATTTATAGCGCAATTTGATAGAGAGGAACCATTCATTAAAACAATGCCATTTACTGCATCTTCAATTGTAGTTTCCTCGGAAGTAGTTGTAGCTGCAGGAGAGGAGGTAATGTTAAGAGTCGCTCCTGGCTCTACGTATATTCCATCCCACATATAATTACAACCAGCCCACAGTGTTGTAGCATTTTGAGAAATTGTATTAATGGTAAGAGTATACGTACTTTTAACAACAATTTTAGCTTCAGGTCCCATGTTAACTACTGTCTGAAGATTCGGGAATTGACTTACATTATCTTGAATGGTTAAATTTCCATCAACCGTCAAAGTTCCATTTAAGAATATTGGGTCTCCCCCAGCAGGTTCCTGCATTGTATAATTGTTATGAATCGGGTCGTAAGTAATAATTGCGGTTAAGGAAGGGCAAGAATTAGATTGAAAACTGCTAACATTTGCATTTTCTATATTTTCACAGGGATTAAATTCGCTGTTAGCGGTATGTGGGTTTCCACAGCATTCAAATATAGTTATGGAAGAAGTCGCGGTACATCCACCTTTATCAGTAGCAACAACCGTTAGCACGTATGGATATCCAGTGGATATTGTTGGCCACTGGGCATTGATTGTATTCCCGGTTGCCGTAGTTGTATAAGAAGAACATTTCAAACAGCTTAATGCATCAATGGAAGTTGACCAAGAATAGGTAAGGCCAGCAATTTGCGCAACTGAATACTGGATTGAAGTTGCTGGACCTGATGGATTTAAAAATGCACAGTTGTTATTGTCTCCTATTATGATTGGGGGAGCAGGCCTATGTTCTGAAACGGTTACTGTCACTTGGTCTGTTGAGGTGCAAGTACCCGAGCCGCTGGAAACTGGAACAGTGACAGTTAACGTATAAGTAGTTGTAACTGTAGGAGACACAGTTGGATTTGGAATATTTGGATTACTTAATCCAGTAGAGGGACTCCAACTATAGGTAGCCCCTGTAACTGGACAAGCCGGACCAATCGTTGGCGGGCTAACGCAACTGCTAAATGTAACAGCAGGTCCGGCATCATTTAACAATTGAACCGAAACATCATCGAAATCTGCATAGGTGATTTTACTTGTGGTATTTTGTTGTGCGTAGAAGTATAAATAATTCTGATCAGTGGTAGAAATTGAAAAACATTCATTCCTTTGAGTCCAAGGACCACCCAACCCACCAGTTGGTTCAGAAACATCAGCCGCATCATCAATAATCAAATTATCCTCAATATAAACACCGTTTGCCTGTATCTGTGCCACACCAGAGGCATAACAAGAAGAATTTGGACCAACATACATATTGTACATAACATCATCATAATTGCATAATCCAACAAAAAAATTATCAATAGTAGGGGCGGTGTTTGAAGAATTTAAATTGGAAGATGGGTCTCTGGTAACTGAATACGATAAATAATATTCTTTCCCTAATTTCAATGAAACTTGGGTTCCGACCGAAGACCCATCGTAACCTATAGGGCATAAGCCCGTTCCATAAGTAGAATATCCAGCCCACAATAAGGCTGAATATGCTGGAGATGAAGGAGGGAAAGAAGTTGTTGAGATTTGAGGAAGTCCCCAATCTTGTTCCCAACATGGAATATAAGAAGCATAATCTCCTGGAGGGTTACTATATACTGGATTAAATGGGTAGCCAGCAGGATAGCTACTTCCTTGGTTAGAGAAAGTTCCATTGCAAACCAAATCGCAACTATTTTGAACAACAACGGGGGATTTCGATCTCCCAACATTTTGAATGTTAATTCCAACATTGGCAGAGGCGTATAGGTTTGATTTAGTTAAATTAAGAATGTACTGTTTACCTGGAATAAGATTTCGAACTGCTAAAGAGAGCGATGGCCCTCCTATAAGCTGAAAGTCAGTTGCAATCAATGCCAAGGTGGCACATTTGCCATCGTATAAGTTGAGTTGTTGAATAGTTGGTGCCATTTGCAAATTACTATCATCACCACTAATTGATATAAACACACCGATTGAGTCAGGAATGAATGAATACCAGTCTTGTGACATGGTAACATTTTGGATGGTTAAACTATTATGTGCTGGGAGGAGTATTGCACTTGAACATGACGCTCCAGAAGGAATAACAGTTACAGTAATAATTGATGAGGCGGAACATCCATTTGAATTTGTTCCGGTAACAATATAAGAATTGGTCGTATCTGGAGCAAACGCAACACCATCGGTCACTCCCCCCGTCCAAATGTAACTTCCGCCAGTCCCTGCTCCACTTCCTGTTAAGGTCACACTTGCCCCCGCATCAATTGTAGTAGCGCTTGCATGAGCCACAACAGTAGGCAAAGGATGAACAGTGATTTTATCCGTTGTCGTATTCACGCAACCATTCACATCCGTCCCCGTTACCGTGTACGAAGTAGTTGCCGTTGGGGTGAACGCCACCCCATTGATTATTCCCCCCGTCCAGACATAACTCACAGCACCTGTTGCTGTAAACGCAATTGAATTTCCTGCGCAAATTGTTGAATCATGCGGAATGACAGTAATCGTTGGCAACGGATTAACCGTAATGGTCGCAGTCGAAGTATTCTGACAACCATTTCCATCAGTTCCGGTAACCGTGTATGTTTTTGTCGCTGTAGGAGATGCAAAAGCCACTCCATTTGTAACTCCCCCCGTCCAATTATAACTCACCGCAGAACCACTTCCAAAGAGAGTAACATCTGTGCCAGCATCCTTACAAACCGCTAATAATGTTTGATTTGCGGAAACTGTCGGCAAAGGATTGACCGTGATGGTCACACTGGCCGTATTGGTGCATCCGCTGGCAAATGTTCCTGTGACCGTATAAGTCTGAGTTGCAGACGGGACAAATGCCACTCCATCTGTAACCCCGCCCGTCCAGGAGTAAGTGCTGGCCCCTCCATTGCCGGAAAGTTTAACACTCGAACCGGCACAGACGGTCATTGCTGATGCTATAATGCCAACAGTTTTTATAGTTTCGGTCACAGTTGAAATGTTGCTGCATCCCCCGGAAACAGTTCCGGTGACCGTATAGGTTGTAGTTGCATTTTGTGAAACGCTTATTGTCGGAGAAGTTGCTCCGGTTGACCAGCTGTATGTTGTCCCTCCGCTGGCTGTTAATGTCACCGCAGTTCCGATACACGTTGTGGCGGCTGAAGTTTTGGCCTTGATGGTTGGGGCAGCGGTTGGGCTCAATGTGACGGTGACGGTCGCTGTCGCAGAACAGGACGAAGATGTGCTGACCGTAACAGTATAAGTTGTTGTGACTGTTGGAGTGGCAATTGGATCAGCAATGGACGTTGAACTTAATCCGGCTGAAGGAGACCAGGAATAGGTGCTGCCTCCGGATGCACTGAGGACTGCACTTGCTCCCGCACAAAGGGTTACATTTGGACCGATACCGGCAGTTATATTACATGCGTTGTTAGCCAGAGTTAAGGGACCATAAGCTGTCAAAGCGGCTGAACTGGTTATTGTTCCGGTTGTGGTATTCCCAGTTGGGTTTATTCCTCCGTCATTTGCCCATTCCGTTCCATTCCACTGTGCCACCCGCATTTGCGAGATATTGGAGGTAACATCGCACGAAGATGGAGTCCAGCCCAAAGCCACAGATACGTTATCCGAACCCGAAGCCCGATTCAGTGTCCAATATTCACAGCTGCTAAGTCCATTTATTGTCGGGTCGGTAGCATTTCCGTAAGGCTGTCCGGCTGAGAAATATTGGGCCGAGAAAATATCATTTGGATTGCCCGGTGCCGTGATTGAAATTGGATTATACACCCCATTGTTGCCGGTAGGGAAGGTAAAGGGGTCTGCTCCGGACTTGGTTATCAATCCGTCCACATAACTGGAATTATTTCCGCCTGTTACGTTACCAACCAGGCCTAAGGCATCAATAATATTAAACGGGTATCCGTTGGTTACTATGACTCCTTGGGTCAGGTTTAACAAAACTCCATAAAAAACAGTATTCATCTGAACCGAACCGGAGGGCTTATTTACCTGCATATTTACAATTCCGACCTCTCCACCATTAAAAAATTGTTCAGAAGTTCCGTTCAGAATAATGCTTCCCAAATTATATCCGAAATACACAGTTCCTGAAATATTAACATTTCCCGCAATGGTCGTTCCTGCACTTGCATCTGCCACCGAAATATACCCGCCTCCTACGTTGTCGCTAAGCGTGATATCGCCATTGAAATAATCAGGATTAATTTCGCCAAGTGAAAGATTGCCTAGTGAATTATTGTTCAATGAAAAGGTAGAATTAAAAGTATTTCCTCCAGCCCCCACGTCAACTCCGCCACCCTGTTTAGTTATGGAAACAGGTCCGTTAAAAACGCCACCATTCAGATAAACATCCTGGCAGGATAAAAGAATCGTTGAACCAATAGTTGAAGAGGCAAATGTTGCGGTATTATTAATAATGGAAATGGAACCACCATTGATTGTTCCTCCATTAAAATTTGAGTTTCCGGAGATGTTAAGGGTATTTGACCCCAAACTCAGCGTTCCGGAATTTATGGTAAACTCTCCAACTGAAGTCGGGGAACTTAAGGTCGGTTGATAAACTCCGCTGACGATAGTTACACTGTCCGCAGAGTTAGGGATACCATTTGGGGTCCAGTTTTTTTCCGTAAACCAATTGTTGCTGACCGAACCATTCCAGGTGTAGTTTGCCACAATATTATTATTTGCCAGGGTCAAGGCTCCGAAGGTTGTCAGTGGTGCCGCACTGGTAATATTCCCTGTTGTTGGACTTAATGAATCGGGATTAGCTCCTCCAAGATTTGCCCAGGAATTTCCATTCCATCCTGAAATCCGCATATTGCTTATTGGCGAGTTTACATTGCAGCTATTTGAAGTCCAGGGCAGCGTTACTGATACGCTATTTGCTCCCGAAACCTGATTTAAAGTCCAATATTCACAGGTACTTAAATCGGTGATGGTGGGGTCTGTATGATACCCCAATGTCTGACCGGAATTAAAATATTGCGCAGAATATTCATCCGTGGAGCTCGTGTTTGTGTCGCTTACTGAAATCGGCTGATAAATTCCTCCTGCTCCAACCGGGAAAACAAAAGGAGTGTTTGCAGAAAATCCAACTTTGGTCATAGCGCCATTCACATAACTCTGGCTGCTTCCCCCTGTTACGGCTCCGGTTATCCCATTGTAAGTAATCATAGTAAAGCCGTTGCCATTGGTCACAATATTTCCGCTGGTGAGATTAAGGTTTATGAAGAAAGCCGGTGCATTTAACTGAAGGCTGCCCGAAGATTTGTTAATCCCAAGATTTGAACAGAATATCCCACTTCCAACACCAGAAATTGAGCCTCCTGAACCATTAAATGTTTGATCTCCGGTACCCGCGAAGGAAATTGACCCCTGATTTAAGCCAAAATATACATTTCCGTTGGCCGTAACATTCCCATTGAAAATATTATTTGCGCTGCTGTCCGCAACGGAAAAAGGGTTAGTCCCGTTATTTGTAAAAGTCACATTCGAATTAAATACGTCAGGACTGACTGTTCCCAGAGCCAAGGTTCCGTTTTCGACATTTGTAACAGAGGTAGCCCCGTTAAAGGTATTGCCCCCAAGAGACCGCTCATAATCATTCCCGGTTCGCGTAATGTTCAACAAGCCATTAAAAACAGAACCGTTCAAAAATACTTCTTTGGAATTTGCGTAAACATTTGCGCCAAACGTTGTACCCGAAAATTGAATACTGCCATTTCCTGAAATATTAAGATTTCCGGCATTGACTACTCCACCATTAAACACGGCTCCTCCGTTATTTACATTCAACGTGTTTCCGCCCAGATCGAGGGTTCCGGAATTAATTGTCAATTCATAAACACCGGCTGTTACAGAAAGAAAAGGCTGGTAGGTTCCATTGACAATTGTAACGTAGTCAATGCTGGAAGGAACGCCCGTGGGAGTCCAGTTTGCGGCTGTTGCCCAATTCTGAGAGACACTGCCATTCCAGGTATAGTTTATTGGCGTTTTAGAAATTGTATTTAAATACACCGCCACTCCTCCGCCAATATCTCCTGCTTCCTGAGCTGAAATGGATATATCCGGCTTTCCATCAAGGTTAAAATCAGCAGCAAGCACATCAATTGTATAAAAGCCTGCACTGCCTGGTAAAGTCAGGCTTTGCGAAAACTGTCCATTTCCCTGACCCGAAAGAATGTATACATTCCCGGAGTAATAGTCGGTTACCGAAAGGTCGGCATTTCCGTCTAAATTAAAATCTGCAGCAGCTATCCCAACAACGGCACTGCCAATACGAATGTTGCCGACAGAATTAAATGTTCCATTCCCATTTCCGAGCGCAACAGTAACGCTTGAAGCTATGTTTGAATTCTCAATCAGTCCACCTGCGTTTGCTATTGCCAGGTCAATTTTTCCGTCATTGTTAAAATCCCCTGAAGTAATGTGATAGGGAGAAACACCCACCGGAAAACCTGACCCATAAGAGAATGTTGCGTTGCCATTCCCAAGTAAAATGGTTACGCTGCTACTGCCATTGTCTGTAACTGCAACGTCAGAAATCCCATCTCCATTAAAATCGGCTGTAACAAGATAAAACGGTCCCGTTCCAAGATAATATGTTGATGGGGTACCCGAAACAAATGTGCCATTGCCCTGGCCCAGAAACACATTCAGCGTATTGGAAGTTGTATTGACAACCACCAGATCAATATTTCCGTCTCCATCTAAATCTCCGGCTTTAATAGCTGCCATGGAAATTGGATTTTGTCCAACGGGATATGAAATAGAAGAACTTTGACTAAATGTCCCATCTCCATTTCCTAAACAAACGCTAATGGAATTATAATCATAATCTACAACTGCCAGGTCCGGTTTCCCATCGTTATTAAAATCAGCAAGAATAACATAAGCGATTCCAAAGTTAGTTAAAAATGGATTTAAATAGGAAGGTACCTGGGTAAAACTGCCATCGCCATTTCCTAAATAAATAGCGGCACCTCCTGCCCGGCCAGTCCCAAAATTTGCAATAGCCAGGTCGGGAATACCATCACCATTAATATCTGCAGTCACAGTCATTATTGGTGCTGCACCAGCACCGTTGATAAATTCCAATGGAGAATCAGGTGCGGCTGCAAAACTGGGCGTTTGTGCCTGCCCTGATTGAAAACAAAATAGGGACACGATTCCCGTTACTTTTACAAGCGCTCTGATTTTCATACGAGTAATTTTAGAAGATTAGGCTGATTAATACGAAATAAGAGGCAAATGCCGTAGATCGTTTATTTAAAAACGATCTTAGCTGAAATAAAAACAAAGTAAGATCAGAGGAATTTTTTTCCATCAGTGCATTGTAAAGAGACTAAACCAAGAACTCAATAATCCGCCTCTTTCCAACTATCACAGTACATCAAAATAAAAGGCCAGGGAAATTTCCTGTTTTTGAATTGTGATTCTGTTCATTCTACGGGAAGAAACTCTGTAAGGTTACAGCTAATTCACTTCGACTTTAATCCGGCCCGACAGGCCATTGTCTGAAACCACCTGCAAAAGATAAATTCCCTTGCTAAAACCGGAGAGGTCTTTAGTATAAATGTTTTTTCCGGATGTCACCTGAATCAGTTCAGAAGAAAGGGTTTGCCCAAGCATGTTGGTAAAAACTAATTTTGCTTCCCCTGAACGGGAAGCAAAAACGGAGACATTCAGCAGCGTTGAAGTGGGATTCGGATAGGCCTGCAGCTGATCTGTTGCAGCCCTGAGCGGACTGATTCCTGTTGAGCTTCCAGCGGTAATGACCCTGATTACGTTATTGCCCTGGTCGCAAAAAAACAAATTCCCTATGCTGTCGAAAGCCATCGCTCCGGGTAAATTCAGCTGGGCTGACAGAGCAGCTGCCCCGTCTCCGCTGTAGCCAGAGGTTCCGTTCCCGGCCACCGTGCTGATTATTCCTGATGTATTAATCTTTCTGATCCTGACGTTGTTCGCGTCAGAAATGTACAGGTTACCTTGCGCATCCAGGAGAAGGCCGGTTGGGCCATTTAAGAGGGCCGCCCTGGCCGGACCACCGTCCCCGCTAAAGCCGGCGGTTCCGTTTCCTGCAATGGTACTGATAACCCCGGCCCGATTCACCTTACGGATGCAGTTGTTTCCGTAATCTGCAATGTAAACCGCACCTGCGGTGTCCACTGCAACACCGCTGGGAATATTGATTTCTGCAGTAATAGCTGAATCTCCGTCATTGCTATAGCCGGGTATGCCGGTTCCTGCAACGGTGAACATTTTAAAGGTATCTACAATCAGACTATTTTTCTGAAGGAAATCGATGGACTGGTTGGCGTAAAAAAAAGAGCCCCGCATCTCCCTATGGGAAAGGCTGTAATAATAGACGGTATCCCTGACTAACTTTGCTTCCCGAATTTTGTTATTGCCCTGGTCGGCTATAAACAGATTACCATTTTTGTCCAGTGTAATAGCGCCGGGATAATTCAATTGCGCCTGACAGGCATAAAGACTGTCCCCTCCCGATCCCTGTGTTCCGTTGCCTGCTATCGTTCTGATTACTCCGAAGGGCGATAACTTACGGATGACAAAATTGTATTGATCAGCGATATACAGATTTCCGATTGAATCAGCGGTGAGTCCTGAAGGCAGACTCAGCTCAGCGAGTATGCCCTGATTCCCGTCACCGCTGTAGCCCGATGAATACGTGCCTGCCACGGTACTGATTTCACCGGCGCGGTTCACTTTACGGATACGGTTGTTCCAGGAATCCGAGATGTATACGTTTCCAAAACGATCTGCTGCAACCCCCTGAGGCGAAAAAAATTCGGCTCTGGTTGCGGTTCCTCCGTCTCCGCTAAATCCCTGAATGCCATTGCCGGCAAAAGTATAAATGAATTGGGCATTTGCAGCAAGCGTCCCTGTCAAAGCTAAAAACAAAGTAATTTTTTTCATCGCCTGCAAATTTAATCAATAGCCTTGTAAACCCCCAATAATCTTTCCCATGCATCCACTGGGTTCCTGAATATTCAGTAAATAAGCCAGGGTTGCTGCAATATCCGTGATGTCTGTCTGCTCTTCGCTGCTTCCCTGTTTTATTCCGTTTCCGTAAAAAATTAGCGGCACGTGCGTGTCGTAATCGTAAGGAGAGCCATGTGTCGTTCCGGTTGGAGTATTGTTGTCTGTCCAGTATGGAAAGTAGTTGATCAGCAGATCACCTGAACGTTTTTGATTGAACCCATTCTGAATTTTTGATTTCAGATCTGAAGTGGCTCCCCAGTTGCTGACAGTAGTGGAAGTATACACATTTGCCACGCCTTCTTCCCTTAGTAAAAAGTCAGCCAGATCGCTTTCTGTCGTTTCGGTATTCAGTTTCAAGGCATGGATTGATTTGTGGTTTAAAAAAACCTGCTGATTCGAAACCGAAAGGGCAAGGCTGTCCCCGTACTTTGCAGCCAGATAACTGCGGCATTTTTTCAGCAATGCCGCTTCATTAAAGCGGCCTTCGGGAATACGGTGTTCTTTCAGGAGTTCGGCGTTTTCAGATGCGCCATGATCGGCGGTTAAAAACAGCAGCGCATTTTTTTCTCCAACCCAGTTATCCAGGAACGTGAGCAGTTCGCCCAGGTCCTTGTCAAGCCTCAGATAGGTGTCTTCAACTTCCACAGCGTTGGGGCCAAACTGGTGACCGACATAGTCGGTAGAAGAAAAACTAATGCAGATAAAATCTGTTGATTTTCCTTTGCCCAGGTTTTCTGAGCGTATGGTTTCAATTGCCATATCCCTGGTCAGGGTATTTCCGTAAGGAGTGCTTCTGATCAGATTCAGACGATCATTTTCAGCCATCAGTTCCTTCAGTTTATAGGGGAATACGGGTTTGGACATTCCCGCAAATGGTTTTTCGTAAGGGGAGTCATCCGCAGTGCTTTCTGTGTATTCTTCTATCGGCAAAAGGGTAGTCCAGTCATTTTCAAGATACTGTTTTGCTTTTCCCAGATTATTGAATTCATTCAGCCAGGCCGGCAGCTCTTTCATGTAGAAGCTGCTGCTTATCCAGTTTCCGGTAGTACCGTCGAACCAGTACGCAGCATCGGCTGAATGTCCGGCAGGTAAAATGGCTCCCCGGTCTTTCAGAGCAATTCCGATGACCTTAGACCTGAAATTATCCGAAAGCTTCAACTGATCGCCGAGGGTCGTGCAGAGCATTTGCCGGGGAGACATCTGGCCTGATTTTTCGGAACCGCCCAGGGCTTTTACCGTTTTGTCTTCCACGCAATAGATCGTGCGGTCGTTTTCTTTGTCGTACCAGTTGTTTGCAATAATGCCGTGCACAGAGGGCGTACAGCCGGTATAAATGGAAGCATGTCCGGGGCCTGTATAGGTGGGCATATAATTGTAATGCACGTTCTTTAAAAAATAGCCTTCCCTGATCAGGCGTTTAAATCCATCGTAACCGAATTTGTCCCAGTATTTGCTGATGTAATCGTAGCGCATCTGGTCTACTACAATTCCCACGACCAGGCGGGGGGTGGGTTGGACTTGGGGGAAAGCGAATAGCCCTGCCTGCGGCAGGCAGGCAATAGCCATTAAGGTAAAGCGAAATCGAGCGAAGGCAAGGCGCTTTTTCAATTTTTGGTAATAAAATAAATCAGTGAAAAGCAAACCGAAATGCTGATGAGTATATTTGCCAGTGCCGTCAACAGATACCCGCTTCGCATCAGATCGATCGTCTCGTAACTGAAAGCAGAGAAAGTGCTGAATCCGCCGCAGAAACCGGTAATGATAAGTACCTTCCAGCCGGGACTGACATCGGCCTTGCTGCTGATGACCGCAACTGTTACCGCCAGAATGGTGCAACTGAGCAGGTTGGAAGTGAAGGTGGCCAGCGGAAAATTAAGTTTCAGCTTTGCGGTCAACAACCCTACCGAGCTTGCAATTCCATACCGTGAAAGGCTTCCCAGGCCACCGCCTATAAATACAGACACGATGTTATTCATTTGAAGTCTCCGTTTTAGAATAAATTAATTTGTCCAGGTAAAGGTAAAGCTTGTAAACAGCAAAAGCCAGCCCGGCGCCCAATAAGGCGCCGCCAATTACATCCAGGGGATAATGTACGCCAAGGTAAATCCGTGTGTAGGATACAAAGGCTGCCCAGGGCAGGAGGATCCAGGCCATACGTTTGCTTTTGTTCAACAGGAGCAGGCTGATAAAGCAAGCGAGGGCAAAAGTATTGGAGGCATGAGAGGAGACGAATCCGTACAGACCTCCGGTGTATCCTTTAACAGTGTGAACCAGAGGCTGAAGAACCAGGTTGTGTGTAGGCCTGTACCGCATAAAAACATTCTTGAATAAATGAACCGATAACTGATCGCTCAGGGTGATCAGCACTGCAGTACAAACCAGAATCAGTACGGTTTTTTTTGAAAAAGACCTATAGGTAAAATAGAGCAGAAAGAGGTAAAAGGGTATCCAGGCATATTCTTTAGAGCTCCAGTACATGATTTCATCCCAGAACGCATTGTGTCTGCCGTTCAGTATCAAAAACAACCGGGTATCGATATGTTTTAAGACTTCAATCAATTTCACAATCAAATGTAAACCGACTCTAGGAATTAATTTGTTTCCACAATACGTCTTTCAACTGGGTTATTCCTTTTTGGGTGTGGGAAGAGAAAAACACTACAGGTACTTTTTTCTTTTCCCTGAAGCGTTTGTCGAAATCCTTTTGCACCATTCCCATCAATTCGGTGTCCAGCAGGTCCATCTTCGAAATACCCAGGACTCTTTGTTTGTCAAGTAAATCAGGATTAAACTGCTTCAGTTCGTTAACCAGTATCTTGTATTCTTTCAGAATGTCTCTGGTATCTGCAGGCACAATAAAAAGCAAGATCGAATTCCGTTCGATATGTCGCAGGAATCGCAGTCCAAGACCTTTGCCTTCGTGAGCGCCTTCAATGATTCCGGGAATATCCGCCATAACAAAAGACTTGTATTCCCTGTATTTAATGATCCCCAAGTTGGGTACCAGCGTTGTAAACGGATAATCTGCAATTTCGGGTTTTGCTGCAGAAACGACTGAAAGCAAAGTTGATTTACCGGCATTCGGAAATCCCACCAGTCCTACATCTGCCAGAATTTTGAGTTCCAGGATTACCCACTCTTCTATAGCAGGTTCTCCGGGCTGGGAAAACCTGGGGGCCTGACGAGTCGGACTTTTAAAGTGATCATTTCCAAGACCTCCCCGTCCGCCTTTAATGAGTATTTTTTCTTCTCCGTCCTCAGTGATTTCAAACAAAAGATTTCCGGTTTCGGCATTTCTGGCAATGGTTCCCAGAGGTACTTCCAGAACCTGATCTTCTCCGTCTGCTCCGGTCTGCAACGAGCGTCTGCCGTTTTCCCCGTCAGGTGCCAGAACGTGTTTACGGTACTTAAGATGGAGCAGGGTCCAGAGTTGTTTGTTCCCTTTGAGAATGATGTGTCCCCCGCGACCGCCGTTTCCGCCATCCGGGCCTCCCTTGGATGTTTTCTTTGTCCTTAGGAAATGTACCGAGCCCCCTCCGCCTTTACCACTCTTGCAACAGATTTTAACGTAATCAACAAAGTTCGAATCGCCCACTTCTTACCGTCTGGTTTTTTTCTTTCCTGCTGCCTTTTTTTTCGGGGCCTTTTTACTTGTATTCTTTTTTTTAGAAATTACTTTTTTGGCTGGCAATTTCTTTGCGGTTTTTTTTGCCGCTTTTTTTACTGTTTTCTTTGTTGTTTTTTTCGCAACTTTTTTTATCACATTCTTTACAACGTTCTTTGTGAGCTTTTTTGTTGTTTTCGTCGCAGCTTTTGCGGCTACTTTCTTTTCAACCTTTTTTACCTGTTTTTCAGCCAGAACGGATGGGAGCACAGCCGGAAGGGGAGGAGCTGAATACACCTGTTTCTGTCCCGGATTGTAATGCGACTCGACCGCCATGCACAGGGAATTGAAAATCTCATCAATACTTCCTACGCCTCTTATTGCAAAGAATTTCTTCTGTTTGCTGTAATACTCTTTAAGCGGGGCTGTTTTACTGGTATATTCTGTAATCCGTTTACTGATGGTGTCCAGATCCTGATCATCGGTTCGGCCCAATTCCTCGCCTCTTTTAATAATACGTTGTATCAATTCTTCGTTACTGATGTCCAGGGCCAGGGTCATGGATATTCCCGTTCCCTTGGCATACAGCAAGCGGTCAAGCGCTTCGGCCTGGTGAATCGTTCTTGGGAATCCATCAAAAATAAATCCGGTGGCATTTGAATTCTGAACCAATTTATTGTTAATCATTGTAATCACAATTTCGTCCGGTACCAGCAAGCCCTGATCCATAAGAAGTTTTGCTTCTTGTCCGAGTATACTGCCGGATTCAATCTCTCCTCTTAAAATGTCACCGGTGGATAAGTGAATCAGATGGTATTTTTCAGTAAGTCTTGCGGATTGGGTTCCTTTGCCTGCGCCGGGAGGACCGAAAATAACAATGTTAAGCATAGTCGTAGAGTTTACTTATCCTCCCAAATTTATCTTGAATTTTAATACCCCCGTAGTTAATTTTTGTTTTTTTTCGTATGAACTCCTGTTATTTTTTTAAACAGGCCTGTTTTTTATGCTTTTTAAGATAAACCCGGCCAGGGACTTCTGAAGCATGTGTAAAGTCCAATAAAAAGGCGCTTGAAAGCGCCTTTTTACAGTTGAGCATCAGAATTTAAATTTACTGAAGGGATATTTTCTTTTCCAGCTCAGAAATGTAATTTTTAAAGCGTTTGTCAGTATCCATAAGATTGTTAACCGTGCGACAGGCATGCAGGACAGTTGCATGATCTTTTCCTCCACAATGCATTCCAATGGTAGCAAGGGAAGATTTGGTCATGTTTTTGGCAAAAAACATGGCGATTTGTCTTGCCTGCACTACTTCGCGTTTACGGGTTTTTGATTTTAACAAGTCAATGGGCAGGTCGAAATAATCACAAACAACTTTTTGAATATAATCAATGGAAACTTCACGTGCTGTATTCTTGACAAATTTGTCAATCATTTGTTTGGCAAGTTCCAGGGTAATGGATTTCTTGTTCATGGAAGACTGGGCAAGCAGAGAAATGTAAGCACCCTCGAGTTCACGGATATTAGTGGTGATGCTGTAGGCCAGGTATTCCAAAACGTCTTTGGGTAATTCCACACCATCCGAATACATTTTCTTTTCAAGAATAGCTATACGGGTTTCCAGTCCCGGCACTTGCAGGTCAGCAGACAGGCCCCATTTAAAACGGGAAAGCAAACGCTGTTCCATGCCCTGCATTTCAACAGGAGGCTTGTCAGAAGTCAATACGACCTGTCTGCCGTTCTGATGAAGGTGATTGAATATGTGGAAAAATGCATCCTGTGTCTTATCCTTTCCGGCAAAAAACTGCACATCATCAATAATCAACACATCTATCATCTGATAAAAATGCATGAAGTCATTGGTGTTGTTGTTTTTTATCGCGTCAATGAACTGAACCGTGAATTTTTCAGAAGTTACATAAAGAACTGTTTTGCCCGGAAATTCCTTTTTGATTTCAATTCCGATGGCCTGGGCGAGATGGGTTTTCCCCAGCCCCACGCCCCCATATATAAGGAGGGGATTAAATGCCGTACCCCCCGGTTTTTTTGAAACCGCTCCACCTGCAGATCTGGCCAGGCGGTTGCAATCGCCTTCGATGAAATTTTCAAAAGCGTAATTCGGATTGAGCTGGGATTCTACATTTACTTTTTTAAGTCCGGGAATGATAAAGGGATTTCGAATCCCGGCATTACCGGCATCAATGGGCATGGAAACCGACGGATTTTTTAATTCGCGTTTATTGACTGTTGGAATTTTTACGGTATAGGGTTTTGAGTTGTAGGTGTTTTCCATGATGATGGAATACTCCAGCCGACCTTCGGTGCCCAGTTCTTTCCGTACCGTTTTTTTCAACAAGGTAATGTAATGTTCTTCAATCCATTCATAAAAAAACTGACTGGGAACCTGGATCGTCAAAACGTTGGCACTTAATTTTACCGGCTTAATCGGTTCGAACCATGTTTTAAAACTTTGAGGACTTACATTGTCTTTGATAATTTCGAGGCAGTTGACCCAAATCTTAGTAAAATCTTTTTCTTTTTCCATTCAAAAAAACAGTGATTATAGAGAGTTAAAATAGCGTATCCTAAAAAAAAGAACAATTTCCCTTTGTTATTTCGGAAATTATGCGTATCATCTGAAAGTCGCGTCAATCTTGGCTTTTAGACATTTCGCATCCGAAACGGGATGCAATAATAGTAATTTATTCGATACCACAAAACTTTAATACAATCTTTTTTTTTCGAATAAAAAAAGAGGATTAATGGACTGATGTTTCAAATTAATATCTACTTTAAACGGTGACAAAAATCAGCTGTCTTGTGTATATTTCTGAAACAAAATTGAGGGTACGTTATGCAGAAACCGACCGTATGGGTTATGTTTATTATGGCAACTACGCACAGTATTTTGAGGTTGGGAGAGTGGAGGCCTTAAGGCAACTCGGCTCAAGTTACAAAGCCCTTGAGGATAGCGGAATTTTTTTGCCCGTATTGGATTTTCGGGTGCGCTATTTTAAACCCGCTCATTACGATGATTTGCTTACCATAGAAACGACTATCACAGAACTTCCTGTAACACGATTGAAGTTTAAGTACAGGATGTGGAACGAGCAGGGAGTTCAGCTGAATGAGGCTGAAACGACACTTGTCTTTATGAACCAGAAAACCAATCGGCCCTGTGCATCGCCGGAGGAGTTTGTTTCCTGTTTGAGACCTTTCTTTCTGTAGCGATTTGCCATTAGCCATTGGGGGTGATTATTCCAACTAACGAATAGTTTAGTGGGAGCGGTCAACCCTAATCGCCAATCACTAATGGCTCATAACTACTTTAGAACTGTAAATAAATCGGTAGTACCTGGTCGGCCTGTTTTACCTGGATGATGACCCAGATAAATAAAAACAGCAGTGCGATTTTTCCGATCAGATGCATTCCGGTAAGAATTTCTTCTGCTTTCTGCTGAATGCCGTTTGGTGTGAAATGAATAAGGTATCCCAGTCCCATCAGACCAAAGACGGCAGGGTAGGCCATTAACAGAGGAGCCAGCGCATGGGCATTGAGGTTGCCGGTAATTTGCCGGATAAGGATCAGTGCATCGCCGAACGATGCGGCTTTGAAAAATATCCAGCAAAAGCAGACAAAATGAAAGGTTGTGAAAATACCGGTAAGTTTCAGCACGAGTGCATACCACTTGCCGGCGCTTTTTAGTTTAAGCGCGTTTTTTATTTTATCCATTCCTTTATCAATAGCCAAAGCAATTCCATGCAGCCCTCCCCAAAAAACAAATTTCAGACTTGCTCCGTGCCAGAGACCGCCGATCAGCATGGTCAGCATCAGGTTCAGGTATTGCCGGCCCCTGCCCTTGCGGTTTCCGCCAATGGAAATGTAAACGTAATCTTTCAGCCAGGAAGACAGCGAAATGTGCCACCTTCTCCAGAATTCGGTTATGCCGGAACTCTGGTAGGGAAGATTGAAATTGACCGGTACGGTAAAGCCCATCCATTTTGCCATGCCGATGGCCATGTCCGAATACCCTGAAAAATCGCAGTAAATAACCATGGCATAGCCGTATACGCCGAATAAACATTCAATTCCCGAATGCCGGGTGGGGTCATCGAAAATGTATTGAACAAAATTTATATTGATGTAATCAGATATGACAATTTTTTTAAAAAGCCCCCCGAGAATCAGGTAAAGCCCTCTGCCCAGATCGCGGTCGCTTATCCAAAGATCCTGTCTGATCTGGGGAATAAAGTCAGATGCCCTTACAATAGGCCCCATTACAAGCTTTGGGAAAAAGGATAGAAAAAACAAGTAGTCCAGGAAACTTGTTACCGGCTTAAACCGGCCCCGGTATACATCAATGGTGTAGCTCAGGTTTTCAAATGTGTAAAAGGATATTCCGATCGGTAGCACCAGTTTCAACGGCTGGATATGTCCCGATGAAATTTCATTGACCAAATCGATAAATAAATTACTGTATTTGAAATAGCAGAGCATTCCAAGATTGATAAGGATACTGAGTATAAGCAGAACTCTTTTTGAATTTTTATGTTGGGCTTTGTAGATTCTGTTCGAAAGAAAATAATCAACTACTGCGGCCAGCACAATAAGGGATACAAAATAGCCGCAGGCTTTGTAGAAAAAATAAAGCGAGAAAAGTGTAAAGTAAATTACCCGGCTAAGCTTGCGTTTGTAAAAAAAAGGATAGATGAGGAAGAAAACCAGCAGGAAGAATAAAAAGAAACCACTGTTAAAGAGCAAGGGGTCGTTTGAATCATACGACAGCAGTTTCAGTATTTTTGAATAATCGAAATGCATCGGTTTAATTGTGTGTATGAAATCCCTTCATGAAGGCCTTGTAAAGAAGATCAGCCTGTATGGGGTAGCCCTTTCCCGAAAAATGAAGCCGGTCCCTTGATAAGCCGGCTTTGAACCATTTCTGCATCGATCCGTATCCTCCCATGATCGCATACAAATCCCACCAGGCTATGTTGTTGTTCCTGCAATAACGGATAAGTGTGTTTCGAACCTCCATCATGTCGGGATTTTTCACTCTTCCCTTGCGGGTCTTGCGGAAAGAATCGCCCGGAGTGGTCAGCAGAAAGCAGGCATCCGGGTTGCTTCTCTTAATGGAAGAAATCAGACTATCCACATGCGCGTAAAAAAGTTTGCTGTTAAATCCCGGGTTGTATCCCTCATTGGTACCCATAGAAATAATCACCAGGTCGGGTTTTAAAACCGTCAGTTGACGGATGAAATACTGGCTTTGGTTGTAATGCTGGTATTCAGCTCCATTCACGCCAATCATGTTGTAGAGTATTCCCGAACTGTCGTTTTCAAGCAGGATCCCATAAATGCGCGTACAGTTTTGAGAGCTGGTTCGCGGGCAGGATTTCAGAATGATCTGTCGGTAGGATTGATTAAGCTGAATGACTGTGCTGAATTCATTCAGGGAATCCCTTCGGTTGTTGATGTAGGCCAATTCGCGATGCAGCGAGTCGTAAATAGCAAAATCAAAACTTTCTTCCGATTTCTGGTAAAACAGGGTGACCCGGTTGAAACTGTAGTTGAGTCCATTCTGATCTTTCACGGCCAGTTTTATTTCGGCGGCCGTGTCCGCTGTTTCAATAGTTATTCCGCTGATTCCTATGGGCAGGGGCTGATTGGGAAACGCATTCCGCTTGGCCTTCCAGATTGCATTGGTGGATGTATTCAGGCCGTATGGCTCATTTGTTTTGGCCACACGGTAGGGGAAAACCAAACCTCTGCCTGCATTTCCAAAATCCTTTTGAAAATGCTGCCGGAGTTCTCCTGAAAATACATCGGCCTGAATGTGTGAATCCCCGATGTGGACAATGCTAAGTTTTCTCCGCCCGGTTTTCTTTAACCGGGAGAGTTTAGCGTAGAACGGTTGGAGTGCGAGGCTGTCGTTGTGAATCAAATTCGAATCCAGGACTATAAATGGATAGAGAGCTGCAAAGGAATAGGGCGGTACGAGAGGAAATGAATCGATGAGGGGTTCAGGGACAAAAGAACTGTCCTTCTGAGCGGGCACTTTTGTCCCATTAAAAAGGATCGTTACGAGGATTGCATATTTTAAAAACTGAATTCTTCCCATTCTGAAATCTTTTGGCTCTTAATTCTTTAATTCCTGATCCTGCACCTTCAGTTTTGCTGCTGCCCCTTCGTACTCTCTCCTTTTCAGAAAAGCCCGGTAATCGCTCATCAGTTGCTGATACAATAAATCTGCAATTTTTTTTGCGCCCCTGAAATTGGGGTGTGTGTAATCTTTGTTTGCCAATACCGTATCTCCCTGAACCCATTTTACCATTGAATTGTATCCACCCATTGCTTCGTAAAGATTCCAGAAAGCCGAGCCGGTTTTTTCAGCTACTCTTTTTTGGGCTTCGATAACCAACGGTACAGAAGGATCAGTCGTATAGGCCCCGTCCCTGTAAAAGCTTTTGTCGCCTGTACTGATGATCAGGATGCTGGCATTGGGCATGGCAGCCTTTATGTGAAGAACGACTTCGGTCATTCCTTTTTCATACCAGGAAAAATCAGTTACCTGGTGACTGACCACATTTACTCCGTAATGTAAGATGACGAGTCCGTAATTCAATTGTTTGTTTAAACCCGATAAAACCGATTGGGGAATGCGGGTCATGGGCATTCCTGAATTTCCACGGAAAGAAAAATTATCAAGGTACAGACCGCTGTCTCCTTCCATGCTGAATCCGAAAACATTTACCAGACTACTGCATTGAAAATCGGCCTGAACGGTTTGCGAAGGGCTGCTTTTTAGCAGTTCCAAAGTGTTCACGGGCTGGCTGCCGTTTAGCGGCAGCGTGCGGCCGGCAGCATGAACATAATTTCCGCCGCCTTCCGTTTTCCCGTAAAACAGACGAACATTTGAAAACGAATTCAGTCGCTTTCTGCGTACCGCGCTGTACCGTACCCAGCTTCCTGTTCCCGTATCAACGGAGTCCTTTCCCGGGGAATACATCGGGATAAAATCATAACCTGTAATTCCCAAAACGTGGCCGGGACTGTTTTGATCAAGCAGACTGTAGGTTTGCCAATTTCCTGAAAAAGCATGAAAAATTGTTTGTCTGAATCCGGCTACAATCGATGTGACCGGCATAAAACCGACACCCACACCTCCGAAACTATCCTGCAATGAGGTTCTCAGGTCTTGCGTCACCAGGTCGCCTTCAATCATCGAATCCCCGAAATAGGCAATTCGGCATTTTTTTTTCTTTTGCTGCGTTTGAAAAAGAGACTCAAAAAAGCAGGCCAGGGCGGGAAGTGAGTCGTTTCCGAAATCCTTGATAGCGTCCGGATTCAATTTTTTCTGCTGGTAAAACCGTCGGTCGGTTCGGATGATCGAATCTGTCAGGATCGGGGAGGTCACCGGGGCCTCAATAAAAACTGATCGGGTTCTGATGTCACTCAGTAAATCCACTTTTTTAAATTTGAAATCTCCGATGCTGAAAGAGGAATCCTTCAGGGAAAGTGCAATAAGCAAAACCGAAATGCTGAGGACGATGACTACCGTTTCCCTGAGTTTATTCCTGGGATTCATTCAGGCAGACTCTCTTTTTTGGCTGAAATGTATTCATTGAGTTTGGCCGTTAACAGTTTTGAGGTGGTATTAAAATACCTCTTGTTTTTATAGGCGCCCACCCACCTGAGCCCTCCGATCACGTTGGTAAGAAACAATTCGTCAGCGCTAAGCAAAACACTCTGTGCCAGGTTTATTTCATAAACGGCGATACGATTTTTAAAAGCCACTTCGATGATTTTCTTGCGAAGAATTCCGTCCACGCAGCCTTCTGCTACGGGAGGGGTATACAGCACGCCGTTTTTTACCGCAAAAATATTCGAGTTGATCGATTCAATGACATCCCCTTTGGTATTCATCAGAACACAGTCGTCCAAACCTTTACCGGTTTTATAAACCGCGGCCATAACGTAAAGAATGCTGTTTCCTGATTTGATGGAGGACAAGGTATTTTGCTGTTTCTTCACCTCATTGTAAATGTCAATGTTGTATCCTTTCTGATTCAATACATACTCGTTTTCTTCAATGGGATAGGTTTCGATCAGGTAAGAAGTTGAATTGGTCTGAGGGGTGTAACCCGAATTTCCGTTGCGAAAAACGGTCAGTCGCAGACGACCTCCTCCGGTCAGGGCGTTTGCCTTAATCAGATTCTCTATTTGTTCAAAAAAAAATGCCGTACTGTACTGTTCACTAAGTTCCATTTTCAGAGCAAGAATTCCTTGCTTTAAACGGTTTATGTGGTCGTTCAGAAAAAGAGGGCTTCCGTTGAAAATCCGGATGGTTTCAAACGTTGAATCTCCAAAACGGAAACCGCGGTTATCTACTTTCAGCAGCGGGGCTCCTGCATTTTCCAGTTTCCCGTTATAATTTACCAATGCAGACATTTTCACTGTTTGAAATTTTTACGAATTTAACAAATTCATTCAATTCCTTTGATGATTATTGAATCCTGTCCATGATTTCGGTTAGCGGAGTATTGGCTTTAATCAGAATGCCTCTAACTCCTGCTTTGTGAGCAGCTTCTGTATCTCTTTCCTTGTCTCCGATGAACCAGGACAGGGCAGGGTCAATGTTAAATCTTGCAAGTGCTTTTTCGATGAAAAGCGAATCCGGTTTACGGCAAATACACCTGCTGACATCAGGGTGGTGAACGCAATAATAAATTTCATCAAATGACAGATCGGTTTTTTTTAAATACCTGTTCAGGTACTCGTGTAGAATTTCAACATCCGACTGCTTGTACAAGCCTTTGGCTATTCCGCTTTGATTCGATACGACAATCAGTAAATAGCCTCTTTTCCTGAATTCCCACAGGGCATCCGTGAGTCCGGGAAGAATTTCAAAATCTTCTATCCGGTAGGTAAATCCACGCTCCAGGTTAATGACCCCGTCCCTGTCTAAAAAAACCGCTTTGTTCATAGTCTGAAATGCTGCACCTGGTTAATAAAATGAATGGCCAATTCTTTTTTCAATACGAGCATAAATACGATTCCGTAAACCGCTCCCCAGAAATGAGAATCGTGACCGATGTTGTCCCGGCCTTTTTTGCTCATGTACCAGGAATAGGCCAGGTAAAGTGCACCGAAAATAAAGGAAGGAACCGGGAAAGGGATAAACATAATGTAAAGCGAACTCAGAGGGCTGATCAGAATTCCGGCGAAAACAATTGCCGAAACCGCTCCGGAGGCTCCAAGTGCATTGTAAGAAAAATCGTGTTTGTGTTTGAAATAACTGAAAAGAGTTGAAGCGGGTAAAGCGCTGAAGTATAAGAGACCCGTAACCAGACCGGCGTTTGATCCAAACAAATACGGGAAATACTGATTTTCCAAAGCCGAGCCAAAAGAGTACAGGACAAACATGTTAAACAGCAGATGGGTAAAATCTGCATGGACCAAACCGTATGAAAAAAGCCGGTACCATTGGTTGTAAGAAAAAATTTCAACCGCGTTGAACAGTAGCTTCCGAAGTAACTCCCCATTCGAAAAAGCTGCGAATGAAACCAGAGTTGTAATTCCCAGTATAGCGTAAGTGATCATATTTTTTAGTTCGTGGGATATTCTACCCTCAAATGATAGATGCTGTTTAATTTTTTCTTTAAAATCTCCTTAATCCTGTGGATGTCGCGAAAGGTAATATCTGAATCGTCAAATTGATGCAAATCAATTTGATTGGCCATGCAATTTTCCACCAGATCGCTGATGCTCTGTTCGGTATAGGTTTTCAGGCTCCTGGAAGCAGCCTCTACGGTATCGGCCATCATCAGTACGGCTGTTTCTCTTGAAAAAGGTAAAGGTCCCGAGTACCTGAAGCGTTCAGGATCAATTTTTTCATCCGGATGTTTGTGCTGATACATTCTGTAAAAATAAGCCGTACTTGTCGTGCCATGATGAGTCTGAATAAAATTTATGATCTGCCGGGGGAGTTTGTTTTTTTTTGCAAGCTCGGTTCCGCAGGCCACATGGCTGATTATGATTTTGGCGCTTTCTTCATAACTCAGCTGATCATGGGGATTGTTTCCTGCCGTTTGATTTTCGATGAAATAAGCCGGGGCGGTCATTTTTCCGATGTCGTGGTATAGGGCTCCGGTCCTTACCAGTAAAGCATCTCCGCCGATCTGAAAAATAATTTCCTCGGCAATGTTTGACACCTGGAGGGAGTGCTGGAAAGTTCCCGGAGCCTTCAGGGCCAGTTCTCTCAGCAAGGGGTTGTTGGTATCTGAAAGTTCCATGAGGGAAACATCGGAAAGAAAACCAAAGGATTTTTCAAAAATGTAAATAAGAGGATAGGCAAAAGAAGTCAGCAGTGCGCTGAATGCAAAGCAAGTTGTCGCATTGAGGCTGATGCCGGTGAAACTTCCTTCCTGCATGAGGTTGATTCCTGAATAGGCCAGCAAATAAGCGGCGAAGACCAGTGTTGCGGCAAGAAAAAACTGAGACCGGTTTCGTAAGTGAATGACACTGAAAATAGAAACCATGCCTGCCACCAGCTGTACAAAAACGAACTCAAAGCGGTTTTCTGCAATGAAGGCTATCAGTAAGGTCGTTACAATGTGGGCAAAAAGCGCCAGTCGCGTATCAAAAAAGGCCCGGATAATGATGGGAATAATACAGAATGGCAGAATGTAGAGATTTATTTTTTCATACGAAACGCTTACATTGGCAAGCGTAACCATCAGTACAATCAGGAAGAGGATAAAAAGCAGCTTGGCGTTGTCGAGGAAAATATCCTTTCTGAACAGCAACAGAAATATAGCCAGCACAAGCAGACAAAGCGAAACGACAAGGACCTGACCGATCAGAACAGCGACTATTCCTGAATTGGCACCCGATTGTTTGTCGTATTCTTTCTTGAGGGATTCCAGGGCAAGAAATTTTTCTGTATCCACGAGCTCCCCTTTAAGAATAACCGTCTGGTCTTTTACGTAGCCCCCGTGGGTAGGAGAAATGTTTTGCAAATCCTGATTGAGGTCTTTCGCTGACTCTTCTTTGTCAAAGAAAATAGTCTGGGCGATTGCATTCTCCATTATTGGTATCAGGGTGCTGTACTCCACTCCGCTGTGAAGGCTTAGTTTGGATTTGATGAAATCGTCGGCGGTTTGTACTGTAAAAAAATCGTTCAACTGGTGCTCTTCAGCAAGGTTTTCATTCAGGAGAAAAATGTCGTAGTCGGCCGGTTTGTTTTCAAAACCTTCTCCCAGCTGAATAATTCCTTTTTTGTAAAGCGAATCGATCAGTGCATTGCAAACCTGCATCATCTGGTTTTTTAAAGAAGAGGATTTTGAAGTGAGCTGTTTTTCAAGAGCAAGGTTCAATTCCTTTTTTTTCCCCGGATAAACCTGTTTGTCTGTTTTGAAGTAGTTCTTTGCAGTTGCCCGGACTTCTTCTTTTTCAGCGTTCAGTTGATCTGCACTTTTGGATATGGCAAAATCAAACGGAGCAACCAGGTCGGGATAATTCCAGGGTTTGCCTTTCAACTGATAAAAATCGTACTTAAACTTTACCTGATGGGGGAATACCAGTACAATTAATACCAAACTGACCAGAAAAGCGGTAACCTTGCGCATTCACAATTTTTTCAACGACGAAAATACATGTTTATACTTTGAACCCGAAACTTTAATAAGTAATTTCGATCCCTGAAATTTAATCCCGAATTTAATTCTGAATTTAATCCTGTTTGAAAATGAGAACTGTTTGTATTGTATCTGCTGTAAGGACTCCAATCGGAAGTTTTGGAGGTGTTTTGTCAGGGGTTTCCGCCACCAGGCTTGGAGCCGCGGCAATAAAAGCCGCCCTTTCGAAAATCAAACTGGATGCAAAAGAAGTTAACGAAGTATATATGGGAAGTGTTATGCAGGCCAACCTTGGACAGGCTCCTGCCCGTCAGGCTGCTAAATTTGCCGGCCTTCCCGATACCGTGATCTGCACGACCGTGAATAAAGTATGCGCATCGGGAATGAAATCAGTTATGCTGGCTGCACAAAGCATTCTTCTGGGAGATGCCGAAGTTGTTGTGGCAGGCGGAATGGAAAACATGAGTCAGGTTCCCTTTTATTCAGACAGCGTTCGCTGGGGGAACAAATACGGTAATGCTATTCTCACAGATGGTCTGGCCAAAGACGGGCTTACCGATGTATACCACAATTATCCGATGGGGAATGCCGCTGAACTCTGTGCATCCACATTAAAAATTACCAGGGAAGAGCAGGATGCATATGCCATTCAATCGTACAAGCGTTCACAGGCGGCCTGGGAGGAAGGCCGGTTTGCTGAAGAAGTCATAGCTGTCGAAGTTCCACAACGAAAAGGAGACTCCCTGATTATAAAAACTGACGAAGAGCATAAGAATGTAAATTTTGCAAAATTTCCCGAGTTGCGTCCGGCATTTACCAAAGACGGTACAGTAACCGCAGCCAATGCGTCTACCATGAACGACGGGGCGGCGGCGCTGGTTCTGATGAGTACAGAAAAAGCCGTTCAGCTTGGGCTGAAACCACTGGTCCTTATTAAAGCCTATGCAGACGCAGAGCAGGCTCCGGAATGGTTTACTACCACTCCCTCCAAAGCAATTCCCAAAGCGGTTGCCAAGGCGGGATTGAAACTGAGTGATATTTCCTACTTCGAAATAAACGAAGCGTTCTCTGTTGTTTCCATAGCCAACAACAAAGAACTGAATCTTGACCCTTCCCGGGTGAATGTCAACGGAGGCGCTGTTTCTCTAGGTCATCCCCTGGGTTGTTCGGGAGCCCGTATTCTGGTCACTCTGATCAATGTGTTGAAACAGAACAAAGCTAAATTAGGAGTTGCGGGAATCTGTAACGGAGGAGGTGGAGCGAGTGCAATGGTAATTGAAAGCGTTTAAATGCAAAACGCTTTCAGTAAAATGCTGGGCATTGAATTCCCGGTCATCATGGCTCCGATGTTTTTGGTGAGTACGGCAGAAATGGTAATTGCAGCCCTCGAAAACGGAATAACAGCCGCCATTCCTGCCCTGAATTACCGTACCGATCATGAACTCAGGCAGGCCATTCTTGAAATACGAAAAAAATCAGACAAAGCTTTCGGAATAAATCTTATTGTAAACAAGTCGAATTACAAATATCCGGCTGCTTTAAAAACCTGCATTGAACTGAAAGTAGATTTTATTATCACTTCCCTTGGCAACCCTAAAGATGCGATAAACCAATGCAAGGCTGCCGGAATAAAAGTTTTTTGTGATGTGGTAGATCTGACGTATGCCTTAAAAGTGGAGGCATTGGGAGCCGACGCAGTTGTCGCTGTTAATTCCCGGGCCGGAGGACATGCCGGAGCGTTGTCACCCGAAGAGTTTATACCCCTTCTCAAAAAAAATCTGAAAATTCCTGTCATTTCTGCCGGCGGCATTGCTACAGGAGGCCAGATAAAAAAAGGCCTCGAACTGGGCGCGGACGGATTTTCCATTGGCACACTGTTCATCGCATCTGATGAAGCACCTGTTTCAAAGGAATACAAAGAGGCCCTTATTCACTATAGCGCCAAAGATATTGTCCTGACCACCAAACTTTCGGGTACGGCGCTCACCGTCATCAACACCCCTGCTGTCAAGGCCATGGGCACAAGGGCCGGGTTCCCCGAACGCATGATGTTCAGATTCAAGGGACTTAGAAAATACCTCAAACTGCTCATCGCCATCCGGGGCCTGCGCCTGCTCAGGGCTTCAGCAACAGCCAACAGCTACCAGACCGTCTGGTGTGCCGGCCCGTCCATCGAGCACATTCATTCTATAAGGCCCCTAAAGGAAATTATCCAAACGCTTAGGAAGGAATACGAAGAGGCGGTTCTGGTAAGCTGAAAAAGATGATTGGCTTGCCTGTCAGTGGTAAAAAGAAAGAATTAATTTAGATCCGGTAACTAACGATAAAACATTCACTTTGCGCTATTTAGGTCAATCCATTCATGATTCAAAGTTAAATACCTTAAAATCAATACTTTGAGTGCATAATTCATTGTTTAACCAGCTCCATTTCGGCACTCCGGCTCCAAAAATTGCCCCTTTATTCCCGAATCCGCTTGTCTGTTTCAAAAAAATACCCGATATTTGCCCTCCCTTATAAAAAAAGGGAAATCTTTTTTAAACTACAAAGCCATGTCAAGAATTTGTGAAATAACAGGTAAAAAAGCGATTACAGGACATAAAGTCTCTTTTTCGAATCGTAAATCAAAACGTAAATTCAACGTTAATCTTCAGACCAAAAAAGTGTTTTTGCCTGAAGAAAATAAATGGATCAGCATACGCGTGAGCACATCTGCTCTGCGTACTATAAGCAAAAACGGTGTCAGTGCAGTTGTTAAGGAAGCGCGCGCCAAAGGATATCTGAAAAAATAAAAGCGTAAAATAATGGCAAGAAGCAGAAACAGGATACAGGTTATCATGGAGTGCACAGAGCACAAGGACAGCGGTATGCCCGGAACATCCCGGTACATTACCACCAAAAACAAGAAAAATACAACAGATCGTCTGGAGTTGAAAAAATACAACCCCATTCTGAAGAAGGTCACTCTGCATAAGGAAATCAAGTAAGATCAGCTGAATAGTAAAATAAGATCAGATCATGGCAAAGAAAGTAGTTGCAACACTGAAAAGCGGTAAAGGAAATAACTTTACCAAAGTAATTAAGATGGTGAAATCGGTTAAGACCGGTTCGTATACATTTAAGGAGGAAATTGTGCACAACGATCACATCAAGGATTTTCTGGCTTCAAAATAGTTTCCGCCACCTGATTGTTTGAAAGCTTCTTTCTCCTAAGAAAGAAGCTTTTAATTTTTACTGGGAGTAGTTTAACGCGTACTCCCCAGTTATGCCGGTTTTCCGGCGATAAGAAAGAAAAGGATATGGGCTTACTCGGGTTGTTTTCAAAAGAAAAGAAGGAAAAGCTGGAAAAGGGTCTGTTCGTTACCCGTCAGGGATTTTTTTCAAGACTCTCAAAAGCGATTATGGGCAAAGCCTTCATTGACCAGGAAGTGCTTGCCAACCTGGAGGAGGTCCTTATCAGTTCAGATGTAGGGGTAGAAACTACCCTGAAGATCATCGGCAAAATTGAGCAGCGTGTAGAGCAGCAAAAGCGCGTGGATATTGCCCAGATCAATACGATGCTCAGGGAAGAGGTGGCGGCTCTGATGACAAATTCCGATTCAGGATGGGGTGCTCCCAGGTCTGTGAAGCCCTGGGTCATTATGGTTGTAGGGGTAAACGGAGTGGGCAAAACGACCACTATCGGAAAGATGGCTTATCAGTTTAAGGCAGCCGGCAAAAAGGTGATGTTGGGTGCGGCAGATACTTTCAGGGCTGCAGCTGTCGATCAGCTGATCATCTGGTCTGAGCGGGTCGGTGTACCGATTGTTTCACAGGGGATGAATGCAGACCCTGCATCGGTTGCCTTCGATACATTAAGTTCGGCACTTACCAGGGATATTGACATTGTGATCATTGATACGGCCGGACGTCTTCACAACAAGGTAAACCTGATGAATGAGCTGGGTAAAATCAGAAAGGTTATGTCAAAGCTTATTCCTGATGCCCCGCATGAAGTCTTGCTTGTTCTGGATGGTTCGACAGGTCAAAATGCAATCGAGCAATGCAGGCAGTTTACTGCTGCTACGGATGTCAATTCACTGGCTGTTACCAAACTGGACGGTACAGCAAAAGGAGGAGTGGTCATTGGCATTTCTGACCAGTTTAAAATCCCTGTAAACTATATAGGTGTAGGCGAAAAAATGGAAGATCTTCAGCTTTTCGATAAGACTGAATTCGTTGATTCTCTTTTTAAGCAGTGAAAACCAACTGTAAGCAGTGAAAACCAAGACCGTCAGAAAAAATAAAGTGAATGTGGTGACTCTTGGTTGTTCCAAGAATATTTACGATTCAGAAGTGCTGATGGGTCAGCTCAAGGCCAATCGGATTGAAGTTGAACACGAAGGAGCAGGGGAGGATGCAGGTATTGTTATCATCAATACCTGCGGTTTTATAGAAAATGCAAAGCAGGAAAGTATAGATACCATACTTCGTTATGCGGCTGCCAAAAAAAGGGGGGAAATTGAAAAACTATACGTTACCGGATGTTTGAGTGAGCGCTACAAACCAGAGCTGGAAAAGGAAATTCCTGAAGTCAACGCTTTTTTCGGAACGAGTGACTTGCCCCGTTTGCTGAAAACACTGAAAGCAGATTACCGGAAAGAGTTGCTTGGCGAGCGCCTGCTGACGACTCCCAATCATTTCGCCTATTTTAAAATTTCAGAAGGCTGCGACCGTCCCTGTTCTTTTTGCGCCATCCCCCTGATGCGGGGAAAACACCTTTCGGTGCCTATCGAAGAACTGGTTGCACGTGCCGGGCTGCTTGCAAAGAATGGCACGAAGGAATTAATCCTCATTGCACAGGACCTGACCTATTACGGTCTCGATATTTACAGGAAAAGAAATCTTGCGGATTTGCTTGAGCAACTTGCACAGGTAAAAGGAATCGAATGGATTCGACTCCATTATGCATTTCCTTCCGGCTTTCCGATGGATGTGCTTTCTGTTATCAAAGACACTCCGACAATTTGCAAATACCTGGACATGCCCTTACAGCACATCAGTGACACTGTACTTGAGCGCATGAGAAGAGGAACCAGCAGGCAAAAAACAATTGATCTGGTTAATGCCATCCGGGATAAAGTTCCGGGTATTGCCTTGCGAACTACCCTTATCAGCGGATTTCCGGGAGAAACCGAGAAGGACCACGAGGAAATGCTCAGTTGGGTAAGAGAAACACGTTTTGACCGGCTTGGAATTTTCCCTTATTCTCATGAAGAGAATACGTATGCCGGAACGCTCAAAGACGATGTCCCGTTTAAAGTCAAACAGAAAAGGGCAGAAGCTGTAATGGAGGCTCAACAGGAAATTTCCTTTGAGTTGAACAGGGCCAAAGTAGGTTCTGATTTTAAG